>Ga0310810_10009487_pt1 | contig 11267 bp, 13 predicted proteins | sample NCmetagenome_FD_207641 | JGI IMG/M metagenome (GOLD analysis project Ga0310810, IMG submission 207641) | Soil microbial communities from experimental microcosm in Duke University, North Carolina, United States - NC | ecosystem: Engineered > Artificial ecosystem > Soil microcosm > Unclassified ... | reverse complement strand
GCGTCGAACAGGAAGCGCGCTTCCTCGATGTCGACCGCCAGGTTGCGTTCCTTGCGGGCCCGGCCCTTGCCGGACTTGCGCGTGAACTCGGCGGTCTCTCCGTCGACGATGCGCACGCGCATGTCGGTGCCTTCGACGTAGCCCTGCTCGATGAGCTTGCTGGGCGAGCGCTTGATCCCGTCGTGGTCGGCGTCGATCACGAGGAAGCGCCGTTCGAACTCGTCCACGACGACCTCGCGGGGACGCGCATGCTTCTTCTTGGCCACGGGTGCCTCCTTGGGTGAAAGGTGCGCGACGGGCGGAAGCCCGACGCATGAATCTAAGCCCAACGCGGCCGGAAGTCAATGGTGCGACGAAGATATGAGAATTAAGAATTTTGAATTGAGATGTGCATGCGCCTTCTAAACTCTCAACTCTACATTCTCAATTCTAAAAAAACCCGGCGTCCGAAGACGCCGGGAAAGTGACTAGACCGTGAGCAGCAGGCCCTCGTGCGCGGGCACGGTGCGGACGCCCGAGAGACGCCCGACCGCCGCGGCGATGTTCACGACGTGGCCGTCGTTCGCCGTGGGGTCGTGATGCGTGGTCACGACCGTCCTCGCCTTGGCGAGCTGCGCCACCTCGGCGATGTACTCGGGATAGGAGTGGCCCCACCCGAGCTTCTGCACGCCGCCCGAGGCGCCGGTGTACTCGTGGAACGTGTACTGGCAGTCGGTGATGAACAGGTCGGCGTCCTTGGCCAGCTCGACGAGCGGGCGGTGGATGCCGGCGTACGGTTCGTGGTCGGTGCAGAAGGCGACGACCGCGCCCCGGTGCTCGATGCGATATCCGTACGTCTCCTGCGGATGGTTGAGCTTCCGGCAGAGGATGCGGATGTCGCCGCTCGCGGACGGCAGGGTGATGACCCGGCCGTCCCAGACGGTGTCGAACGACATCCTGAGCGCGGTCTTCTCGAGCTCCCGATGGTCCACGGGGAACATCGGCGCGTTCATCTGCCCGCGCAGCGCGTCCTCGAGGCTCCGGTCCCACTCCTTCCCTCCGAAGAAGGAGAAGTGGTTGTCGAAGGCGCCCCGCGGCATGTAGAGCTGCGGCCAGAACGGATAGCCCTGGATGTGGTCCCAGTGCACGTGGCTCTGGAGGATCGTCCCGCGGATGCCGCGGTCCTTGAGCGTCTGCGGCATGAGGGCCATGCCGAGCTCCCGGATGCCCGTGCCCATGTCGAGCACGAGCAGTTCGTCGCCGCAACGGACCTCGACGCAGGTGGTGTTGCCGCCGAACGTCGAGCGGGCCGCGAACGGCAGGTGCTCGCGGGCCCAGGCCTTGAGGGCCTCGGGATCGCCCTTCGGGGGGAGCGGGCGCTCCTGCCCCATGGCGAGCGCGGCGAGGACCTTGGCCTCGAGCGCGGCGGGGGTGATGGGCGAGGGGACGGAACCCCTGACGCCCCAGAAGCGGACGGCGATCGGGGAGGGCGAAGCGGTGCGGTTCGTCATGGCTCTGTCTCCTTGGGTTGCGGCCTTGGCGGCCTGGTTGGAAAGAACTGTTGCCACCGTACCTGAAACCGTGCTACTGTACAATTAGTGTTAATAACGATTAGACAACTATGCGACCGCACGATGTCCTTCAGCGCCTGGGCCTGTCCGATTCCGAGATCGCCATCTATCTGGAACTGTCCGCGAGCGGCGCGCTGACCGCGGCCGAGCTCGTGAAGGCCACGCGCGGGAAGCGCCCGACCGTCTATTACGCGCTGCGTCAGCTCATCGACCGCGGCCTGTGCCACAAGGCCGGCGGCGCGGGCGTGGAGCGGTTCCAGGCCGAGCCCGCCAAGGCGCTCCGCCGCGTGCTCGACGAGCGCGAACGCGAACACGCGCAGCTGGGAAAGGACATCGACGCGATCATCCCGCTGTTCGCCAGGAAGGGCGAAGCGGCGGAAGGCATGCCGGGCGTGCAGTTCTACGAAGGCGAGGCGGCGATGCGGCAGGCGATCACGGACACGCTCTACTGCCGTTCGCGGCACATCGATTCGCTGGCGCCCGCGGACAATTTCTTCTTCCAGGCCGGGAGGGCCTTCGGGGCCGACTACGTCCGCGAGCGCGTGGCGCGCAAGATCACGACGCGGAACCTCTGGGAGAAGGCGCTCGACCCGGCGACGATGCGTTCCTCGTACGCCGGCGTGTCGCAGGTCCGCATCCTTCCCAAGGGGATGCACGGCCGGTTCCGCACGACCGTCTTCGCGTACGACGACGTGGTGCTCTACATCTCCAGCAAGAAGAACGGTTACGCGCTGCTCGTCCGTTCGAAGGAGCACGTCGAGCTGGTGCGCGCGATGTACGACGCGCTGTGGGACGTGGCGACGCCCGTGAAATAGACCGTCGACGGAGAAAAAAGGGAAAAGCCAAAAGTTAGAGGATGTTCTTCCTCTAAACTTTTTTCTTTTCTCTTTTCCCTCGATGGGCGTCGCGGTCGGAACGATTGACCGTCCGGGCCGCTCGTGCCACACTCGTGCCGTGTTCTTTTTCAGGAGGTGCTTTCCATGACGGACGACCGACGCTTCGAGACCGTTTTTCGCGAGAACATCCGCAGGCGCAGCCGCACCGCGTCCGGGCAGGACAAGGGCAGCGAGACGAGCAAGAGCAAGAAACCGCTCGCGCTCCAGGGCGAGGCGCTCGCCGCCAAGGTCGCGGCCAACACCGAGAGGCTCGTCGCCGACGTCGCCGCGACCGCGGACCGCTGGGCCGCGAACATGCCGATCAAGACCGGCGACGCCCTCTGCGAGGCCTGCGAACGGTGGTTCGACATCGTGAACGACGGCCTCTACGGCCCGGGCGCGTACGCGGACGAGTTCGCCGCGCTCGAGAAGGACGCGGCCAAGGTCGGCCCGCTGCTCGAGCTCCCGCTCTCGGTCAACCGCCGCTACCGTCTCTGGACGCCGGGGTACACGACCATCAAGGTCCCGCCCGTGCTGCTCGAGACGTTCATGAGCGCCTTCTACGACCTCCTCGGCGGCATGCTCTTCGACGCCGGTTTCGTCCGCGAGCCGGACGAACCCGCCGACCTGGCGCAGGGCGCCGCGATCATGGCCTACGCCGACCTCATGATGGACGGCGAGCTCCATCCCTGGATGGACGGCTGCGGCCGCGTCTCGACCGCGCTCGTCATGGCCGTCGCGCGTTCGCTCGGCCTTCCGCCGCCGCTCTTCGCGGAAACGAAGGACGGCCACTACGCCACCATCCGCGATCTCATGCCGCACACCGAATACTTCGTCGCCGCTATGCGGCGCGGGGCCGAACACCGGCCCTGAACGAACTCCCGCCGTCCGGCGGGATTTTTTTGCATGAAAAAATGCCCCTCGCGCGAGGGGCATGTTCAGTGCACGACCTTTTCCTTGTCGGGCGCGGTGTTGATGCGCGCGTCGTGCTCCGCGGGGACGGTCTCTTCGGTCGCGGGTCCGGATGCGGTGACGTCGACGGTGACGCGCACCTGGACCGGCGGCGGAACGGGATCGGCCGGCGGCGGAGGCTCGAAGACGGGCACGGCCGCGGGAAGCGGCGGCGGCTCGATGAAGGCCGGCGGCTCGGCCTCGCGCGCGGCCATCGCGGGCAGCGCCTTCGGCGCCTTGGCGGCGCGCGGCTTGCGCTGCCGCTTCGGGCCTTCGAGCCTGCGAATGACCTTGTCGACCCGCTTCTCCTCCTTGAGGATGCTGGCCTCGAGCGCCTTGTAGCGGTCCGCCTTGTGCTGGCCCGTGAGCCTGCGGATGACCTTGTCGGGACCGAGCAGACCGCCGATCACGAGCAGGTTCCACGCGGCCCAGACCGGCCAGCCGAGCGTCATCAAGGTCCGAAAGAGGACGTCGCCTTCGTTGATGGCTCCCACGAGGGGCGCGTTCGGGTCGCCGACCTTGCCGCGGACGTGGTTCACCGGGAAGCAGAGGAAGGATTCGAGCGACTCGGAGTCGCCCTTCTTCCAGACCTTGGCGGTCTTCTTCCCGAGCTGGAAACCGGTCTGTACGTACAGGATCGTGAACAAGAGCCAAAGCATCGTCGCCTCCTTGATTTCGGGGTCTTCGGACGAAAAGGAACGTTTCGTTCGATACTAGCGTCCCTGCGGGAGGTCGTCAATATGGGAGGGGCCGAGAACGAAGAACAGAGAACAAAGACGTCCGGCCGAGGCCGGACGCGAAGTGTAGATCCCTGTTCCCTGTTACCTCTTCCTCCGCAGGTCGCGCGCGTCGATGACGTCCTTCGGAAGGATGGTGCCGAGCACCCAGTCGGCGAACGGCAGCGTGACGTTGAAGTTCCATCGGTTCATGAGCGCCGGATCGTGGTGCCGCGCGTGGTGCGCGGACAGCCGGCGGATGAGCGGGACCTTCTGCACCGGATGCGACGGCGGGAGATGGTAGCAGAGGTGCGTGACCTCGTAGGCGACCACGTAGAGCGCCTGCGACACGAGCGCCAGCCAGCCCACGTTCGGGCCGAAGAGCATCCCGATCGCGAGCGCCAGCGGCGAGGCCGAGACGACGATGCCGAGCACGCCGCGCGCCGGGATGAGCACGAAGGCGAACTCCCGGACGTTCCGCACGGCCATGTCCTCCCAGCGGTAGAGCCGGTGATGGAGCGGCGTGTGCTTCTCGTACAGGATGCGGAACGGCCAGCGCGGGCGGTGCAAGATGTTCTTGTGCGCCCACCACTCGAAGAAGTTCGAGAAGATGAGCATCGCGGGAACGACGAGGAAGTCGTGCCAGCGGAGCCCGTGCAGGTGCGATACGGCGATGGCGGTGGCGAGGACGCCGACGCCGAGGGTGCCGCAGAGATGTCCGTAGGGCGAGTACCACCGCGGGATCGCGGCGAGCTGCTGGGCGCGGAAGGCCGCGTCCTTGTCCGCGTCGGGCATGGTCTGCCTCCTTGGATGGGCGTTGACAAAAGGGCGGGTACATCGAGCGTACGGCGGTTCCACGCGGTCCGTCAAACCGGCGCGCGTGTCCTGCGCGACGTCCCGGAACCGACGGGCGAAGGCCGCCGGTATCCGGGATCCGGCTGCTTTGGTACAATCGAACTCCTATGGATTTCGCGGAACGGAGGGACAAGGCGCTCGCGCTCATACAGCGCGTGCATGAGGGGCAGACGCGCGCGGACGGGTCGGTGCCGGCCTGGCATCATCTCGACCGGGTGTCGTTGCTGTTGCGGCTCGTGCTCGAGGCGTCGGGCGAGGGGACCGACGAGGAACGCGAGGACATCGCGCTCGCCGGGCTCGGACACGACGCGGTCGAGGACACCGAGGTCACGGAGGAGGAACTGCGCGAAGCGTTCGGCGAACGGGGAGTCGCGCTCATCATGGGCATGACCAACCGGCTGGGCGACGACGAGGACGTCGCGCCGTACGTGCGCCAGGTCGCCGCGGCCGAGGAGGGCGTGCGGCTCATCAAGCTCGCCGACCTCTACGACAACTGCACCAGCGTGCTCTACGACCTGTTCGTGCTCAAGCCGCAATGGGCCGAGGGCTGGTTCCTGCCGATCGTCGAGCCGATGATCGCGGCCGTGCTGCCGACGACGTTCACGCGTTTTCCCGCCGCGGCCGAACGGCTCAAGGCGATGGTCCGTTCCTCGCACGCCATGCTCAAGAACGAATGCGTCCGCTATAAGGAACGCGGCGTCGTATGAAGAAGTCTTCCCGCGGGAAAAAAGGCCTCGTGCTCTCGGAAGCGGCGAACCTGCCGACGCGCATCGGCGTCTGGAAGGCGGTCGCCTTTTACGATCCCGCCGACAAGGCCGGGGGAGAGACGCATGTCGCGCTCATCTACGGCGACGTCGCCGGCCGCGACGGTCTGCTCGTGCGCGTGCAGTCGGAATGCCTGACGAGCGAGGTGTTCGGTTCCCTGAAGTGCGATTGCGACGAGCAGCTGAAGCTCTCGATGCGGCGCATCGTCCGCGCCGGGCGCGGCGTCATCGTCTATCTCCGCCAGGAAGGCCGCGGCATCGGCATCTTCAACAAGATCCGAGCCTACCATCTGCAGGACCACGGGCTCGACACCGTCGAGGCGAACAGGAAGCTCGGTCTGCCGATCGATTCCCGCGCGTACCGCCCCGCGGCGCAGATACTCGAGAAGCTCGGCGTGTGTTCCATCAGGCTCATGACCAACAACCCGCTCAAAGTGAAGGGATTGGCCGCGGAGGGCGTGAAGATCGACGGCCGCGTGCCGGTGCGTTCCAAGCCGAACAAGTACGACCGGAAGTACCTCGCCGTGAAGAAGAAGCGGATGGGACACGATCTGTGATGCGGGGAGGGGAAAAGGGGTAAAGGGGCAGAGGGACAACGCTTTACCCCTCTACCCCTTTCCCCCTTACAAAAAGAAAACCCGCCAACAGGCGGGTGTTTCAGTCATCGAAGGTCGTGTCCGGTTCGCGCGGCGCGGCGGGCGGCGCGATGGTCCGGAGCAGCCAGTCCGTGAGCGGGATGGAGACGTTGAGGTTCCATTTCCGCATCAGTCGTGGATCGTGGTGCCGCGCATGATGGCGGCCCCAGCGGCGGATGAGGCCGAGCTTGCCGATCGGATGCCCCGCGGGCAGGTGGTACGAGAGATGGAGAAGCTCGTAGGCCGCCAGGTAGAGCGATTCGGTGGCGAGCGCCAGCCAGCCGGCGTTGGCGCCGAAGACCAGCGCGGGGACGAGCGCGACGAGCGCGGCGGCCAGGGCCACGACCGAGAAGGTCGCGGGGCCGAGCAATACGAGCGGCAGTTCGCGCCAGTCGCGGACGGCCATCGTCTCCTCGCGGTACAGGCGATGGTGCTCGAGCGTGTGCTTCTTGTAGATGAAGCCGCCGAGCCGGGGCCGGTGCAGCACCTCGCGGTGGATGAGCCACTCGAAGGCGTTGGCGACGAGGAAGGTCGCGGGAACGACCAGCCATTCGAGCGCGCGGACGTCGTGCAGGCGCAGGGTCGCGATGATCGCGGCGGCCAGGCCGATGCCGGGCGCGATGCAGACGTGCCCGAGCGGCGAGTACCACCGCGGGACATGGGACAGGAGCGAAAGCCGGAGTTCTTCACGCTTGTCGGACATGGGTGCCTCCATGCGGGAGGGCCGATGAAAGGAACACGGGATGAACTTACCTTTATGAAATATAAAAGACCAGAGTACAGAGGACGGAGGGAGACCAAAGAGCAAAGGGCAAAGTAAGATCAGAGAACAAAGAGGCCGCCGCCTCGTCGTGAACGAGGCGGCGGCCTCTGCTCTTTGTCCTCACTTTGTACTTTGATCTCCTTTCTCCCTCTGCCCTCCATTCTCTGAACTCTCATAGAAGAAAAAGACCCGCCTCAGCGGGTCTTGAAGTCGATCCTGAATTCCTTTCCCTGGTCCTTGAAGCCCAGCTTCAGGTACAGGGCATGGACCTTCTCGCGTTCGTGGCGGCTCGTGGCCACCAGCTTGTAGCACCCGCGCCTGCGGGCCTCGCTGATGACGCGCTGCACGAGCGCGGTCCCGACGGAGCCGCCGCGGTGCTCCGGTTCGACGAACACGTCCTCCATGAACCCGAACGGGCGGTCGTGGAGCTTGTTCCACAGCACGTAGAGGAACGCGCGGCCGACGATCTTCCCCTTCACCGCGCGGGTGATGAGGATGCCGCTGGCCGGCGCCCTCGTGATGGTGAGGTGCATGCGCGACATGGCTCCTCCTTTCAGGTGCCCGAGAGCACGTACCAGACGCCTTCGTCGTGCTCGCGGAACGGTTCGACGAGCGGAACGAACGACGGGAGCAGGCGGATGAGCGGTTCGAGCGCGTCGGCTTCGCGCCGCCCTTCGGCCGCGAAGGCCGTGAAAGCGCTGAGCGCGTACCGCACGGTATCCCAGCACGGGGCCTGCGCCAGCGCGCCGGCGTCCTTGAGTGACCGGCGCAGGGCCGCCTCGAGCCCGTCGCCGAGCGCGGCCGCGAAGGCCATCTCGAAACGCGGGTTCGAAAGCGCGGGCGTGCGTTCGCCGTCGTAGCGCGCCCGCAGGCGGTCGTACAGGAACGCATGGTCCGGCGCCGGTTCCCATAGCGGTTCGCGGTGCGGGATGCAGGCGGCCATGAACACGCAGCCGCGCGCATGGAACTTGCCGGCGTGCCACAGCGCCGTGGCGATGCCGCCGACGTCCGCGCACGAGCCGCGGTCGAGCGGATAAGCGCCGGACGCCGCGATGGCGAAGAACGGTTCGAGGGCGGCGAGCGCGCGCTCGACGCCGGACGGGGTGCCGCCGTGCGCGAGCAGATCGCGCCGCAGCGCTTCGGGTTCGGTCTTCATGATGTCGCCTCCGCAGGGATGGGAAAGAACGGCGCTTCCGCGCCCACCCGACCTTACTTGAGAATCGGTGAAAGTCAATCGTATGAAAGACCAAAGAACACAGAACAAAGACGAAAGATCAGAGTCAAAAGACCAGAGACGTTGGGTCGCCACCGGCGTCCTTGTTCTTTTTTCTTTGGTCTTTCATCTCTGTTCTTTGTTCTCTGGTCTTTAATTGCAAAAGAAAAACCCCGCACGCGTGTGCGGGGAAACGTTACTGCGGCGAGGGCTCGTCGCCCTCGATGCGGTAGTTGATGCCCTGGACATGGATGTGGTTCCAGAGCGACTTGACCTTGGCCGTGCCGGAAGCTGCGGCGGCCATGCTCTCGGTGTCCGGCTTGTACCACTTGTACGTGCCGTCCTGCACGCCCTTCCAGAACGCCTTGAACCTCCCGACGGGGATGGTCACGATGTTCTGCGATCCGCGCGCGCCGATCGTGCCGACCAGGAAGGCCACGATGCCCTTCTGGTGCTGGCTGACGATCGCCGAGCCGGACGAGCCGGGACCGCTGCTCATCTGCACGAGCGTCGCTCCCTTCCAGTTGATCGAATCCTGGATCACCGGACGGTCGAGCTTCTCCATGCTGACGTGGCCGCGGAACAGTTGCTTGCCGAGGCCGAGCGGCGAGGCGAAGTTCGAGACGTTCTCGCCGAGCTGCGGGTCGTTCGCCGCCAGCGGGATCGTGGGAACGTCCTTGGCGAGGTCCACCTCGAGGACCGCGAAGTCGTCGCCGCGGTGCTGGTAGCCCACGCCGATGACCTTGGCCTCGATCAGGCTCTTGTTGCCGGGCTCGTCGAAGGTGATGAACCAGTTCGTCTTCGCGACGTCCACCCGTTCGTGCTGGGTGTCGTCGTCCGAGACGCAGTGCGCCGCGGTGACGAAATGGTACTTCTTGTCCTTCTTCTCGAACGCGGTGACCGTGCACATCATCCGGAAGCCGCCGTCGTCGGTCTGCGCGTAGAGCAGGCCGGACGCGAGGCGGAAGTCCTTCTCCAGCTGGTTCAGCTCGTCGGCCGAGGGGGCCGGCGCCGCGTAGGCGGTGGAAGAAAAGGCCGGTACGCATGAGAGCGCGCACACGGCAAGTGCCATAGACGAAAGCGAAGCACACGTCCGTGGGAAACCCATGGGTAACGCTCCTTGCTTGCCAAGCATGGTGACCGCGAGAGAAAGCGGCAAGGTCTGACTTGAAAATGACCTTCACGAACTATAACAGGGGAACTCCGGGCGTCAAATGCGCGTTTTTCGGCCCTGTGCAGCCATGCTATGCTCAGGGAGTATGTGGCTCAGCTTCGTCCAGGTGTTCTTCGCCGTTTTCGGCGTGATGGACCCGGTCGGCAACGTCCCGGTGTTCATTTCGCTGACCGGCAAGCTCGACAAGGCCGCCCGCGAGAAGCTCGCCACCGAGGCCGTCATCCGCGCCGGCATCATCCTGACGGTCTTCGTGTTCCTCGGGAACGCGGTCCTGAACGCCTTCCATATCTCGATAGAGAGCTTCCGCATCGCCGGCGGCATCGTGCTCGTGCTGCTCGGCCTGCAGATCATGTTCGGCATCGTGCTCGAGGACGACCGGCCGGACGCCGACGGCGACATCAGCGTCGTGCCGCTCGCCATGCCGCTCATCGCGGGGCCGGGGATGATCACGCTCGCGGTCATCCTCTCCAAGGAATACGGCTATCTGCTGACGCTCGCCGGCATCGCCGCCAATCTCGCTCTGACGAAGATCTTCTTCCATTTCTCCGGCATCATCCTGCGCATGCTCGGCAAGAAAGGTTCGCTCGCCTTCGCCAAGGTCATGGGCCTCATCCTCGTCGCCATCGGCGTCGAGTTCATCCGTTCCGCTCTGGGCGCGCGTTGAACCGTCCCTGCGGTTTTCTGCTATACTTCCGGCGATAAGTCCTTCAGCCGAAGCCATGAAAGTCCTCAAGTGCAGGGATTTCGGGATCGATTGCCCGGCCGAGTTCCGGGGCGAGACGGTCGAAGACGTCCTTGAGCAGGCCAAGCGCCACGGCATGGAGAGCCACGGCCAGACCAAGGAGCAGGTCGAGGCGCCCGAGGTCCGGAAGATCGCCGAGGAGAAAAGCCGCGACCAGTCCTGACCCTATGTCGTCCCACAAATTTTCTCGTGCCGCGCGGGGAGCGGCGACAGCGACCGCCGCCTTGGCCGCGTTCTTCGCGTTCGCCTCGTTCGCGATCGGCGCCGGCGTCGCCATCGTCTCCGGCCCGTCGGTCCAGCCCTCGGAAATGACCGCGTCGAGCGCCGTCGTGCGCTGGCAGACCGACGTCGAAAGCACCACGGTCGTCCGTTTCGGCACCACGACCGCGCTCGGGCAGGAATACAAGAAGATCGAGCCCATCACCGAGGTCGAGACGACGGAGATCGTGCACACTATGACGCTCGCCGGCCTGCAGCCGGACACGACCTATTTCTATGTGGCGCACTCCGCGACCGCCGACGCCGCCGTTGATTCGCCGATGCTGAGCTTCCATACGCCCGCGGCTTGCCAGGCCGATACATGGGAATGCGGGGCTTGGGGCGCGTGCAGCGCGGCGACCGGTACGCAGACGCGCATCTGCACCATGACGAACGACTGCCCGGACGTCTCCACGCCCAGACCGTCGCAGAGCCAGGCGTGCACGCCAGCCTGCACCGCGGACACGTGGGAATGCTCGGCCTGGGGCGCGTGCGCCAAGAGCGCCGACGGCAGTTACGATCAGCCGCGCACCTGCACCCTCAAGACCGACTGCCCCGGCGTGACGACGCCGAAACCGGCGGAGTCGCAGTCCTGCACGCCGTCCTGCACGGCGGACACGTGGTCTTGCACGGCTTACGGCGCCTGCGACCCGGCGACGAGCAAGCAGGCGCGCACCTGCACCCTCAAGACCGACTGCCCGACGGCAACGACCGCCAAGCCCGCCGAATCGCGGTCCTGCACGGTGGCGACCCCGCCGCCCGCTCCGCCCG
>Ga0310810_10009485_pt1 | contig 11267 bp, 9 predicted proteins | sample NCmetagenome_FD_207641 | JGI IMG/M metagenome (GOLD analysis project Ga0310810, IMG submission 207641) | Soil microbial communities from experimental microcosm in Duke University, North Carolina, United States - NC | ecosystem: Engineered > Artificial ecosystem > Soil microcosm > Unclassified ... | reverse complement strand
TGTGACGCGTTGAGCGAGGCTATCGAGCGGACGCACGCGATGGCGATGATCTGGTACTGCGTGATGCGGCAGCCGTCTCCGGACGACTCACCGCGGCGGCATCAGGAGCTCATCGAGGAGATTCTCAGCGCCGACGAGATGCGCATCTCGAAGGCGGTTCGCGAACACGTGGACGTGGGCAGGAGACACACCCTCGAGGTGCTGGAACCGTATTTCAAGACCGCGAGCGGCAGGTTCTCGCGAAGCAGGCGCGCGTAGACCCCGGCGTCAGCCGGCCTTTGCCATATCAGTCGCCTGACCGAGCTTCGTTCCCACCACAAACCGCAGCGAGAACATCGCGATGGCTGATATCGACGCCGGAATCGCTGCCGCCAGGAACATATCCCGCGTCGACCAGTGCGCGCCCATGAACATGCCGCCGATCGCAGGTCCGACGATCGCGCCGATGCGGCCAACACCCAGCCCCGCTCCGATGCCCGTCGAGCGGATATAAGTCGGATAGAACGCGCCCGAGAGCGCATTCAGCCCTGGCTGACTCCCGGTGACGCACCAGCCCGCGATGAAGACGATGACGAAGAGGAGCGCGAGCGAAACGGACGGCTGGCCGATCAGCGCCACGCTGATGGCGGCGATGACGAACGTCACGCTCATGATGCGCACGAACCCGCCGCGCGCCACGAGCCAGGCGAGCCCGATGGTTCCCAGCATGCCGCCGACCTGATTCACGGTCCCCACGAGCAGGGCGGTCTGTCGCGAATAGCCAGCATCGCTCATGACTGTCGGCAGCCAGCTCGCGAGCGAGTAGAGATTCAACAGGTTCATGAAGTTGACGATCCAGAAGATGATCGTTGCCACGGCGCGGCCTTCCCGGAACAAATGGCTGATAGGTACGCCGGCCTTGTTCTCCTCACGGGCGACGAACTGATCGTTCCCGGTCGCATTGAGCGAGGGATCAACCTCGTTCAGCCATTGTGCGAGCTTTGCCGGATTCTTGCCGCGCAGTGCCATGAACTGCAGCGATTCGGGCAGCGCAAAGATCATGATCAAGCCGGTGACCAGCGGAACAGCGCCGCCGAAATAGAAGACTGACGGCCATCCGTATGCCGGGATGAGCGCCGTCGCGATGAACCCACCGAACGCGGCGCCGCCGGTGAAGCCAACGCCTGAATACATGATGAGAGTCGCGCGCATCCGCTTCGAGCCGTACTCGCCGACGAGCGAGCTGGCGTTCGACACAATCGTCCCGAGTCCGATGCCGGTGAGAAACCGCATCGTGAGCAGCTGTGGCAATGATGTGACGCGCGCAGTCAGCAGCATCAGGACGCCAACACCAAGCGTCGCCACCACAATCACCGGGCGGCGTCCGATGCGATCGGCGAGCATGCTGATGAACAACGCGCCGAGCAGGACGCCAAAGTTGGCGGCGGCGAACACCGGCCCGAGCACCGCGTTGCTGATGCCCCACTCACGAATGATGGAGGGTGCGGCGAAGCCCAGCACCTGGACGTCAAACCCATCCATCACCAGACACGCCATACACAAGGTGAAGGCGCGCCAGTGGAGCGGCGTGAACGGCGAATTGTCGACGATCTCGGTGACGTTGACGGTGCTCGCGGCGACGTGTTGTGCCATATCAGTATTGAATCGATCGTCGGCCGCTCAGTATACTGGCCCGCGTTTCTGAAACCCACCGCCAAACCCCCTGTGTGGAGGATTTTTGATGTCCCGTGTTGTGCGTGAGTTGCGTGTACTGATCGTGGTGCTTTCCGCCCTCCTGTGCGCGGGCGACGTGTTCGCGCAGGGCGGGTCAACGGCGCAGATTTCCGGCACCGTGAAAGATGAGAGCGGCGGCGTCCTCCCCGGCGCCGACGTGACGGCAACTCAAACCGACACCGGCGTCACGCGCAGCGTCGTCAGCGACGCCGACGGCGCCTATATCCTCTCGAACCTTCCGCTCGGCCCGTACCGCCTGGAGGTGAAGCTCTCGGGTTTCCGTACCTACTCGCGGACAGGCATCGTGCTCAACGTGAACGCGCAGCCTGTGATCGACGTGGCGATGGCGCTCGGCGACCTCAATGAGACAGTTTCCGTTGTCGGCGCCGCGCCGCTGGTCGAAACGCGATCGCCGACGCTTGGACAGGTGATCGAGAACGAACGGATTCTCGAGCTGCCGCTGAACGGCCGCAACTCCGCGGATCTCATTCAGATTGCCGGTCCTGTCGTGTCGCAGGGTGTTTCCTCGAGCCGCAGCATGCAGGGCGGCGTGGCCTACTCAGTCGCCGGTGGCCAGTCATTCGGCGTTGCATACCTGCTCGACGGCGCGACACACAACAATCCGTACGACAACCTGAACCTGCCCCTGCCGTTCCCCGACGCGTTGCAGGAGTTCCGCGTCGAGACGAGCGCTCTGTCCCCGCAAGCCGGCATGCACTCCGGTGCGTCGGTCAACGCGGTAACCAAGTCCGGGACCAATTCGTTCCACGGCAACGTGTTCGAGTTCCTGCGCGATCGCCGCTTCAATGCGAAGAGCCCCTTCGCATTGACCGGCTCGGACGGCAAGAAGCTTGACGACGGTCTGAACCGGAATCAGTTCGGCGGGACGCTCGGCGGCCCGCTGAAGCACGACAAGATCTTCTTCTTCGGCGCGTATCAGGGAACGCGTCGGCGTCAGGTGCCGGTGGACAACATCTCCTTCGTGCCGACCGCAGCGATGCTCGCCGGCGATTTCGGTCAGCTCGCCTCGCCGGCCTGCAACGGCGGTCGCGCGATCGCCCTGCGCGCGCCCTTCGTGAACAACACCGTCGCTCGATCGGCGCTCAGCCCCGCGGCACTCGCGGTTGCGGGGAAGCTGCCAGCGTCGACCGATCCGTGCGGCCGCGTGGTGTATGGGCTTGCGACCAATTCGGACGAGGTGCAGGCGGTCGGCAAGGTTGACGTGCAGCTGTCGAACAAGCAGTCGGTGTTCGGCCGCTACATGGCGACGACCTACGTCGCCGATCCGCCGTATCTCAGCTCCGAAAATCTGCTGACGACGCGCATCGGCGGTCGAGACAATCTGGCGCAGTCGTTCACGGGTGGACACACGCTGATTCTGAGCGGCGATACAGTCAACTCCATCCGCTTCGCGTACAACCGCACCGCGGTTCACCGGACCAACGCGGATACTTTCAGCGCACCGGATCTCGGCATCAACATCTACAGCTACATGCCGAAGTATTCGCTGATTACCGTGAACAACGCGTTCCAGGTCGGCGGTGGCACCGAGAACGAAGCGCGCTTCGACACCAACACGTACCAGTTCAGCGACGATCTGACGCTGGTGCATGGGGCGCACCAATTCGGCTTCGGCGCGAACATCGCGCACTGGGATTCATTCAGCGAAGCCAACGTCCGCTCACCGGGGCAGTTCACGTTCGACGGTTCGGTGACGGGCATTCCACTCGCGGACTTCCTTACGGGCAACCTTAGCCAGTTCCGTCAGGCGGCGCCGAACACGCTCGACATGGCGCAGTGGTACGGCGGGGCGTATGCGTCGGACACATGGCGCGTCGGCCAGCGTGTGACGGTTAACGCCGGCGTCCGGTGGGAGCCGTACCTGCCTCAGTCGATCGCCAACGAAGCGGTGTTTACCTTCGACATGCAGAAATTCCTCCGCGGCGAACGAAGCCCGCGCTTCGCCAATGCGCCGGCGGGCCTGGTGTATCCCGGCGATCCTGGCTTCATCGGCAAGTCGGGCATCAACAAGCAGTGGACGAACCTGGCGCCGCGCGTCGGCTTTGCGTGGGACGTCAGCGGCGACGGCCGCACATCGGTGCGCTCGTCCTACGGCAAGGCGTTCGACTTCGTCGACGGCCAGTTCCTGATCAACACGACGGTTGCGCCGCCGTGGGGCGCGGAGGCCATCATTCCCACGCCTGCGGGCAAGTTCGAAAACCCATGGCTCGGCGTGCCGTCCGGCAACATCTTCCCCGTGCCCGAAAACCCGGGCGTCAACGCGCCGTTCCCGTCGGCTGGCTCGTTCCTTCCCGTGCAGCCGGATCTGAGGGCCACGCAGGTGCACTCGTGGAACGCCACCCTGCAGCGGCAGATTGGCGAGAACCTCGCGGTTTCGGCGGGCTACATCGGCAGCTACACGAACCATCTCTGGAACGTCCGCGCGATCAATCCGGGCGTTTATATGCCGCAGGCAACCTGCACGCTGCCAGACGGCCGCACCTATTCGCCCTGTTCGACCAACACGAACCTGAACTCGCGTCGCCTGATCAGCATGCAGAACTGGCGCGACGGCCAGTTGCTCGGTCCGCTCGACCTGTACGACGACCAGGGCCACCAGACGTACAACGGGATGCTGCTGACGTTCCAGCGCCGCAGCGCGAATGGGTTGAGCCTCAACGCCAACTACACGCTGTCGAAGTGCATGGGCCACCCGACGCAGGGCGGGGGAACGCCGAATGTCAACAGCGGATATGCCGACCCGAACAACATCGACTACGACTATGGTCCGTGCAACTCGGATCGCCGTCACATCTTCAACATGACCGTCGTCGCTGCGACGCCCGACTTCACGGGTGCTGCGATGCGTGCGGCGCTGACCGGCTGGCGAGTCTCCGGCAGCTTCCGCGCGTTGTCCGGCGCGCCGCTGCAGATTCTGGTCACCGGCGATCCGGCGCGCACCGGCCTGACGAATCAGCGTCCGAACCTCGTGCCCGGCGTCGATCCGTATCTGAAAGAGGGCAACCGCTACCTCAACCCGGCGGCGTTCGCGGTTCCCGACGTCGGCACGCTTGGCAATATGCCGCGCAATTCGATCGTTGGTCCGGGTACGCGCGTCATTGACCTGGCGCTGACGCGGGCATTCACCGTCGCAACCGGCCGTACGATCGAAGCGCGTGTCGAGGCGTTCAACGCGTTCAACTGGTTCCGTCCAGCGGTGGACAACACGCCGCTGCAGGCGCCAATCGTCACCGTGAACGTACCGACGTTCGGCCAGATCCTCGAGGCGGCTGAGCCGCGTATCATGCAGTTCGCGCTGAAGTTCAGCTTTTAGAGCAAGGGGACCAGATGCGGTTGTGTCGCTTCGATGAGAATCGTCTGGGGCTTGTTGAGGGAGAAACCGTCCGTGATGTGACCGCGGCGCTCGATGTGCTCCCTCAGCAGCGATATCCGCTGCCGAAGCACGATCCGCTGATCGCCCATCTGCCGCAGGTGCTGGCGCGCGCAAAGGCGATTGCCTCGAGCGCGCCCGTGCTGCCGCTGGCCGGACGACGGCTTCTCAGTCCGGTCGCCAGTCCGGGGAAGATTGTTGCGGCGCCGGTGAACTATCAGACCCACCTCGACGAGGTGCGCGCTGACAAGAACCTGCACCACAACACTGCGGCGCATACCATCACCATTCAGAGCGCGGGTCTTTTTCTGAAGGCGAACAGCTCGCTTGTTGGACCAGGTGAAGGCGTGGTGATTCGCAAGCCGGATCGCCGGACCGATCACGAGGTCGAGCTCGTGGTGGTGATCGGCAAGACGGCCAGTCACGTATCGAAAGCCGACGCCCTCGCGTACGTGGCCGGCTACGCGATTGGCCTCGACATCACCATCCGCGGCACCGAGGACCGCAGCTTCCGCAAGTCGGTGGACACGCATTCAGTGCTCGGGCCGTGGCTTGTGACCGCGGACGAGATCCCGAACCCCGGCCGTCTCGATCTGCAGATTGCGGTGAACGGCGAGCAGCGGCAGAAGTCGAATACGAGCCGGCTGATTCTCGACGTGGCCGAGTTGATCGAGCTCGCGTCGTCGTTCTACACGCTTTATCCAGGCGACATCATCTTCACCGGCACGCCGGAAGGCGTGAGCCCGATCGAAGCGGGCGACGAGATTGTCGCCACCATCGAAAAGATCGGCACCATGCGCGTCCAGGTCAGGGCCGCAGAAGGCCCGCACGCTGTGGCCGGAAACGTAGAGGCCGACCTCCACGTCGGCCTGCGTCAGGGGGCGTAGATGCACGAGACAGCTTCCTTCGTTGCCAAGCCCGAGACGTCTCCAGAGCGCCAGGCGTTCTACCAGCGCCTCGATCAGATCGACACGGCGCCGCTGTGGGAGGTTCTCAACAGGCTCGTGATGCCGACGCCGCAGCCGGCAATCGTTCCAGCGCTGTGGAAGTACGAGCAGGTGCGCGCGCTGCTGATGGAAGCCGGTCGGCTGCTCACCGTTCAGGAAGCCGAGCGTCGCGTCCTGGTGCTCGAAAATCCTGGCATCCGCGGCATGTCGCAGATCACGCAGAGCCTCTACTCCGGCCTGCAGCTGATTCAACCGGGTGAGGTGGCGCCGAGCCATCGACACGCCGCGTCGGCGCTCCGCTTCATCGTCGAAGGCGACGGCGGGGGATATACCGCCGTCGACGGCGAGCGCACGGCGATGCAGACGGGCGACTTCGTATTGACGCCGTCATGGACGTTCCACGATCACGGCAACCTGGGATCGACACCGGTGATTTGGATGGATGTGCTCGACGTGCCGATCGTCAACATGTTCGACACGAGCTTTGCCGAGCATCACCCGCAGGAGACGCAGCCGGTTGCGCGCAAGGACGGAGACGCGCTGGCGCGCTACGGCGCGAACATGCTGCCGGTCGAACACAAGCCCGCGCGCGGCGCGACCGCGCCGTCGCCGGTCTTCAACTATCCGTACTCTCGCAGCCGCGAGGCGCTGCAGCAGCTATACAAGAACGGTCCTATCGATCCGCATCATGGCGTCAAGCTGCAGTACGTCAATCCGGCGACCGGCGGCTATCCGATTCCGACGATTGCGGCGTTCCTGCAGTTGCTGCCGAAGGGATTCGCAGGCAAGGCGTATCGCTCGACCGACTCGACGATCTACAGCGTCGTTGAAGGACGCGGAACGAGCCGCATCGGATCGACGGTTTTGACGTGGGGTCCGAAGGACATCTTCGTGGTGCCCTCGTGGCAGCCGGTGTCGCACGAGGCGGATGAGGAGGCGGTGCTCTTCAGCGCCTCCGATCGCGCCGCGCAGAAGGCGCTCGGGTTGTGGCGGGAAGAAACGTTATGAAGGCCGTTGTGGCTCGCCTGACAAGGCGAGCCATCCCGTTGATGCTCGTTCTTATCGCAACGCCGGCATGGGCGCAGGTCGACTTTTCGGGCGAGTGGGCGCCTCGCTTCTGGGAGGATCAGCCCGAGCGCGTTCCGGGTCCTGAGCTCGGAAACTATCTCGGCATTCCGATCAATGCTGCTGCGCGGATGCGCGGCGACACATGGGACGCTGCAATCCAGACGCTGCCGGAGTGGCAGTGTCGGCCGCATATGGCCGACTACATCTGGCGCGGCCCGTCGAACCTGCGCATCTCCAAGGAAGTGGACCCGGCCTCGCGCACGATCACCGCATTTCACGCCGAGTGGCTTCGTTCCGTCGATCGTGTTGTTTATCTCGACAACAGGCCACATCCTCCCGAAGGTGCGATGCACACCTGGGCCGGTTACTCGACCGCGAAGTGGGATGGGGACGTCCTCACCGTCACGACGACGCATTTGAAGGAAGGGTACCTGCGGCGCAACGGTCTGCCGCGAAGTGACAAGGCGACGCTCGTCGAGCACTGGATTCGTCACGGCGATTTCCTGACCGTGGCGGCGATCGTCACCGATCCTGTTTATCTGGCCGAGCCGTTCATCCGCACGACCGATTACGAGCTGGACCTGCATCAGCAGGTGGCGCCGTATCCGTGTGGTGTCGTCGCGGAAGTCGATCGACCGCGCGGCGTCATTCCGCATCTGCTGCCGGGCACGAATCCGTACCTCCACGAATTCGCCGACGACTACAAAATCCCGTATGAAGCGACGCGCGGCGGACCAGAGACGATGTATCCGGAGTACCGGGAGAAATTAAAGGCGCTCCGCAATGCGAAATAGGTGGTTCGTCGTTGCGTTGCTGGCCGGTTCGGTGGTTGCCGGGGTTCGTGCTTCGGCGCAGACGCTCAACGGCGCGCTCGCCGGCGCCGGCACGATTCCCGGCGTTAATGAGAACGGCCCAATCAAAGTGTTGCCGGTGCGCGGCAACATCTACGTGCTGATGGGCGCCGGCGCGAACATTACGCTCTCGATCGGGCTCGACGGCGTGTTCATGGTCGATTCGGGCTCGGCGGCGATGAGCGATCAGGTGATCGCAGCCATTCGGTCGGTCCAGCAGTTCGTGGAAGCGAAAGCGGCGGCCGCTGCACCGCCTGTCGCATACGGGGCTGAGACGCGCAACTCCATCATTGAAGCGCGCCGTGCGGACGCCCCGCCCAAGCCAATCCGCTTCATCGTCGACACGAGCATCGCGCCCGATCACATCGGCGGCAACGCCGCCATCGCCAATGCAGGCAAGACATTCAGCGGCGGCAACGTGGCGGGGCAGCTGAGCGACGTCGGGCAGGGAGCGGCGATTCTCGGTCATGAGAACCTGCAAAACCGCATGGCGAATCCGCCGGCCGGACAGCAGCCGTTGCCCACCCGCGCGCAACTGACGGATACGTATCCCACCGACGCGATGAAGTTGAGCAACTTCTTCAACGGGGAAGGGATTGTCCTGATGCACCAGCCGTCGGCGTTCACCGACGGCGACACCATCGTCTATTTCCGCGGCTCGGACGTGATCGCCGCCGGCGAGGTGTTCCGCACGACGACCTATCCCGTGATCGATGCGGCGAAAGGTGGAACCATCAACGGGATCATCGAGGGACTGAATCACATCATCGATCTGTCGGTGCCGGAGTTCCGATCGGAAGGCGGCACGATCATCATCCCCGCGTACGGACGCATCAGCGACATCGCGGACGTCGCCTACTACCGCGACATGGTCACCATCCTGCGCGATCGCATTCAGGACATGGTGAAGAAGGGGATGACGCTGGATCAGGTGAAGGCGGCGAAACCGACGGCCGATTATGACGGCCGCTACGGTGCGACGAGCGGTCCGTGGACCACCGACATGTTCATCGAGGCGGTGTACAAGACCGTGCCGCGCGGGGGCGCGACCAAATGAAGCTGCGCGGGTGCCTCGTGATGCTGATGACATTGGCGCTCGTGCCGGCAGCGTTGTTCGCGCAGCGCGGCCGCGGCGGTGCGCCGCCGGCGAGCGGTCAGGCTGGTGCCGGCGCAGATCTCACGGGCTATTGGGTGTCGCTCGTCACCGAGGACTGGCGATGGCGCATGATGACGCCGCCGAAAGGCGATTATCCGAGCATTCCGTTGAACGCAGCCGGCAAGAGCGTGGCCGATGCCTGGGATCCAGGGCGGGAAACCGCGGACGACAAGTGCAAGGCGTACGGCGCGGGCAACATCATGCGCGTGCCGACGCGGCTGCACATCACCTGGGAAAGCGAAAACACGCTGAAGGTGGAAACCGACGCCGGTCGGCAGACGCGGCGGTTCACCTTCGGTCCCCGTCCTGTCGTTGCGACCGCGGCAGCTATCGATGCCGGCCTGCAGGGGGTCTCGGTGGCGACGTGGGAGTACGCCGGCGGCCGTGGACCGCGCGGCGGCGGTCCGGTGCCGCCGGCCGATTTGAAGGTCGTCACCACCGGTATGCGTGCCGGGTGGCTGCAGCGCAACGGCGTGCCGTACAGCGCCAACGCTGTCATTACGGACTACTTCGACCGCGTGACCGAACCGAACGGCGACGTCTATTTGATCGTCACAACCATTGTCGAAGACCCGCAATACTTGAATACGCGTTTCGCGAGGAGCTCGCACTTCAAGCGCGAGCCGGACGGGTCGAAGTGGAAGCCGTCGCCGTGCGAATAAGGCTGGGGCGGGTAAGCCTCTTGGAATGTAGGGGCGGACCTTCAGGTCCGCTGGAGGATGCATGAAACGTTTTCTCGCTGTCCCGTTGTTCGCGCTCGCCGTCGCCGTGCCGGCGTCCGCGCATCACTCATTCGCCGCGACGTATCGCGAGAAGGACAGCGTGACGATCGAAGGCGAGCTCGTGCAGCTCGACTTCCGCAACCCTCACTCGTTCGTGCATGTGGACGTGAGGGAAAAGGACGGGACGAAGGTTCGCTACGCGGTCGAGTGGGGCGGCGTTGGCCAGCTCGGTCAGCAGGGCGTGACGCGCGACACGCTGAAGGTTGGCGACCACGTCATCATCACCGGCGCGCCCGGCCGCAATGCTGCCGATCATCGCGTGCGCATGGTCACGCTCAAGCGGCCGTCAGACGGCTTCGCGTGGGGCCAGGCCGCCGGTCAGACCGTCGATTAATTCCTCAACATCTCGCCACTCGTGACAGTCGCGACGCTCGCCGGGGTGTCGCGTATCGACCTGCTCAGTCTTATACTCATCACTTCCACAAAGCCGCATTCCGCGGTTCATACGCGAGGAGGACTCCATGAGGGACAACATCAGGGGTTCCGTCGTCGTCTTCATCGTCATCGGAGCATTGTCGGCCGGAGCGTCGTTGCGCGCGCAGGGCGATCCGCTCATCGGCCACTGGATGCTGAGCGTCGCCAAGTCGAAGTATGAAGGCGCGCCGGCGCCGAAGAGCGAGATGCGCGTGTACGAGGCGTTCGGCGGGGCAGGCAAGGGCATCAAGGGCACGTTCGATCGTGTTGACGGGGCCGGCAAGAAGATCACGATTACTTACGCAGCCATGTACGATGGCAAGGATTACAAGTACAACGGACCGGACGCAGACACGATCGCGCTGGCGCGACCGAACGCCAACACGCTTGACGCCACACTGAAGCGTGGCGGCAAAGTGGTGCAGACCACGCACAGCGTCATTTCAGCCGATGGCAAGACGCGGACGCAGATGGCGACGGGCACGGATGCGCAGGGGCGGAAGTTCACTATTACGGCGGTCTTCGAAAAGCAGACGACGAGTTAGGGAGTGGAATATCAGGCAGAGGCCGATCTGAAAGGTCGGCCTCAATTCGCGACAGGCTGGGTCGGGTTGGCGACCAGTCGATCGGTCGTACGCCGAGCCGCTGGCGTGGCCATCGTCGTCGGCACGATTCTCGTGGTTATCAACCACGGAGATGCCCTCGCGCGCGGCGATGTCACCGTCGGCCGTTGGTTGCGCATCGTGCTGACCGTCATCGTTCCCTACTGCGTCTCGACGTATTCAAGTGTCAGCGCGCTGCGTCTGGCGCGGCGGCGGATATCGAGCGCGGCCGACGGCGAAATGCGCGCCGGCCGGTAAAGGTTGGCCTGCCCGGTTATGCGATAATCCGCTCGCCTCACTGACAATTGATGCCGTCCCTTGGTCCCGGTGTACGCGTCGGACC
>Ga0310810_10009484_pt1 | contig 11267 bp, 11 predicted proteins | sample NCmetagenome_FD_207641 | JGI IMG/M metagenome (GOLD analysis project Ga0310810, IMG submission 207641) | Soil microbial communities from experimental microcosm in Duke University, North Carolina, United States - NC | ecosystem: Engineered > Artificial ecosystem > Soil microcosm > Unclassified ... | reverse complement strand
AAAGGGCAGCAGGCCGACCTCGTCCTACACGACACGCAAGCGGCTGTCGGTGTTTGCCAACGCGATTACGTCGTTCAGCAACCGGCCGCTGATCTACATCTTCCAGATCGGCATGTCGGTCATGGCGTTATCGGTCGTCGCCGCCGTCGTGCTCCTCTACAGGAGTCTCAACGGCCTGATCGGCGTGCCCGGGTGGGCGTCGATCATGGTGTCGATCTGGTTTCTCGGCGGGTTGATCATCTTCTGTGTCGGCGTGATCGGGATGTATCTGGCGAAGATCTTCATGGAGATCAAGCAGCGCCCCTATACGATCATCCGCGCGGAATACGGGTCGGATCCGGACGAACCGGCCTTACACCAATGAGTTCTGAGCGGCTGCGCGGACAGGCGCGTGACTACTACGAGGGGAAGCTCCGTGCACACGGTGCGACACCGGCCGGCGTTGATTGGAACTCCGTGGAGTCGCAGGAGTTGCGCTTCGCGCTGCTCGCCAATCTCTGGCGCGACGAGGCCGACGCCAGCATCCTCGATTACGGCTGCGGATACGGCGCGCTCGCCGACTATCTGCGCGCCCGCGGACATCGTGGCGCCTACACCGGTTACGACGTGAGCGAGGCGATGGCCACGGCAGCGCACGCACGCATGGCATCGCTGCGCGCGTGCCAGGTCACGGCGAGGCGTGAAGAGCTCCAACCCGCGGACTTCGCGGTGGCGAGTGGCGTCTTCAACGTGAAACAGGATGCGGACGAGGACGCCTGGCGCGCCTACATCTGGGAAACCGTCGCCGACCTCGCCGAGCTCGGTACGCGCGGATTCGCGTTCAATGCGCTGACGTCGTACTCCGACCTCGACAAGCGTCGACCCGATCTCTACTATGCTGATCCGCTCGAGGCCTTCGATCGCTGCAAGCGCGCGTATTCGCGATTCGTGACGCTCCTGCACGACTATCCGCTCTACGAGTTCACCATCATCGTGCGACGGTAAGAGCATGGCGAAGCTTGTGATCTTCGGCGCTGGCGACATCGCCCGACTCGCGCACCACTACTTCACGCACGACAGCCCGCACGAGGTCGCAGCGTTCGTCGTGGACCGCGCGTTCCGTCAAGGCGACGCATTCCAGGGCCTACCGTTGGTCGACGCCGAGGACGTGACCGATCGATTTCCGCCCAGCGACTACGACATGTTCGTGGCCATGAGCTACGCAAAGATGAACGCGGTGCGGGCCGAGAAATACGCGACCATGAAGGCGGCGGGATACCGGCTGGTCAGCTACGTGAGCTCGCGCTGCAGTTATCTCTCCCAGACACCGCCCGGCGACAACTGCTTCATCCTCGAGGACAACACCGTCCAGCCGTTTGTCACCATCGGCAACAACGTGACGCTGTGGAGCGGCAATCACATCGGTCATGACGTCACCATCGAGGATCACTGTTTCATCACCTCGCACGTGGTGGTCTCGGGGTGGGTGCGCATCGGGACGCGGTCGTTCATCGGCGTGAACGCCACGGTGCGAAATTCGATCACGATTGCCGCGGAGACGCTCATCGGCGCCGGCGCCATCATCATGAAGAACACCAGGCCGAAGCAGGTCTACATGCCTGAGCGCGCCAAGCTGTTCCCGAAGTCGAGCGACGAGATCGACCTGTGACGTGGCGACGGTTGGGCCGGCTTCCGCTCGACACATCGCACGCGACATGGGCCTCGACGCATGCCGCGCTGCCGATCGTCGAGCCGCTCGATGCGACGCGCTTCGCCGTCTATCTGAGTCTTCGCGATAGCGACAGCCGCGCACGGATCGGCCGCTGCGTCCTGGCGATGTCAGATGCGCCGACACTGGAGCCGCTCCACGCCGATCCTGTTCTGGACCTCGGCTCGCTCGGCGCATTTGATGACAGCGGCGTCACAACGTCGTGCCTCGTCACGGTAGGTCACGATCGGTTCCTCTACTACACCGGCTGGAGCCGCGGTGTGACGGTGCCGTTCTATCTCGCCGCAGGTGTCGCGATCAGCGAGAATGGCGGACCGTTCGAGCGCGTGTCGCCGGCACCGCTCCTCGAACGCAACGGCATCGATCCATTTCTCACGGCGTCACCGTTTGTACAGATCGGTCATGGACGCTGGCGCATGTGGTACGTCTCGGCGACGGAATGGCGGAGCACGAGCGCCGGGCCGAGGCACTACTACCACATCAAATACGCTGAATCCCCCGACGGTCTCGCGTGGCATCGCGACGGCCACGTCGCCCTGGACTACGCCACCGACGACGAGCACGCGTTCGCGCGACCGTGGGTCGTCCATGACGAGGACCGGTATCGCATGTGGTTCGCGGTCCGCGGCGAACGGTATCGCATCGAGATGGCCGAGTCTGACGATGGCGTGACGTGGTCGCGAGCCGACAGCCTCGGACTCACGCCGGGCGGCGACGCGTGGGAATCGGAGATGGTCGAGTATCCATGCGTCTTCGACTGGAACGGCCGCCGCTACATGCTCTATAACGGCAACGAGTACGGGCGGAGTGGAGTGGGTCTCGCGGTGCTCGAGGCGTGACACCCGTCAGACATCGTACGCTTGTCCACGAATCGCGGAGACGCTGAGACGCGGAGGTTTTAGAGGCATTTCCTTTGGACAAATCACTCATCGGCAAGGTCGCCCTCGTCGCGGGTGCGACGCGCGGCGCGGGACGAGGCATCGCTGTTCAACTGGGCGCAGCCGGCGCAACGGTGTATGTCACCGGCCGCACGACCCGCTCTTCATCGTCCGAGATGAATCGCCCGGAAACGATTGAGGAGACCGCCGCTCTCGTCGATTCGGCCGGAGGGCGTGGCATCGCTGTTCGAGTCGATCATCTCGTCGCCGACCAGGTCAGCGCGCTGATCGCGCGCATCGATCGCGAGCAGGGCGCGCTGCACATCCTCGTCAACGACATCTTCGGCCTGACCAAGATGGAGTGGAACAAGACGGTATGGGAGTCCGATCTGAACTACGGACTCCATCTGCTGCGTCTTGGCATCGACACGCACGCGATCTCCAGCCACTTCGCGCTGCCGCTGATGATTCAGCAGCCAGGCGCGCTGGTCGTCGAAATGAACGACGGCACGACGGAGTACAACTCCACGAACTACCGCGTCTCGTTCTTCTACGATCTCGTGAAGACTGCGGTGAACCGCATGGCCTTTGCGCTTGGCCATGAGCTTCGCCCGCATGGCGGCACAGCGGTCGCAGTGACACCAGGATGGCTCCGCTCGGAGGTCATGCTCGATGTGTACGGTGTGACCGAGGCAAACTGGCGGGACGCGACGAAGGTCCAGCCCCACTTCGCCATTTCGGAAACACCAGCCTATGTCGGGCGAGCCGTGGCAGCGCTCGGAAGCGATCCGAGCGTCTCACGCTGGAACGGCATGTCGTTGTCGAGCGGTCAGCTCGCCAAGGTATACGGCTTCACCGATATCGATGGCAGCCAGCCGGATGCGTGGCGCTACCTCGTCGAGGTGCAGGACGCGGGAAAGCCCGCAGACGTTACCGGCTACCGGTAATCGCGGTGACAGCCTCGGCGACGCGCTCGATGATCAATTGCGGGGTGTCTTCCGGCATGCCAACCCACAACGGCAACCGAATCAGCCGCGCGCTGCAATCGTCAGTGATACTCATCGAACCGGATGTGCGCCCGTAGCGCCGGCCACCGGGCGACGAGTGCAGCGGAACATAGTGAAACACCGCGTTGACACCGCGCGCGTTGAGGTCGGCGACGATCTCGTTGCGGTGCGCAGGTAGAGGGACCAGCAAATAAAACAGGTGTGCGTTGTGGTCGCAGTCCGGCGGCACAATCGGGCCTCGCAAGCCGAGCGCCTCCAGCGAGGTGGACGCCTCGCGATACCGGTTCCACACCTCGAGCCGCCGCGACGTGATCTGCTCCGCCTCTTCGAGTTGCGCCCACAAGAACGCGGCAGTCAGCTCGCCAGGCAGGAACGACGAACCGACGTCCATCCACGTGTACTTGTCTACCCGGCCCTGTGAGAATTGAAATCGGTTCGTGCCCTTTTCCCAGAGGATCTCCGCGCGCTCGACGAATCGCGGATCGTTGATGACGAGAGCCCCGCCCTCGCCGGAGATCACGTTCTTGGTCTCGTGGAAACTGAACGTCGCCAACTGCCCGAAGCCGCCGAGCGGTTTCCCCTTGTAACGCGACATCAACGCATGCGCCGCGTCCTCGACGACGATCACACCGTGACGACGGGCGATATCCATCACCGCGTCCATGTCGCACGCCACACCGGCGTAGTGGACGACGATGATGGCTTTGGTCCGCGGCGTGATGGCCGATTCGAGCTGCCGCTCGTCGAGGTTCAGCGTGTCAGGCCGGATATCGACGAACACCGGTGTCGCCCCGCGCAGCACGAAGGCGTTGGCCGTCGAGACGAACGTGAACGACGGCATGACGACTTCGTCGCCGGGCTCGAGGTCGAGCAGCAGCGCCGCCATCTCCAGCGCCGCGGTGCACGAGTGCGTCAGCAGCACCCGCTGTGCGCCGACCCGACGCTCGAGCCATGTCTGGCACTGCTTGGTGAAGCGCCCATTGCCGGCGAGCTGACCAGCAGCCACCGCCTCCTGGATGTGCGTGAACTCGTGGCCGGTGAGATATGGGCGATTGAAGGGAATCACGGCGTCGGTGATATTGACGATTGACGAAGGACGACTGACGAAGTGGATAGCGATCGCACAACAATCGTCAATAGATGCGTCAATCGTACTTCGTCACTCGTCAATCTCATCGTCTTACAGCCGGTCCACCGACGCAGCCTCTGACCGGTTGAAGTAGACGACGCCGCCGCTGAAGATGGCCAACGTAATCACCACGCCGAACACAACGCTCATCGCTGAGACGTGGCCGATGCCGAGCAGGCCCCACTTGTACATCTCCACCACCGAGCTCATCGGATTCAGGTAGGCGATGAAGCGCAGATTCTCCGGCATCACTTTCAGCAGCTCCGACAGCGGAAAGATGACCGGCGTCACGTAGTGCCACAACTGCATGAAGTAGCGGATGGAGTACTGCACGTCTTTGTGGCGGGTTTGCATCACCGTGGTCCACAATCCCACGGAGATGGCGAGAAACGCCGCCATGACGATCGCGAACAGGCCGACCAGCATCTGCGGCCCCAGCCGCAGATAGAACACACCGTCCTTCACGAAGTAGTAGATGCAGGTCACGACCAGCAACGTGAACAGGACGCCGAACTCGGTCACCGACGGAGCGACCGCCGAGATCGGCGCAATCAGTCGCGGAAAGTACACCTTCTTGATGAGCCCGCGGTTCTGGTCCAGACTCCGCGTCACGCGCATCACGCCCCGCTCGAAGATGCGCCAGCAGGAATTCCCGGCGAGGAAGAACAGGAAGTACGGCACGCCGTCAGACGGCACCTGCAGCATTTTGCCGAAGATGGCCGTGCTGATCAGGATCGGCGCCAGCGGCTGGGCAAAGAGCCAGAACTTGCCCAGCGTCATGTCCTCGTAGCGTTCTTTGATTCGGCGCGACGCGAAGAACCACAGGATGCGCCGATAACGCCACAACTCCTCCGCACGCGCGATGAGGCCGACGCGCGCGGGCTCGATCACCCACTTCTGCGGTTTCTGATCGAGTGCGGTGGCAGACTCCGCCACGACCGCCGTGCCCAGTCCCAACCAGCGTCTAAGCGCCAGCAGCATAGGCTTCCTGCCGGACCGTCCACTCGAGACGCGGGGCAATGTATCCGACGCGATCGAGACGGCCCGAGGCGGGCGCGTCCGGCGTCTCGGTGCCGTAGACGAGGAACGAGAGCGCGTTGTACATCAGCAGGGGATATTCCTTGGTCTCGTTTTCGCGCTTGAAGATACAGCCAACAGTTGCAACATAGGGGAGTTCGGCCAACAGATCGCGCGGAATCTTGACCAGCACTTCGTAAATGCCCGCCTGCGGCAGCGGCCGCGCCTCGGAGTCCGTCGTCCTGAAAATCAGCGTGCCCTTCGTGCTCAGGTCGAGTGCGCTCTTCACGGTCAGGCCCGGCTTGGTCGTACGAAACCTGGTCTTGATGAAGACGTCTTCCGAGACCGGCGCACCACCGATGTCCTTGCCGGTCGAGGAGACCAGACGCACCGAGAGCACCTCCGCGAAGCGATTGGATCGCCGCCCCCGTTCCGACTGCGCGATATCGGCCTGGCTCCAGATGGCGTTCTGGTATTCGTCGACGACTTCCTCGGGATCACCGAGCTTGCGGATGGCACCCTGATGCAGCCACATGACGCGGTTGCAGATGCGCATGATCGCATCCATGTCGTGCGAGACGAAGAGCACAGTGAGGCCGTCGCGTCCGAGTTCTGCCACTTTCGTCAGGCAGCGCTCCTGAAACGCCTGATCGCCGACAGCGAGAATTTCGTCGGCGAGCAGGATCTGCGGGTTCATGTGGATCGCGACCGAGAACGCCAGCCGCAGATACATGCCGCTCGAGAAATGACGCAGCGGGCTCGCGGTGAATTGCTCGACCTCGGCGAACTCGAGAATCTCCTTGATGCGGCGCTGCGCTTCGGCTCGTGGAATGCCGAGGATCGCCGCGTTCATCAGGATGTTGTCCTGCGCAGGCAGATCGGGATCGAAGCCCGCGCCGAGCTCCAGCAACGACACCACGCGGCCGACGCCCACGACACGGCCGGTCGTCGGTGTGATCACCCGCGCCAGCACCTTGAGCAGCGTCGTCTTGCCGGCCCCATTAGGACCGATCACACCGAGAATCGTGCCCGGCTCGACGCGAAAGCTCACGTCGCGCAGTGCCCAGAAGTCGCGGGTCTTCGCCGTCGATTCGGATTCGCCGCGAGGAGCCCGCCATCGTCGCCAGAACGGGCGCGACTTGCCTTCCTCACGGCTCAGGATGTAGCACTTCCCCAGCCCTTCGGCGACCAGACTATCCATGGATCATCAAGGTTTTATACTACAAGGGTTGGGTCTCTCCATCGCGATCGCGCAACTGAATCCCCGGGTGGGCGACGTCGCCGGCAATCTCGCGCGCGTGCGGCGTGCGCGAGATCGCGCCGCTGAACTCGGCGCCGATCTCGTCGTCTTTTCGGAGCTGGTGCTAGTCGGGTATCCGCCAGAGGATCTCGTCCTTCGTCCGGCGCTCGTTGACGCAGCCGCGTCTGCGCTGCGCGAACTCGAGCGGGAGTCCGCGTCCGGAGGACCGGCGCTTGTGGTCACGCTACCGTGGCGAGCCGATGGCTGTCTGCACAATGCCGCCGCGCTCGTGGCCGATGGCCGCTCCGAGTTTCGTTTCAAATACGAACTGCCCAACTACGGCGTCTTCGACGAGAAGCGCGTGTTCAAACCAGGTCCGCTGCCGGCGCCGATCCCGTTTCGCGGTGTCCGTCTCGGTCTGCCGATTTGCGAGGACGTCTGGTTTCCCACGGTCTGCGAGCATTTGAAACGCGCGGGCGCCGAGCTGTTGCTCGTGCCGAATGGATCGCCCTTCGAAGTTGATAAGTTCGAGGAGCGTCTCGAGCTGGCGCGTGCGCGCACGTCCGAGTCTCGTGCTCCGCTCGCGTATGTGAACCAGGTTGGCGGCCAGGACGAGCTCGTGTTCGACGGCGGATCGTTCGTCATGAACGCTGACGGCACGCTCGCCCATCGTCTGCCCTTCTTCCGTGAGGCGATCGTCCTCACCACATGGGAGAAAGACAGCAACGGCTTCCGCTGCGCAGGCACCGCTTCATGGGAGGAGCCGCCGCGCCTAGACACGATTTACAGCGCGATGATGCTCGGCCTTCGCGATTATGTTCGCAAGAACGGGTTCAAGGGCATCGTGCTGGGACTGTCGGGCGGAATCGACTCGGCGTTGACAGCAGTCGTGGCGGCCGACGCACTCGGAGCAGAGAGCGTACGCGGCGTGCGACTTCCGTCTCGCTTCACATCTCAGTCGAGCATGGACGATGCCGCGGATTCCGCGGCGCGTCTTGGCATCAGGCTCGAGACGATCGCGATTGGTCAGACCGTCGATGCCGCCGAAGCCGCGCTGACGCCGGCCTTCGGCAATCGCGAGCGCGACGTGACCGAGGAGAACCTGCAGGCACGCGTGCGTGGTCTCCTGTTGATGGGCATGTCGAACAAGTTCGGCGAGTTGCTGGTGACGACGGGCAACAAGTCGGAGATGTCGGTGGGCTACGCCACGCTGTATGGCGACATGTGCGGCGGGTACTCGGTGCTCAAGGACATCTACAAGACCGAGGTCTACGCGCTCTCAAAGTGGCGCAATACGCACGTGCCCGAGGACAGCGCGCTGACTGCCAGGGACGTGATTCCGCAGTCGTCTATCACCAAAGCACCAACAGCGGAGTTGCGGCCGAATCAGACCGACCAGGATTCGCTGCCCCCGTACGACGTCCTCGACGCGATCCTGCACGGGCTGATCGAGAACGAAGACAGCGTCGATCAGATCGTGGCCCGAGGCTTCGACCGCGCCACGGTCAGCCGCGTGCAGCGGCTGCTCTACTCCGCTGAATACAAGCGCCGCCAGGCGCCGCCGGGAGTGAAAATCACGCGTAAGAGCTTCGGGCGAGATCGGCGCTATCCGATGACCAACGCGTTTAGAGAATAGGTTCCTCGGAACAAATCGGCCTTGGGTATCTGATCACCTTACTTGCGCCTTCTGCGACGGTCGATGAGGACAGCGGCGACAACAAGACGTGGGTGGTTGAGGCCGGGCCTATCGAACAGGACCTATTGAACCTTGGAACCGCCGGAACCTTTGGAACTGACCAGACTGGGTTCACACAGTTCGTCCGTACACCGCCCCCGCCGAACGCGGTTCGCAGCAATCACTCGATAGACAGCGTGACCGATCTGGCGAATTCCAGGCAGGCGTCCGAGCAGACCGAAGACCCACATCAGCGGCACGACGCGCGCGATCTGCAGCCAGCCTTCAAACCCGCCGTGCAGCCTCTGGCGCTCATCAACGACGTACATTTCGACCATGACCTGCGCTTCGGTTAGCGACGGCGCGAAGAACGCACGTGCCTCGGCGTTGGTGGCGTCAACGAACTGCAGGCGATCGTTCCAGTCGAGTGCGCGGACAATCCGGACCGAGCGCCGGCACATCGGGCATCCGCCGTCGAACAAGACCGGCAATCGCATACAGTCAGGATCGCATACTAGGAGCCTAGGGACGCACCAGACGACGGACGAGCAGCCGCGCGACTCGCACGCCGAGTGGTGATGGGTCGACTCGCCAGACGCCGATACCCGCCATCTTGAGCAGCACCGTTCGCAGCGCGTCGATGTCCGCTTCATCGAGACGACCCGAGATGGCGGGGACCTCGACGACCCGGAACGGCGGAAGACCGATCGATCGAATGGCGTCGATCCGTTGATCATCCGTCGCGACGACGATCCAGTCAGGCTCGGCGAGTGGCTCGTCTACCACGTCCACGCGTGCCGGCGCGATCGCTCTCAGTTGGCGAATCGTGGCCGCGTCGGCGCCAATGATCCGCACTCGCGTGTGCGTCATCGACTCAGAAATCCCCACTGCTTGTCCTGTTCCGACAGCATGGACGGCGGCAGCGGCCAGCGGATGGCCAGTGTCGGATCGTTCCAGGCGACACCGTCGGCGAGGTGCGGCGCGTAATAGTTGCTGAGGTGATAGTGCACGGTGCTCTCGTCGCAGAGCGCCTGATACCCGTGCGCGACCCCCTCGGGCAGGAAGAGTGCCCGGCCGTTATCGGGCGTCAGCTCGTAACCTTCCCACTGGCCAAAGGTCGGCGAGTCCGGACGAACGTCGGCCATCACGTCGTACACCGCGCCACGGATGCACGACACGAGCTTCGCTTCGGAATGCGGCGCGCGTTGGAAATGCATTCCGCGCAGCGTCCCGCGCGTGTGGTTGTGTGAAATGGCGCTGCGCACGAACACGCCGGTCCAGCCGCGCTCAGCCAGCTCGCGCAGCTGATACACCTCGGTGAACGATCCGCGATCGTCGCCGAACGTTGTCAACTCGATGAGAAACGCGCCGTGAACGCGCGTGGGATGAAGAATCACAATCGGATGCCTTCGGAGGCGAGGCTCAATCCGGGGACGCCGTGCCGGCGCGCGACGGTCGACATCGGCGCGCCCTCCGCATTCGGCCGCGCCGCGGTCTCAATGACGCTCGCCACGATCTCGCTGGCCGGCGTGTCGAGGCCGCAGGGCCGAATGAACCAGCGCGCGAACGCACGACGATCGGCCGCGCGCTCGTCGGCACCGTCCATAATTCGCCGCACGCGCCCCGCAACATCGTCCATCGTGCGGCACACCTCGAGGAACTTGCCCTTCAGCAGATGACGGAAATGACCGGTGCGCCCCTGCGCCGGCCAGTACGTCTCGTTCACGATCGTCAGGCACGGGCGGTTGGCGACGACGGCATCGAGAAATGCCGGCGTGTTCAAACCAAACACGCAAGTCGCGTGCGCGAGCTGGTCGAAGTACTCCTGTGACGAGGCCGGTTGACCGGATTGATGTGGGATGACGATGAGCGCAGGAGCACCGACACCGAACTCACGCGCGAGCGCGTCGGACAAGCCCTTCACCATGAACGAATCGTCTTCCCAAATCGTGCTCGGGCTGCCGAGGAACACGATATACGGCGCATCGGGACGACCCAGTCGGGCACACACGTCCGCGCGAGTCATGCGCGGACGGAGCGAGAAGAACGTATCGAGATGCGACGTCCCGGTGATGCGAATCGTGCCTGCAGGGATGTCGTGGATCTCGGCCGCCTCCTGTGCGAGGGCTTCGTTCCACGCGAGGAACATATCCGGAAGTACGTGCGTCGTGCCTTTGCTCGTCAGATCATCCCAACTGTTCGGGCAACCAATCGTTGTGATGCCAAGTGTGCGGCCGGCGTGCAGATAGTCGGCTTCGACCGGATCCTTCGGCGAAACGGCTGGCGATACCAGCATCACATCAGGATCGATCGCCCTCAAGCGCGACAGCACCGTTGGACTGGCAGGACTCGCGGCTTCGATCCATCGCCATCCGCGCAGCGCTGTGCGGGTGCCGATCGCCGATCGCCATAGCGGAGTGCGGAACTTCGCGCGGGTATCATCGGGCATGTCCTTCTCGAGGCTCGAGACGACCCGTTCGGGCGATGGATGCTCCTTGCGCAAGTAGATGCCGCGATTGATTACCTGCCGGCCGACGCGCAGACGTCGCGGCCAGCCTTCGGACGGATGCGGGCGCTCTCCGCTCGTGACGCCGGTGACATCCAGCAGCGTCG
>Ga0310810_10009482_pt1 | contig 11268 bp, 5 predicted proteins | sample NCmetagenome_FD_207641 | JGI IMG/M metagenome (GOLD analysis project Ga0310810, IMG submission 207641) | Soil microbial communities from experimental microcosm in Duke University, North Carolina, United States - NC | ecosystem: Engineered > Artificial ecosystem > Soil microcosm > Unclassified ... | reverse complement strand
CGGAGCGGGGCGGACGGAGCCGGCCACGACGCCGCTGAGTCCGCGGCCGGAATTTGAGGTGGCGCCGGGTTTTGAGGTGAACTTGTTTGCTGAATCACCGCTGCTGGCCAAGCCGATCCAAATGAATTTCGATCCCCAGGGACGGCTTTGGGTGGCCAGCTCCGCGGTATATCCTCAGATCCAGCCGGGGCAAGTGGCCGATGACAAAATCCTGATCCTGGAAGATACCAATGGAGACGGGTTCGCGGAAAAATCGACAGTGTTCGCCGATGGGTTGCTGATTCCCTCGGCCGTGATTCCCGGCGATGGAGGCGCGTATGTGGGGCAATCGACGGAATTGCTTCATTTCCGGGATTTGGATGGGGATGGCAAGGCTGATGAGAAGAGGGTGGTACTGTCCGGGTTCGGCACGGAAGACACGCATCACATGGTGCATACGTTGCGTTGGGGGCCGGATGGACGGCTTTATTTCGATCAATCGATCTATATTCACAGCCATTTCGAGACCCCGAATGGCGTGGAGCGGCTGAACAGTGGCGGGGTCTGGCAATTGCGGCCGCCGACGATGGAGCTGGGGGTCTTTGTGCGCGGATTTTGCAATCCATGGGGGCATGCGTTCGATGAGTTCGGCCAATCGTTCATCACCGACGGGGCCGGGTTCCAGGGGATTAGCTTCGGGTTGCCCGGGGCGACTTATTTCACTTACGCGAGCATGCGCCGGGAAATGCAGAGCATCAGCGCCGGGAATTATCCCAAGTTTTGCTCGCTGGAGCTCATTCATAGTTCGCAATTTCCCGATGATTGGCAGGGCGACGCTATCACGTGCGATTTCCGGGCGCACAAAGTCGTGCGATTCAAGATCGAGGAAAAAGGGGCCGGGTATGTGGCGCACCAGGGCGCGGATTTGTTGTTGACCACCAACGTGACCTTCCGTCCGATTGATGTGAAGCTCGGGCCTGACGGCGCGCTTTACGTTGCGGATTGGTCCAATCCAATCATTCAGCATGGGGAGGTAGATTTTCGCGACCCGCGGCGCGACCACGAGCATGGCCGGATCTGGCGGATCACGGCCAAAGGGCGTCCGCTGGTCGCGCACACAAACCTGGTTTCCCTTTCCAACGCCCAGTTGTTCGAACAAATCCTGTCCCGCAATGCGTATCAACAGCAACAGGCGCGGCGGGTGTTGACCGAGCGGGGTCCGGCGATCCGATCCGACCTCGCCAAATGGGTCCGCTCCCAGCCGGGCGAAACGGCGCTGCTGCAGGCCCTCTGGATGTACCAGGCCATTGATGTGGTCGAGCCCTCCTTGCTGGAGAAAGTGTTGGCCGCCAAGGACGGCCGGATTCGCGCTGCGGCCACCCGCGTGCTGGGTGCCTGGCATGGCCGCCTGAAGAACCCGATTGAGATGTTCGCCCAACGCCTGGGTGACGACCATCCCCGGGTTCGGCTGGAAGCGATGCGCGGGGTGGCACAGATTGCTGATGCGCGGTCGGCCGAACTGGTGTTGGCGGCGACGGAGAAGCCGATGGATCCGTTTTTGGATTACGCGGCCTGGCTGAGCATCAATGAGCTGGCCGATCCCTGGATCGCGGCTCTTCAGCAAGGCAAATGGAAATACCAGGGACACGAGAAACAGCTCGAGTTCGCCTTGAAAGCCGTGGAACCCGCCCGGGCGCGGGCCGTGCTGAGCCAGGTGCTGCCGGAGATCCCCCGCGACGGCGGCGGACCCTGGATCGACCTGATAGCCGCAGCGGGTGACGAAGCTTTGTTGGGCCGTTTGTTCGAGCAAGTAAAAGCCGGTGGGTTCGACACTGATGCTGGGGCTCGGGCGCTGGGTGGATTAGCCACCGCGGCGCGGCAGCGCGACAGCAAGCCGAAGGCGACCTTGGCCGACCTCGGCCCGCTGCTCGGAGCCAGCGAAACCAAAACCAGGGAAGCAGCCTTCCGGTTGGCGGGCGCTTGGAAAATGCGGGGAGCTGTTCCGCAACTCACCGCGGCGGCGGGCGACCCAGGGACATCGGCCGAAGCCCGGCAGGCGGCCTTTGACGGCCTGCGCGAGATCGGCGGCAAACAAGCCGTGGATGGCATCCTGCCGCTTACGTCGAAAGATCGCGAAATCGGCATTCGCAGAAAAGCAGTCCTGACACTGGCTTCGATTAATTTGGACAGGGCAGCCCAGCCCGCGGTCGATCTGCTGCTGGAAACCACGACTGAAACCGAGGCGGCCGACTTTTGGCGTTCGTTGTTGGGGATTAAGGGCGCCAGCGGCCGGATTGCTCATTTGCTTCCCAAAACCGGGTTGCCGCCCGTGATGGCCAAAGCGGGTTTGAGGGTGGCTCGTGATGGAGGCCGCAATGAACCGGACCTGGTCTGGGCGTTGACGCGCGGGGCGGATCTTGAAGGGGAAGCGCAGAGCCTCTCCCCGGCGGAAATTCAACAACTGGCCGCCAGCGTCGCCTCCGAAGGCGACCCGGCGCGAGGTGAAAAGATTTTTCGCCGCGCGGAAATGGCCTGCGTGACGTGCCACTCTATCGGCGGTTCCGGCGGCAAGGTCGGACCGGACCTTACCTCGATCGGCGCCAGTTCGCCGGTCGATTATTTAATCGAATCAATCCTCTACCCGAACCGGAAGATCAAGGAAGGCTACCATTCGGTGATCGTGGAGACCAAGGACGGCCTGGAGTTTTCGGGGGTATTGGTCAGCGAGAACAGCGACAAGGTCATTTTGCGGGATGCGACGGACAAGGAAACTACCATTTCAAAAAACGACATCGAGAAGCGCAGCACGGGCAACTCGTTGATGCCGTCGGGCCTGGTGGACGCTTTGACCCCTGGCGACAGGCTGGACCTGTTCCGGTTCCTGTCCGAGTTGGGGAAACCGGGACGTTACGATGCGTCAAAACCCAACACGGCGCGCACATGGAGGTTATTCGTGCAAACGCTGGAGGTGGCCCAGTTCGGAGATCAAAAGGTGCTGGAAACCGATCGGACCGACACCCGTTGGAAGCCGGCGCGCACCTGGGTGGATGGCAGCCTGATGAACCAGGATTTGGCCGCTTCGCTCGAGGGATTGGAGCGAAGAGAACCTCAGGGGATCTACGCAGCGACGAGGTTCGAGGTTTCCAAGGCCGGCGCGGTTCCGTTGGAGCTGACCGGCGCTGAGGGAGCGCCGGTCTGGATTGACGGCAAACCGGTAGTCCATAATACCGCTATGGTGCCCGAGGTCGCTGCCGGGCCGCATACCTTTGTGGTGAAGCTGGATGCCAGGAAATTGCCGGCCGCGATTCGGTTGGGCTCGTCGGAGGCGACGTTTGTGGGAGAGAAATAAGGGGTCAAGCGACTTGTTTTTATGCATGCGCGAATTTTTGTCGGTTGCGTCCTGTTTTTTTTGGGATTCCTGCCGGGCGGCCGGGCTTCGGAAACGGGCTGGAAGCCGCTGTTTAACGGCAAGGATCTTGATGGCTGGCATATTGTGATCCGGAACGGCCGGAGCGATGACCCCGAGCACCTGGTTCAAATCCACGACGGCGTCATCCACATGTACAAGGATGCGCCGCCGGGGAGTCAACAGCCGAACGGGTACATCGTCACCGAACGGGATTACGGCAATTACCACCTGCGGCTGGAGTACAAATGGGGTGCCAAAAAATTCATTCCCAAACTGAACGCGAAGCGGGACGCCGGCCTGCTGTACCACGTGGTCGGCAAAGACGGGGTCTGGCCGCGCAGCGTGGAATGCCAGATCCAGGAAGGGGATGTCGGGGATATTTTCACTGTGAACACGCGCTTGATCGCGTTGGTGGATCAGGGAACCACCAACTTCATCAGCAAGGTGGTGACCAACGACGCGGGGGTTCTGCAAACGAATCGCACGATCCAGCCGGTTTTCCTCGAAGCGGAAAAAGGGGGCATCACGTTTGTGCGTGGAGTAGCGAACGGAATCACGCGCGTGATTCGCAATCCGATGAACGAGCATGACGGCTGGAACACCGTGGAGGTAATCGTCCGTGGGAACAACGCGACTTACGTGGTCAATGGGCAAGTGAACAACAAAGCGGCAAACATCCAGGAGCTGGTGGCCAACCAGTGGGTCCCGCTCGCGCGCGGCCGGCTGGCGTTGCAACTGGAAGGGGCTGAGGTCTTTTATCGCCACATCGAAATCAAGGACCTGGAGGATTGAGGGCATCGGGCAAATATAACGTCGTGCTGGTGACGGCGCCGGATCGCGCCACGGCCCGCCGCCTGGCGCGGGCTGCGCTCCGGGCAAGATTAATTGCCTGCGCCAACCTGGTTCCGATTGAATCCCACTACTGGTGGAAAGGCAAAATTGAGAGTGGGAAGGAAGTTTTGCTGGCGCTGAAGACGACCTCGGCGCGTCTCAAGGCGCTGGAGCGATTGATCGTCTCGGAACATCCCTATGACACACCGGAATTCATTGTGATCCCCGTAACGCAGGGCAACCGCCGTTACCTGAACTGGCTGGCAACCTCGGTCGGCTAACTGCATGCCCTGGCAGCAAAACTACGACCCGCTGCACAGCGCATTGCTGTCGACACTCTTCGCGGCGCTGCCGGTGATTCTATTGCTCGGTTCGATCGCGGTGCTCAAGATTCGGATTCATTATGCCGCCTTGCTCGGGCTCGGGGCGGCTTTGGCGATCGCGCTGGGGGTGTATCAAATGCCGGTTAAACCGGCGGTGGCCACCGCCATTTTTGGGGCGGCCTATGGATTGTTCCCGATCGGGTGGATCATTCTGAACCTGATTTTTCTTTATGACCTGACGGTCAAGTCGGGGCGATTCGAAATATTACGGGGCAGTCTTGGGCGGCTGGCGCCTGACCCGCGGGTCCAGGTCATTTTGATTGCATTCGCCTTCGGCGCGTTTTTTGAGGGCGCCGCGGGATTCGGCACGCCGGTCGCGGTTACGGCCGCTATCCTGATTCAACTGGGGTTCAGCCCGCTGCAAGCCTGCGGTCTATCGCTGATCGCCAACACGGCACCGGTGGCGTTCGGAGCGCTGGGCACGCCGATCATTGCGCTGAGCAAAGTGACCAGCATTCCCGAACTCGATCTGTCCCGGATGATTGGGCGGCAGTTGCCGTTCTTTTCGCTGTTGATCCCTTTTTGGGTGGTTTGGGCGCTGGCTGGTTTTCGCGGGATGATCGGGGTTTGGCCCGCGGCGTTGACTGCCGGGCTGGCGTTCGCCATCCCGCAATTTTTGGTATCGAATTTTCATGGGCCGTGGCTGGTGGATATCATTGCCTCGATTTCGTCCATGGCGGCCGTAGCGATCCTGCTGAAATTCTGGCGGCCGAAAGATCGTTGGCGACTGGCCGGGCAGAATGAACCGATAGTCGTCGCCGGGGCGGTTGTGCCGGGGCGGAAGCAAATTGTTGCTGCCTGGGCGCCCTGGTGCCTGCTGAGCGCGCTGGTTTTTGTGTGGGGCATTCCCCAGGTCAAGGCGACCCTGGATCGGCGTTCCGCCCCTGTCTTCCAGGTGCCGGCGCTCCATAATGCGGTGGTCCGGGCGCCGTTGGACCAGGGGCCCGATCCGCAAAAACCGGCCAAACCGGAAGAAGCGATTTTTCGACTGAATTGGTTGTCGGCGACCGGCACGGGAATCCTGGTGGCCGCCATTTTGGCGGGATTCATGATGGGTTTCGCGCCGGCGGAGTTGGGCCGATCGTATTGGCAAAGCATTGTGCGGGTGCGGTTCTCGCTCGTGACCATCGCGGCCATGCTGGCTCTTGGTTATGTCACGCGGTATTCCGGCACCGACACTACGCTGGGACTGGCGTTGGCGCGCACCGGCAAGCTGTACCCGTTCTTCGGGACTTTGCTGGGTTGGCTTGGGGTGGCGTTGACGGGATCGGATACGGCTTCCAACGTGCTTTTTGGCGGGCTGCAGACGATCACGGCGAAACAGACCCATATCAGCCCGGTGCTGATGGCCGCGGCCAACAGTTCGGGGGGCGTCATGGGGAAAATGGTCGATGCCCAAAGCATCGTTGTGGCCAGCACGGCGACGAATTGGTATGGGCACGAGGGGAGCATCCTGCGTTTTGTTTTTTTCCACAGCCTGGCGCTGGCGGCGTTGATGGGGCTGCTGGTGTTTCTGCAGGCGTATGTGGCGCCGTTCACGTCAATGGTCGTCGGGGGGCACTGAGGCGCAACCTTCGTCCAGCGGAAAGCCTTAGTTCGGCAGGGAGGCGGTCGCTTTCTGCTGCGACTTGCTTTCGGCTTCTTTGACGGGGGCTTTGGCGGGGTCCGGGAACTTTTCCGGATTGGCGTCGAGTTCGCCCGCGCGTTTTCCGTCTTTGACATTCCAGATAGCGACGTGGCCGGCGAAATCGCTGCCAATGACCCGCTCGGAATCAAAGGTAAAGGCGGCGCGGAGCGGCAGGTCTTCAGGCGCGGTCAGCGCGCGGACCTTGCCACCGGTGCCGTCCCAAACGACGACTGCGTTGTCGCGGCCGCAAGTGACCAGCCGGCCGTCCTGGCTGTAATTGACGGAAAGCGCGCCGCCGGGATGGGCGTTCCAACTTTTGACCTGTTTGCCTTCATTCAACTCCCAAAGTTTGACGGTGCCGTCCTCGCTGCAGGAGGCGAGCAGCCGGGAATCCCCACGCCAGCTCAGGCCGGTTACAGCGGATTTATGGCCGGGGAGGGTGAACAACTCCTGAGCGTTATCCGGGTCCCAGACGCTGACGCCGCCATTGCGGTCCGCGGAAGCGAGCATCTGGCCGTTGGGGCTGAAGGCGACGGCGGTGACCCAATCGGTATGTTTTTTAATCTTTTGCTGTACCTCGCCGGTCCTGGTGGACAGGATTTTGACCAGCCGGCTGGGGCCGCCGAGGGCGACCTGGGATTGATCGGGGCGGACATCGGCGGTCAGGATGCTGTCGTATTCGTCGCCCAGGGTGGCGAGGCGTTTGCCGGAGATGACCTCCCAGAGGACGACGCGGCCCGAACGGGCGCCACGCCCGCCGCAAGCCAGCAGCAATTGCCCATTGCGACTGAACCGGACCTCGACCGGTTGACCTTCAGTGAAAGGGAGAACGCCTAACAGGTCGCCGGACTCAGCCTGGAACAGCAGGACCTGCTTTTGGCCGGCGATGGCGGCCAGGGGCGCCCAGGGGCTGGTCGCCAGGCCGGTCACCGCGTTCATTCGAGGAAAATGCAGCACGGGAGTTGCCGGCCAGTCTTTAGGCATCGGGGGCGGGCCGTCCGGTTTGGCGATGGCGTCGGGCTTGAGGGTTAGATCGACGCCCGGTGTGACGGCGGCCACTGCTTTTCCGCCGGCATTTTCGAGCAGGCCGCCGGCGATCCATTTGCGGAAGACCTGGAGGTCTTTGTCATCGAGTCGGGCCCGGTTCGGAGGCATGAACGGTTCCTCGGAATGGGAAAGAGCTTTCCAGAGCTTGCTGCCATCGGGGTTGCCGGAGATGACCACCAGGCCGGAACCGCTGCCTTTGAGAGCGCCCTGGTAACTGGTGAGTTCGAGGTCCGCCTTCTTTTTGTCGGCATTGTGGCATTTAGAGCAATTGGCCTCGACCAACGGCAGGATGTGGTCCTGGTAATTGATTTTGTCCTGGGCAGAAACCTGGGAAGCGAAAAGGCAGAGGGCGAGAGCTATTGGCCGGTGGGCCTGATGCGCAATAGACAATAGACGATAGCCAATAGATGCCGTTTCCATTTTCAATGGTTGAACACAAATTCCTTGGCGTTCAGCAGGGACCAAAAGGCATCGGACAGGACCTGGGCGGGGTCGGAGTCGGGAGTGAAAAAGGCGTTGAGTTTCTCGAGTTCGACAGCGCTGGGCTCGCGGGAGAAGCAGCGGAGATAGAGGTTTTGAAGGATCTCCTCGCGGGTCTTGCCGGCCTTGAGGAATTTTTTAATGACGGCGCCCTGGTCGATTTTGTTTTGCAGGGTATCGCCATTGAGCAGGTGGAGCGCCTGGGAGAGGTTCGGGTCGACTTTGACTTCGCACGAACAAACGGTGGTGCGGCTGGCCCGGCCGAAGGTGGTGAGGAAATAATTGGCGGTGTTGCCGTCGGCGATTTGGACGGCTCGGGCGCCGCGGGGCAAGCCGGAGAATTTGTCCTGGGTTTCGGTAACCTCGCTGATGCAGTCGAGCAACACCTCGGCCCGGATGCGGCGGATGGCGGCGCGGCTGAAATTGCGGTCGTCGGCAATATTGGAGTCATTGGGCCGGGTGCTGAGTTGATAGGTGCGGGAGGAGCAGATGTCGCGCACGAGTTTTTTGAAGTCGTATTGGTAATCGACGAGGTGTGTGGCCAGGGCGTCGAGCAATTCGGGGTTGGAGGGCGGGTTGCTGATGCGGACATCATCGACGGGATCGATGATGCCGCGGCCGAGGAAATGGGCCCAGACCAGGTTGGCGAGGTTGCGGGCGAAATAGGGATTGTCGGCGGAGGTGAGCCAGCGGGCGAGGGCTTCCCGGCGGCTCTCGTTTTTAATTTCGGGGGTTTCGCCGCCGAGGAACTTGGGTTTCATGGTCGCGCCGGTGACGGGGTTTTTGATTTCGCCATCGTTGCGATCGAAGAGGACGGATTCCCGCGGGTCGTCGCCGGGTTTGCGGCCGATACGGGAGAAGAAGGCGGCGAAGCCATAATAATCGTTCATCGTCCAGCGATCGAACGGGTGGTTGTGGCATTGGGCGCACTGGATGCGCATGCCCATGAAGACCTGGGCAGTATTTTCGGCGAGCTTCAGGGTATCCGGCTCCATCTGGTAATAATTGGCGGCCGGGTTGCGAAAATTACTTTCCGACGCGGTCAACAGCGATTGAACGATGCGGTCGAGTGGAATGCCGGCGAGCATTTGGTCCCGGAGCCATTCGAAATACAGCACAGCGGCTTTGGGATAAACCCGGTTGTCGCGGGAACGGATTTCGAGCAGTTCGGCGAGCTTCATCACCCACAAATCGGCGAACTCTTTGCGGGCCAGCAACTGGTCGACCAGGGCGTCGCGTTTTCCCGGGCTTTGGTCTTTGGCAAAGGCCTCGGCCTCTTCTGGTTTTGGCAAAGCGCCGGTGATATCGAGGGTGGCGCGGCGGAGGAAGGTGTTGTCGTCGCACAGGGCGGAGGGAGCCAGCCGCAGTTTTTTCAGTTTGGCATAGATGGCCTCGTCGATGTAATTGGCGGCGGACACGGTGGGCCATTGGAAAGGGAGATTTTTGGGAATGACGATCACCTGGGCGCCGACATTGAATTCCCCAAAACGCGCCTGGATGAACGCCTCGCCGCGCTGGCCGGCGGTGACGAGGCCGTCTTCGCCGACCTTGGCGGTGACATCGTTGTTGCTGATGAACACGGTCAGCGGGGTGACGTCGCGCTGGGAACCGTCTGAGTAGCGGGCGCGGACGATCAAGCGTTGGAGGGTGTTGGAGCCTTCGAGGACCGCCGAGCGCGGGAAGATTTCGATGCTGGTGACCTTGGCGACCTCCGGCGAATCCTTTGGCGCCCCGGCGGTGAGCCAGGTGACCAGGGTTTTGCAAAGGTCGCTGTTGGTGCCGAAGCGAACGCCGCCGGTATGCTGCACCGCCCCGAGCCCTTTCTGGACGATCAGGCTCTCCTGCGGGATGGCCAGGTTGATGCGCCGCCCGATTTGTTCGCGCGTCAGGCGGAAATAATCACCGTCCGGGTCGAAACCGAACAGGGAGAGGCGAAAGCCATCTTTGCCGCGCGCCGAGCCATGACAACTGCCGGCGTTGCAGCCGGCCTTCATAAACACCGGCATGACATCGAGCTTGAAGCTGATGGCGGGCTGGGCGGTGGCGTTGGTGACGACGACCGGGACCGATTGGGAGCGGCCTTTGAAGCTGACGCGAAGGTCAGTTTTGCCGTTGCCCACGGGCGCCAGCACCGCATGGTCGAAGCGCGCCACCTTGCCGGCCGCCAACTTGCAGTTGGCCTGAGCGGTTACATCGCGGGTGGTGCCATCGGCATAGGTGGCCTGGACGACCACCCGTTGCCTGGCGGCGGCCGAGTTCAGAGAGATTTCAGGTGGGAAGACCTGGAGATCCGTCAGCGCCGGGCTCTTGGCGGATGCTGAGCTGGCCAGGAAGCCGAGCGTGAGCAGGACCGCAACCGTCATTGGCCGGCCTCTCTGCGTTGGCTTTGGGTGGAAAAGGTTCACTTATTTTTTTCGGCTGCGGCGACGCTGGGCGCCGTCTTTTTCGGTGGAACGATCCTGAGAATGCCGCCCTGGGCGATGGTATGAGGAATGGTCTGCCCATTTTGGGCGATGTCCACGGCACAGAACAGGTTCTTTTGGGAGCCGGGCGCGCATTTTTCGTCGGCCACGACGTCGAAGACAACCTCCTGGTTTTCGCTGGTGATTTGCTGATCGGCGGCGCTCACTTTGTCGGGCAGGCCGAGCAGGCGAACGGTGGCTTTGCCCTCGAACGGTTTGGTTTGTTGCAGGTTAACGGTCAGCCTGCCGGTCTTGCCGGGGTTCAGCCAAAGGGTCTCTATTTTTCCGGTCAGGAAGGGCGAAGCGACCTCCAGGTCGGCCAATTGGGTGGAAACATAGACCTCACCTCCGTCAACGGTCGCGTGGCCCAGCACGGCGATTTTCCATGGGTGAATTTCGGCGCCGGAACCGGCATTGAGCTGGTAGAAGACGTTGGTGGCATCTTTGGCGATGGTCGCCTCGGATTGCGAGCTGAGCCCCGGGGGGTTCCACACCATTTTGACTTCGATCGGCTCGTCAAAGCCGGGGTCGCGCTCGGCAACGATCTCGAGGCGCATGGTTCCGGATTGGACCAGCGGGACTTTCGGTTCGACGATACGCAAATGAAACGGCGCCTCCCTGGTAACGGCGACGCAGAGCTTGTCGACGGTGGTATTGTAAAAAGTGGTGTTGTTCGGTCCGGGCACGAGTTCGGCTTCCTGGCTGAATTTTCCGATGATGGCGCGGTTTGCGTTTGTGCCTGTGGCGGTGAGGTCCAAAAGTTTGCCGGCGACCGGCGCGTCCGGGGCGGCTTCAAAAACCAGCGGCAGGGAATCCAGGTTGCCGGTCATCGGGGCGGCCCGCATCTGCAGCCCCTCGGGCAGGCCTTCGATGCCGAGCGCCAGGTCGCCACTGAAGTTAGCCCGCTTTGCGGAGATCAGCGTGGCAAAACGATTTCCCCGGGGCACCGAAATGAATTGTCGCGATTGGGTATCGTTCCGCGCCACCTCCGGAATGCGCAGCGAAAGCTGTGGGTCGACCGGAGTGATTTCGACTCGAAAGGTAAAATCG
>Ga0310810_10009480_pt1 | contig 11268 bp, 9 predicted proteins | sample NCmetagenome_FD_207641 | JGI IMG/M metagenome (GOLD analysis project Ga0310810, IMG submission 207641) | Soil microbial communities from experimental microcosm in Duke University, North Carolina, United States - NC | ecosystem: Engineered > Artificial ecosystem > Soil microcosm > Unclassified ... | reverse complement strand
CGACCGGCGGACGTACACCTCTCGACCGGCCAGGTCCTCCAGCCGCTGCAGCGGGGGCGCGCCGGGGCCGGTCACCACGACGTCGCGGACGCCCTCGTAGACCGGCGCCGAGAAGTCGAGCCGAGCCCGGCGCTCGGGTGTTGCCCGGATCAGGCCCACGGCGAGATCGCCCCGCCCGTCGGCCAGGCGGGAGAGCAGCTCGTCCCGGGGCACCGGGATGAAGACGCACTCGACCTGGAGCGTCTTCGAGCCCAGGCTCCGGTTGAGCTCGCGCTCGAACTCGTGGACGGCTTCGTAGGCGGAGCCTCGCTGGCGGGGTCCGTCCAGGAAGTAGGCCATTCGATTCGGTGTCACCAGCACCCGGATGACCCGCCGGGCGACCAGACTGTCGAGGTCGAAGCTCCAGCGCTGCGAGCCGAGGCGGCTCAGCTGATCGAGCGAGGGAGTGCGGGCGGCGGTGTCGGTGGGGGGCTCGGCGGCCACGGCCGCCGAATCCGGGGGAGAGGCCTCGGGCGCTTTGCCGGGCGGCTCGCGCCCGCAGGCAAGCAGCGCGACGAGGCACAGCACCGGGATGCCGGCAGGCGCCGCCATCCCGGAGGGTTCGTTCCGTTGAGCGCGAGTCACGGGCAGATGCTACCGAATTATCCCGCAGCGCTCTACTGCCATTAGGTCTAGGCCGGAGCCTCGAGGAAGCCGTCGAGCAGCCTGGCGAACTCCGCCGGCCGGTCGAGCTGGATCCAGTGCCCGGTGCCTACGACCACTCGATATGGAAGCCGTCCCACCCGGTGCAGGCTGAACGGCGCGTCGTTGGCCGGCGTCACCACCGCCAGGGCGGGACCACGGTAGCGGAGCAGCGCGGTGGTCGGGTCGAAGCGCAGACTGGCGCGGAAGCCCGCCACCACCGTTGCCGGCGGAGTCGCCCGAAGGTCGGCCAGCAGCCGCTCTCGCACGGCGACATCGGGACCCGAGATGGTGCCCCAATAGCTCTCGATGGCGGGGACGTACGCCGGCGAGTCGAGCCGGTCGAGGAACGGCTGCACCTGCGCGGCGGGCATCTGGGTACCGTCGCCGATGGGATCGAGCAGCAGCAGTCGCTCCACCCGATCGGGGTAGGCGCCGGCGAAGGCCAGGGCCACGCCCCCACCGAGACTGTGGCCCACCAGCGCGAACCGGCGGAGGCCGCAGGCATCGGCGACCACACGGACATCGTCGGCCAGCGTCTCGATGTCGACCTCGGCGCGATCGTCCAGCGGTGCCGAGCGCCCGTGCCCGCGCTGGTCGAACGCCACGGCCCGGCGCTGCGGACGGCAATGCTCCAGCGCCGCCGACCAATGGTCAGCCCGGCCAGCCAGCGAATGCACGAACAGCACGGCGGGCGCGCCGTCTCCTCCATCGTCGACGCACAGCGCGCCGGCCGGCCCGGCAACCAGGCGGACCGTCACCGTGAGGCCGCCTTCCGGACCCGGGCCCAGAGCGGCCGCTGACGCAGGATTCGCGGGTACACCGGACAGCGCGGCAGGTGGGCGCCGGGAAGGACGCCGATGCTCATCAGGAACTCGCCCACGATCTCGCCGCCGGTGAATCGGAAGGTCTGACGATAGAGCGTGACCCACTCGGCCTTGCTGCGCGGGTGGTTGGCTTCGATCCAGCCGGCGAACGAGCCGTGGACTTCGGCCAGCTCCAGCACCCGGCCGGCATTGGCGATGGCCGCCTCAACCTTGAGCCGGTTGCGGATGATGCCGGGGTCGGCCAGCAGCCGGCGGCGGTCCCGCGCGCCGTAGCGGGCCACGACCGCGGGGTCGAAGCCGTCGTACGCGCGTCGGAACGCGTCGCGCTTCTTGAGGATGGTGAGCCAGGAGAGCCCGGCCTGGTTGATCTCGAGGATCAAGCGCTCGAACAGCTCGGCGTCGCCGCGGAGGGGGAAGCCGTACTCGCGCTCGTGATAGGGCCCGTGCCACTCGTGGCCGGGCGCGATGTCGCAATAGGAGGTGCCCACGACCCTCTCCCGGGATTCGGCTTTTCTTCGGCCAGCGACCAATATCGGATTCGGCGCGAACCTGGTCAAGCCGAGCTCCGGGCCGGCCGCGTCCGGGTCAGACCGGGCGGGTCCCGTATCTTGTGATGAACCGCAGGAACCATCGATGAGAAGGAGATCGCGCATGCGAGCCGTGGTCTACGCCGGCGCCGGTGGACCCGAAGTGATCACCCTGGGGGAGGTCCCCCGGCCCGAGGTGCACCCGGGTCACATCCGGGTTCGCGTCCGGGCGGCGGGCCTCAACCGGGCCGACCTGCTGCAGCGGCGAGGCAACTACCCGGCGCCTCCGGGCTGGCCCGCCGACATTCCCGGCCTGGAGTACGCCGGCGAGGTCGAGGCGGTTCGGGGGGTGACGCGCTGGAAGGTGGGCGACCGGGTGATGGGACTGGTCGGCGGTGGCGCGATGGCCGAGCTGCTCACGGTGCACGAGGATGAGGCGCTGCCGATTCCCGGCTCGCTCGGCTTCGAGGCCGCGGCCGCCGTGCCGGAGGCCTTTCTCACCGCGTACGATGCCCTGGTCACGCGGGGGCGCCTCGCCCCCGGCGAGCGGGTGCTGGTGCACGCGGTCGGGAGCGGAGTCGGGACGGCGGCGGCGCAGATCGCGAAGCATCTCGGGGCCACGGTGCTCGGGACCTCACGGAGCGCGGGCAAGCTGGCGCGGGCGGTCATGTACGGCCTCGACGTCGGCATCGACACCAGCCGGGCGCCGTTCCCGGAGCAGGTGGGAGACCCGGTGCACGTGGTGCTGGATATGCTCGGCGGGCCCGCGCTGGCGGACAATCTCCGGGTGCTGGCGCCGCGCGGCCGCCTGGTGCTCCTCGGATTCCTGGCCGGGAGCATGGCCAGCGCCGACCTGGGGCCGATTCTGCGGAAGCGGCTCGAGGTGATCGGCACGGTGATGCGGACCCGCTCGCTCGACGAGCGCCGGCCGCTGGTCCGCGAGTTCACCGAGCGGATGCTGCCGCTCTTCGACCAGCGGGTGGACCACGCCGCGCCGCTCCGCCCGGTGCTGGAGCGGACGTTTGGGATGGCCGAGCTGGCCGATGCGCACCGGCTGCTCGAGGGCAACGAGACGTTCGGCAAGGTGGTCGTTCGCTGGGACGGCTAGGGGTGTCACACCCCGGGGCTGAATTGGGGCTCCAGGGCGGCACTTGACGTCCACTTGAAGCCGCCGTGGCACCGTGCGAGGCATGTACCCCGACCCGAGCCCCCTATGCCGACCACCCGCTCCCTCACCGTTTCCGCCGCGCTGGTTACCGCCGCGGCGGCGGCGCTCGTCCTGCTCCACGCCTGCGAAGACCCCGCGCGCGAAAGCGACCTCAGCACCGCCGCCGCGACGACCGTCAAGGCCCTGACCATCTCGGGCGGCGGCACCGGCAACGGCACGGTGACCTCGAGTCCCGCCGGCATCAACTGCACGATCACCAACGGCGTGGCCGCCGCGACCGGCTGCTCGGCCCAATTCACCAGCGGCGTCACCGTGACCCTCACCGCCACGGCCAAGAGCGGCAGCTCGTTCGTCGGGTGGCTGGGCGCCTGCACCGGGCTGGTGAGTTGCCGGCCGGTCATGAACCAGAACCAGGCGGTTACCGCGCGCTTCCTCAAAGGCCCGTTCACCCTCAAGATCGCGGGCGGCGGGAGCGGGACGGGCAGCGGACGGGTGCGGAGCCAGACCGGGCTGACACCCGCCATCAACTGCACGATCACCTCGGGCACCGCCGCGGCGACGGGATGCTCCGCCTCGTACCCGGCCGGCAAGGTCGTCACCCTGACGGCGACCGCCTCCACGGGGCAGACCTTCGCGGGCTGGTCGACGCCCTGCAGCGGAACAGGCACCTGCCAGCTCACGATGAAGGAACCCCGCACCATGTACGCCGCCTTCGCGCCCGCGGGCACGAGTGCCGCCGCGATCCGCGGGAAGTGGGGCGCCCCGTTCGCGACCAACATTCTGGCGGTGCATGCCCACGTGCTGCCGACCGGCAAGGTCCTCTTCTGGGGCAGGCAGGGCCAGGCGCGGCTGTGGAATCCGGCGAATCCGTCGGCCGGATTCGCGGACGTGACCAAGGCGTATCAGCTGTACTGCACCGGGCATGCCTTCCTGCCCGACGGACGCCTGATGATCGTCGGAGGCGCGATTCAGACCTCACCGAAGATCCTGGGTGATGGCCGAGGCACCATCTTCAACCCCGCCACCAACAGCTTCAGCCCGGCCACGTCGATGTTGACCCAGGGCCGGTACTACCCGACGCTCACCACGCTGCCGAGCGGGAAGATCCTGGCGATGTCGGGCTCCGACCAGAACGGGAACGTCGTAACGATCCCCGAGATCTACGACGGAACCAGCTGGAGCACCCGCCTCACCGGCGCGCCGCTCTCGGTTCCGACGCCGTACTACCCGGCGATGTTCGTCGCACCCAACGGGAAGGTGTTCCTGGCCGGCTTCCCGGCCACGACACGGTACCTGTCGGTCGGAGGCACGGGCGCCTGGACCACGGTCGCCACCCGCAAGGTGGCGGACCGCACCATGGGCTCCGCGGTGATGTACGCCCCGGGCAAGATCCTCTACGTCGGCGGGGGCGATCCGCCCACCAACTCGGCGGAAGTGATCGACCTCACTCAGGGAACGCCGAGCTGGCAGCTGGTGAGCCCGATGCGCTTTGCCCGGCGACAGACCAACACCACCATCCTGGCCGACGGGTCGATCCTGGTCACCAACGGGAGCAGCGGGCCGGGGTTCAACGATTTCACCAGCCCGGTCTTCGATGCCGAGCTGTGGAAGCCGGCCACCAAGGCGTGGTCGCTGATGGCGCGGGAGAATGCCGGACGGACCTACCACTCGACCACGCTCCTGCTGCCCGACGCGCGGGTGCTCTCGGGCGGCAGCGGCGAAGGCGGGGGCGTGGACTACGCCAACAGCCAGCTCACGCTCCAGGTCTTCTCGCCGCCCTACCTGTACAACGCGGACGGCACGCTCGCCTCGCGGCCGGCCATCAGCTCGGCGCCGACCCATCTGACCTATGGGCAACACTTCACGGTCCAGACCCCCAGCGCCGCGTCGGTGACGAAGGGGACGCTCATCCGGCTCTCCTCGGTGACGCATGCATTCAACCAGAGCCAGCTCATCAACCCGCTCACCTTCGCGCCGTCGGGGAGCGGCGCGGTGGCGGCGACGGCGCCGGCCGACGCCAATCGCGCGCCGCCGGGACCGTACATGCTCTTCGTGCTGAACTCGAAAGGCGTGCCCTCGAAGGCCTGGATGGTCAGCGTCGGACCTTGATCCCGATCGCACGAGTGCCATAGCGGGCGCGGATGCGGTCGAGGGCGGCTTGGAGGGGCGCGGGGGCGCAGAGGGGCGCAGAGGCGTAGGGAGGCTCGGGGTTCGGATCGGCGGATGCATCGGACGCACGGATGGCATCCACCCCTGCGTCTCTGCGCCTCTGCGTCTCTGCGTCTCGGCGCCCCTGCGCTCCCCACAGCTCCAGCTGCGCCGCCGCCTCCACGATGCGATCGAGCGTGAGCGCCACGCTCCGCACCGCGAGCCGCTTGGCGTTGGCCAGGGTAAACGCCCGCCGGGCGGCTTCCCACAGCTCCACGTCGAGCATCGCCGCCCGGAGCGGCACCGCCCGCGCGACGTCGGTGTGATCGGCGTAGGTGGCCTCGATCCGGAGCCGGCCGGCCACGAGGCCGCGATGCCGGAGCCGACGGCCCAGACGCTCGCTCATGACGCGCAGCAGATGGAACAGCACGCCGAGATCGTTGGTGTCGGTGGCCAGCGTGTGGGACAGATGGAATTCGAGCTGCTGCTCGGGGGGCAGCACCGGCCGGGGGTCGATCCCGCGCGCCCGCGCCCGCAGGGTCCGGCCGGCGCCGCCGAACACGGCGCACAACGCGGTCTCCGGAATGGCGGCGACCTCGCCGATCAGCTCGAGCTGGTAGTCGTCGAGCCGGCTCCGCATGCGGGGATGCAGATCGGGCAGCACGTCGAGGGAATGGGGAGCGAGAAATCCCGCCTCGGTGCCGCCCGGGACCTCGAGCAGCGGCTCGGGCTTGACCACCGCGGTGGCCGCCTGGCTCACCAGCTTGTTGACAGCCACCCCGACCGACAGCGGCAGGCGGAGCCGCTCCCGCGCCTCCCGCCGGACCCGCTCGGCGACGTCGATGGCGGGACCGAACAGCCGCCCGGTTCCGGTGAGATCGAGGAAGGCGTGCCCGTAGCCGCGCGGCTCGATGACCGGCGCGTAGACCCGGAGGATCTGGTGCAGCGCGCGGGAGGCCCGGGCGTAGAGCGCCGGGTTGGGTGGCAGGAGGACCAGGTCGGGGCACAGCTTGCGGGCCTGCCGCACCGGCATCCCCCGGCTCACCCCCGCCCGCCGGGCCTCGGCGGACAGCGCAAGGACGACGGCGCGATCGGCTCCCGGAGGCGCCACCACGATGGGGCGGGTGCGGAGCGCGGGCGCGGCCAGCTCCTCCACCGTGGTGCAGAAGGCTGGGGGATCGATGAAGAGGACGGTGCGGGGCATGTCCGGGACAACTCGCCGTTTTCGGTATTTATTCGGTACGCTGCCTCAGTATACTGTCGCCCGGGGGAGCCCGCAACCGACCGCCGCGCAGGAGACAGGGACCGCCAAGATGTTCAGTCGCAGCGCCATTGACAGCCAATGCGGCCCGCCCGAATATCCCTTCTGGCTTGCGATTACCAGCCCGCCCATCGACTCGATCCCGACCGTCATCGGCAGAGGCTTCATCACTCATGGCGCACGCCCAGCTTCCTCTTGTTCGGCGTCGTTTCGGCGAGACCATGCGTCGCGACCGGTGGTGGGTGCAGCCGGCGATCGTGGTCGTCGTGCTCTCCGGCTTCCTCATCTACTCCACCTGGGCTGCCTTCCAGGGCACGCATTACACCTACGGGCCGTACCTCTCGCCCTTCTACTCACCTGAGCTCTTCGGCGACTCACCCCACGCCTGGTTCGGGCCCAAGCCCGGCTGGTGGCCCGGATGGCTCCCGTTCTCGCCGGCCCTGCTGATTCTCCCCTTTCCGGGAATCTTCCGGGTCACCTGCTACTACTACCGGGGCGCGTACTACAAGGCATTCTGGGCCGATCCGCCGGCCTGCACCGTGGGCGAGCCGCGGACGCGCTACCTGGGCGAGTCGGCCTTTCCGCTGATCGTGCAGAACATTCATCGCTATTTCCTCTACATCGCGTGCGGGTTCCTCCTCGTCCTCGCCTGCGACGTGTTCAAGGCGATGTGGTTCACCGATCCGGCCACCGGCCGGGTCTCCTTCGGCATCGGGGTCGGCACGATCGTCCTCGCGGCCAACGTCGCGCTGCTCACCTGTTACACCCTGGGCTGCCACTCGATGCGGCACGCAGTCGGCGGCTGCCTGGATCGGCTCTCCCGGGCGCCCCTGCGCCAGCGCGCGTACGCCTGCTCGAGCTGTCTCAACCGGGCGCACATGCAGTGGGCCTGGGCCAGTCTTCTCTCGGTCCCTTTCGCCGACCTGTACATCCGGCTGTGCTCGATGGGGATCTGGACCGACTGGAGAATTCTGTGAGGCCCCCGGCGACCGATGCCTGAATACCGGACCCTGGAGCACGACGTCCTGGTGATCGGCGCGGGTGGGGCCGGCCTGCGGGCCGCCATCGCGGCGTCCGCCTCCGGCGTCTCCGTCGGGCTGGTCTGCAAGTCGCTCCTCGGCAAGGCGCACACCGTCATGGCCGAAGGCGGCGTGGCCGCGTCCCTCGGCAACGTGGACAACCGCGACAACTGGCGGGTGCACTTCGCCGACACGATGCGGGGCGGCCAGTACGTGAACAACTGGCGGATGGCCGAGCTGCATGCGAAGGAGGCGCCCGACCGGGTGCGCGAGCTCGAGGCCTGGGGGGCGCTGTTCGACCGGACCGCGGACGGCCGGATCCTGCAGCGCAACTTCGGTGGGCACAAGTATCCCCGCCTGGCTCACGTGGGCGATCGCACCGGCCTGGAGATGATCCGTACGCTGCAGGACCACAGCATCCATCAGGGGATCGACGTGCACATGGAGTGCACGGTGCTGCGGCTCTTCACCGACGGCTCTCGCATCGCCGGCGCGCTGGGCTATGACCGGGAGCGGGGCCAGTTCCGGCTCTTCCGCTGCAAGGCGATCGTGCTGGCGACCGGCGGGGTGGGCCGGGCCTACTCGATCACCAGCAACAGCTGGGAATACACCGGTGATGGCCACGCGCTGGCCTACCATGCCGGCGCGGCGCTCCAGGACATGGAGTTCGTCCAGTTCCACCCCACGGGGATGATCTGGCCGCCCAGCGTGCGTGGCATTCTGGTGACCGAGGGCGTGCGCGGCGAGGGCGGCGTGCTGCGGAATCGCGACGGACGGCGGTTCATGTTCGACGACATCCCCGAGAACTACCGCAGCCAGACTGCGGACAGCGAGGAAGAGGGCTGGCGTTACACCCAGGGCGACAAGAACGCGCGCCGCCCGCCGGAGCTGCTGACCCGCGACCACGTCGCCCGGTGCATTCTGCGCGAGGTCCGCGAGGGCCGGGGCAGTCCCCATGGCGGCGTGTTTCTCGACATCTCCTGGATCAAGCAGAGGCTGCCCAACGCTGCGCAGCACATCATCAAGAAGCTGCCCAGCATGTACCACCAGTTCAAACAGCTGGCCGACATCGACATCACCACCACGCCGATGGAAGTGGGGCCGACCACCCACTACATCATGGGTGGGATTCGGGTGGACGGTGACAGCCAGAGCTCCACCGTGCCGGGGCTCTTCGCCGCCGGCGAGTGCGCCGCCGGTCTGCACGGCGCCAACCGGCTGGGCGGCAACTCGCTCTCCGACCTGTTGGTCTTCGGCAAGCGGGCCGGAGAGTACGCCGCGGCCTTTGCCCGGGATCACTCGGCCGCCACGATCCCTTCGGATCAGGTGGATGACGCCGCCCGGACGGCGCTGGCCCCGTTCGATCGGGGGGCGAGCGACAACGGGACCGGCCCGTATCAGGTGCAGCAGGAGCTGCAGACGATGATGCAGGACCTGGTCGGCATCGTGCGGACCGAGACGGAGATGCAGAGTGCGCTGGAGGGGATCGGCCGACTCTGGAAGCGGGCGCGACAGGTGGGAGTCGGAGGTAACCGGGAGTACAATCCCGGGTGGCACACGGCCCTGGACCTGTCCAATCTCCTCACTGTCGCCGAGGCGATCACCCGCGCCGCCATCGAGCGTCGCGAGAGCCGCGGGGGTCATTTCCGCGACGACTTCCCGGAGAAGGACCCGGCCGCCGCCAAGTTCAACATCGTGGTCCGCAAGGGTCCGGGCGGCGAGATGCAGCTCACCCGCGAGCCGATCCGCTCGCTGCCGCCCGAGCTCGCGACCGTCATCGAGGAACAGAAGTGACGGCTCCCAGCGACACCCTCAAGCCCGACCTCGTCGAGACCGGCGCGGTCGAAGAGAAGGCACCTCCGCGCGCGGACGCCGAGGAGGCGGGCCGGGCCACTTTCCGCGTCTGGCGGGGCGACCGAGACGGGGGGCGGCTGGTGGACTACACCACCAACGTGGCTCCCGGCATGGTGGTGCTCGACGCGATTCACCAGATCCAGGCGGAGCAGGCCAACGACCTGGCGGTGCGGTGGAACTGCAAGGCGGGGAAGTGCGGCTCCTGTTCCGCCGAAGTCAACGGGATGCCCAAGCTCATGTGCATGACCCGCCTGAGCGAGCTTCCCCTGGATCGGCCGGTGAGCGTGGAGCCGATGCGCGGGTTTCCGCCGGTCAAGGACCTGGTCACCGACGTCTCCTGGAACTTCGAGGTGAAGCGCCGGATCAAGCCGTTCAGGCCCCGGCCGGCGGACGAGCCCGACGGCACCTGGCGGATGGCCCAGTCGGACGTGGACCGGGTCCAGGAGTTCCGCAAGTGCATCGAGTGTTTCCTCTGCCAGGACGTCTGTCACGTGCTGCGCGATCACCGGCTGCATCAGGAGTTCATCGGACCGCGGTTCCTGGTGCACGTCGCGGCGCTGGAGATGCATCCGCTCGACGTCGAGGACCGGGTGGAGGAACTGCGCCGCGCCCACGGCATCGGCTACTGCAACATCACCAAGTGCTGTACCGCGGTGTGTCCCGAGCACATCACCATCACCGATAACGCCATCATACCGCTCAAGGAGCGGGTGGTGGATGCGTTCTTCGACCCGCTGGGCAAGCTGGTGCAGGTGTTCAGCCGGAGGGAGCCCAAGTCATGAGCTTCGAGCCGAAGGCGATCTCCCCGGAGAGCGTCACGGCGGCACTGCAGAAGGCGGAGCGGTATCGGATCATCAACGATCCCTCATCCGCGGAAAGCATCTGTCTGGACGTGCTGGCGGTGGACCCGGAGAACCAGCAGGCGCTGGTGACGCTGCTCCTCGCCATCACCGATCAGTTTCACCAGGGGCCCACCGAGGGGGTGCACCGGGCCCGCCAGGTCCTGGCCCGCCTGGGCGACGAGTACAAGCGGGCCTACTACGCCGGAATCATCTGCGAGCGGTGCGCCAAGGCGCAGATGCTGCCCCAGGCACCCGGACTGGGCCGGAATGCGTACCACTGGTTCCGCGAAGCGATGAGCTGGTACGAGAAGGCGGAGAAGCAGCGTCCGGCCGGCAACGACGAGGCCATTCTGCGGTGGAATACGTGCGCCCGCATTCTGGCCCGTCACCCGGAGCTCCAGCCCCGGTCGGAGGAGCCGGTGATTCTGAGCCTGGAATAGGCCCCGCCCCGCAACCGCGACCCCGCTACAGGTACGACAGCCACCACGCCCGGCTTCGGGCCTTGAGCTCGGCGTACCGGCGGCAGATCGGGTAGAGCATCGCCACCACTCCCACCCATACCAGATACACCACCGGCAAGCCGAAGCCGTAGTCGGCCGGCAGCTGCTTGAAGACGGTCCGCATCGCCGAGGCCGGAAAGCCCTGCCACACGCCTGCTCCCACCGCGAGCGCGTGCACCAGAAAGAGATGCGTCACGTAGAACAGGAACGGCACGCGGCCGAAGGTGACCAGGGCCTGGGCCAGCGGCCCGCGAGCCCGACGCAGCCAGGCGAGCGCGAGCAGCGCCGGCCCCAGCGTCATGAGCAGGTAGAGCAGCGACGGCGGGTACTTCGTCGTGTTGAAGAACGACATCAGGACGATGTCCGTCTCGCCGTGGAGCACGCGCGGGTGGGGGTCGCCGTAGACGTCGAGCCACCGCAGCACCACGAATCCCGCGATCA
>Ga0310810_10009478_pt1 | contig 11268 bp, 11 predicted proteins | sample NCmetagenome_FD_207641 | JGI IMG/M metagenome (GOLD analysis project Ga0310810, IMG submission 207641) | Soil microbial communities from experimental microcosm in Duke University, North Carolina, United States - NC | ecosystem: Engineered > Artificial ecosystem > Soil microcosm > Unclassified ... | reverse complement strand
TTCGGGATCGAGTACCTCGACAACCAGGCCAACATCCGCACGGGCGTCACGCCGTCGCTGATCGCGCGCTACACGACCGGCCAGTCGATCGGCGCGAAGCTGTTCTACCGCCTGCAGATCGCGCCCATCGCATCGGCGCTGAGCGTGAACGTCGCGGTCACGAACAGCGGCAACTTCGTCGAGGTCCTGCAGCCGCCCGACGCGAACCTGACCGGCGCGCCCGTCGGTTCGGGCCGGCTCGGCTACGAGCTGAACGCGTCCGTCCTGCAGGCGAAGCTGGGCGTCTCCGCGATGTATGGCCCGCGCAACGATCAACCCGAACGCACCGCCCGTCAGGAGGCGTACGGGGCCGACGCGCGCATCGCGGTCGCCGGGCTCTACGTCAACGCCGAATATGTCCGCGTCTACGAAGGGCAGGGGGGACCGAAGACGACGTCGGTCGGCTCGTTCCCGTTTGCGTCGGAGTTCTGGGCGCGCGGCGGCTACGTTCAGGTCGCGTACGCGCTGTCGATCGACGCCGGGCCGCTGCGCAAGCTGACAGTTTACGGGCGCTACGATCGGCGCCACGCCTGGTTCGACGGCTTCACGGCGATCACCGTCGATCGCATCACGGGCGGCCTTCGTCTGGATCTCTGGGAGGCGGTGGTTTTGAAAGCGGAATACGTCGACAATCGCGAGCTCAGGGGCGCGCCGACGGTCGCGAACAACGTCTTCACGTCGTCGTTGGTGTATAGCTGGTGACGATGCGCGCCCGCATCTCGCGTCCGCTGGCGTTCGCGCCGCTGCTTGCGGTGCTGGCGACGTCGCCGATCGCGTCGGCCGCGCCGCCGCCCGAGGCGCGCGGCTGGCTGGGCGAGGAGCTGCCCCTGCCGCTCGCGGTGCGCACCGCGCAGGATCTGGCCGTGAAGGCCGCCGCCGAGAAGCAGTATTTGATCTTCAACCTGCTGGCGGGCGGCAAGCTGGCCTGGGACGGCGGCGACTACGCGACAGCGGCGACGAAGTGGGAAGCGTTGTTACGCGTCCACGGCTTGGACCCCGAGATAGAAAAAGTTATCCGGCCGCTGGCGAAAGACGCGCGCGGACGGGCGGGCGGTACGGCCAGCGCGGCGCCGCCGCCGCCGGTCGCGACGACGCCGCCGACGCCGGAGCCGGGCCCGACGGCGCCGGCCGGGACCGAACCTGCGCCGCGCGCGCCGACGCTCGGGGCGACCGTCAGCGGCACCGTGACGGGCGGCGGAAGCCATGGACCGGGTGGCGCCGTGATCTGGCTGAAGCGTGTCGGCGGCGAGACGCCGAAGCCTGCGCCGGCGCACAGCAAGGTCGTCACGCAGCGGAACAAGACGTTCATCCCGCACGTGCTTGTCGTGCCGGTCGGGACGAAGGTGAGCTTTCGCAACGACGATCCGATCTTCCACAACGTCTTCTCGCTGTCGAAGCCGAACGACTTCGACACGGGCCTCTACAAGCAGGGCGTGACCTACCACCAGACCTTCAAGCACACGGGCGTCGTCCAGATCCTGTGCAACATCCACTCGTCGATGCTCGGGGTCATCGTCGTCGTCGACACGCCGTACTACGCGCAGTCGGAAGGTTCGGGCGCGTTTTCGATCAAGGGTGTCCCGCCCGGCGAATACGAGATGAAGGTGTGGCACGAGGCGGCGTCGAAGCTGACCGAGCAGCGGCTCAACGTCGGCGCGGGCGGCGTCCGCGGGCTCAGCCTCGCGGTTGGCGGCGACAAGCGCGCGCCGCAGTTCGTGCCCGACAAGTCAGGCAAGCCGCGGCAATCCCACATCGGCTACTAACGCGCCATTGACAGTTGTCATGACCGACCGGGCCGTCCGTGGCGCATCAGGATTCTGAAAGCGGAGCCCGCGCGCCCGGCGTTATGCTGTGTCCGGATGCGGTCGCGCGATTGGAACGCACCTTGCTGACAGGCCGACGCATGCGGATCGAACGAATCGCCCTCGGTTTCGGCCTGGCGCTGGCGGCGTCGGCGTGTGGCAGCATCCTCCAGGCCCCCGACGGCGGTTCCGACGCCCGAGGCCACGACGGTGGAGGCGCGGCCTGCCACGATCTCGACGAGGCGGCGTGCCGCGCGCGCACCGATTGCACCGCCGGGATCTGCTACGCGATCTGCGGCAACGGGTCGACCTTCACCGGCTGTTACGATCCGGCCAGCGAGACGCCGCCGCCGTGCGCGGGCCTCGCCATCCCGTGCCAGCCACCGTGCACGTCCGTGACCGATGAAGCGTCGTGCAAGGCGCGGCCGGACTGCACGCCCAGCTACTGTCCCAACTGCGGCGGCGGCAGCTATTACTCGGGTTGCTCTTCGGCCGACAACCCGACCAACACCTGCCCGGCGATCGCGTGTCCGCTGCCGTGCAGCCAGATGATGACGCAGGAAACGTGCGACACGCGCCCCGACTGCCACCCGGTCTTCGTCGACAACCGGTCCTGCGCCTGCGCCGCGCTCGGCTGCTGTGCCAAGTTCTCGCGCTGCGCGGACGGCGCCACCGCCGTTTGCAAGGCACCGTCGATCGTCTGCGACGCGCTGACCCCGTACTGCGAAGGTCCGTACGTCGTCAGCTACACGAACAGCTGCTACGAAGGCTGCGTGCTGTCGACCGACTGCGCGGCGAACTGACGTTCAGCAGATCAGATCGAACGCAGGTACGCGACCGCTTCTTCGGCCGCGCGCTCGAACGGATCGAGCTGGCCCGGAAAGAGGTGGCTGGCGCCCTCGACGATCCAGAGGCGTTTGGGTTCGCTCATACCGCGCACGGCCGCGTCGATCTCGTCGCGCCCGCCATATTCGTCCTCGGCCGCCTGGACGATCGCCTTGGGCTTGTCGCAGGTCCCGAGGAACCCGTAGTCGAACATCCGCAGGGCCAGCCCGATGCCGAGCAGCTTCACGACGTCGTCGCTGCGTGCCCCGACCGTCAGGCCGACGCGCGCACCGAACGAGAAGCCCGCGACCCAGATGGGCAGGCCGGGCGCCTGCTGGCGAAGGAAATCGATCGCCGCTCGCACGTCGTCCTCCTCGCCGACGCCCTCGTCGTAGCTTCCGGTCGAGGCGCCCACGCCGCGGAAGTTGAACCGCAACGCCGTCACGCCGCCGGCGACCAGCGCCTTCGCCGCGCGATAGACGACGTTGTTGTTCATCGTCCCGCCGCCGCGCGGATGCGGATGGCAAACGACCGCCGCGGCGACGGCCGGGCCCGCCGTCCGCAGGATTCCTTCGAGGTGGCCGTGCGCGACGGGAATTCTCACCTGGCCGGATGGCGAAGGCGTCGCGGGCATCGTCGCCAGCGTATCACTCGCGCGATCCAAACGCGTGGTGAGCCGGCGAGCTCTGCTCGCCGCGTACCATCGCGGGAGGGTTCGGGAACCCTTCGAGGGTTCCCGATAAAAATGACGGGCACACGGGACTCGGCCCAACCACGAAACTCCGTCGCCCCCTCTACGCCGCCGCGGTCCCCTCATCCCCCCACGGCGCCGAGTCCCGTGTGCCCCAAACACCAAGTTTCCTGCTGCTAACGGACGCAGAACATTACAACCGGCGTGCCATCCCGCCGGCGCGGCGCCAGCGTCGGTTTTCGGCCGAATTCTTGGGCCTGTCTCTCGGACCCTGTGCGTTCACGGTAACGACGCGGCCGTCAGGGTGTAACCCGACGAACTAGGGGTGCATTCGTTGACCTGCAGATACCGATGGGCAGGTTTTCCGAGGAGGGAGCAATGAACAAGGACGAGCTGAAGGGCAAGGCGGAGAACCTCAAGGGCCGCGTCAAGGACGCGCTGGGATCGTTGACCGGCGACAAGGGCAAGCAGGCAGAGGGGGGCGTCGATCGGGCGCGCGGGACGATTCGCGAAAAGTTCGGGAAGGCCAAGGAAGAGACCGAGGAGAGCGTCGACGAAGCGAAGCGCAAGGCTCAGCAGGACGTTGACGAAGACGACGAGTAACGTCAGCCTTTTCGGATACACACCCCTTCCGGACCACAGCGGCCGGAAGGGGCACACGCGACGTCACCCGAGCAAACCTTCGCTGCGCAGACGTCGACGGTGCCGCTGGCGCCCGAGGCTGGGGCGGCCACGCACGCCAGCAGTGGATCGCCCGTGCAATCGTTGTCGTTGAACGTACAGCTCAGCAGGCAGATGGCTCGGCCGTCCGGAAGTTGCGCGCACGCGGAGCCGTCCGGGCACGGATGAGTGTCGTCGCAACTGGCGCTGCAGACGCCCAGCGCACCGACGTCGGCGCAGGTTCCGGTCGCGCAAGCGTCGTCCTGCAGGACTTCGTTGGCGTCGCGGCACGAGGCGCCTACGTCGCGCGCCACCCCGAGCGGAAGGCAGCCGCGCGTCCAGCGCGCCGTATCCGCGGTCGAACCGACGGGCAGCGTCTGACAGACGAAGCCAGGCGCGCACTGCGCGTTGGTCTGACAACCCCGGAGGCACAAAGATGACCGTACGCCCGCGTCGGCGCGCGGTCCGACGGCCGCCGCCGCGCAGACCGCGTCGGCTCCACAGCTCTCCGCCGCGCAGCTCATCGAGCAGACGCCGCGGAAGAACGTCGGGGCGCAGCCGCTCCCTGGCGCGCACATACAGGTGAGGCCCGCGGTGCTGTCGCACTGGGCATCGACATCGCACGGTGCGCCCGTGGGCAGCGCCGCGACGATGACCGTCAGAGGCTGCGGCGCCATGACCATGCCGATATCGGTGGTGCCGCCGACAAGCGTGACCTGGTAGCGGTCGGGATGAGAGTACGTGTGCGACGGCGCGCGCTCTGTCGTCGGGGGCGTGCCGTCCCCGAACGTCCACAGGAACCGGCTCAGCTCCGGCGAACCCACCGGCGCGAACGCGAGCGCCAGCGGCGGACTCCCGCTGCAGGCCACCGTGGCGGTGTCAAACGACGCGCAACCCGTGACCGCGATGTCGAGCGTCAGCGGCATCGATACGTCGCTGCGGATCCCGTCAGACCCGGCGTCGCGGTTCGGCGCCATGTGCTGGTCGCGGCAGGCCAGGCCCGCGAATGCAATCAGCGCGAGGGGGATCAGCGCGTGGGGAGCCGCCGAGCTTTGCTCGGCGCGTACCATCGCGGGAGGGGTCGGGAACCCTTTGAGGGTTCCCGACTCAAGAGGACTTCGCACGCACCGAGCCTCCCGCGCGCCGTCGGTTCGGTCAAGCCGGCGCGTGCGTGCCGGCCGCTCGCGCCGCGGCGACGAGCTTGGCCGCGACGCGGCCCTTCTCGGCGAAACCCAGACCCACGCGGTTCGCGGCGGGGATCACGTTCTTCACGACCACCTCGATTTGCGGGTGACCGCTGATCTGGTCGAGGTGCAGCACCGCCGTGTCGCCGGTGCGCAGCGGAAGCGCTGTCTCGACGGCCGCGCCGCTTTCGGAGACGTCGCGCACGCGCACCGCGGTCAGGCCCGAAGACAGCTCCAGCGTCGCGGCCCAGTCGACCGGGTAGCGGGTGTACTTGCGCGCGTACGTCTCGATGCGCGCGGGCAGGGGCCCGGCCGGGACGTCGATCGGATCGCCCTCCAGCGGGCAGCTGCGCGCGCCGGCGTCTTCGTCCTTCAGGATGGTCTCGGCCATCTGATCGAACTGGCGCACGTTGTCGTCGATCCCGCGCCGGGCGATCAGCGGCTGGCGCGCGACGATCGACTGGGCGATGCGCTCGCTGTTCCGTAGGCAGCCGACGACGGGGAGCGGAATCCCGAGGTGCTCGCGGACCATGCGCGAAAAGGCGTGGAACACCTCCTCGTGCTCGGGACCATCGATGGCATTGCCGACCAGGCCGCCCGAAAAGTCGGTCAGCACGGCGGCGGCGTCGTCGCCGTGGCTGCGTTCGGCCCGCAGCGCGGCGCTCTTCAAGAACGCGAACGTCGCCTCGAGCGCCCGCGGCGCACGCGACGTGACCACGATGCGGAACGCGTTCACGGCGAACGAATCGAAGAGGTCGTCGCGGTTATCGGCGCCGATGTCGACGACGATGACCTCGCTGTCGAGATCGTTGAGCTCGCGCACGACGTCGCGCCGCTGCTCCAGCGACGGCGGCGAGGCGGGCGTCGCCGTGCACGGGAGCAGACGCAGATTGCGGACGCGGGTCGCTTGCGCCAGCTCGTCGCGCCGTTCGCGCTTTCGTTCCAGCCACGCCTCCAGACCGCCCGCGGGCGACGTCACGCCGAACAGTGTGTGCTGGCGAGGCGCGCGAAAGTCGAGGTCGACGACCACCACGCGCCGGCCCATGCCCGCGATCGCTGCCGCCAGGTTGCAGGCGACGATGCTCTTTCCCAGGCCCGTTTCGGCGGCGCCCACGGCGATGACGGTCGGCATGACCGACGTATCCAGAGGGGCATGCCAGCGGCCGGTCGACAGCAACCGGACCCGGCGCAACGAACGTGGGGTACGCGACGACATGGGACCTTCTGGACCGGAGCGGGCGTGGCGTTGGGACATCCTGCGGGGTTCCTTGCGAATTTTCTCGTCGGAAGGGGGCGGCAGCTAAAGCATTGGCGCGAAACGCCGATGGACCGGGCATGTCCTCCTCTTCCCATGCTGTGGTGGTCCCGTTGGAACAACCGGTGGCCGAACCGGATCCGGCGCCGGCGCCGGTGCCTCAACTTCTTTCGGTCCCGGTCAACCTGCCCGTCGATCTCCCGACGATGCTTCGCCAGCTCGAGGACGCCTACATTCGCGCCGCGCTGACGCGAACGCAGTTCAACAAGAAAGAAGCGGCCAAGTTGCTCGGCATGGGTCGCACGACCCTCGTCGAGAAGCTTCGCCGCCGGAATCTGGCCGCTCGCTCCGCCTGAGCGACCGCCCGGATCCAGGGACGCGTCGGGCCGACGCATCCCTGGTAGATTCGCGACGTGTTCGGTCGCAAAGGTGAAACCCTGGCCGGCTGGGGCCGCGCGCCGGTCGTCCCCGGACACGAGGTGCGCTCGGAGGACCTGGCGCGCATCGCCGACGGACGCCCGCTGTCGCGAGGTCTCGGGCGGTCGTACGGCGATTCGTCGTTGCCCGCCGCGAACGACCGCGAGGTGGTCTCGACCGTGCTGGCAGACCGCATCCTGTCGTTCGACAACGACAGCGGCGCGCTGCGCGCCGAGGCCGGTCTGTCGCTGGACGACATCTACAAGGTCTTCCTTCCGCGTGGCTGGTTCGTTCCCGTCACCCCGGGGACGAAGTTCGTCACGCTGGGCGGGATGGTGGCGGCGGACGTCCACGGGAAGAACCATCACAAGAACGGCTGCTTCGGCGCCCATGTTCTAGACATCAAGCTGCGCGTCGCCGACGGACGAACCGTGCGGTGCAGCCCGAACGTCGAGCCCGATCTGTTCCGCGCCACGATCGGCGGCATGGGCCTGACCGGTCACATTCTGGAGGTGGCGTTCAAGATGGTGCGCGTGCCCTCGCCCTGGATCTGGCAGGAGAGCGAGCGCGTGCCGAACATCGAGGCGTTCATCGCGGCGCTCAAGGCCGCCAGCGCCGACTGGCCGATGACCGCGGGCTGGATCGATTGCCTGTCCAGCGGCGCGAACATGGGACGCGGCATCCTGTTCAAGGGGCGCTGGGCGACGCCCGACGAGGCGCCGAAGCGCGCGCCGCGGCCGAAGCGCCGGTTCACGATCCCGTTCGACTTCCCGCAGTTCGTGCTGGGACCGCTCAGCATCCGCGCGTTCAACACGCTCTTCTACTGGAAGCACTGGCGCCGACAGCAGCGCCGCATCGTTCATCCCGAATCGACGTTCTACCCGCTGGACATGGTGTGGCATTGGAACCGGATGTACGGGCGGCGCGGGCTGACGCAGCACCAGTGCGTACTGCCCAACGAGGCGGGGGCGGGCGCCGCGCGGCGCTTCCTCGAGGTGCTGACCGCGCGCGGGGGCGCGTCGTTCCTGTGCGTGATCAAGGACTGCGGGCCGGAAGGTGTAGGGATGCTGTCGTTCCCGCGGCCCGGGATCTCGATCGCGCTCGACATCGCGGTGCGAAAGGACACGCCCCTGTTGATCGATGCGTTGAACGAGTGCGTGCTTAAAGAAGGCGGACGCATCTACCTGGCCAAGGACGCGTTCACGCGCGCGGAGCACTTCCGGGCGATGGAGCCGCGCATCGACGAGTTCCAGCGCATCCGGCACATCTGGGATCCGAACCGGAAGCTGCGCAGCGCGCAGTCGGTGCGGCTGCTCGGGGATCTGCCGTGAGGAAGGTCGTCGTGCTCGGCGCGACGAAGGGGATCGGACGCGCGCTCGCGCGGCAGCTCGCGGTGCGTGGAGACGCGCTGTTCCTGCTGGGCCGAGATCCCACCGATCTCGCGGCCAGCGCGCGTGATCTCGAGATTCGCGCGGGGCGGCCGGACGGATCGGTCGGGACCGCGCCGTGCGATCTCGAGCGGCCCGACGATTTCGGGGCGGCGCTCGACAGCGCGGACGTCGTGCTGGGCGGGTTCGACACAGTGGTCGTGACCGCGGGTCTGTTCGCGACGCAGGATCGGCTGGAAGCGGACCCCAAGCTCGCGCGGCGCCTGCTGACGGCCGACTTCGCGAACACCGTGGTCTTCTGCGAGGAGGCGCGCCGGCACCTGATGGCGCGCGGCGGCGGCACGCTGTGCGTGTTCAGCTCGGTCGCCGGCGAGCGCGGGCGTAAGCCGGTCGTGATGTACGGCGCCGCCAAGGCGGGCCTCACGCATTACCTCGAGGGGCTCGATCACAAGTTCCACGACAAGGGGCTGCGCGTGATCTGCGTGAAGCCCGGGTTCGTACGCACCGGTATGACGGCGGGGCTTCCGACGCCGCCTTTCGCGGGCGAGCCGGACGATGTCGCGCGCGATGTCGTCCGCGCGATCGATCGCGGCAAGCCGGTCGTCTACGCGCCGGGTATCTGGCGCCTGGTCATGCTCGCGATCCGGATGTTGCCGCGCCTGGTGATGCGCAAGATCGGGTTCTAGCGGTGGGACGCAAGCTGCGGACCGTCGGGGCCTGGTTCTCGTGGGAGAACGACGCGAGCGCTCAGATCGTGTTCCTGCTGAACGGCGGCGTGTCCCTGATCTCCGGCATCGCCGGAGGCCTGTCGTTCGGATCGTTCTGGGCGGCGGTCGCGATCGCGGTCGGCGCGTTCGTCGCGCTCACCGCGGCGCTGTTCGACACCCGTTTCGCCATGGTGGGCGCCGTGACGGGCTCGCTGCTGAGCGGGGCCTGGAGCGCCGTGCTCGCCGCTTCGTTTCTCGGGCTGGGGGTGGTGGCGCGTGTCGCGGCGACGGTGATCGGCGTCGCCGCGTTCGTGGGGACGTTGCGTCTCTACCGGGGGTTCGTGCGATCGACGACAGGGGCGGGCGATCTGGAGGGGCGCTACACCGGGACATTCAACGAGCGCGACGAGCGCATGAAGAAAGGAAGCGGTGGCGCGTCTGTTCTGGTCGCGTCGACGACCGAGGGCGATCACGACCTGCGCATCACCGGCCTGATCGTCGGCGGCGTCGCCGTCGAGCTGCACGGCGTGCGGCGCGAGGGACGCGCGATCATCGCCGACCTCCGCCTTTCGAGCACGACGCCGGCGCCGTTTCAGCTGCTGCGCGGAAAGGCCATGGTCGACGGCGCGAAGCTGATCGTCGACCTGGAAGGCCTGCCGTTCGGTTCATACGTGTTCACGGGCCAGCGCGACAGCGGGTAGACGGGTAGCCGTGTCGCCCTGCGGCGGCTACTTCGTCGTCAGCTTGATGTAGAAGTCTTCGGACGTGACGTTCGTGAAGGGGCCCGTCCAGAACTCGAACCCGACGGCGATCGCGCGGACGGTATCGCCGGGCAGCGTGAGCCCGCTCGTCGTGGCGCTGCGCGCCTGCGCGTCGTTGACGAAGTCCATGACGTTGAACTCGAACGCGCAGGCGTCCTGTCCCTCGGCGCGCACGTAGTTCACGATCGGCCGGCTGTTGACGGTGCCGTACCGGATGATCCAGGTGCCGGGTTCGCCGGCCACGGTCACGTTGTTGATCACGGTGTTTCCCGCGGGCTGTCGTCCGGGCGGATCGCGCAGCCAGACCATCAGGTACGACTGAAACGCCGAGGCCGTTCCGAGCCAGATGTCCCACGCAGCGTTGTACTGCCCGGGGTCGGCCGAGCTCCACTTCCAGCCGGTCCACAGCTTGTCGATCGTTGAGAAGGCCGCCGGTAGACCGCAGTTGCCGCCGGCCATGGTCTCCGAATAGCGCCCGCAATAGGTCGTCGGATACCCGATCGGCGTCCCGTCCGGCATCGAGGTGCCCGCTGCGCTCGCGACGGTGAAGCCCGTGCCGTTGTAGGAGACGTTCGCGGAGGTCCACCCCGTTCCCCACCAGTTCGTGATGAAGCGATAGCCGACCCCGTCGCGGGTCACGTTGGCAGAGCCGTACTTCACCGCCGACGTTCCCATGCCCGTCAGCGCCGGCGCGCCAAAGCCGGGCGCGCCCGTCGTCTGCCCGACGGCGCAGCTCGGGAGGCCGCCCGTTCCGGAGGAGGTGCTGCCGCCTGTTCCAGCGGTGCTGCCGCCGCCCGTTCCGGCACGGCCGCTTCCGCCCGTTCCCGCGGCGCCGCTGCCGCCTGTCCCCGCTGCGCTGCTGCCTCCCGTTCCAGCAACGCTGCCGCCGGTTCCGCCTCTGCCTGCAGAACTGCTTCCGCCTGTTCCTGCGGTGTTGTTGCCACCTGTTCCGGTCGTGCCTGCGAGTCCGGACGTCCCGCCACGCCCCGTGGTCCCGGCGAAGCCGCTGGTTCCGGCGGAGCCGCTCGTACCGGCGGAGCCACTGGTTCCGGCGGAGCCGCTGGTTCCGGCGGAGCCGCTCGTACCGGCGGAGCCGCTGGTTCCGGCGGCGCTACTGCCTCCTGTCCCGGGGGTCTTGCCGGTTCCGTCGGAGTTCCCGCAGGCTCCGAGTAACAGAGCACCCAGGAACAGACCGGCCAGGATCCAAGTTCGGCCAAGCGAGACTCGAGACAAAGCGGACCTCCTGACTAAGTGAAGCGACCACATTGAAGCACTCCCTGCGGCCCCTGTAAAATCGCGCGGCGCGACTTGCGCGCGAGGCCGACGTCAGAACCGAAAGACCCACAACCAAGGAGAGTCCGATGCCGCGTTACGAATTTTCCGACGGGAAGTCGAACAAGTTCTGGGAGATCGAGCTGGACGGCAAGTCGTTCACCACCACGTACGGCCGCATCGGCACCGACGGACAATCGACGACGAAGGATTGGAAGACCGAGGCCGAGGCGTCGAAGCAGTACGAGAAGCTGATCGCCGAGAAGA
>Ga0310810_10009477_pt1 | contig 11269 bp, 7 predicted proteins | sample NCmetagenome_FD_207641 | JGI IMG/M metagenome (GOLD analysis project Ga0310810, IMG submission 207641) | Soil microbial communities from experimental microcosm in Duke University, North Carolina, United States - NC | ecosystem: Engineered > Artificial ecosystem > Soil microcosm > Unclassified ... | reverse complement strand
ATCGGAACACTTCGCACGCGTGCGCGCCATCGAGCGCACCGGCAAACCGTCGCGTCTCGTCATCGTCTCCGATCACGTGCCGGGCGTCCGGCTTTCCACTGTGCTCGCGACCGCCGAGCGCCACTTGCTCCCCATCGAGACCCATGCGGCGCTCTGCCTGCTGCGACAGCTCGTTCACGCCATCGCAGTCCTTCACGACAAGGCTCCTGACGTGTGCCACGGCGTCATCGGTCCCGAGCGCATTGTCGTCACACCGCATGCCCGGCTTGTCGTCATGGAGTATGTGCTGGGCTCTGCAATCGAGCAGCTGCGCTACTCGAACAAGCAGTATTGGCAGCAACTGCGCGTGCCGCTGCCGCGGACGTTCGGCATGCCGCACCTGGATCGGCGAACCGATGTGACGCAGGTCGGCGCGACCGCGCTGGCCCTGGTCATGGGACGCCCGCTGTCAGACGACGACTTCCCGGAGCAGATCAGCGAGATGACGGCCAACGCTCTCGCGTTGTCGGCCGACGGAACACTCGCCCCGCTTCCGCTGCCATTTCGTGTGTGGCTGCAGCGTGCGCTTCAAATCGACTCGAAGACCCCGTTTGGCTCCGCCCCCGAAGCGTGGGCCGAGCTCGATCGAGCCCTGCACTATAGCGATCCGATCGCCGAGGTCGAAGCGCTACAGCGCTTCATGACGCGCTACAACGCTGTTGCTGGAGCAGATGATGGCTCGACGGCCCGGTCGGTGCAGCCATCGGTAACCCCCGCAACTGCACCAGGGTTTGCGCCCACCGTCATGCAGACGCCGAATCGAACATCGCCCTCGCCTGCGACCGCACCGCCGCCGGCCCCTGCTACGCCCGCAGCTGCTCAGGCTGCTCCGACCCACACGGCCGCCCCTGCGAAGCAAACGGCCGCCGCTCCGCCCTCAGCAGCCGCGACGGCAAAGCCGGCCAATACAACCAATCCAGGATTCTGGGATAAACCCGCGGCGGCTGGCATGGACACGCCGGCGCCGGCGGTCGCAGAGCCTGCCAGACAGTCAGTTCCGGCAGAGCGCCCGATGTCGCGGTTCAAGCTTGCTGCCGCCGCAGTTCTCCTGGTTGCGCTGACGTCGGCCGTCACGCTCGTCGCCCTTCGCTTCATGGCGGCTCCTGTCGCGGCGGATGGAATGGGACTTCTCGTCGTGCAGACCAATCCCAATGGAGCGACGGTGGACATCGACGGGCAGGGCAAAGGTGTCACGCCGCTCAGCCTGGCATTACCACCTGGACGACACACGCTGAAGCTCGCGAACGAGGGGAACGTTCGTACGATGCCGGTCGTCATCACCGCCGGCGGCCAGGTTTCACAACTGATCGATCTTCCGCGTGCGTCCTCGCTGCTGGGCGAACTGCAGGTGCGCACTGAACCCGCCGGCGCCCAGGTCACCGTTGACGGACATGTTTACGGGACGTCGCCGGTGACCGTGGAAGGGCTCGCACCCGGCATCCACACCGTCGTCCTTCAGAACGACCTTGGGTCGATGACGCAGGAAGTGAAGATCGAAGCCGGCACAACCGCGTCACTCGTCGTTCCGCTGGCGGCACCCAAGAACGCGATTGTCTCGGGGTGGATCTCGGTGAATGCGCCTGTCCCCCTGCAGGTCTTCGAAGACTCGCGATTACTCGGGACGAGCGAAAGCGATCGCATCATGGTCTCGGTCGGACGCCATACGCTGCGCCTGGTCAACGAGAGCCTCGGCTACTCGGAAGGGCTGACCATCAACGTCACCCCAGGCCGTGTGTCGGCCATCAAGCCTCGATGGCCGACCGCTCCGATCGCGTTCAACGCGTCGCCGTGGGCGGAGGTCTGGGTCGATGGCCGGCAGGTCGGCGAGACACCGCTTGGCAATATCACGCTGCCCATTGGCCCGCACGACGTCCTCTTCCGCCATCCCGAGCTCGGGGAGAAGAACGTTCGGACCATGGTCACCCTGAGCGCTCCCGCCAAGGTGAGCGTGGACATGAAACAGAGGTAGCAATCATGCGAGCCAACACGATCACGATCGTTGTGTTCCTGTTGCTCGTCGGCGCCCGCGTGGAGGCACAGGGCTCGCTCGACGCGGCCAGGGAACTGTATGCCTCGGCGGAGTATGACCAGGCGCTCTCGATGCTCGACAGTCTGAAAGGAACCGAGCGCCCTCGTGAGGAGCAGCAGGCGATCGAGCTCTATCGCGTGTTGTGTCTGGTGGCGACCGGCAAGGAGTCGGACGCGAAAGGCGCGATGGAGTCGCTGATTACCCGCCACCCGCTTTACCGTCCAACTGACGATCTGCCGCCGCGCGTGCGCTCGACCTACAGCGAGACGCGCAAACGTCTGCTGCCTGGCGCCGCGCAGGCCGCGTATCAGCAAGCGAAGACAGCATTCGACGTCAAGGACTTCAGCGCGGCAGAACGGGGGTTTTCGCTCGTGCTCGCGGTGATCGCCGATCCCGATATCGCGGCACTCGCCAACACGTCACCCCTCGCCGACATTCGCACGTTGGCAAACGGGTTTCGAGAATTGAGCGCCAAGGCGGCGACGCCTCCTGAGACAGTGGCGCGAGTGATTCCGGCGGCTCCAGCAGCGCCCGAGTGGCCGTCATCAACGATGCAACGCATGGGAAGGCTTTATAACTCCAACGACACGAACGTCGTGCCTCCCGTCGCTGTGAATCAGCAGATCCCTCCCTACCCCGGTCCGGTCCGCATCCCCCAGATGGGCACGCTCGAAGTCATCATCGACACGACGGGCGCTGTCGAATCCGCCACGATCGTCACTTCGATTAATCCTCAGTACGATAGGCTTGCCTTGAACGCGGCGAGGCAGTGGCAATACCAGCCCGCCAAGGTCGACGGAACCCCCGTAAAGTTCGTGAAACGTATCCAGGTGAGCCTGGTTCCAAGCAACTAGGAACCGCCTTGCCACGTTTGTAAGACCTCACGACAGAACGGGAAGCGCTCCGGTCCGGCCGACGGCGATCACCATCGGCTAACCCACACTCGCCGAGCCAGTTAGACGTCGCGTAGTTCGCGGGCGCGATTTTGCAGAAAGCGGGACGGACTGTTCGACTCCCCGGAGCACTACACGACTACCATGCCGGCTACCGTTACTCTTCGTCTCCGTCGCGTCACGTTTGCCTTCGTGTGCGCGTTGTCACTCCTGGTTACCAGCACGGCGTACGCCGATTCGCTCACCCTCACGTGGGATCCGAGTTTTGGATCGACGACAACGGGCTATGCGGTATACGTCTCACAGGCTGGCGCAACGGCGCAGCGGCACGACGTGGGCCTGTTGACGTCGTTCACGCTGACCAACGCGGTGGCCGGGCAACGATACTGCTTTTCGGTCGCCAGCTACTCGGCGGCGGCTGAAGGGACACGCTCGAGTGAGGTGTGCGGATACTCGAACCAGTTTCCACAGCTCACCAATCCCGGCACGCGCACGTCGACGGCCGGACAGTCGGCCTCGCTTCAACTGGCAGGAAGCGATCCCGAGGGACAGCCGCTGACCTACGGCGCGAGCGGCATGCCTCCGGGATTGCAACTGATGGCGGCAACGGGATTCATCTCCGGCACGCCGACCACCGCCGGGAACTACGTCGTCACGGCATCGGTCTCCGATGGTGTGCTGACCTCCGCCTCGCAGTCGTTCACATGGACGGTCTCGGCGGCGTCGACGAGCGACAGGACGAATCCCGCGATCGCAATCAGTGGCCCGACGACGAACACGACATACTCCACATCGGCATCGACGATCGCTCTGAGCGGGACGGCGACCGACAACGTGAGTGTGAGCTCGGTCACCTGGTCGAACAGTCGCGGCGGCAGCGGAACAGCGAATGGTGCAGCGAGTTGGAGCGTCGCCTCAGTGGGCCTGCAAATCGGCAGCAACGTCATCACGGTCACGGCCCGCGACGCGGCAGGTAACGTCGGCGCGGACACCGTGACGGTGACGCGCTCGGGGTCGGACACGACGCTGCCGACTATCAGCATCAGCATACCGACGACCGCGCCGACGTTGTCGACGACCTCTCCCAGCCTGACGCTCGGAGGGACCGCTGCGGACAACATCGGCGTCACGGCAGTCACCTGGGCCAGCGATCGCGGTGGCTCCGGCACGGCGGCCGGAACTACGAGCTGGAGGGCCAGCCTGACGCTCCTTGCCGGCGTCAACGTCGTGACGGTGACCGCTCGCGATGCGGCGGGCAATCAAAGCACCGATGCCGTGACGGTCACGTACTCAGCGGGCGACTCGAGCGCGCCGACGGTCAGCATCGCCGGACCGACAACCGCATCGACATACTCGACGACGCGGGGTGTCGTGACGCTCGGCGGCAGCGCCTCCGACGATCGCGGCGTCACGGCGGTGACCTGGGCGAACGATCGAGGCGGCAGCGGTTTCACGAGTGGGACCACCTCGTGGAGCGTGGCATCGGTCAACCTGTATCAGGGGACGAACGTGATCACCGTGACGGCCCAAGATGCCGATGGAAACCGGGGGACGGACGTTCTGACGGTCACCTACGCCGCCAACGACACGACTCTTCCGACCGTTTCCATAACGGGACCGACGACCGGTGCGAGTTACTCCACGACGTCGTCGACGCTCGCGATGAGTGGCGTCGCATCTGACAACGTCGCTGTCACCGAGGTGAGCTGGACCAACGATCGAGGTGGATCGGGCATGGCAAGTGGATTGGCCACCTGGAACGCCTCGGTGCCGCTGCAGCTCGGGTCCAATGTGATCACCGTCAGAGTGAGGGACGGCGCGGGCAACCAGGCGTCAGATGTGTTGACGGTGAGCTACGCGGTGTCCAGCAGCGGTTCGCCGATCACACTCACGGGAGCATTGCAGGTCACCCGACGATCGACGACGGCGTCGCTGCAGTGGACGTTGACTCCAGCTTCATATATGGACGTTTACCGGAACGATGTCATCATCGCGAGCCGAACGAACGACGACGGTTCGTACGTGGACACGCCGACCGGGGCAGGGCCCTTCACCTATCGCGTGTGCGTGTCTGGCTCGACCATCTGCTCGAACACGTTGACGCTGTTCCGGTAGCTCATTCCGTAGCGGCGGGTCTTGCCTGGCCTGAACCAGTCGAAGGCAGACCCGCCGGCTATCTTCGGTCCGATACCCGCCTTGCTGGTTGTGAAGATGGCCGGGAACGCCTACCATTTCCGGCCATGAAATCCTTTCTTCGCGCAGTCCTCGTGCTGGCGCTGGTCGTGCCGGTCGCCGCGCAGTCCGCAAGTTCCGTATCGCTCGCGTCACTCTCGACGCAGATAAACGTGTTCAGGCGTTTCGCGGTCGAACCGGCAAAGATGGCGAGCTATTACAGCGAGGTGCTTGGGCTCAAGCAGCTGCCATCGCTCAACATGCCGGGCGGCGGCCAGATGATGCTGTTCGAGATTGGCTCGGGGCAGGTCAAGCTGCAGTACACGGCGGCGGCGGGCGAGTACAAGGGCGGTCCGGTTCGCGAGGTCACGGGCCTGCGTGTCTTCACGTTCTTCTATCCCGACGAGGCTGCAGTCACGGCGCGATTCGTTCAGCATGGATACCCGGCTCCGACGTTCAAGCCTGGCCGCGGCGGAAAACGGATCGCGATGGTGCTCGACCCGGCGGATCAGTGGGTCGAGCTCGTCATCGTCCCGGGCGCGTCGCAAGAGGTATACAACTCGATGGAGCTGGGATTGACAGTGTCGGATCTCGAGAAGAGCCGCGCCTTCTATCGCGAATTCGTAGGGCTCGACGAGCAGCCAGCGGTGGATGACCCGGTCCTCGGTGCCAAGCGATACCCGTACCGGCATGGCGAAACGACGGTCACGCTGTGGAGCTTCGGAAAGGGGCTCGCCGCCAACACGCGGAGTGCGGGGATTCAGTACGTCGTCTCAGATGTGGAAGCCGTGGACACGAAGGCCAAGGCACAGAGCGTGAAGATCGACACGCCGCTCGGCAACTTCAGCGCCGGCCTGCGCACGATCTGGCTGTCTGACCCGGACGGCATCACGAACTACTTCGCGCAGCTCATTCGCCGCGCGCCGTCTACGGCAAGTCGGTAGGCGTCAATTCTGATGACCACGAAGGCCACGAAGATATCGTCTTCGTACTCTTCGTGCACTCCGTGGTGTATGCGTTAGCAATATAGAAGGGATAAGCGCGAAGCCCTAGCGCGTCGCGCGAAAGTTGGTCTTCGTGGCGCCGTCGGTGAGCGTGCCCTCGATGCGATTGTTGCCGTCGACCTTCGCTGAGATTGCTCGCGTTCCCGCCTTGAGCGTCAGATCGAAACCCTTGAGGGATCCGAAGACCGGCGTTGACTGACTGCCCGAGGTCAGCGTTCCGGACAGCATCTGAAATTCCTGCTTCAGTTCGAGCACGTCCGACCCCACGCGCCATGTGCCGCCGATCTTGGCGGGCACGATGTAGAGCAGAGCCGTGCACCACTGCTCGCAATCGTCGACCGTCACCGTCTCGTCGGCTTCCCAGTCCTGGATGCTGAAGGTGTTGGAGACGATGCGCGCGCCGGGGCGGAGCTGGTAGAACTTGTCGCGTAGACGAAGCAGGTTGCTGGGCAGCAGGAAGAGCGCCATGACATCGGCCTTGGAGATGTCGGCGAGGAACATGTCGCCCTGGACGAACTGCGCCTTGCCGTTCACACCGGCGTCGTCGGCCAACCGCTTCGAGAGCGTGACCATGTCCGGGTTGTATTCGACGCCGAGCGCGTTCGCTCCGCGCTTGGCGGCGGCGATGACGTTGCGGCCGTCACCGGATCCGAGGTCGATGACATAATCGCGCGGCGTCACCTTGGCGAGGTCGAGCATCCGTTCGACCATCACCTGCGGCGTTGGGACCCACACGACATCTTTGCCTGCTTGTCCGACCTCGGGCTTGAACGTGCTCTGTTGCGCAGAGGCCGGCGCGGCCGTCAACAGCAGCAACACGACCCAAGGAGCCTTCGAGCGCAGATGACGCCTACGCGTGCGGATCATCCACGCCCCGAGACTGCATCCCCGCAGGACCGTCCCGGCTATGTGGTACGTCAGGGCGATGAGCGCGGCCACGATCCAGAAGTTGACTTGCGTCACACGCATCACCCCGACAGAGCCCAGGATGATCAGCGTCAGATCCAGCCCCGCCGCCAGAACGTGAAGCGGTGACACATGACGCCAGAAGGGGCGGGCCAGCGTCAGTCGAAGCGGTCCCGGCACGACGACGTCTGATGTCGGCTGGTCGAGATCCTCCGGAAACAGGCGGACGAACTCGCTGACCGTGAACTCGACCGGCAGGCCGATGAGACCCGCATACTCGCGGATAAACGCTCGGCGATAGAGCCCCGTCGGCCAGCGGGCGACGTCGCATCGTTCGAGCTCGGCGTAGAGGCTTTCGCTCACCTTCGTGGCCTCTGCGATGAATCGAAGGCTGATGCCTCGTCGCTCGCGTGCGGCCTTGAGTTGCGTACAAAACGAGTGACGCAACTGGATGGCGGCCGCTTCGGGTTCCTTGTCCTGCGCGATCGTCAGCACGATCGGCGACGTGACCGGGGGGTCATCGTGATGGTGAACGACGGTTTCAGAAAGGGAAGCCATGTCGTGGTTGTACTTGAGAGGGGAAGCGGAATCTTACCGCGACTCCGGAACGATCAACCATGATTTTGCGGACGGGATGCGCCGAGAAATTTCATCCACGAGGGCTCGTGGGCGACGTGCCGGGTCGCAAGGCGATAAAATAGGCCGCTTGCCGACCCCAACCATTCGCACAGCGAGGGTGTCGGCGCGCAGCAGCACGAGTCTGACCGCCATGGAGGAGAGATGAGGAAGGCACTGCTGGGGTGTGTGTTGGGGATACTGCTGGGAAACGTCGCTCCGGCGATCGCCCATCATTCGCCGGCGGCGTTCGACCGCACCAAGGAAGTGATTCTGGTCGGTACGGTCAAGGAATTCCGTTGGCAGAACCCGCATACCTGGATCGAGATCAACGTGCCCGATGCCAAAGGCAAAGTCGTGCTGTGGGGAGTGGAACTGACCAGCCCGACGTATCTGGTCCGCGCCGGCTGGAAGTCCAACATCATCAAGCCCGGCGACAAGGTCACGGTCGTGGTCAACCCCGTCCGCACCGGTGAGCCCGCGGGAATTTTCAAGAAGTTGATTCTTGCAGATGGCCGCGAGCTGACCGAACGGCCAGCACGTCTCGGCACGCCCGAATCGAAGTAGTGCGAACTCTTCGGAGGCAGACATCCGTGATGACACCGAGCATGAGCCGAATCGCCGTTGCGATCGTCACTGCGGCGGCTATCGCCGCGTCAGGGTGCAACAGCACGACGACGGGTTCCGCGCCCGCGCCCGCTCCGGCCGCGGCTCCTGCGAGCCCGGCGCCGGCATCCGACCCGGGAAAACAGTTGAGCGCCCTCGCGCCGGAGAATATCGCCAAGCCCAGACCACCTGCGCCGTTCGACGTGACGGGCAATTGGTTCATCGACACCAGCCAGAGCGCGGAGGCCTGGCGTTTCGGTCCGCCGTATCCAAAGCTGACCGCGGCGGCACAAATGCACTTCGACGCGTCGCAAAAGGCCGCGAAAGAGGGCAAGGTCTATCGCGATGACATCGGACAGTGCTGGCCCGCCGGGCTGCCGCTCATCATGACGCGCTACTGGCCGATGGCCATGGTGCAGATTCCGACCGCGATCTACATGGTCAGCGGATTCATGAACAGCCTCCGCATCGTGTACCTGGACGGGCGCTCCCACACTGATCTGGACATCATCGTGCGGACGTACAACGGTGAGTCAATCGGCAAGTGGGAGGGAGATACGCTCGTCGTCGATACGATCGGCTTCCGGGGCGATCACCACTGGATGGATCAGGGGGGAGCGTCGATTCCAGCCGGCGAACAACTGCACATCGTCGAGCGCATGCGCATGGTCAACGATCGGAAGCAGCTCGAAATCGAGTACACGATGACCGATTCCGAGTATTGGGAAGGCGAGTGGAAGAGCACGAAGCGCTTCAATCGCGTCAACGACGAAGACATTCAGGAAGTGTCGTGTCTGCCGGATCTCAACGAGCATCTGCAGAGCACGACGTCGAAGACGCAGGTCAAATAACCAGGTCAACGGTCGAGAGTCGAAGGTCAAACGTGATTGCAATCACACGTCGTATAGCTGCCGCCGTCTCGTTTGTGGTCGTGCTCGCGGCCACTCCGGCGCTGGCGCAGGTCAATTTCGTCGGCGAATGGACGGGCCGTTATCACGAGGACCAACCGGACCGCGTTCCTGGCGAGGAGCCCGGGGACTTCAGCGGTATACCGATCAACGAAGCGGCCCGCATGTTCGGCGACAGTTGGGACGTGGCGCGCCATTCGGTCCTCGAGCACCAGTGCGCGCCATACACGCTGCCGTACATGTTTTTCGGCCCGAATCAGTTCCGGATCTGGCAGATCCACGACCAGGACACCCAGGAGCTCGTCGCGATCCGCATGCATCTGGGCACCTACCAGCAGGAGCGGACGATCTGGATGGATGGGCGTCCGCATCCGCCCGAGTACGCACCCCACACGTTCATGGGATTCTCGACGGGCGTGTGGAACGGCGACATCCTGACCATCACCACGACGCACATCAAAGCGGGCTACTACCGGCGCACCGGCGTCCCGGCGAGCGACCGCCTCACGGTTGTCGAGCACTGGATGCGGCACGACAACGTGATGTCGCAGGTCACCATCGCAACCGATCCGGTGTACCTGACCGAGCCGTACATCCGCAGCCAGGAGTTCGTGTTGATGGAGCGAGGGAACACGAACTGGCTCTACAACTGCGAGTACGTGATGGAGGTCCCGAAGGACAAGAACGAGGTACCTCACTACCTGCCCGGTCAGAATCCGTGGATCGGCGAGTTCTCCGCGAAGCACGCGATGCCCGAAGCCGGCGTGCGCGGAGGTGCCGAGACGTTGCTGCCCGAGTGGAAGCCGGGGGCCAAACCCGCGACGCCACGTCCCGGCGCCAACGGCGGTTTTCACCCTGACGATCAACCGGCGCGCCTCGGCCCTGGCGAGGTCAAGGCGGTGCCCGTGCAGGGCAACGTCCACATGATCGTCGGCGCCGGCGCAAACATCGCCGTGCAGGTGGGCGAAGATGGCGTCCTCGTCGTCGACACCGGCGATGCCGGGACGAGCGACAAGGTGCTCGCGGCAATCAAACAGATCGCGCCGGGGAAGGAAATCCGCTGGGTCATCAACACCGGGATGACGGCGAATCACACCGGCGGCAACGAGGCCATTTCGAAAGCCGGGCGGACGGTCAACGGCAACATCGCGGCGATCGTGGCCCACGAGAACACGGCAGCACGCATGATCAAGGCAGGTGTGCCGGATGCGGCGCGTCCGTTCAACACCTACTTCGAGGCGTCGCGCGATTTCCCGTTCAACGGCGAGCCTGTCGTGCTCTATCACGACGAATCGGCGTCCGACGACACCGACACGATAGTCATGTTCCGCCGCTCCGATGTCATCGCGGCCGGCGATCTCTTCCGGACCGAAGGCTACCCGGTAATTGACCTCGCCAACGGCGGCAGCATCGATGGAACGATTGCCGGCCTCAACCGGCTGCTCGATCTGACCATTCCCAGCAAGATGCTCGAAGAGGGCGGCACCTACGTGATCCCGGGCCACGGGCGCATCAGCGACGAGCACGACGTGGCGATGTATCGCGACATGCTGGTCATCATTCGTGACCGGATCAAGAGCATGGTCGAGAAGAAGATGACGCTCGAGCAGGTCAGGGCGGCGCGGCCGACGCTCGACTACGATGGACGGTACGGCGCCGACACAGGGCCGTGGACGACAGCGATGTTCATCGACGCCATCTACCGCGACATGAGCAAATCCGGCGCGGCGGGTTCACAGAGGAGCACGCGATGAGCCTGCGAGTTCCAGCGCTCGGGGCGATCGCACTCGTCCTCGCAATCATGTTGGCCACCCTGGACGCGGCCGGTCAGGGACGCGGACGCGGGCAGGCCGGGCCGCCTCAAACCGCTCGCCAGGCCGCGCCAATCGATCTGACGGGAACGTGGGTATCGATCGTTACCGAGGACTGGCGATGGCGAATGGTGACTCCGCCGAAGGGCGACGTCGCGAGTGTCCCGGTCAACCCGGACGGGCGTAAGGCGGCCCAGGGCTGGGACCTCGCTGCCGACAATGCCGCCAACAATCAGTGCAAGGCATTTGGCGTGGGCGGCATCATGCGCATGCCGTGGCGATTGCG
>Ga0310810_10009476_pt1 | contig 11270 bp, 17 predicted proteins | sample NCmetagenome_FD_207641 | JGI IMG/M metagenome (GOLD analysis project Ga0310810, IMG submission 207641) | Soil microbial communities from experimental microcosm in Duke University, North Carolina, United States - NC | ecosystem: Engineered > Artificial ecosystem > Soil microcosm > Unclassified ... | reverse complement strand
TTGCCGAGTTCCTCGGCGCCCGTGTCGACGATCTTGGCGTTCTGCGTGCCCTCGCCGAGGCCCATGTTGACGACGACCTTCTTGATGCGCGGCACGGCCATGACGTTCTTGTAGCCGAACTCCTTCGTCAGGGCCGGCACCACATCAGCCGCGTACCGGTCGCGGAGCCGCGCTTTCACGGCCGAGCGGGCGGCCGGCTGCGCCGCGGTCTCGCCCTTCGACGCGGCGTCGCCCTTGGCGGCGTCGCGTTTCGGCGCCTTCTTCCCCTCCGGGCTCGCCTTCTCTGCGCTCATTTGTCCACCACTCCCTTGCACTTCCGGCAGAACCGGACCCGCGAGCCGTCGTCGAGCCGCCGGCTGCCGATGCGCGTCGGCGCGCCGCACTCCGGACAGACGAGCTGCACGTTCGACGCGTGCAGCGACGCCTCGCGCTGGACGATGCCGCCCTTGACGTTGCGCTGCGGGTTCGCCTTCGTGTGGCGCTTGATGAAATTCACGCCCTCGACGACAAGGCGCCCCTTCGTCGGCAGGACGCGCAGCACGCGTCCGCGCTTGCCGCGATCGCGCCCGGTGATCACGAGGACGTTGTCGTTCTTGCGGATCGGCGTCGATGTGACCGCCATCACAGCACCTCCGGCGCCAGCGAGATGATCTTCATGAAGCGCCGCTCGCGCAGTTCGCGCGAGACCGGTCCGAACACGCGCGTGCCGATCGGCTCGCCTTCGTTGTTGATGAGCACCGCGGCGTTCCGGTCGAAGCGGATGTACGTGCCGTCCTTCCGGCGCAATTCCTTGCGCGTGCGGACGACGACCGCCTTGACGACCTGGCCCTTCTTGACCGTTCCGTCCGGCGTCGCTTCCTTGACCGACGCGGTGATGATGTCGCCGATCCGCGCGTATCGTCCCGTCGACCCGCCGATCGGGTTGATGACCGCGATCTTGCGCGCGCCGGAATTGTCGGCCACGTCAAGAATCGATCGCATCTGAATCATAAAGACTCCGTTACCAGGTCAAATTGAAAAGTCAAAAGCCACAATTCAAACGTACTTTGAACTTTGGGCTTTCCACTTTTCACTTGATCTAGATCTCCTTGGCGCGCTGCACGATCCGCGTGACGACCCACCGCTTGCGGCGGCTCAGCGGCCGCGAGGAGACCAGCGCGACCGTGTCGCCGACCTTCGCGTCGTTGTTCTCGTCGTGCGCCATGAAGCGCGACGTCAACCGCTGCTGCTTGCCGTAGAGGCCGTGGCGCACCTGGCGCTCGATGGTCACGACCACGCTCTTGGCCATCTTGTTGCTGACGACGGTTCCGAGGACTTCTGTCTTTGCCATGATGGCTAACCCTTCGCGCCCTTTTCCTGCAGCACGGTGTGCACGCGCGCACGTTCGCGCCGAAGCGGCCGGAGCTTATGGCCCGCTTCCGCCTGGCCCATGGACTGCTGCAGGCGCAGGCGGAACAGCTGCTCGTCGAGATCGCGCACTTTTCCGCGCAGATCGTCGACCGTCAGCCCACGCAGATCGTTGAGTTGCTCGGTGACCTTCATGCCACTGGCTCCTGACCGAAGCGCGTCGCGACGCGCACCTTCATCGGCAGCTTCGCGCTCGCGAGCCGGAACGCGGCGCTCGCCTCGGCGAGCGTCACCCCTTCCATCTCGAAGAGAATCCGGCCCGGCTTGATCACCGCGACCCAGCCTTCCGGCGCGCCCTTGCCTTTGCCCATGCGCGTCTCCTGCGGCTTCTTGGTGATCGGCTTGTCGGGAAACACGCGGATCCACACCTTGCCGCCGCGCTTGATACCCCGCGTCAGCGCGACCCGCGCGGCCTCGATCTGCCGATCCGTCAGCCAGCACGGCTCGAGCGACATCAGCCCGAAATCGCCGAAGGCGACCGTCGAGCCGCGCCACGCCTGTCCGCGCATGCGCCCGCGCTGCTGCTTGCGATACTTGACCTTCTTGGGCATCAACATAATTTCACCGCGGGGGGACTTCGTCCCCGCCGCACCCCCCTTACGCGCTCACTCGCTCAGCGCTTCGACGCCTCGCGCCGTTCGCGCGGGCTCGCTCGCCACCGCTCGCAAGCTTCCGCCTGCCTACCCGCGTCCACCCGCCGCGCGCCGCGGCTGGCGGTATTCCTCGTCACGGCCCACCCGCGGCGTCAGACGCTCGCCCTTGTACAGCCAGACCTTCACGCCAATCGCGCCGTAGGTCGTGAACGCTTCGGCGAACCCGTAATCGATGTCGGCCCGCAGCGTCTGCAGCGGCAGCTGGCCGTGCAGGTACCATTCCGAGCGGGCGATTTCCGCGCCGTTCAACCGGCCGGAGACGCGGACTTTGATGCCGCGCGCGCCGAACCGCAGCGCCGATTCGACCGCCTTGCGCATCGCGCGCCGGAAGGCGATGCGCTTTTCGAGCTGCATCGCGACCGATTCGGCGATCAGCTGCGCGTCGAGCTCGGGTTTCTGGATCTCGAGGATGTTGATGAACACCTCGCGGCCCGTGGCCTTCTGCAGCTCCTGACGCAGCTTGTCGACTTCCGTCCCCTTGCGGCCGATGATGATTCCCGGCCGCGACGTGTGGATGTCGATCTTCAGCTTGTTGGCGGCGCGCTCGATATCGATGCGCGCGACGCCCGCGTGCGCGAAGCGTGACTTCAGCTCGGCGCGCAGCTTGATGTCTTCGTGCAGGAGCTTCGCGTAGTCCTTGTCGGCGAACCAGCGCGAACGCCAGGTCTTGTTGAAACCGAGACGGAATCCGTACGGATGGACTTTTTGACCCATGGTTACTCCGCTGCCTTCGCGCGCTTGCCTGATTTCTTCGCCGGGGCCGCCGTCCTGGGCGGCGCGGCCTTCGCGGGCCGCTCGGCGACCGCCACCGTCAGGTGCGCCGTCCGCTTGACCACGCGAAACGCCCGGCCCATCGGGGCCGGCCGGATCCGTTTCATGCTCGGCCCCTGATCGGCCCAGCACTTCGCCACATAGAGCCGATCGACGTCTCCGCCGAAGCCGTCGGTCTGCTGGGCGTTCGCGATCGCGGACCGGAGCACCTTCGCCAGCTCCCGCGCAATGATCTTTTTCGAGAACTGCAGCGTGGCCAGCGCGCGCGTCACATCACGTCCGCGGATCTGATCGAGCACGAGGCCGGCCTTCTGCGCCGACGTGCGCACGTAACGGGCGGTCGCCTTCGCCTCGACCATTACGCGCCTCCCTTGGCGGGCGCCGCGCCGCCGGCCGCCGCTCCGGCGCCGCCCGATGCGCCGCCGCCCGGGGCCGATGCCGCCGCCGCGGCCATCTGCGCCGCTTTCTCCGCTTTCGTCGTGTGTCCCTTGAACAGGCGCGTCGGCGCGAACTCACCCAGCTTGTGGCCGACCATGTTCTCGGTCAGATACACCGGAATGAACTTCTTGCCGTTGTGCACCGCGATCGTGTGCCCGACCATCTCGGGGACGACCGTGGATCGGCGCGACCACGTCTTGATGACGCGCTTTTCGCTTTCGCGATTCATCGCCTCGACTTTCTCGAGGAGGTGGAGGTCGATGAAGGGACCCTTCTTGAGTGATCTGCCCATATGTGCTCGATTCAAACTTCAAACTTCAAACTTCGAACTTCAAACTTCGAACTTCTACACGCCCTACCCCAACTACCCTGCCTACTTCTTCCGTCGCTCCACGATGAACTTGTCGGTCGACTTGTTCCGGCGCGTCTTGAAGCCCTTGGTCGGCCGGCCCCACGGCGTCACCGGGTGCCGCCCGCCCGAGGTCTTGCCCTCGCCGCCACCCAACGGGTGATCGACCGGGTTCATCGCGACGCCGCGGACGTGCGGACGGCGGCCCAGCCACCGGCTGCGGCCCGCCTTGCCGATCGAGACATTTTCATGGTCGAGATTGCCGACCTGGCCGACCGTCGCCAGACACTCGATGTTGATGTGGCGGATTTCGCCCGACGGCATCTTGACCGACGCCAGAAAGCCTTCCTTGGCGACCAGCTGCACGGCCGACCCGGCCGATCGCGCGATCTGTCCGCCCTTGCCCGGCTTCAGCTCCACGTTGTGGATCATCGTGCCGAGCGGAATGTTCTTGAGCGGCAGGCAGTTGCCCGGCAGGATGTCGACGTTCTCGCCCGAGAGGATCGCGTCGCCTGGCTTCAGCCCGAGCGGATGCAGAATGTAGCGCTTCTCGCCGTCCGCATACGTGATGAGCGCAATCCGCGCGGTCCGGTTCGGATCGTATTCGACCGTCGTGACCTTCCCCGGAATGTTGAACTTGTCGCGCTTGAAGTCGATGACGCGATAGTTGCGCTTGTGGCCGCCGCCGCGCCACCACGAGGTCAGCTCGCCGTGGTTGTTGCGGCCGCCCGATCGATTGAGCGGCTCGGTGAGCGGCTTGTAGGACGTCGGCGACGTGATCTCGTCGAACGTCTGGACGCTCTGAAAGCGCCGTCCGGCCGACGTTGGTTTGTAATTGCGAATAGGCATAAGCGATCCGCGTCCTACGCGCCCTCCATGAATTCGGGTACCTTCTCGCCGGCCTTGAAGCGGACCCAGGCCTTCTTCCAGTCCGGCCGCTGGCCCTCGAATCGTCCCTGGCGCTTGAACTTGCCGTGCTGCAGCTGCGTCCGCACCGACGCGACTTTCGATCCGAACAGCTTCTCGACGGCGTGCTTGATGTCGATCTTCGTCGCGTTCCGCGCGACTTCGAACACCACCACCGACGCGACCTCGCGCGCGATCGTGGTCTTCTCGGTGACCAGCGGACGACGAATGACGCTCGTGAGCTTCATCCCAGCACCTCCTGCAGCCGCTCGAGGGCGGCGCGGGTGGCGAGCACGCGCTCGCTGCCCGCCACGTCGCGCGCGGTCAACCGCCCGCTCGCCACGCAGCGCACGCCGGCGAGATTGCGGACCGACGCGCTGAAGTTCTCGTCGGGCCGTACGTCGACGACCAGCGTTTTGCCAGAGGCGCCGAGGCGCTTGAGCAGCTCAGCCGCCGGCTTCGTCTTCTTCTCATCGGCGCGCAGCTGATCGACGACGATCACGGCCTGGTCGCGCAGCTTCTCCATGAACGCGGCGCGCAGCGCGCCGCGCTCGACCTTCTTCGGCAGCGCGTAGTCGTAGCTGCGCGGCTGCGGCCCGAAGACCGTGCCGCCGTGCCGCCAGAGCGGCGTACGCGTCGATCCCACCTGCGGGCGCCCGGTGCCCTTCTGCCGGTACGGCTTCTTGCCGCTCCCGCTCACGAGCGCCCGGTTCTTCGTCATGTGAGTGCCGCGGCGTTCGGAGGCGTTCTCGCGAACGACCGCCGCCCAGATCAGGTCGTGCTTGATCGGACCGCCGAACACGGCGTCGTTCAGATCGACCGAGCCGACCTTCTGGTTGTCCTGGTTGACGACGTCTAGAGTCATGATGATGCTCACTGGCCTGGGGCGTGGGGCATGAGGCGTGGGGAAGAGCGGCCACCCAAGCCCCAAGGCCCAAGCCTCGAGCCCGAACTACTTCTTGCCCTTCTTCTTCTCAGGCTGCGGCTTGGGATCCGGCTTCCGCGCCACGGCCTGGCGAACGAGCACCACGCCGCCCGGCGCCCCCGGCACAGCGCCCCGCAGCACCAGCAAATGGTTATCGGCGTCGATGCTCACGACGCGCAGGTTCCGGGTGGTCACCCGATCCGCGCCCATCCGCCCGGCCGCGCGCATGCCCTTCACGACCCGCGACGGAAACGACGAGGCGCCGATCGATCCGGGCGCCCGGTGAAACATCGACCCGTGCGTCGCCGCGCCGCCGCCGAAGTGATGGCGCTTGATGACGCCCTGGAACCCGCGGCCGCGGCTCGTCGCGATGACGTCCACGCGATCGCCCGCGTTGAAGATGTTCACGAGCACCTGATCGCCCGCCTTCAACGGATCGCCGCCCGGCTTGATCTTCACTTCGCGCCGCACGCGCGTCGCCGGCACGCCGGCCTTCTTGAAATGTCCGGCCGTGGGCTTGTTCGCCTTCGCGGGCGTCTCGTCGACCAGACCGAGCTGCACCGACTCATAGCCGTCGGTCTGTGCCGTCTTCGCCTGCACCACGACGCACGGCCCCGCCTTGATGACCGTGGCCGGCACCACCGTGCCATCGGTCTCGAAGACCTGGGTCATGCCGACTTTGCGTCCGATGATTCCTGTGACCATGTTCCGATCCCTGATCTCAAACAGCGTTCAGCCTCAGTGCGCGTCAGCGGGGACAGAGCTGAAGAACGACCTCTGTCCCCTTCTCGAGGAGGCGGCAAGGTCTCGCGTCTACTTGTGCTCCTTGCCGAACGCCTTGATCTCGACGTCCACGCCCGCGGGCAGATCCAGCTTCATCAACGCATCGACCGTCTGCGGCGTGGGCTCGAAGATGTCGATCAGGCGCTTGTGCGTACGGATCTCGAACTGCTCGCGCGATTTCTTGTCGACGTGCGGCGAGCGGAGGACCGTCCACTTGTTCTTCTCGGTCGGCAGCGGCACGGGCCCCGCCAGCCGGGCCCCGGTCCGCTTCGCGGTGTCGACGATTTCGGTCGTCGACTGATCGAGCACGCGGTAGTCGTACGCCTTGAGGCGGATCCGAATCTTGTCTGAAAACGGTGTAGCCATATGTGACTCTCGTCAAACTTCGAAGTTCGAACTTCGAAGTTCGAAGTTAACGCCTATCTCCCCTGCACCTTCGCCACGACGTCGTCGCTCACCGACGCCGGCGCCGGTTCGTATCGATCGAAATGCATCGAGTACGACCCGCGGCCCTGCGTGCGCGATCGCAGATCGGTCGCGTACCCGAACATCTCGGCCAGGGGCACGCGCGCGTTGATGACCTGCGATCCGCCGCGCATCTCCATCGACTGCAGATGGCCTCGACGGCTGGTGATGTTGCCGATCACGTCCCCCATGTACTCTTCCGGCACGACGACTTCGACGCGCATCACCGGCTCGAGCAACACGGGATGCCCCTTCTTCGCCGCGTCCTTGAACGCCATCGACCCGGCGATCTTGAACGCCATTTCGCTCGAGTCGACCTGGTGGAACGAGCCGTCGTACAGCTCGATCTTCACGTCGTCCATCGGATAGCCGGCGAGCACGCCGGTGGTCATGGCCTCGCGGATGCCCTGATCGATCGGCTTGATGTATTCCTTCGGAATCGTGCCGCCGACGATCTCGTTCTCGAAGACGTAGCCTTCGCCCGGCTTGCGCGGAATCAGACGAATCTTGGCGTGGCCGTACTGGCCGCGACCACCCGTCTGCTTCACGTAGCGGCCTTCGCCTTCCGACGGCTTCGTCACCGTCTCCTTGTAGGCGACCTGCGGCGCGCCGACGTTCGCTTCGACGTTGAACTCGCGCTTCAACCGGTCGACGATGATTTCCAGGTGCAGCTCGCCCATGCCGGCGATGACGACCTGGCCGGTCTCGGTATCGGTCTTCACGCGAAAGGTCGGATCCTCGGCCATCAGCTTGCCGAGCCCCATCCCGAGCTTTTCCTGGTCGGCCTTGGTCTTCGGCTCGATCGCCAGCGAGATGACCGGCTCCGGGAAATCCATCGCCTCGAGGATGATCGACTTCTTCTCGTCGCAGACCGTGTCGCCGGTCGACACCGATTTCAGGCCGACGGCGGCGGCGATGTCGCCGGCGTAGACTTCCTTGATTTCCTCGCGCTTGTTCGCGTGCATCTTCAGCAGGCGGCCGATGCGCTCGGACTTCTGCTTCGTGGCGTTGTAGACGCCCATGCCGGACGTCATGACGCCGGAGTACACGCGGATGAACGTGAGCTGACCGACGAACGGGTCGGTCATGATCTTGAACGCCAGCCCCGCGAACGGCGCATCGTCGGACGCCGGGCGCTCGATCGTCGCGCCGGCGGCCCCATTCGGATCGATGCCCGTCATCGCCGGAATCTCGACCGGTGACGGCAGATAGTCCACGACCGCGTCGAGCAGCGGCTGCACGCCCTTGTTCTTGAACGCCGACCCGCAGATGACCGGCACGAACGCGGCGGCTTCGCGGCGCACCGACTCGATCGTCCGCTTGCGCAACGCCGCCTTGATGTCGGCCTCGGGAATCTCCTGGCCGTGCAGGAACTTCTCGATGATGCTGTCGTCGACCTCGCTGACCTTCTCGATCAGCTGCTCGCGGTAGTACTGCGCTTCCGGCATCATGTCAGCCGGAATCTCGCTGACGACGTAGTCGGCGCCCAGCGTCTCGTCTTTGTACGTGATGGCCTTCATCGTCACGAGATCGACGATGCCGACGAACTTGTCTTCGCTGCCGATCGGAAGCTGGATCGCGACCGGATTGCCCTGCAGCTTGGACTTGATCTGCTCGAACGTCCGGGTGAAATCGGCGCCGATGCGGTCCATTTTGTTGACGAAACAGATCCGCGGGACGCGGTACTTGTCGGCCTGGCGCCAGACGGTTTCCGACTGCGGCTCGACGCCGGCCACCGAGTCGAAGACCGCGACGGCGCCGTCGAGGACGCGCAGCGAGCGCTCGACTTCCGCGGTGAAGTCGACGTGTCCGGGCGTGTCGATGATGTTGATGCGCGTGTCGCGCCACGTGCAGGTGGTCGCCGCGGACGTAATCGTGATTCCGCGCTCCTGCTCCTGCTCCATCCAGTCCATGACGGCGGTGCCTTCATGGACCTCGCCTATCTTGTAGGTGATGCCGGTATAGAACAGGATGCGCTCAGTCGTGGTCGTCTTGCCGGCATCGATATGGGCCATGATGCCGATGTTGCGACAGCGATTGAGAGGTACTTGACGGGGCATATGCTCGTTAACTTCAAACTTCAAACTTCGAACTTCAAACTTCGAACGAAGGGCCTACCAGCGATAGTGCGCGAAGGCCTTGTTGGCTTCCGCCATCCGGTGCGTGTCTTCGCGCTTCTTCACGGCGCCGCCGCGCAGATTCGCCGCGTCCATCAGCTCGTTGGCGAGCTTCTCCTGCATGGTCTTGCCGTCGCCGCGCTCGATCGCGTAGCCGGCAATCCAGCGGATGGAGAGCGACAGGCGCCGGTTCGGGTTCACTTCCACCGGCACCTGGTAGTTCGAGCCGCCGACGCGGCGCGACTTGACCTCGAGGGCCGGCTTGACGTTCTCGACCGCCTTCTTGAAGACCTTCAGCGGATCGTCGGCGGTCTTCTCTTTCACGATGTCGAGCGCCTTGTACATGATCCGCTCGGCCGTGGAGCGCTTGCCGCCCTTCATGATCGTGCTGATGAACTTCGTCACGAGCGGGCTGTTGTAAATCGGGTCCGCCGGGACTTCACGCTTCGCAATCTCTCGTCTACGTGGCATGACTTAAGCCTTCTTGGGTCGCTTGGCGCCGTACTTCGACCGCCCCTGCATCCGGCCCGCGACGCCGACGGCGTCGAGCGTGCCGCGTACGACGTGATATCGCACGCCCGGCAGGTCCTTGACGCGGCCGCCGCGGATCAGCACCAGCGAGTGCTCCTGCAGGTTGTGCCCGACCCCCGGAATATAGGTCGTGACCTCGATGCCGTTGGTCAGCCGGACGCGCGCCACCTTGCGGAGCGCCGAATTCGGCTTCTTCGGCGTCTGGGTGAAGACGCGAACGCAGACGCCTCGCTTTTGCGGGCTGTCTTGCAGTGCCGGACTCTTCGTCTTGGTCAGCACCTTCTCGCGGCCTTTTCGAACCAACTGGCTAATCGTCGGCATGTGTGCTCTTCAAAGAAAGAAAATGCCCGCTCTCTCCAGAGTTCGAGGTCATTCGAACTCTGAAGCGTGTTGCGCTCCAGGCCTAGGAGCCGAAGCTCGGCGCCCGAAACATTTCCCCTATTGCTGTTCTTCAGCCTTGGCAACCGCAGGACGGCGTCGAAACGCGCCGCGGCGATCACGCGGAATCAGCCATTGCGCCGAAACACCGACGTTGTCTCGCCAGGCGCCCGGGGGCGCAGGCGGAAGGTGCGAAGGCGAATGGACGCGAGCCTAGATAGGGTGTCCTAGACTCGATAGAACCTTACGAGTCTACCATCGTGACTTTTACAGGGTCAAGGCGGCGACTGGCAACCCGGGTTGCCTGGGTTGGATACCCTAACCGCCGGCGCAGCTCTTGACCTCCGACAGCATTGGCCGGATCGCCGACTGCAGTCCGCCAAATCCGCCGCCCCGGCCGCCGCCGAATCCGCCGTTATAGGGCCCGCCCCGGCCGCTGTAGATGTAGGTGCTCGTCTCGTCGAGCGGCAGGGTCGCGACGCTCGCGCAGAAGTTGCCCCAGATGCCGTCCTGGTTGAGGTACTGCTCGACGTTCGACAGATAGAACGCCGAGACGATGCCGCCGTGATCCTTGACGTACTTGCCCGCCGCCCGAATCGCCTTCGGTCCACCGAAGTTGCCAACGACGGGCAACAGCAGGTTCCTCGCTTCGAAGTCCTTCATGAACATGAAGTTCTCTTCGTTGGCCAGGAATCCGCGGTTGACGCCGCTGCCGTCGGTCACGAGCATCAGCGATTCGTAGGTGGGCGAATTGCCGCCGCGTCCCATGCCGGGTCCGCTTCCCATCGAGTAGTTGAGGTTGGGTCCGCCGGAGAAGAACGCGTCATGGTAGACGTACTGGATCCCTTCCACGTCTTCGTCGCTCAGCTTGAACTGGTGCTTCTTCGACAACCAGTCGATGACGCTCTTCAGATTGTCTTTGTAGAGATCTTCCGATGACGTGACCGTGCGGTACGCGTTGAACAGGTCCGGCACGGTCGACGCGCTGCTCAACCCGGCCGGGCGTTTGCGGGAAAACAGACGGCCCAGGAAATCGGCGCGGTCAGCCGACATCTCGAACAACGCCTTGTAGAGCAGCTGCTCGTGCAGGTTGCCGCGGCGGATGTCGATGATGATGGCCATGCGCGGTTTGAGCGCGACGATGTACGGAAAATTCTGCTCGGGGCCGACGCCCATGTACACGCCGCCCGGTTTGATCCGGCTGACCAGCTCCGGAATCACGGTCTGGTAGCCCATCTCGTTGGACAGGAAGTTGTCGGAGCGGAAGTAGCCGTTCGGCTCGGACATCTCCTCGCTGAGCGTCCAGAATTCCTGATCCGAGAGCCGCGTCGGCAGTTCGACGGCGGCGCGCGTCCCCGCCGGCAGCGTCAACAGGGGCAGCGCCACGAGCCAGGCGAGCGACAGACGGATTACATGTCGGCGCGTAAGCATGCCCCGTATGTTACCCCGGCCCCCTCAGGAATGTCCCTCAATCGCGAGTCCGGGCCAGTTCCGGATAATGGACTGCAGATGGTCACGGAGGCGCGGCGCACGCTCTTCAGGTTCTA
>Ga0310810_10009473_pt1 | contig 11271 bp, 4 predicted proteins | sample NCmetagenome_FD_207641 | JGI IMG/M metagenome (GOLD analysis project Ga0310810, IMG submission 207641) | Soil microbial communities from experimental microcosm in Duke University, North Carolina, United States - NC | ecosystem: Engineered > Artificial ecosystem > Soil microcosm > Unclassified ... | reverse complement strand
CGATATTCAAATCCAGTGCCGAATCGGACACCGTGAAAACGAAGTTGGGAGATAGACCCGAGCCCGAGGCCGGACTGACGGAATCGGCCGTGGGCGCTCCGCCGGTTACGTTCCAGCTTCCCACCGTGACATAGCCTGAATTTGAGAACGTCTCCGCGGCGTATAGATAAACATTCTTGGTGCCGAAGAATGCGGCATTGAAGGTGATGTCCAGGGTGACGACCAGCGCAGTCGTCCCGGCGACCACGGTCGAGTTGGCGCCGCGCAGCGTGCATTGGTGGTTGGAGATCACCGTCGATGATCCTGGAACCAGCGACGCCGCGCCGTTGGCGGGGTTGTCGAACGCCAGGGAAATGGTGTTGACGGTTCGGTCATAGACCAGGCTGCAAACGTTGTTCAAGTCCAGGGTGGGGGCGAACAGCATGGCGACCGCGACAATGAATCCGGAACCGCCTTGATCGGAGACGGTGAAACTGAAGCGTGCACCCGGGCCGGTGCCGGACGACGGAATTACGGAGTTGGCCACGGGGACCCCTCCGGCGGCTACGAAATAGGTGCCGCGCTGGACCCAGCCGGTGTTGAGCGTCGCCTCCGACGCAAACATGTAAATGTTCTTCAAGCCAATGAAAGCCCCCTTGAACGTCACCGAAATGTTCAGGATCTGGGACAACCCGGAAGCGCTCACGGTAACAACCCCGACGGCGCACTGGCTGTTCTGCAGGACCGTGGTGGAACTCACGTTCTTGGAGCCGGCTCCCACGCCGTCGTCCGCCAGCAGCGTGATCGAAGCCGCATTGCGATCGTAAATGATGTAGCAGGCATTGGTGAAGCCCACCGAGGTGTTGAATAACACGGCCATGGCGGCCAGGTTCAAGGCGCTTTGCGTGTCGGAAAAGACAAAGGTGAAGATCTGGCTGGCGCCGCTGCTGGCGTTAGGAGACACCGAATCGGCCGAGGGCATGGGCGGAGGAGTGGTGACGGACCAGGTTCCTTTCGCCAGGAAGCCGGTGTTAGTGCTGGCATCGGCCGCGTAGAGATAAACCGTCTTACTGCCTGCGAAGTTCGACTGGAACGTGAGCGAAACGACGAGCGTGAGATTGGTGCCGGCCAAGCTGACGGAGCTGCCCGCGCCGTTGAGCGTGCACTGGCTGTTCTGCAGGCTGTTGCCGCCCGGGTTCACGGAGCTGCCACCGCTAGACGCATCGTCATTCGCCAAGGTCAACAGGTTGGTGGCCGGACTATAGGTGACATAGCAGGAGAAGTTGAGAGATGCGGTGGTGTTGAGCAGCAGGGCCACCAGGGTAAGGCTGCCCGCGCCCGCCGGATGCGAGTACTGGGCCGTGAACGTTACCGTATTGCCGCTCCCAGAGGACGGCGAGACCGAGTTCGCGGCGGGAAGCTGCGGCGGTGGCGCCGTCACGCCCAGTCGCGCAACCCATCCGGTACTGCCGCCCAGGTTGGACGACTGGATCGCGCCTTGCAAGGTCAGATCGAGTGAGCTGGTCTGGCCGCCCACGAACATGTTTCCGGAGGTATCGACGGCGATGGCATTGGCCTGGTCGGCTCCGGTGCCTCCGTACAGCGTCGAAAACGTGAGACCGTTACCCATGGGGTTGAGCTTGGAGACGAAAGCGTCGTAGAACCCGTTGAAGGCGGCTTGAACACCGCTCACCACAGGGAATCCGGCCGAGGAAGTATAGCCGGCCACATACGCATTTCCGCCCGAATCAATGGCGATGCCGCTGGCCCAGTCGAAGCTCGAGCTTCCCAGGAAGGTGCTGTACAGTTTCGCGCTTCCGGCGGCGTTCAGCTTGGTCACGAAGGCGTCCTGAACTCCGTTGAAAGTAGTTTGGAACGCTCCGGCGGTCACCGGGAAATTGGCCGAATTGGTGACTCCGGCGATGTAAGCCGAGCCGGTCGAATCGACGGCGATAGCGTTGGCCTGCTCGGGATTGCCCGCTTGTCCGCCCGTGCCGCCTAAGTAGGTGCTATAGACCAGCGCGGCCGGACTGGTCGAAATCTTGGCGACGAAGGCGTCCTGGCTGCCTCCGGTGGCGGCCTGGATAGGCGCGGCCAGCGGGAAATTTGCCGAGAGTGTGCCGCCGGCCACATAAATCTTCCCGGAGGAATCCACGGCGATGCCGCCGGAGTGCTCATCGTTGGAGCCGCCGAGGTAGCTGCTGAAAGAAATCGCGCCGGCGGAGGTGAGCTTGGTAACGAAGGCATCCGTTGCGCCGCCGAACACGGACTGCACCGCGTTTAACAGCGGGAAATCGGTGGATTGCGTGTCGCCCGCGATATAGGCGTTGCCTGCTGTATCCACGGCGATGGCGGTGGCGGCGTCGAAGCCCGATCCACCCAGGTAGGTGCTGTAGAGCAGCAGATTCCCGATGGCGTTCAGCTTCACCACAAACCCGTCGCGGGTGCCGCCCAACGCCGGGCGAAGGGACGATACCAGCGGGAAGTTGGTGGACGCGGTGGAGCCCGCTATATAGATCTGCCCGGAAGAATCGACCGCGATGGCTGCGGCGCGATCATCGCCGCGCCCGCCGATGTAAGTGGCGTAGAGGAGCGTGTTGCCGGCCGCATTCAGCTTGAACAGGAACGCATCCACGCCGCCGTTGTTCACGGCCTGAATCGCATTCGAAACCGGAAAATCGATCGCCTCGGTCCAGCCGGCCGCGTACAGGTTGCCCGAAATATCGACGGCCAGGGCAGTGACCGAGCTCATGGAGGTTCCGCCCATATACGTGGAGTAGGAAATCACGGGATCGATGATCAGCGGCCGTGTGACGTCGTAATCGGCCAGGTCGAAAATGGCCGTATTGCCGGGAAGGACGCGGTAGGCGGCTGCAACCGGATGCCGGACGCCCTCCCATTCCTGGTACGCGGTGGGCGCTTGCTCGTGCAGCTCGGCGGCTCCGGCGCGCACCACTAGATCCCCCTGGGCATCCACGAATACCCGTTCGGCGTCTGGATATTCCAAGCTGATCTGGCCAGGATCGGCGCCCGGTGCGACCAGAAATTCCGACTTGATCTTGTTGTTAGTCTGGGCGTCGTTTCCCGTGTACGTCATGTCGATCCCGGGGTACAGGCTGCGGTAGACAATGCCTCGATACGTGGGGAGGCTGGTGCGCCAGGCGGCCGGATCGTCGCCGATCAGGAAATTGACGCGCGCTGCCAAGTTATCCAGGCCCTGGACCACGACCCCCGCGTTCGCTCCCGCAAAATGTACGCGGACCTGCGCTCCGTGGATCTGGAAGACGGCCGCGTCATCGGCGAATCCGGCGAACATCTCCGGCGTTTGCACGACATAGCGCAGCGCGGGATCGGTCTGGCCGGAGTTAGGGATGAAGAATATGGGAAGCGAGTGTTCGGCATCGGCTGCGAGGACCGTAAGAGCTGCGCAGAGGAGGATCGTGTACCGCATTGGTTCTCACAGCAGCGTTCGGCGAAAAAACCGGGATCGTGCATAGGCTGCGATTTCGGCAGGAGTACGTCACATCCCGACGTAGCGGGCGTACAGGCTGCGCGCGATGGCCGGGTCGGTGGTGCCTTTGATGATGGCGCGGCCATCGGGGAACACGGTGAGCTCGTAGGGATCGATGCTCGCGCGGACCGCGAAATCGTTGGCGCGGACGGTCGCGAGCGGCGCCAGGCGGCGGGCCAGATCGGCCAGATCCACGGGACGAAAGCGCTCATGAATCTGGACCGCGTTGCGGCCGCACAGGCTGATGGGTGCGCGGCGCTGGCCCGTAAGATGGACGAAGTCTCGGCGGGCGCAGCAGGGGCAATCGGGATCGCGGGCCGGTGGCGCCGTTTGGCGGATTTCGCCCGACCACGTATCTATGGTCGTCAGCCGTGCCGCGACCGCCTCCACGCCCCGCGCGAGCAGCTTTAGCGCATCCCCCGCGGCCAGAGCGGCGATCGCCGCTGTCACAGGACCCAGCACGCCTTCGGTCTCGCAGGTGGGTTGCGCGCCCTGGGGCGGTTCCGGATAGACGCAGCGCAGGCAAGCCGTGCGCCCGGGAACGATGGCCAGCTTCAATCCGTAACTGCCCACGGCGGCGGCGTAGATCCAGGGGATTCCGAAGCTCACGGCGTAATCGTTCATCAGGAAGCGTGCTTCGAAATTATCGGTTCCGTCCAGGATCAATCCAATATCTTCAAAGAGCTCGTCGATGTTGGCGGGTGTCAGATCGGCGACCAGCGGCTCGATGGTTACCTCGGAGTTAACGCGCGTCAGACGGCGGGCGGCGGCGATGGCCTTGGGAAGGCCCTCGGCGGCGTCGGATTCCTCGAACAGAAACTGGCGCTGGAGGTTGCTCCACTCGACGAAATCGCGGTCGATAATGCGCAGCCGGCCCACGCCCGCACGTACCAGGATCTCCGCCTCCACGGTGCCCAGGGCGCCGCAACCGATGACGGCCACCGAGGCCGCCCGGATCCGCTCCTGGCCCTGGGGACCCAGCGGGGCAAAGCGGCTTTGGCGCGAGTAACGGGACTCCGTGGGATGCGTCATAGAGATAGCGTGCCGCCGGTGTGGTTCCCCAGCGCCTAGTGTGCTTGCGACCATCATGATAACAACGGCCCATGCGTTATCATTGGGAAGCGTGCGATTGCGGATGCTTGTGGCGCTGCTCGCCGGCCTGGCTCCAGCGTTGGTTCCCGCGTTCGGCCAAGACACCTCTGCGGCTCGCTGGGAAGGGCGTCCGATCTCGCGCATCGAGTTCGACCCCCCGCAGCAGCCTCTGGCGCTGGAAGAGCTGAACCGCATCCTTCCCTTGAAAGTGAGTAGCGCGCTCCGCCTGGAGGACGTCCGCGACGCGATTCAGAAACTCTACTCCACCGGCCGGTTTTCCGATGTGTCCATTGATGCGACTCAAAGTGATGCGAATCCGGATGGGCCGGGCGTAGCCCTGCGCATCTCGACGGAACTGAACTACTTCCTCAGCGGGGTGAATATCGCGGGTGAGAGCGAGCCGCCTAATCGCAACCAGCTGATTACGGGGTCGAAACTGGAGCTAGGTGCGCTGTTCGTGGAGTCGGACCTGGATCAAGCCGTCAACAACATGCTGGACAAGATGCGTGTGAACGGCTTCTACAATGCAACCATCCAACGCCGCGTGGACCTGCGTGCGGAGACGGAAGAAGCGAACGTGTATTTCGATCTCGATACGGGCTCCCGGGCGCGTTTTGACGGCGTCGAGCTGACCGGACAGATTAGCCGGTCCAAGGAATCCGTGATCCAGGCTACAGGCTGGCATCGCGGTTTTGGCTGGATACCGCTCCCCGGATGGCGGGACTTGACCGAAAGCCGCGTCCAGACCGGCCTGGAACGCCTGCGCAAGGATTTTCAAAAAGGAGACCGGCTGGAAGCGAAGGTCACGCTGGACAAGCTGGATTATCACCCGGACAGCAATACCGCCACGCCCTATCTCACGATCGACAGCGGTCCCATTGTGGAGGTGCGCACCACCGGAACTAAGGTTTCCGGAGGCCGGCTGCGCGAGCTGGTGCCGATCTATCAGGAGCGCACGGTAGACCGGAGCCTGCTGGTGGAGGGACAGCGGAACCTGGCGGAATACTTCCGCTCGAAAGGCTATTTCGACGCGCAAGTCGATTTCATGCAGTCCGATCCGGAGCCGAACCGCTCGCTGATCGAGTACAACATCACCTCCGGCGACCGGCACAAGCTGAAACACATCGAGATCACCGGGAATCGTTATTTTAATGCCGCGACCATACGCGAGCGGATGTTTCTGCAGACGGCCAGCCTGCTGCGGAGACGGTATGGGCTCTATTCGGAACGGCTGCTGCAGCAGGACGAGGAAAACATCGCCGATCTATACCGGGCCAACGGATTTCCCGACGTGACGGTCACGAATCCTCCGGTCCAGGACAACTTCGGCGGCCAGCACGGCAACCTGGCGGTGGAGATCCGGGTCAACGAAGGCACGCAGTGGCTGGTGAACCAACTGGCGATCGAGGGAGTGCCGTCGGAAGACGAACAGTATCTGCGATCGATCGTGCGGTCCACCGAAGGGCAGCCCTACAGCGCGGCCAACATCGCCTCCGACCGGGACGCGGTTCTGGGCTACTACTACAACAACGGTTATCCCGACGCGCAATTCGAAAACAGCCAGGATCCGGCGCCGGCTCCCAACCGGGTGAATCTTCACTACCGGGTGATTCCGGGAGAACGCCAGTATGTGCGAGGTACTCTGGTTCGCGGCCTGGAAACCACTAAGCCGTCGCTGGTGGCGCGGCGGATCTCGCTGGAGCCCGGCGATCCGATTTCGCAAAGCCGCATCGCCCAGAGCCAACAGCGGTTGTATGACCTGGGGATTTTCTCCAAGGTGCAGACCGCTCTTCAGAATCCGGATGGCACGGAAGAGCAGAAATACGTCCTATTCCATCTGGACGAAGCCCGCAAGTACTCGTTCAACTTCGGCGTCGGGGCGGAGATTGCGCGCATTGGGGGCGGCACGAATTCGCTCGATTATCCGGCGGGAACCGCCGGTTTCAGCCCGCGCGTATCGGTAGGCGTCAGCCGCATCAACTTTCTGGGGCTGGCCCACACCGTAAGTTTGCAAACCCAGGTTTCCACGCTGCGCCGGCGGGCGCTGGCCAGCTACGTCGCGCCGCAATTCGAGGGGCATGAAAGCCTGTCGCTGACCTTTTCGGCCCTGTTTGACGATTCGCGCGACGTGCGAACGTTCGCGGCACGGCGCTGGGAGGGCACCGTGCAACTTGCCCAGAAGGTTTCGCGCGCCAACACGTTCCAATACCGCTACACGTTCCGGCGGGTCACCTTGGACCCAAACTCACTCCAGATACAGCCACAATTGATCGGCTTGCTGTCGCAACCGGTTCGGGTGGGGCTGATCGGAGGTTCTTTCATTCAGGATCGCCGGGACGATCCGGTCAATTCCCATCGCGGAATTCTGAACACCGTCGATTTAGCCTATGCCTCGAAAGGGTTCGGGTCGGAGACGACCTTTACCCGGCTGTTGTTGCGCAACGCGACCTACTATCCCATCGGGCGCGAAATCGTGCTGGCCCGTTCGCTCCAGGTCGGTTACATCCAGCGCTGGGGCGGGCTCTCGGAAATTCCGCTCTCGGAGCGATTCTATTCCGGTGGCGCCTCCACGAATCGTGCGTTTCCGGACAATCAGGCCGGTCCACGCGATACGCTGACCGGTTTCCCCATCGGCGGCAGCGCGCTCTTTTTCCATTCCACCGAACTGCGGTTCCCGCTGATTGGAGACAACATTGGCGGCGTACTCTTCCATGACATGGGCAACGTCTATTCAGGCGTAACTTCGATCAGTTTTCGCTTCCACCAGCGAAACCTGCAAGACTTTGACTATATGGTGCACAGCATCGGTTTCGGAATCCGGGTCCGGACGCCGGTGGGCCCCATCCGGGGCGATTTCAGCTTCAGCCCGAACTCGCCGCGTTTTTTCGGATTCAACGGCACGCGGGACGATCTGCTGAACATACCTCCGTCGCAGCCGGTGTGCACCTTGCAGGCCCCGTCGCCCATGTGCTCGAATCAGCGCATCAGCCGGTTTCAGTTCCATTTTTCGCTGGGGCAGACGTTCTGAATATGTTGGCGCATGCTCTGGTCGCGGCGGGATTGGCACTGGGCCTGGCCCAGGCCGAAACGCTGGACCGCATCGCCGTCAGCGTGGGCCGGGACGTCATCACGGAAAGCCAGGTGATTCTGGACCTGCGCGTAGCGGCGTTTCTGGAACACAAGCCGCTCGACCTGAGCGGCCCGGCCAAGCGTAAAGCGGCCGAACGGATGGTGGATCAGCTTTTGATCCTGCGGGAGGCGGTAGATAGCCACGTGACGCTGCCTTCGACCGAAGCGGCCGCCGGCCTGGTGACGCCGTACGCGGCCGAGAGCGGCTATCAGGCGGACCTGGCGCGCTACGGGATTTCGGAGCGCGACCTGGCGGCGCACCTGCTCGCCGGATTACGCACACTGACCTTCACCGATCTGCGGTTTCGGCCCGATATCGTGGTTTCCGCCGACGACATTCGAAGCTATTACGACTCTTTAGTCCGGCAGTCCGCGTCGGCCGCCGCGCCGCTCCAGTCCTTTGAAGAGAGCCGCGACCAGATCGAGAAACTGCTGGTGGAACAGCGGGTGCTCGAGGCCCTGGATAAATGGCTCGAGACGGCCCGCAGCGCCGCCCGCGTCCAATATCGGGAAAAGGCATTTCAATGAGGCGGTTTAGGCGCATTCTGCTATGGATGCTGGCAGGGCTGGCTGCCCTGCTGCTACTGGCAACCGTCACGGGAGTCCTGATCGTCCGCAGCGACCGCTTTCATCAATACATCCAGCGGCGTTTCATCGAAGAGGCGGCGCGCGCTACCGGCGCCCGTGTGGAGCTGGGCGGCTTTTCGCTCGACTGGCACAATCTGACGGTGCAGGTGCAGGGGGTGGTGCTGCACGGCAAAGAATCACCGGCGGAGCCCCCGCTCCTGCAGGTCGGCTCGGCGACTCTGGGCCTGCGGATCATTTCGGTGCTGGAGAAAAAGATCGATCTGACCTCCTTGCGGGTCGAGCGGCCGCAGGCGTATTTTGTGGTCTACTCCGACGGCTCCACCAACTTTCCCGGACCCCCCGCCCGGTCCGATAAGCTCTGGTCGGAAGAATTGCTGAACCTGAAAGTCGGCGCGTACGAAATCGTCGATGGGCTGGTGGAATACGACGGCCGGCGGATCCCGCTGCACCTGAAGGGTGAGCACCTGCGCGCCCAGATGGGCTATGAAGCGCGAACGCCGGCCTATCGCGGCCAGGTATCGACCGACAACTTACTAGTGACGGCCGAGGGTTACGGACCTATCCCGACCAGCATGAACGCTACGTTTGTACTCGAAGAGTCGCGTATTGAATTGCCGCGTGTGCACGTCGCGACCAAAGAGTCCTCGGCCGATCTGAGTGGCACGCTCGACGATCCAAAGGAGCCGCATGGCACCTTCGCGATGAAGGCCAACGTGGCCGTGCGGGAGGCGGTGAGAATATTCCGGCTGCCGATTGAGCCCGCGGGATCCGCGTCCTTTGACGGCCAGGCTACGGTTGTCTTTGCCGATCCACTTTCGTCCAGCCTGCGCGGCCGGGTGATCGCACGGGGCGTGGGGTACACGCAAGACCGCCTGAAGATCCGCGATGCGGAGGTGCGGGGAGACCTGCAGCTTACCCGCGAGCGGCTGACCTTGAGGCAGATGACCGCCAAGGCGCTGGGCGCAGACATCGCCGGCATGGCGAATCTGGAGCAGGGGCGGCAATTTCACGTGGAAGGAACCGTCGACGGCCTGGATCTGCGCCGGGCCGCGGCCATCCTTACGGACCGGCCGGTAGCGTGGAGCGGCACGATGGCGGGATCTTTCTCCACGGACGCCACGGTGGGCCAGCCGAATGCTCTGGTGCGCGCCGAACTGGGCATTGTTCCCGCGGCTGGCGGAGCGCCGGTCAATGGCCACCTGGATGTGGCCTACGATCAGGCGGCCGGGACAATAGCACTGGGCTCGTCCGAGGTCGCCACTCCGGCCACGCGCTTGGAAGTTTCCGGCACGCTGGGAAAAATGCTGCAGGTGAGCCTGCAGTCGACCGATCTGAACGATCTGCTGCCGGCGCTGGCCATGGCCGAGGAGAATCCGCCGTCCGAGATTCCGCTCAAGCTGCGCAATGGCAGCGTGACTGCCGAGGGATCCGTGACCGGACCGCTGGAAGATCCGCGGTTCGCGGGGCGGGTAACCGTCAGCAATGCAGTGATCCAGGGGTACGGATTCGACCGGTTCACCGGCGAAATTGACGCGTCTCGGATGGAAATCAGCGGGACGCGGCTCGCGGTTTCCCGCGGCGGGATGTCCGCATCGGGATCGGCCCGTTTGACGGCCCGCGCGGGTAGTTTTGACGACGCCGGCGTGACGGCGCAATTCGATCTGCGCAATGCGCAAGTGGGCGAGCTGGTGCGCGAGGCGGGCAGCACGGCGGAGATTACAGGTACGGGCTCGGCCGGCGTTCGCCTGGCTGGCTCGATCCGAAAGCCGGAGCTGGAAGTGGCACTCGACATCCAGCGGCCTTCGGCCTTCGGCGAGCAGATGGACCGCGTGCGCGCCGACGTACACTACCGGCCGGGAGAGCTGGATATCGCCAACGGCATCGCCAATGACGGAACGTCGGAGCTGCGATTCAGCGGGAACTACCGGCATTCGGAGGGCAACCTGAAATCAGGCGAGGTAAGTTTCGATGTGACCGCGCAGAACGTCATGGCGGCGCGGATCGAACATGCCGCCAAAATTTCTCCGCCTGTGGACGGCTTGTTGGGCGGGCGGCTGCGCGGGACCGGGCGCATCGCCAACGGAAGTTTCGAACTCACGGCTGCGAGCGCGGACCTCACCGGACAACGCATCACGGTGGATCGGGAACCCATCGGCGACCTCACCATGACGGCCGAGACAAAAGGGACCGAGATGACCGTGCAGGCACGCGGCAACGTCCGCGAATCGACCGTGGAAGCGAGCGGTAAGTGGCGCCTGGAGGGGGACGCTCCAGGGGAAGCCACCGTGCGGTTTTCGCGTTTGAGCATCGATTCCCTGCACGACCTGGTGATGCTGGGTCGTACGCAAAGCGGTGCGCACGATAATCCGCCGGCTCCGCCCTTCGAGGGATTTGTCGAAGGCGGGGCCACGATTGCTCTGCCCTTGCAAAAACTGGACGCCTTTCGCGCCAAGGTGACCCTCAATACGGTCCAGGTCAATCCGCGGCCCAGCCAGGTGCTGCGGCTCGGCGTGCAGCAGCAGGATGTGATTCTGAAGAACAACCAGCCGCTGGTGTTAGACGTCACCAAGGACCGGGCCCAGGTCAGCCCGGCACAGTTCACGGGGCGAAATGATCAATCGGGATCTGGTGGCCAAGGGAATCGCGAGCGTGCAGGTGTCGATCCGGGGGAACTTGCAGGATCCCAACGTGAATGGCCGGCTGCAATTCAGCAAAGCGTCCTTGTACTATGCCGATCTGCCTAATGTAGTGGACAATGCCGACGGGTCGATCGCCTTTGACCGGAACCGCGCGACCATCGAACGGCTGACCGCGGAAACCGGTGGTGGAACCATCAATTTCACCGGCAGCCTGGACTTCGGTGCGGCGCTCGATTCCGGCACTGCGCTGGTGTACCGGCTGCAAGCCGAAGTGCAGCATCTGCGCGTGCGCCTGCCGCAGGATCTGAGCACCACTTTCGACGCGAGCCTGCG
>Ga0310810_10009472_pt1 | contig 11271 bp, 7 predicted proteins | sample NCmetagenome_FD_207641 | JGI IMG/M metagenome (GOLD analysis project Ga0310810, IMG submission 207641) | Soil microbial communities from experimental microcosm in Duke University, North Carolina, United States - NC | ecosystem: Engineered > Artificial ecosystem > Soil microcosm > Unclassified ... | reverse complement strand
GATTCCGCCGGAGTCGCTTGATGAATTAGTGAACTTCATCGACAGCGGAAAAATCAGCGGCAAACAAGGGAAGGAAGTTTTCGCTGAAATGTTCGCGACCGGAAAAGACGCAATCGCGATTGTGAAAGAAAAAGGCGTCGAGCAACTGAGCGACGTAAGCGCGATTGAAAAATTCTGTGAGGAAGTGGTCTCCGCGAATCCAAAACCGGCAGCAGATTTTCGAGCAGGAAATGCCGCGTCGCTGAATTTTCTCAAAGGGCAGGTGATCAAGCTATCCAAAGGTAAAGCCAATCCCCAATTGGTCGGAGAAATTCTCGAACGAAAACTGAAAGCGTAGCCGCAGTGTGTCATTCCGAGCGAAGCCGAGGAACCCCGCAATGCAAACGTTGGGTGACGCGACGGGATCCTTCGACTTCGCTGCCGCTTCGCTCAGGATGACGGTTCTAGGGCGTTTGTGTGGAACGCCTCTTGTTGGCGTCTGACACAGACGCCCTACAATAGCGGTGTGCGAATCATCATCGCTCCCGATAAATTCAAAGGCACGCTGAACGCGCGAGAGGTCGCGGAAAGCATCGCGAAAGGGCTGCTCGATGTGCTGCCGGACGCTCAGATCGAATTGGTGCCAATGGCCGACGGCGGGGAGGGAACCGCGGAAGCAGTGTGTGATGCGCGCGGTTGTTCGTGGCTCGAATGCAAGGCGCACGATCCGCTCGGTCGCGCGATCGACGCGCGTTACGGGTGGATAGACCAAGAAAAACTTGCCGTAATGGAGATGAGCGAAGCCGCTGGTATGCGGCGACTTTGCGAAAGTGAACGCGATCCAATTCGTGCCACTACGTTCGGTGTTGGGGAAATGATTTTGGATGCGATTAAACGCGGTGCGAACGAAATCATTATCGGTCTGGGTGGCAGCGCGACAAACGATGGTGGTTTCGGCATGGCACGCGCGTTGGGATTTCGATTTGAATTCGAGCATGAGCAGGAGCAAGGGCAGCTGCGACTCACCGATTTAGTCGATCTTAAAGGAATCACTGGGCCGATAGATTTGGTCGTGCCCACGATCATTGCAGCAGTGGACGTGAAGAATCCGTTGCTGGGCGAAAATGGCGCGACACGAGTGTTTGGTCCACAGAAAGGTGCGAGTAATCGCGACCTGGACAATTTGGAACGCGCGCTGACGAAGCTCGCGCACGTGGTGGCCGCAGACTTTGGATTCGACCATCGTTGTGAAGCTGGTGCGGGCGCCGCAGGCGGGCTCGGCTTTGGTCTGCTGAGTTTTTGCGGCGCAACAATCCGGCCCGGATTCGAAGTTGTCGCACAAGCAGTTGGGCTCGAAGCGAAGATGAAGGATGCGGATCTGGTGATTACAGGCGAGGGGAGTCTCGATCGGCAGACGCTCGAAGGGAAAACGCCAGCCGGCGTGGCGCGGCTGGCGCGAAAGCTCGGAAAGCCAGTGTACGCAATTGTTGGTCGCGCGTCTGATGATCGGGAAGTTTGCAAAATCTTTGATGGTGTTTACCAAAACGCGCGCCCGGGAATGAGTCAGCAAGAAAATATGAAACGCGCAGCCGAACTTTTGCGCGAGAACGCTCGCGAATTGGCAGAGACATTTGGCGTTGGATTGTAACGGCGTTCCGTTGGTGTGAACCTCCGTGTCAAAGCGTTATTTCTTTGCGTTCCTAGGATCGTCTGCGGGATTCACATAATTAATCTGCCAGGGTCCGACGCCATGAAGTTGAATTACGGTGTCGCCTTCAGACCATCCCGCGTGTTTCATTCCGGCGGGCCAGTAACCGAAGGAGCCTGCCGGAAGTTTTTTCGCGCTATTCCGATCAAGCGCTTCTCCCGTGGCCAGATAAAGAGCACCTGAAATCACCGTGACGCGCTCAGTTTTTGGATGCGTGTGAGGTGCGACATAGTAGCCGTCAGGAAACTGGAAACGCACTACGAACGGACCTTCCTTTGTGGGATCGCCTTCTAGCACAGCCATTTTTGCGCCTGGAGGCAAGGCGGCTGGTCCAGCTTTCCATTCAACGGTTTCGGCAGGGTAAAGATGCATGCCCGTCGATTGCGTGTCTTCGGCGAGTAGCCGTGCGTGATCGAAGAAAATCGCGACGAGAGAAACTACCACGGAGGCAAGAACAGTTTTCATGGATTCAGTATTGTTCCCGATTGTATGGAGGCATGTCGTTCAATAAAACTCGCGATATTGTTTCGCCGTTTCGACATACCCCGAGGCCCAGCGGGCGATGTCCTTTTGCTCATCGAGACTCAGTTGCCGCCGGATTTTCGCCGGTGAGCCAAGCACGAGTGAGCCGGGCGGAATTTTCATTCCCATCGTTACAAGCGCGTTTGCGCCGATGATGGAACGCGCACCAACCTCGACATCGTCGAGAATGATGCATCCCATCCCGACTAGCACTTCATTGTCGATTTTGCACGCGTGAACAATCGCAGTGTGGCCGATCGTGACTAGTTCACCTACGTAAGTGGGGTAACCGGTGTCAACGTGGACGGCAGCATTGTCCTGAACGTTCGAGCGCGGCCCTATGATGATGCGGTTGATATCACCGCGTAGGACTGCGCCGTACCAGACGCTCGATTCCTCTTCTAAAATAACGTCCCCTAGCACAGTTGCGCCCGGAACGACCCAGGCGCTTGAATGAATTGTGGGACCTTTTTTTAAACGCGCAGCAATGCCTGCATGTCCACTCGGCAGTGTATCTGGCTTAATATGCATCGAACTTTAAACGTCCTATATTGAGAGACATCGTCCAAGTCAGAAATGAGAGAATGGGATTTCCTTAATGTACTGCTTAGAGCATTATAAGCGCTCGAATGCCTGATTTTCCTCCGGAACAAGTTACGCCGTTCGTTTTCTCCGACCCCAGCGGTAAGCGCTGGCCTCGGCTCCGTCTTACTCTGCTTGTCGGCGGTGTGCTGGTCTTCGTTGCTATAGTGCTTTTCGTTCAGACGCTTTTTGTGATCCCAAAAATGAACGTGCCGTTTTCGTTGCGGCAGTTGAAAGGCCAATTGCGAGCGTTGCAGCGAGAAAATCCTGCAGGCCAGGTTTCTCCAGCTTCGTTGCTATGGCAGAAATTCAGCGCAACGCGCCTCGCAGCGAAAAAACTCGCTGGCACAGCGCCAACTCCCGCGCCGCGCCCACGCAAGAAAGCACCCGACAACGAAGTGCGACTCGCGTTCTATATAAACGGCGATCCCGACAGCTACGCGTCGCTTCAACAACACGCGGCCCAGATTACACATGTGTGTCCCGAATGGATGACAGTCGTCGACGGCATGGGCAATTTGCAGATCGACTCCGACGCTCGCGTGTCAAAGCTGGCGGCAAACAAGGGCATTGCACTGATGCCGCTGCTGACCAATCTCGTTGGCGATACCTGGCAGCCCGAAGCGATTGAAAATCTCGCGCACGGACCCGCGAAACGACAGGACGACTTTATCCAGGACGTGCTTGGAGTGTTGCGCAACGCCAAGGCTGCCGGTGTCGTTGTCGATTGGCAACAAATTGATCCTGCTTACAAGAAGGATCTAACAGGGTTCATCGACAAGCTCGCGGACGCCTTGCACGACGACGATAAACAGCTCTGGTTGTGCGTTCAACCGGGGCAAGAGCTGGATTACATCGACATCGATGCCCTCAGTGACAACGTCGATCGCTTCGTAGCGATGTTGTTCGACGAAACCTCGGAGACGGACCCACCGGGACCGCTTGCGTCCCATTCATGGTTTGAAGGCTGGCTGCATGTCCTGTTGGATGGTTCCGACACAAAGCAATGGATCATTGCAATTGGCAGTTACGGATATGACTGGCCCATCGGCGGCAAAAAGGCTGAGCTGATCAGTTTTTCCGAAGCGATGAGCCGCGCCAAGGATGCAGAAATCGGGAGCGTCCAAGTTCAGGGGCCGAGTTACAGTCCGTATTTTTATTTCCAGGATGAGGACACCGAACACGCAGTCTGGTTCCTCGATGCCGTCACTTTTCTCAACGAATTGCGCGGAGTGCGCGATGAGAAGGCGGGAGGCTTCGCAGTTTATCGGCTCGGCAGCGAAGACCCGGCAATTTGGGACACGCTAAACGTGCCGCGCGATTTCAAGCTCGATAATCAAACCCGACAAGCACTAGAACTGATCAAATCGACAGACACGATAACGGACGTTGGCGACGGTGAAATCGTGACGGTCGACGAAGATCGCACCGACGGACTGCGCAACCTAACTGTGGACGCACACGGCTATCTCACAGCGAAATACGTTAAATTTGCGGAATTCCCGACGCTTTATCACCAGGGCGCCGGCGGCGAGCATCAGGTCGCAATCACTTTTGATGACGGCCCCGATCCGCGATGGACGCCAAAAGTTTTGGACATTCTTAAGGCAGCAAATGTAAAGGCCACGTTTTTCGTCGTCGGGGTGAACGCAGAGCGGTACCCGGCGCTTGTTCGTCGCATTGTCAATGAAGGCCACGAGATCGGGAACCATACCTATTACCATCCCAACCTGGCGCTCTGCTGGCCCGAGCATATCCGTCTTGAGCTGAACGCCACGCAGTTATTACTCGAAACCATTACAGGCCGCGCGACGACGTTGTTTCGCCCGCCGTACGCCGCTGACACTGGTCCGACGGGACTCAGTGAACTTGCTCCGCTAAAAATTGCGGAAGATCTTAATTACCTCGTTGTTCTTGAGAACATAGATCCCCAGGATTGGGCGAAGCCCGGAGCAGACATCATCCTGCGGCGAATCAAACAACAGAGGCACGATGGCAACGTGATTCTGCTTCACGATGCTGGCGGCGACCGATCACAAACCGTGGAAGCGCTTCCGCACATTTTGGATTGGCTGCATACGCGCGGCGACAGCATCGTGCCATTGAGCACGTTGCTCGGAACGACGCGCGATGCAGTGATGCCGCTGGTGCAAGGAAACGGCCAGTCGCTTGCGCGTATCGTCAGCAGCACCGGGTTCCGCGTTTACCACAGCATCGAAGAATTCCTCTGGGCGTTTATGATCGTGGCGACGGCACTTGTGGTCGTTCGGACATTGACGGTGATTTGGCTGGCGTCGCGTTTCCGGCGACTGCCTCGAACAGACTTCGCGGAACCGATCAGCGTCGTAATCGCTGCTTACAATGAAGAAAAATTAATAGCGGAAAGTCTCCGCACGCTCCTGGCCACAGATTACAGGGGCGAAGTAGAAGTGGTCGTCATCGACGATGGCTCCACCGATCAAACCGCTGCGGAGATTGAGCGCATAGCGGAAAACGAATCGCGTATTCGTTTGTTTCGACAAGAAAATCGCGGCAAAGCACGCGCTCTCCAACGCGGTCTCGCCGCCGCCCACAACGGCGTTGTGGTTTTTATTGATGCCGATACGCAATGCCAACGCGACACGCTCCCGCGTTTGCTCGAGCCATTTGCCGATGAGCGCATCGGCGCAGTGTCGGGTCACGCTAAGGTTGGGAATTTGCGTACGTTCATCGCCCGTTGTCAGGCTTTGGAATATACCTGCGGGTTTAATCTGGATCGGCGTGCTTACAATCGCTGGAACTGTATCACTGTTGTCCCGGGCGCCATTAGCGCCATTCGCAAGGATGCCATCGATGAAGCCGGCGGTCTGAGTCTGCAAACGCTCGCGGAAGACACCGATCTTACTCTCTCGTTACATAGACGCCGCCAGCGCATCGTGTATGTGCCTGAGGCGATCGCCTGGACAGAAGCGCCCGAGACGGTGGCTACGCTCGCTCAACAACGTTCGCGCTGGGCCTACGGTACACTGCAATGTCTGTGGAAGCATCGCGACATGGTGTTCAACTGGAACTATCGCGCTCTCGGCTGGTTCAGTTTACCCAGCATCTGGTTCTTCCAGATCATTCTGATCGCCATTACGCCAGCCGTAGATTTGTTCCTGCTGGCTTCTCTGCCATTCGGCGCGTGGAACGCGGTGCTGCCGTTCGTCATTACATTCCTCGCGATGGACGTGCTACTTGCCACGCTCGCGTGTATTTTGGAACGCGAACCAATCCTGCGCGCCTGGCGCATTCTACCAATGCGTCTGATCTACCGGCCGATGCTTAGTTACTGTATCTGGAAAGCAATCCTGCGCGCGATCAAAGGCGCCTGGGTTAGTTGGGGCAAACTGGAGCGTACTGCCAGTGTGCCGGTGCGGGCCTAGCACGGTGATGAAGGACAAATATAATGACCAAGCCACACTGGACACGTGTTATCACCGAGTGTGGTGTCCCCCTAACATCAATGATGCCTAACGAACTTACGAGCCATGTCGCAAAACACTGACAGCATTCTTGACGCCGCAGAGCAGCAGGAGGCGAGCGACGTCTTTCTTCAGGAGAACGAGGTGCCGCGACTCAAAATTAATGAGCAAATCATCGTGCTCGGGAAAGAACCTTTATCGCTCGCGGAGATCAGCGCATTCTGGCAGGCCTGCGGCGCCAACGCACAAGGCGACGGCGACATGGATCGCGACAGCGGCTTCGTCTCCCGCACGCATACGCGCTACCGCGTGAGCCTGCACCGTACCATGGGCCGCCTCGCTGCGGTCCTGCGACGCATCAAGACCAAAGTGCCTGCTTTGAAAGAGCTCGGACTGCCCGAGTGGCTCCTGACTCGGTGGGGTGCTCGCGAGCACGGCCTGATTCTTGTGACAGGACCAACAGGTTCAGGGAAATCCACCACTATTGCCTCGCTCCTTCAATGGATGAACGAGAACCTGGTGCGACATATAGTGACGATCGAGGATCCTGTCGAATATCAGTTCACCAGCAAGCGCTGTCATTTCACACAGCGACAGGTCGGACGCGACACGAAGACTTTTGCGAGTGGCTTGCGAAGCGCGCTTCGTCAGGCGCCAGATGTTATTTTCGTCGGTGAGATCCGGGATTATGAGACTGCGTTGACTGCACTTCAAGCATCGGAGACGGGACATCTCGTTGTTTCGACCCTGCATTCGGAGAACGTTGGCGATACGATGGAGCGGTATTTGAATCTTTTTCCGTCGCAAGACGAGAAGCATGGGGTGAATCTTCTGGCAAACCAACTTTCTGGCGTCCTTTGCCAAAAGCTGGTTCCATCTGCTGACGGAGGCCTGCATTTGCTGGTGGAGCACGTCGAAAATGCGGGTGCCATGCGCGACTGGATCGCCAGACGAGAGTTGCAAAACATCGATCAGTATATCTCCCGCGGATCGGATCCTGCTGCGGTCTCATTTTTACAATCGACGCTCAACGCTCTCAAAGGAAAGATGATTACAGAACAAACCGCTTTGGCTTCAGTGACCAATGAATCCGAGCTGCGTCGCGCTATGAGGGGAATCGGCTAGATGGCACCATTTGAATATTTATGAAGCAAGATGACTTGATCGATTTACTGGCTCTTGCCGCGCAGCAGGGCGCTTCTGATCTTCATTTAACACCAGGGGCGCTACCGATGATACGCGTCTCTGGCGTGATCAAGCCTCTCACCGAGGACGCAGCCGTGCTATCTGCGGAAGATACAAGGCGATTGGTCATCGATGCTTTGAAGGAGGGACAACGCGCGAAGCTGGAAAACGAATGGCAGCTTGATTTCGCGTTGCAGGTTCATGATCTCGGCCGGTATCGCGGGAATGCCTGCTACGTGTCAGGTGCGATTGAGGCCAATTTCCGATATATCGCTTCTGAGGTCGGCGATCTAAAGTCCTTGGGACACTCTCCCGTGGTGGACCGCTGGTGTGACGAGAGGGCCGGCCTGATACTCGTGACTGGCGCGAGCGGTCAAGGCAAGAGCACAACGCTGGCGAGCATGGCGCAGACGATAGCCAGACGGCGTTCCGTCAACATCGTCAGTATAGAGGACCCGATTGAATTTGTTCATTCACAGGGGCGAAGCCTGGTGAACCAGCGCGAAATTGGTTCCGACGCGCACAGCTTCGCTTCAGCGCTCAAGAACGCGTTGAGACAGGATCCGGACGTCATTCTTGTTGGAGAGATGCGGGACCTGGACACGATTCAAACTGCGATTACGGCGGCGGAAACAGGACACCTCGTGATTGCAACGATGCACACGAACGATGCGCCAACGGCTATCGGGCGAATTATTGATGCCGTTCCCAAAGAGGGTCAGCAGTTCGTCAGCGCCCAACTTGCGTGGTCGTTGTTGGGAGTGGTGTGTCAGTATCTTCTGCCGCGAAGCGGTCAGTCCGGCCTGGTCTTGGCTACGGAATTGTTGATGGTGAACTCGGGAATCGAGGCGTGTATCCGGGCTGGGCGGCTTTCACAAATACCTGGATTGATTCAAATCGGCACCAAGGACGGCATGCATACCGTCGACGACAGTCTTATCGAGTTGCTTATCGCTGAACGCATCAGTCTCATGGACGCGATGGGTCACGCGAGGGATCCCGATTTTGTAAAGGAGGAGTTCCAGAAAGCCTTGAAATCCCAGAGAAAAGGATGGTTTGCGGGAGTGTTCGGCAAATGAAACGCGGGTCTCATCGCCATGCATTAGTCCTTAAGTTTTCCGCGAAGGACGGTGAGTGAATATGGCGGCAGTTGGTAACTTGCTGATGCTTCACGCGTGAATTGCGCAGGAGGCAGACTGCGGATTGGGTGGCCGTTTGGGCCATCATCATGCCAGGCATATTGCTGTCGGAAGAATTGAATTACTTCAACCTGGCCGGCAAAACTGAGCGGCTGCTTTGCGCCTGGCAGAGTAAATTCCACATTGAGCTGAGCTGCGCGTTTTGGATTCTTGTTGATTGCCAGTACGGCCCACTGCTTATCCGGTCGTCGCACTGCATATGCAGTAACGGTAGGACGCGCTGCTGCGTGTTCGTTGTTTTTTGTTTCTTTTATGGTGATTGGAAATATTTCGTGTTGTTCGCTCACCGGCTGCATCCATTCTTTCATGAGGAGCTCAGCAGCGTAATAAGTGGAAAGACGGTTTAATTGATCGCTCTTCTGGCGTAACTGAAGCATCATGAGATTGCCCCAGGAACATTTGAGTTCGTTCTGCAGATAGTTTGGTTCGTAACCGTACAGGTACGGCTTCGCGCCGCCTAACGACAGAAATACGCCGACCGTATCCGCATTGAAGAGTGCGCCTTCAATATCAACCTCCGGTCGTCCGGCAAAAACAGAATAGCCGTACTCGGTCATGAGCCACGGAATGTCTGCGGGCACTCCGTCTTTGCGCAAGCTGGCCATCATCGTGCCGAGGCGCTCCGGGATTTGTAACAGATGCGGCGCAGGATCTGCGCAAATGTTATCGAACGGGTAAAATTCGAATGACAAAAAATCGAAGCGGACTTTTGCGCCTCGGATGTATTGCAGAAATCGATTCATCCAGGAACGATTCCCGGCTGCGTCTGCCCATGTGAGCAGTTGGTCTTCGAAATTTTGCAGGCTTGGGCCTCCGATTTTTAGTGGCGACTTGAGTGCCGCCAAACGCCGGGCGACTCCGGCATACAGTGCGGCGTAATCCTCAGGCGAAACCCATTGTCCATCGGGTTCTTCGCCGAGCTCAATCCCTTCCAAGCTATAATGCCGACGCAGCAGGTATTGGATTTCAGCGGCAGCGTTCTCTGGTGTGTCGTACAAGGCGCCGGCTGCAACAAGCACTGGCAAATTATTAGTGAGCTTGCTGCGCAAGACGAAATCCAATCCGGGCTGCTCTGTGCTGGGATCGAGATCTTCAGCTCGATGCCAGGGATCGGTGGACGAAGTATAAATAATTGTCTGGCGATGGCGATCCGGCGCGTGACGAACGTGATCATGAAAACGTCCATCCTTACCTAACTTCCCAAGGTCGATCTCGCGAATCGCGAAGCCTAACGAGTCGCGAATATCCCCTGAAGTTTCCGCAGCAACATGCGAACTACGGCTCATGAGGATGCGGACGAACTGAACGGCGCGCGGACGCTCCGTCAGGCGAACCAATTCACTACCACCATGAGCATCAGCGATTGTGCCATTTACGAACGGCTGCCAGTCGTCGTCATCATCCGGCTGCAGATGCATCGGATCGTTGCCCGGCCAGTACTCGACACGGTACCGTGCAGCGTAAGGCGTTCCCCAATGGATTCGGATCGCGTTAACTGATTTTGGGGCGCCGAGATCGATCACCACCCACTGCGGGTGAGCGTCCTCCGATTCGCCGGTGAAATGTGAATCGAGGTACGGATTAGTTTTCCAAAATGAGTTTGGGGCACCGTCGGTAATACGAGAGTAACCATCATCGTTTGCCTGATCAATCGTGTTTCCACGCCGTGGCAGTCTATAGCCGTAGGAGACGTTGATCGGTTCGCCGAGCGAGTCATCAGACGTCCAGTACCCGCAATTGTGAACCGAATCGCTCCACTTGCCGCGCGGGTTCCAATGCCATGCTTCACTCCCCAGCTCGGTCCGCAATCGATACGTCAGCGGTCCGAGCCCGGCGGATAACATTTCCGTGATGTTCTTTTCTGTGAACATTTGGGCGCATTCGCCTTTCTCGTGACCGTCGATGCCGGCGCCCAATGCTTCTGTCGGAATCAATCGGTTTATCGGATGGTCTGCGGATACGATGGCGGAGACGATTAGGGGCTTATCCGCTGCAAATGTTGACGTCGCGATGATTACTTGAAGAGCGATTGAGAGGATGACGCCATTGCGTAGCCAGTTTCTTTCGAGAAAAGCTCCGGCCAGCCATTTGCTCACGGCGGGCTATCTAGCCGTAGATCGATAAAAATGAAAGCATGTTAGGGAGAGCGCGCTGCGCTGTCCGGGCTCCGCAGCGCGGCGTCCCGCCCTGCTAGTGCTGCGCTTTTTCGAGCTGCTTCTTAACTTTGGCTTTTTCGTGACGCACGTCGGTTAGATGGCTCTGAAGAACTGGCAGCTGAGACTTCTGCGGATTCGCCTGGTGTCGCACAGATTTGCCCTGCCGATACTGCGGACCTGGTTGCTTTGCCTGACCGATTTGGCGAAGCAAGTCGTCTTCCTGTGTTTGAATCTCGCTGTAGCGGGTTCGCAATGCTTGCGTCCGGTTTGTCGCTGCTTGTTGTGCTGCTATTGCCGCATTGTTCTTTGCAGCGGCGTCCTCTTGTTGCCGTCGGGTTTCCTCCTGTTGCTTCTGATATGCAGTATAGTTGGCGGCCTGCTCGGCAGAATATGACGCGGCCTTTTCTGCATCGTAATGAAAGTGTTCCTGAACATCTTTCGGCAATTCGCTGAAGTAAATCTTCGTGATTCCAGAGTTTGTTTTCACGACAAGGCCA
>Ga0310810_10009471_pt1 | contig 11271 bp, 9 predicted proteins | sample NCmetagenome_FD_207641 | JGI IMG/M metagenome (GOLD analysis project Ga0310810, IMG submission 207641) | Soil microbial communities from experimental microcosm in Duke University, North Carolina, United States - NC | ecosystem: Engineered > Artificial ecosystem > Soil microcosm > Unclassified ... | reverse complement strand
ACGTCGGCGAGTACATCCGACACGCGTCGGTTGATCTCCTCGGGATTGAGCCGATCCACGGCCCGAATTCCCCCTTCCACATGCGCAAACGGGATGCCCAGCTTGCTTGCGGCAATCGCTGCGGACAGCGTGGAGTTGACGTCCCCATAACTCAGCACGCAGTCGGGCTTCTCGGCGCGAAAAACAGGGGCAAGCTCAAGAATGGTTTGCGCGGAAAAATCCACGCCATTGGTGTTGGCAATGTGAAGGTGATAATCCGGAGCAGGAAGCTCAAAGCATTCAAAGAAGGCCTGCGACATCTCGTAGTCATGGTGTTGGCCGGTGTGAATCAAAACCTCCCGAATTCCTCTGCGCCGGAGCTCCTGGTTCACCAAATACTCTTTGATAAAGTTAGGTCTGGTTCCCACGACCGAACAGATTTTCATCGGTGACTCTCGATATCCCGAAATGAAGGCGCTTGAAAACCTGACCTGGAGGTTTTCTTGGTTCGGCCAATTTTATCGCTGATCCTAAAGGGCAACGAAGGCGTCAATCCGCTCGTTTAGGCTGATGTCCACGTAGCCGGTCGGTTGGTTGTCTGCACATTCAGCGAACTGCTTTAAACCCCGTGGCTTGTGGATTCTCAACCGCAGGCCTGCCAGCTTGTCGCCACCGGAAGTGGATACCTTGACGTGCAGAGCGCCCGAATCAAACCGAACTTCTTCGAAAACTGCGGAGCGACGTTTTCGAAACCACGAAACCGCCTGGGTGGCCGTGGCAAACCAGGCGCCTCTGGTCTCCAAGTCGTTAAGCAGCTCCACGTAGAAGTCGTCCCACAGTCGCTCGGGAGCGATACTCCGATCGTGCCAGTTGACTGTGACAGCGCCGCCCAGCCGAGCGGCGTTGTCCAGAATGGAGGAGACGCGCTTCCGGGCCTCTCGTGGGGAAAAGTCCAACCGGTTGGGGTAAAACAGTGCGGTGTCCATTACGTGAAGCGGAAGTTCGAGTATTCGACTCGCCTGTAATGGCTTGTACACTTGGCTGGTACCTGCACGATAGCCGATCGCGTCATTGTAGCCCACCGTCGAATCGTAGGGGAACCCACCATCTTCGAGGATGACTGGGGAGTCTTCACTCCAGTAGAGCCAGTGCATTCTCACGCCGGCGGTCTCTTTTCCTGAGAATCTCGTGATCCGCTTGGCTTCCTCACGCCCCCTTGAACTATCCAACCAAGCATCAATCCCATGGAGCCCGATTTCGCAGCCCGCGGACGTCAAGCGCGGGATCTTACTCGCGATGTGAGAGGCATCGTAGCGTGAGGCCCGGGCCCAGGGTGCTCGACCTTCGGAGGATCGTCCGGGATCGCCTTCAAAGGGAAGCACGAAAAACGTGGAAGGATTGCCCTTTTCGATTTCCACGTAACGATCAAACTGTAACCAGATGTCCTTGGCGATGCCGAAATAAATGAAAGGCAGCTTTGCCGCTGCGGCCCAGTTCGTAAACATCTTGCGCCAGGGGAGCCGTCCACGCACCACATTGAAGAGTGAGCCTAGGGTCGCCCGGTACAGAAATCCGAACATCGTGTGGTCGAATTTGTGTCGGCGAATGGACGCATGATCCACATCGTGAGTGAGGCACACAATGAAGGGGTACCCGTCGGGCAGAGGTGGAATCTCCACCAACGGGATTCCACACCCCACGATCAGGTCCCGCAGGAATGCGATATGCAACTCCAGTGTGGGGGTGCCAGCGTTCGCGGACGGCTGTCCCCGTGTGAGCAGACACTGAACCTCGCGGAACAGGTCATAACCCACGCGTGCGAACAGCTGGTCTTCCAAGCGATCGACGAATCCGACCGTTTTCCCGGGGTCTTCGCTGGACAAGACCTTCGTGCCCCGGTGGAGAAACGTGGCGTGACATCCGTAGAGGGGCAGCGAACCCGCGGACAAGGAGAGGTTTGTTTCATGGTCGTGGAGGCAGGTCTCGATTTTCAGCCTGACGTCAAACTCCGTTTCTTCGCTGGCATACAGGATCAAGAGTCTGCTGGAAGAGAGCTCAGGTTTCGCATCGCCTGTGCAGAGCACGACTTGGTATTGCCCCTCGTTGCGATAAAACTCCCAGGGAATCTTAAACAATTCAAAAAATTCGCGAACCGCGCTTTCTTCAGTTGGATCTGAAATGACGCCCAGCATGGCTGTCGTAGCGAATTCAAGTTGAAATATGTGGAATACCTTTGCGTTTTCTTCTCATGTGGGTGCAGGCAATGGCCGAATAGCCTAATACTCTCGGCTGTGGACATTCGAGGCAACGTCTCGCGGCAGGGCTAACTCGGCTTCCTGCCCGTAGCGGTCAGAGAATCTGTCGGCGACCACGGTTACAGAGTTGTCAGCCGTGCCGCTTGTGCTCCGAGCCTGTCTTGGGTGGCGAGTTTGTCTCTAATTCTCCTGGCTTTTCGAGCAGTCTTGTTCCTGTTGGACCACTTGATCGCGTGCAGAAACTCTGAATGCCCTAGCTGGCTCAGGATTTCAATGTTGGGCATGACGCAGTGGCCGCCGATGATTCCCGGGAAGTACTTCACCGGAGGAAAAAATGTGATCTCTCCATAGATCGAGACAACCTCGTCGTAATTCAAGCCCAGGTGATCGCAGTACCTCTCCACCTCCTGGGCCCAGGCAATCATCAGGCCGAAGTAGGTGGTCTCAGTGAGCTTCGCGAGTTCGGTGGCCTCTGGAGACGAGAGGATCCTGGTTTTCATGCCCAGCGACTGGAAGTGTCCGGCAGCCCGCTCGCCCGCAGCTGGGTCAAGCGCTCCGACGAATTTCGTATAGTGAGAAAGGTCCTCGACCATCCGAACGTGCTTGCCACGCACCGGACTGTTCGCCACGACGGCGCCGGATCGCTCCGCAACGGCGCGCGTCGTCCCAACTGCTACGGTGCTGTTGATAATCGTCAGCGCAGGTTTGAAATGTTCGATACGGCGTGTGACTTCACCCACGAAATCCTTGATCTGGAACGGAAAGCAGATGTGCATGACGTCGATCCCTTGGAACTTTTTCACCACAGGCTCGATGTCCACGCCGATCGTCTGGTGATGCCGGCTTGCGATTTCAAAAAGAGGTCTCCCTACCTCTCCAAGCCCCACAACAACAACTTTCTTGGGTTCAGCCACGTGCCAGATTTCCTAACCGACTCAAAACATTACTGGGTGTACCCACACAGATCAACGAGATATCTCCCAATCTCTGTACCCGCTGAGTCGCTTGCAAGCATCCCGCGTCTATGCCGCGAAGGATCAAGTCTCCCAACTCCGGTTCGATTACGGGGCTTTTTCCGGCGTTAATAAGAGATAGCTTGGTTTCTTGTAAATCGACACCAGTCACCGAATGGCCCATGTCGGCCAGGCATGCGGCCGTGACACAGCCCACATATCCCATTCCGAAAACGGTAATATCCATATAAGCGATGCCTCGATAGCTCTACGCTTTGTTAACCGCGAGATCGTTCAGGGCACGAGCGCAACATTGTGCCACCTCTCTCGCGGTCTTATTCCAAAAGGCTCCGTTGTATCGCGGATTCACGTATTCCAAAAAACGACTTGTAACGGCTAATTGGATATTCCCTTTGTGCTCGCCACAGCGCCATCAAAGCATAAATAATCAGGATGAACGTTCACCAACGCCCATCCCGCCGTTCTCGACTGTCCAGTCAAGCTTTTTGCACCAGACATCGATCGTCAGCACCCTAAGCGAAGGAAGAGAGTCGAATCCTACGCGTGGTTCTGGGATACGGCCACACTCTCGAGCAATGAGCAGCGACTTGTCTAGGGAGAGCAGGCCAATACTCGCCGGAATACCTCGAACGGATATAATCCAAAAGCTCCTTGTAAAGTTCGATGGGGTACTGCTCGGTCTTTTGACTTGAGCTGTCCAAGGCCATGTAATCTGGGTGTGTGTCGATCAAGGCCATTCCACCGTGCTCGGCGATCCAGTCGAGTTTTCGACGCCAGATGTCTATCGTCTTCTCACATAACAACAAGAAAACCGTAAAATCCTGCGGCAGAGTGTAGGGCAGCTCGATGTAACCTCTTGAAGAAGAGTTGACAGTTGATCGTTGATGGTTGATGGAACCGCCGGTCGGACGCGGCACCCAGAATGGGAAGATCGTTTGACACCCTTCCGGCTGTGGTTCGAACGGATCGGTGTCGAAGGTCGATGCATCATATCCAATGCCCAACTCGTGCAACCAATCCAGCTTGCGCAACATAAATGCTGATCTGAAGCCGACAGCTCCCCACTCAGCAAGATAATGATTGATTCGCACGGCCTTTTGCCTGAACTCGCGTCGAGACCGGTAAAGTCTTCCGTCATGTTTAAGGTCATGTATTCCTACTTCGAATCCAGCGTCGGCAAGTTCCTCCCTTAGCTCTGCTGGAACGCGGTAATCTCCTTCGGGGACGAAGTTAAAAGAAGAGCGGAATCCAAGATCTATCTCTAGTTGCATTAAGGAGCGGCACTTGCGAAGGCCCGACTCGCTCTCTACATCATGCGTTAAGACGAGGGCGAATCTTTTATCGTTAGGCCAGCCCGGCCAGTTTTCGGGCGGGCACTCCGATCCCGGCATAATGGGCCAGACCTCGCCGATGCGCTTGCGTAACCGTACGGCCAACCTTCGCCGAACCGCCGTCCGAAGGGTTTGTGGGATGAAGGGCTTTAGCCCGTAATAAATCCTATTGCGTAACACGCGGTAACGCGAACTGGATGGCCGCGTTAATGGTTACTGAGAGCACCCAGGGAATTGGACAGCGACTGCCTGTAGATCTGAATCTTTATAGATGCTTTAGCTCAAGATTCAGAATCGAGCCACCTGGGAACATAGGAGCGCGTCTTGTTAACGACTACCGACACATTGTTGCGCTCTGCGACTAACTGCCTATAGCCGCGATTGATAACGTCACGGCTGTTCTTTTCCGCCTCGACGATCAGCAAAAGCTTGTCCATGAACGCGGCCATTCCCCACGTAGGACTGGTCTGGTCGAGCGGCGGCATGTCAAAAATGATGTAGTCGAAGTCGCTCGCTTTCAGATTCGGCATCATCTCGAAGAATTTTTTCAAGCCGAGCTTCGCCGGTCCGCCCGAATTGGGCCCTCCCACCGTAGCCAGATAAAGATTATCTGCAGCCGAGGCGATCTTCTCTTCTGGCTTAAGAGCTGCGTTAAGAGGGTACGCAGGCTTGCCCTTGAAGAATGGGTGCACGTCCTGGGGACCCAGGTTAACATCGACAAGAAGCACCTTACCATTGTTGGTTTCCGATAGTGAGGCGGCGAGCCCCGCGGCGAGAGTAGAAGCTCCGGCTGATCCCGAAAAACCGGCTATGCCTACGAGCTTCGGTTTATGCGTCAAATGATTGAGTTCAAAATAAAGACCGAGCCGATCCCGAATCGCATCGCAATACGGCCGGATAAAATGGTCAGTTTCCCAAGGCGCTAACCTCGAATGGCGCCGCCTCGTTGCGAGTGCTTCCGGATTCGCCGGAGAACCATTCGGAGGCAAGGCCAAATGGCCGTTCCGAGCGTTGGCATACGGTATCGCGAGCATGAGCGGAATGTGCAACTGTGTCTCTAGCTGGAGTGGCCGTCCAACGGTCCGGTTCAAGAACAATCCTCTTAACAGCGCAAGCGCTACACCCAGGGCTACCCCCCCACCAGCTAGCGCCAGGGAAATCCTAGTCCGCGTCTTGCTGTAAAGCATGGGAGGAGAAGGTCGCTGAACGGCGCTAATGTTTGGCATTTTGGAGGGATCCAAAGCCTCGTCGACGCGCGCCTTTTCGAGCGACGCCGCGAAATACTTGTAATTCGTTTCGTCCATCTCCCGCTTCCGCTCCAATTCTTGAATTTGCGGGGCCAGCTCGGAGAGCTGCTTCGTCCTCTGCTGAACATCGCGAAGCCGAGACTTGAGTGCCTCGACTTTTGCCTGCGTTCCGGTGACCTGAGCCTTTGCAGCTTCCGGGCTTTTTTCGGATGTCGAGCTTTTTGCTCTCCACTTCTTTGGCTTCTTCTCGGGTATCTGCTTGACGAGGGCTTGTTGTTCGGCCAGGTCGGCCTCGGCATCATTAAGCTTTTTCCGGGTCTCCTCAGCCTCCTTAGCAAGCGCATCTAAGCCGTCCTTAAGCGAAACGATTCCAGTCTTGTCTCTTAGTAACTTCAGAGCATCCTCCGTTTGGTTTAACCGTGCTCGGACCTGATCGGTTTGTTGACTTACAAAATCAAAGGCGCCAGCGGAACGGTGCACTTCAAGATGCTTGACGAAATAACGACTCAACAGTTCCTGCAAAACGAGAGTCGCCATCTCCGGACTGCGATTTTGGTAGGATATGGAGATGATGTTGCTTCCTCTGGAGGTCGTCGCCGCCACTCCCGAAATAATGCTGCCAGCAGCGGCTTCTTTGGACGGAGCCCCCAGCCGTTTGGCACCGATGGCATCGGCGACTTGCATCGCCAGATCCCAACTGGTCAGAATCTGGGTCTCAGCGCCGATCACTCTGTCGTTGCTGCTCGCGGCGGCGGCGGCCGAGGCGTTCGTGCTGTCGATGGAGTCGACGGCGCTCCTTTCCAGAACATAACGCACAAGCAGCTTGGCATCGGACTCGTACGTGCGCGGATAAAAGAAATCAAACGCCACTGCGGAGATGATGCCTAGGAGCGCGCAAAGAATGATTGACCACTTGCGTTTGAAGAGAGCAAAGAGGATGGCGCTCAGGTTCAGCCCGGAGTGATGTTTTGTTTCTTGTCGGATTTCAGTCATAGTTTAGCCTTTAGTCGAGATGCGGGTAGATCATTGTGCCCGCCAGCCGGTTGACTGCCAGCGGTAACCTGGCAAAGATCTTCTTGTGGAAGCCGGAGTCAGATGGGACGGCAACTAAACACTTCCGACCCGATGGATCAACACGGACGTAATCAATTGTCTCTTCCTCCGCGCCCCAGGAAAGTTTGAATCGTCGCAAACCATCGTTTTCGCACTCGGTGCGGCCGAGATGCAATTTTTCCGCGCCGTTGCGCGTCAAAAACTGGATGCCTCGCCACATGACAAGATTGTTTGCGCGTACTTCCTGAAATTTCTTGTCGGAAGCCCCGTATTTATAGAGAGCGTTCTTTCCGAACCGGAAAAAGACCGCCGCGGCAATTGGGCGCGACCTTCGCTGTGCGAGCACAACAAAACCGAGACCAGCCTTGATGATGTGCTCGTAGATGTTGAGGAAAAACGACGCCGGTTGCGGCGGGAGCCCGTGACGGCGCCGCGTTTGAACATGAAGCCGGTAAAAATCGGCGATTGCCTGGCGGTTGCGGACGACTTCCGCGCTCACACCGTTGCGTTCCGCTTTGCGGATCGCGCGTCGCACCGGGCTCGCAAAGTGACTGATCAGTTCTTCAGCCGCCCTGCACAAATCGAGCCTGTGCCCATAAAATTGAGGAACCGAGTTCGAAGCGAGTCGGAAGAATTTTCCGCCTCGAATTTCCAAGTATCTCCAGCGGCGTTCTTGCGCGAAACGAATGAGCCGATCTTTTACCAACTCGGTTACTTCCGGATCAAATACAAGCGGTTCGCACGCGTCACTGAACGGAAGGCAGACACCGCGCCGGCCCGTGAACAGACTGCGCACTTCCATCAGCGGAATGAGGGCTGCCAATCTGCGTCCACAGGAAAACTGAAGATAGAAAGGCCTATGACTGTAGGTTTGGTGAAGCACCTTGGCCCAGGCGCTGGTGTGGAAGCAATTGGCGTCGCGATGCAGAGTAACAACATGGTCCCAAACCGGCTCATGAACCGGATCAAGAATCTGCATTTGCAGCGATTTGCCGCTGATTTTCTCTTCGACAAAAGAGTGCTCGTCTGAGAGAGGCGCTACTTCTTTCGCTTCTGATGTGGTTGCTTGGAGGACCTTCAAAATTTTCGCTAAACGAGCGCTGCCACGCCAACAGCTTCGCTGACGCAGCGAACGACATATTCGATTTGCTCTTCCGTTAATTCAGGGAACATCGGCAAAGAAAGAAATTCTTCGGCCAAATTCTCCGCGACTGGGAATGCGCCGGGCGTATAGCCGAGGTTCCGGCAAGCCTCCTGAAGATGAATCGGAACGGGATAATGCACAGCGCATCCGATTCCTTTTCCTTGCAGACTCCGCCAGACATTATCGCGTTCCTGCACTCGAATGGCATAAACGTGATAAACGTGCCGCGCATAATTTGCCTCAAACGGAGTAGCAATAGCGTCAATACACGCGAAAGCTTGATTGTATTGCAACGCGTGTTCGCGCCGCAGGCGATTTGCTTCTTCGAGATAGCGCAATTTGATGGACAGGACTGCCGCCTGAATGCCGTCCATGCGGCAATTCCAACCCATCAGTGTGTGATAATATTTTCGCGTTTGGCCATGGTCCCGAAGGTTTTGGATTTTTTGCCGTAGCTCAGCATCGTTGGTCACGACAGCGCCAGCCTCGCCAAAGGCGCCTAGATTCTTTCCGGGATAGAAGCTGAAGCAACCGGCGTCGCCCATTGTGCCTGCTTTCCGGCCTTTGTATTCTGCGCCGTGAGCTTGAGCGGCATCTTCGATAACAAAAAGGCCGTGTGCGCGCGCGAACTCCAAAATCGGATTCATGTCCGCCGTTTGTCCGAAAAGGTGAACCGGAATGATTGCTTTGGTTCTTGCCGTGAGACTCTTCTTCAGCTCGGCCGGGTCCATCGTGAACGTGGTTTCGTCCACGTCGACGAACACCGGCCGAGCTTTGCAATACGTGATTGCCTCGGCTGTGGCGATGAACGTGTTCGGGACTGTGATGACTTCATCGCCTTCTCCAATCCCAAGCGCCAGGAGAGTGAGCCAAAGCGCGTCCGTGCCATTGCTCACGCCGATGGCGTAATTCGAGCCGCAGTACGCCGCGAATTCTTCTTCGAACTTTTCCACGAACGGCCCGCCCGCAAACGCGCTGCTCTCGATTACTTCGCGAATAGCGCCATCGAACTCGTCGATCATCGCGGCGTGATGCGCCTTTAGATCCAGAAAAGGAACCTTCATTTGTGCCTTTGCGGTTATTTCGGTTTTGCCATTCTGCGCAACAAGCCGGTGTCCGGACGCCGGGGCCTCATTCAGCGAATACTTCAGTCTGCAGAATCTCTTCCGCTTTCGCGGGGACGGGAGCGGGCACTGCGTTAGTCGAACGAGAGAATGTCACTGGCGCGCCGTTCGTTTTAAGGGAAGCATTAGCCGCTTCAAGGATCTTGACCATTTCCAGTCCCTGACGGCCGCCCGTTAGCGGTTCAGAAAGCGTTTGGATGCAGTCAATAAAATGCTGGCACGCCAGCTTGAGTGGCTCCTCCTGATGGATGTATGGGATGTAGCTGTCCCCGTAATGATATGAGTATTGAAACTCGGCAAACGTGTCGTAGTGCGGCGGCCGCTCTACCCGCGCATCGTAGATGCGAATTTTTTCCCGCATGCGCAAATCGTCATACACAATCATGCGCCGTGTGCCGACGATGGTCATTTCGCGAATTTTTCTTGGCTCGAGCCAACTACTCTGAATGGTAGCGAAGCGTTTGCGCGGGAAAAAGAGTGACATATTCGTCACGTCTTCGAGCCCAGGGGCGATATGAGCGTTCCCCTGGCAGTTAACAACGATCGGAAATTCGTCAAGAATATGCAGTATGATCGAAATGTCATGGGGCGCCAGGTCCCAAGCGACATTGATGTCCTTTTGGAACAGTCCGAGGTTGAGGCGCCGGCAATTAATATAGCGGATCTCACCGAGGTCCCCCGATTGAACGATTTGCGCGATCTTTTGCACCGGCGATGAATAGAGAAAGGTGTGATCGAGCATCAAAACGAGCCCGTTGCGCTGGGCGATCTCGATTAGTTCCTCGCACTCGGCGGACGAAGACGCCATCGGCTTTTCGATGAATGTATGCTTACCTGCAAGCAAACTTGCCTTAGCCAATGAATAATGATGCTTCACCGGAGTGGCAATCACGACGGCGTCCAAGCTTGAGCCGTTGAGCAATTGCGGCGGCTGAGTCGTGCCTTCGATATCCGGATACAGAGTGCTAATGTGTTTTAAGCGCTCCGTATTGAGGTCGCAGACCGCTTTGAGCCGGCAGTCCGGAAGAGATTTAAAATTGCGAACCAGAAGAGGTCCCCAATAACCACATCCGATCACGCCGACGGTGACTGTTTTTTTCATTGTTTCGAGCTGATTCCCGTCAGGTGTGCAAAATTTCCGTAGTGGCTGAACGCCGGCCTTCACCTTGCGCCTCGGGCGCTGTGGGTGGGCGTGGGTCTCGCTCCTGGCGATTGCATTGCGGCGCCGGCCGGGATTCGAACAGTTGTTCAGCGATAGCGGCAAAGGTCTTGAGCATAATTTTGAGGTCGAGCAAGATTGACATGTTCTTTAGATAGAACAGATCCATGGCGATCATCTCGTTGAACGTCGTTTTGTTTTTGCCGCTTACCTGCCAGTATCCGGTCAGACCCGGCAGACCGTTCACGCGTTCCCGCTGCCACGGCTCATAATGGGCGAATTCATTTGGCAGGCACGGCCGCGGACCGACCAAACTCATCTCGCCGCAAAGCACGTTTAAGATTTGAGGCAGCTCGTCCAGACCGCTGGCGCGCAGAATTCGCCCAAAAGGCGCCAGGCGGGGATCGCCGTGAGCATCGAGCTTCGTCATCGGACAATCGGCCTGCATCAATTCTTTGAAGTAGCGTTCGTGAGTTTGTGTCTCAGCGCTCAGCTTCATCGTTCGGAACTTCCAGATATAGAAATGTCTTCCGGCTAGCCCAACGCGTTTCTGCCGGTAGAAAATAGGGCCGGGGGAGGCGATTCGCGTCACCAGCATGAGCAAGATCGTCAGCGGCAGCCAGATCGGCAGCGAAAGCAGAATACAAATAATATCGAGACTGGATTTCCAACCCGGCACCCTGCGTGCGGACGATGCCAAGACTTCGCTAGCAGCGCCAGGCGCTTTGCTTCCGCTTTGACTGTTAGCGGACATGCTGCCGCCCTTGGTCACTCGCCGCACTTCCGGGCGGAAACCCTCTAGCCTCATTTGGTAAATTCTTTATGCTGCTACCTCGCTAACTCCAAAGGGCTGTTAGAAGTACGAGGAAATCGCATTTGGTTTTTTCTGTCAATTAGGAAAATGTGACAAAAGAGTGAACTCTTGACGGATTCACTCATAAAAATTCGCAAAGCGACCGCCAGAGTTGGATGTGCAAATCAAGTTCGGGCCCGTAGTGTCCCGCA
>Ga0310810_10009470_pt1 | contig 11271 bp, 11 predicted proteins | sample NCmetagenome_FD_207641 | JGI IMG/M metagenome (GOLD analysis project Ga0310810, IMG submission 207641) | Soil microbial communities from experimental microcosm in Duke University, North Carolina, United States - NC | ecosystem: Engineered > Artificial ecosystem > Soil microcosm > Unclassified ... | reverse complement strand
AAATACCGCCGTCCCGGGCGAAAGCCCGGAGCGGTCGCCGAGGAAAAGCGCCGACGGATTCGGCACTTGCGCAAGACCGCTGCCCGTCATCTCGAACACGCCGATTTCGTCCGTCGCCCCGAACCGGTTCTTCACCGCGCGTAAGATTCGGAAATGGTGCCCGCGCTCACCCTCGAAATAGAGCACCGCGTCGACCAGATGCTCGACGGCTTTCGGTCCCGCAATCTGCCCGTCCTTTGTCACGTGGCCGACCAGGATCACGGCAGTCCCGTTCGCCTTGGCGTAGCGGACAAGATCGAATGTCGCCGTGCGGACCTGTGCGATGGTTCCGGGGGCCGCGTCGAGTGCAGAGGTCCACACGGTCTGGATCGAATCGATGACGAGAATGTCGGGTGTCGGACCAAGGTTCAGGGTCGCAAGGATATCCTCGACGCAGGTTGCGGACCCGAGCTGCACCGGCGCTTGCGCCAAACCCATCCGCGCGGCGCGAAGGCGCACCTGCGCCAGCGCCTCCTCGCCGGACATGTAGACGGCGGTCTTGTTCGTGCCCGCATAGGCGGCGAGAACCTGAAGCATCAATGTCGACTTGCCGACACCGGGATCGCCGCCCAAGAGAATCGCTGAGCCGGGTACGAGGCCACCACCCGTAACGCGGTCGAACTCCGCCACACCGGTCAGCCGCCGCGCCGGTTCCTGCGTGCGGGCCGCGAGCGTCTCGAGCGCAATGGGCCTTCCCTTGCCGGTGCGACGTGCCGAGGTGCCTGCCGGCGGGACCGCCTGTTCTTCGACCAGCGTATTCCAGGCGCCGCAGTCGTCGCAGCGCCCGGACCATTTCGGATGCGACGAACCGCAGGATTGGCAGACAAAGGCCACCGCAGCGCGCGCCATCAGCGCCGCACTTCCATTTTGATCGGACCCTCGGCCGAGCCGCGAATGAACTGATCGACATGCGGATTGCCGCTGTGATCAATGTCCTCGGTCGCGCCGTCCCAGATGATCTTGCCTTTGTAGAGCATCGCGATCCGGTTCGAGATTTTGCGTGCGCTCGCCATGTCGTGTGTGATCGAGACAGCGGTCACGCCGAGGTCACGCACTGTGGAGGCGATGAGATCGTTGATCACGTCGGCCATGATCGGATCGAGGCCGGTTGTAGGCTCGTCGAAAAAAATGATCTCCGGATCGGCGGCAATGGCACGTGCGAGACCGACGCGCTTCTGCATTCCACCGGACAATTCCGCCGGCGAGAGATTGGCCACCTCGGCACCCAACCCGACTTTTGCGAGCTTCTCGACCGCGATGTCGTGCGCATGCGCGCGGCTGACGCCACGTCCTTGAATCAAGCCGAACGCCACGTTCTCCCAGACCGGGAGGCTGTCAAATAGCGCGCCGCCTTGGAACAGCATGCCGAATTTGCGCAAATAGGCGTCGCGTTTTGCGCCGTTCAGCCGCGTAACTTCATCACCGTCGACTTTGATCGAGCCGGCATCGGGACGCAGAATCCCCAGCACGCATTTGATCGTCACTGACTTGCCGCTGCCCGAACCGCCGATGATGACAAGGGAATCTGCGCGATGGACGGTCAAATCAATACCGTCGAGCACGATCTTCGGCCCGAAGCGCTTGGTGACGCCCTTCATCTCGATTTTGGCAACGCCGTTCATCGCCGGCTCTATTTGGTGAAGAAAACAGAGGTCAGGATGTAATTGGCGCCGAGGATCAGAATCGACGCCGACACTACGGCATTCGTCGTTGCCGCGCCCACACCCTGAGCGCCGCCTTTGGAATTGAAGCCGTTGTAACAGCCCATCAGGGCGATGATGAAGCCGAACACCGCCGCTTTCACCAAGCCCGAGGTCACGTCGCCTTGCGTTACGAAATTCGCCGTATTCTTCAGATAGACGGCGCCGTTAAAGTTAAGGCTGTTCACAGCAACGATGTAGCCGCCGAACACGCCGATGGAATCGGCAATGGCCACCAGAATGGGCATGCTCACCACGGCCGCGATCAATCGCGGCGTCACGAGATACTTCACCGGATTGGTCGAGAGCGTGGTCAGCGCGTCGATCTGCTCGGTCACGCGCATCGTGCCGATTTCGGCAGCGATTGCCGCCGCGACACGGCCGGCCACCATGAGACCGGCGATCACGGGCCCGAGCTCGCGCGTGATGCCAAGCACCACGATCTGCGGCACAAAGGATTCCGCGCCGTAGCGATTGCCGCCGACGTAAATCTGCAAGCACAAAACCGCGCCGGTGAAAAAAGCGGTGAGCCCGACGACCGGGAGCGAAAAATACCCGATCCGTAAGATCTGCTTCAGAATCAGCAGCCAATAGATCGGCGGCCGCAAACAGTGAGACAGCGCGTCTCCGGTGAAAATCGCAAGCCGGCCCGTCACACCCAGGAAGGCAAGGAACACGCGCCCGACATGAGCCAATACGTTCATCTCAATTATCCAAATAGATGCGGCGTGCTCGCGATGAAATCGACGTCAGCACTTCATGTGAAATCGTGTTCGCGGCCTCCGCGACTTCATCCAATGTGATGGTGTCGCCGAGAAGCTCCACTTCTTCCCCGCGCACGAGATGCGACGGAGAAATCTCCGTGGCATCGAGGACCAGCAGGTCCATCGAAATCCGGCCCGCGAAACGGATACGCGAGCCCGCGATCGCGCCGTGCCCGCGTGCACCGCTGGCCCGGATCAGTCCGTCCGCGTATCCCGCCGCCACTGTGACCAGAGTCATTGGGCGCGATGCTTCGAAGCTCGCGGCATAACCAACCGTTTCGCCCCGCTCGATATGCCGGACCTGCAGCACGCGCCCCGTTAGACTGGCCACGGTGCGGTACGGATTGGGCCGGCCGAGAACCGGATTGCCGCCATAAACGGCAATCCCGGGGCGCACAAGGTCGAACAAAAAATCGCGTCCAAGCTCGATGCCGGCCGATGCGGAGAGGCTTGCCGGAGCCGCGGGCAGCGCGGCCAAGGCCGCGCGAAACCGCGCCAGCTGCGTCCAGTTCATTTCGCGCCCCGGTTCATCGGCGCAGGCGAGATGACTCATGATCAGCACGAGATTGATTCCCGCCAGTGACTCCCGTAGCCGTGCTGCCAGCTGAGACAGTTCGGCATGCGACAGCCCGGAACGATTAATTCCCGTGTCCACGTGAAGCGCGGCATCGAGCTCCTGCCGGTCGGTACGGGCGCGGGCGGACCACTCGCCGATCTCTTCGAGCGAATTCAGCACGGGCGTAAGCCGGTGTGCGACAAGCGCGGGCGCCGTTCCTGGCGCTACCCCGTCGAGAATGAAAATCCGCGCGTCCGAAAGAACGGAACGCGCCTCGATCCCTTCTTCCAAACGCGCGACGAAGAACGTGTCTGCGCCGGCCGTCCTCAAGGCGTGCAGCATCGGCGCAAGTCCCAGCCCATAGGCGTTGGCTTTCACCACGGGAGCCGCGGCAGCCGGCGCGGCCCGGCGCAGAACCTCGCGGTAATTTGCAGCCGCCGCGCCGAGCCGCACGGTCAATTCGGCGACCCCGTGGCTTGGCGCGGCTGATTCGTGGGCCGATTTGGTCATGCCCGAGAGAACGACAGCCGCTCCCGCTAGTCAAATCCTGCCGGCCCCTTGTGCCGGGTTGAGCTCACGGCACAGGCTCTTCCCATGTCCGTGATTCTGCCTGCCATCCTTCCGGTCTTCATCATGGCGCTCCTTGGCTTCGCGCTGGCCAAGACCGGACGCGCCATGGACGGCGGCACGACCGCGTTCCTGATCGCGACCGTAGGCACGCCTGCCCTCGTGTTCTCGAACCTTGCTACCAGGCCGTTCGACCCTGGGTCTCTAGTCTCGCTGGCCACTGCGACAGCCGTCGCGATCTCATTTTACCTTGTCTTGGGTGCGCTCGCGCTCAAAGCCGCGGGCCTGAAGCTGAGAACCTACCTGCCGTCGCTTGCCTTTCCCAATTCGGGCAATCTGGGATTGCCGCTTGCCCTATATGCCGCCGGCCAGCAGGGATTGAACGACGCCATCATTATTTTCTCGGTGACCTCGATCGCCAACATGACCGCCGGCCAGGTCATTGCCGCGGGCAGAGGCAAATGGGGCCGCGCCCTCAGAAGCCCGATCATACCGGCCGTCGTTTTGGGCATCCTGTGCGCCTATACCGGGGTGAAGCTGCCTGCCTGGGCGACCAACACGCTGTCGCTTCTGTCGAGCCTCGTCATTCCCCTGATGCTGCTGATGCTGGGGACGTCTCTTGCCCGCATCCAAGTGACGGGTTTCCCCCGCGCCGGAGCGCTCGCCGTCTTGCGCATCGGCATGGGAGCGGTCGCCGGGTTCGTGCTCGCCGCGCTGTTCGGGTTTACGGGACCGGAACGCATTGCGTTCGTCCTGCAATGCACGATGCCGGTCGCCGTGTACAATTATCTGTTTGCCCAGATATACAATAACGATCCGGAGGACGTGGCCAGCCTAGTCATCGTGTCGACGGTGTTGTCGGTCGTGACCACGCCGATCGTGCTGGCCTTCCTGGTGCCTTGAACGCTAAGCCGCCAAATTCGAGAACCGCGTGAAGCGGTCGTCGAAGAATAGCTCCACCTTGTTGGTTGGACCGTGGCGGTGCTTTTCGACCAGAATCTCTGCCTTTCGGTGGCAGCGCTCCATCTTTTCCATCCAGTCCGCGTGTTCTGACGTACCCGCTTCGGGCTCGCGTGACTTCAAATAGTATTCCTCGCGATAAACGAACATAACGACGTCAGCGTCCTGCTCGATCGAACCGGACTCTCGAAGATCGGAAAGCACGGGACGCTTGTCGTCGCGGTTGTCGACGCCGCGCGACAATTGCGAGAGAGCAACGACAGGCACTGATAATTCCTTCGCTAACGTCTTGAGTCCTTTTGTGATCTCGGAGACTTCTTGCACCCTGTTTTCATGGCGACGACTTGCAGGTTCAATCAGTTGTAGATAGTCGACCAATATGAGACCAATATTCTTTTCCCGTTTCAGACGCCGAGAACGCGCTGCGATCTGCGCGATCGATATACCGCCTGTGTCATCGATATAGAGGGGCAAATCGCCCAAGACTTGCGCGGTCTGCACGAAACGGTCCCATTCCGGATCAGAGAGGCGACCAGTGCGGATTTTCCGCATCTCGATTTCGGTCTGCTCCGAAAGAACACGTGCGGACAATTGCGACGCCGCCATTTCGAGCGAGAAGAGCAGCACGGGCGAGCCGCGCATGGGCTGCGCGCCGTCCGCCTTGTCCTTCGCCCGCAGACGCGCCGCGTGAAACGCCATGTTGGTCGCAAGCGCCGTCTTTCCCATACCGGGACGACCGGCGATAATGATTAGGTCCGACGCGTGAAGCCCACCCAATAGGGAATCAAGATCGTTGAAACCCGTCGAGACGCCTGAAATTTGTCCACCGCGAGCCATCGCCTGCTCGGCGCTGGTAACCGCTTCGGCAAGCGCGGTATCGAACCCTCTGGGGCCCTCGCCAAAGCGACCCTTTTCGGCAACGACGTAAAGCGCCCTTTCAGCCTCTTCGATTTGCCTTTGCGGCGTAAAATCCAGCGACGCCTCATATGCATTATTTACGAGGTCCTCTCCCACGTGGATGAGAGTACGCCGCATCGCCAGATCACTAATTATTCTTACGTAATCCTTGACGTTCGGAAGCGCGGAGGCGGACTGCGACAGATTTTTCAGGTAACTAAACCCACCTACTTCGGCAAAGCCGTCGTCACCTACCATCACGCTCTTAAGTGTAAGGGCAGTGACCGCATGGCCCTTTCCCCATAAGCGCTCAATTGCTTCGTAAAGCCTTTGATGCAGTGGGTCATAAAAATGGTCGGACTTTACGGAGCCGACGACACCATCAAGATAATAATTGTCATTGAGAATCGCGCCGAGCAGCGCCTGCTCGACGTCGATATCGTAGGGAAGTTGGCGAATAACTTCCTGATCCATGACTTCGACCGCCTCACTCAGAACGAATCAATGTGTCTAGCCGTTACTGAGTCTGGCACAAGACTCTGATTTAGGCTTTTCACAGGAAAAATTTTCCGCGGCCTATATTGCGCTGCGAAAGCTCTCGGCGGCTAAAGTGAGGCACCCCAAAGCGGTCACGGCATAGCTTCGCACCGAAGGCGGAATTTACGCCCGTTCGTGCGCGCGCGAGCTGCGCTCGGCCGAGCCCCCGCGCAGCGCGCGTTCGGCATCCACCATGTAGTCGCGCGACATCGGCAGCGTCTCAAGCCGCCTGGTCAGCTGAATCTGAAACACCACCAGATGATCGTAGCGGAAGGTCATCTCGGCGCCCGCCAAATAGAATTCCCACATCCGGCAGAAGCGCTCGTCATAGAGTTGAGCCGCCTTCGCCCAATTCTTTCGAAAGCGGGCGCGCCATTCCTTCAGCGTCTCGGCATAATGCAGGCGCAGGATTTCCACGTCGCTGGCGTAAAGCCCGCAGCGCTCGATCGAGGCCATGATTTCGCTCAGGGCGGGAGTGTAGCCGCCGGGGAAAATGTATTTCGCAATCCACGGATTGGTCGCGCCGGGCCCATCGGTGCGCCCGATCGTGTGCAGCAGCACCACACCGTCGGGCGCGAGAAGATCATGCACTTTGTTGAAGAAGGCGTCGTAGAATTTTACGCCGACATGCTCGAACATGCCGACCGAAACGATGCGGTCGAACGGGCCCTCGACTTCGCGATAATCGCGCAGCTCGAAGCGGCAGCGTTCGGCAAGACCGGCCGCGGCCGCGCGCTCGCGTGCGACGCCCAATTGTTCGGTCGAGAGCGTCACACCCAACACATTGGCCTTGCACTCGCGCGCGAGCTCGAGTCCTAAGCCGCCCCAGCCCGAGCCGATGTCGAGCACCCCAAGGTCGAGCTGGTCCAATTTCAGCTTCGCAGCGATATGCCGCTTCTTGGCGAGCTGCGCCGCCTCGAGCGTCATTTTCGGTTCGTTGAAATAAGCGCAGGAATATTGGCGATCGGCGTCAAGAAAAAGATCGTACAACTCGCCCGACAGATCATAATGATGCGCGACATTCTTCCGCGCCCGCTTGGCCGGATTGAACTGCGAAAACGAGCGCAGGCCGCGCCGGAACATGCGCTCCAGCCACATCAGCTTCGGCATCCGCCTGGTGCCTATGTTCGAAATCATGATTTCGAGCACGTCCGCGATGGTGCCTTCTTCGACCGTCATCCGGCCGTCCATATACGCTTCCCCGAACGCGAGCTCCGGATTGATGCCGATGACCCACGGCGTCCACTTGCCATGGATTCTCACCGTCGCTCGGGGCGTGCCCGAGCCAAACACCGACGTTCTGTGATCCGGCCAAACGACCGTGAGCGTGCCATGCTCAACAAGTGTCCCAAGAAGCGCGCCCAACATCGACGTCTCCGTTGGAGTTTCCCTGTCTCCGTGTGGAGTTTCCCTGTCTCCGTGCCGGAAAGCCTAGCGTTGCGCGATGGCACGCGAAAGAAAATTTTCAGGGCACGCTTACGGGTGGAACAAAGGAACCGTCGCGGCTGCGCTTAACCGCAATCCTTGAAATCCCCCTCGCGGCATTTGAGGCCGAGCTCTTTAGCCATAACCAGTTGGTCGCGCGTCATTTTGGCGGCGACGGCTTTGCTGTTTTCGTCTGCGATCTTGGCCTCGTTGCCGGTCAGAGTTACGGCCGCCGCATTGAACCAGATCAGCGCCCGCGGCAGATCCTGCGGCGTGCCCTCGGCATTGGTGTACAGCGTCGCGAGGTTGAATTGCGCATGGCCATTGCCCTGTTGCGCAGCCATCCGGAACCACTTGACCGCTTCCTTCGGATCCTTGGCGACACCCTGCCCGCCATAATACATGGCGCCGAGATTGAGCTGTGCGCTCGCGTTACCCGCATCGGCGGATTTCCGGTACCAGTCGGCGGCCTGCTTGTAGTCCTGCGGAACGCCCCGTCCGGAAACGTACATGAGGGCAAGGGAGTATTGCGCCGAGTTATTCCCGTGGTCGCCCGACAGGCGATACCACTTGGCCGCTTCCTTGTAGTCCTGCGGCACGCCGATGCCGCGCTCGTACATCGAGCCCAGATTGACTTCGGCGGCAGGATTCTTCTTGTCCGCGGCCAATCGAAACAGCCGCAAAGCCTCGTTGTAATCCTTGGGGACCCCGTTCCCGTATTCGTAGAGAAGTGCCAAGTCTACCTGGGCGTAGATATTGCCCTTCTCGACCGCCTTCTTGAACCATTTCGCGGCCTCGGCGTGATCCTGCTTGACCCCGAGGGAGTCGTTGTACATCACGCCGACATTGTAGATCGCGTTTACGTTTCCCTGTTCGGCCAATGGCTTGAGCAGTTTCATGGCGGCCGGATAGTCGCCCTTTTGATAGGCGGCGAAAGCGTCCTCATAAGGACCGGCATGCGCGGCAACGCTGCCGATCACGGCGACGAGCGCAAGCGCAATGACTCTCGGCATGGGGCTCTCCTCCCTGGCGGAAATTCTACCGGTTCCCGCCCAGCTTCGGAAGAGAGGGCGTGCGCCGCAGGGACGTGAAAAAAAGGTGATCCGCCGTGTCGGGTGGGTCACACCCCGTTCGTCGTTACGGTGTAGCCAGTTCAGGCCCGCAGCCAGAAGAGGAGAGCGCCATGCAAGTTCAGCCGTACCTGTTTTTCGAAGGCCGCACCGAGGAAGCCATCGACCTTTACCGGAAAGTCCTGGGCGCCGAAGTCACCATGCTCACGCGTTTCAAGGATGCGCCGCCACCCACGCAGCCGAATGCTCATCCTCCCGGTTCCGGCGACAAGATCATGCATGCCGCCTTGCGCATCGGCGACACCACTCTCATGGCCTCCGACGGCCATTGCTCGGGCAAAGCGAATTTCCAGGGGTTCTCCTTGTCGGCCGTCGCCGCGAGCGATGCCGAGGCCGAGCGCATCTTCGCCGCCTTGAGCGACGGTGGCCAAGTGCGCATGCCGCTCACCAAGACATTCTTCTCATCGCGCTTCGGCATGCTGGCCGACCGCTTCGGCGTCGGCTGGATGATGGTCGTCGCGCCGCAATAACAGCCTAATTGAAGGACGGAAGGAACAAAGCCATGCGCTTCATGATGCTGATGATCCCGAAAGGGTATGAAAACGCCCAGCCGGGCACGATGCCGGACCCGAAAGCGGTCGAGAAGATGATGAAATACAATGAAGACCTGCAGAAGGCGGGCGTGCTGGTCGCCCTGGACGGTCTGCATCCGCCGTCGATGGGCTTTCGCGTCTCCTTCGCCGCCGGCAAGCCGACGGTAACCGATGGTCCTTTCGCCGAAGCGAAAGAAGTCGTCGGCGGCTATTGGATGATCAATGTGAAATCCAGAGAGGAAGCCATCGAATGGGCGAGGCGCATTCCCGGCGCGGACAACGAGACCGTCGAGGTCCGGCAGGTCATGGAATTCTCGGATTTTCCCGAGGACATCCAGGAGAAAGCGTCCGGGCTGAAGGACATGCAGAACGCTAACCGCAAAACGGCATGAAGCCGAACGATCAGGAGATATTCCCATGCGCGTGATCGTTTTCGTCAAAGCAAACAAGGACTCCGAAGCGGGCGTGATGCCCACGGAAAAAATGCTCAGGGAGATGGGCAACTTCAACGAGGAGCTCGTCAAGGCGGGCATCATGCTCGCCGGCGAGGGCCTCCACCCCACCTCCAAGGGCAAGCGCGTCAAATTCACCACCGAGGGGACCACCGTCATTGACGGCCCGTTCGCCGAAACCAAGGAGCTCGTCGCGGGCTATTGGCTGTGGCAGGTGAAGTCGATGGACGAAGCGCTTTCCTGGATCAAGCGCGCGCCATTCGAAGACGGCGCGGAAATCGAGCTGCGCCCGCTGTTTGAAGCCGAAGATTTCGGCGGCGAATTCACGCCCGAGCTCCGCGACCAGGAAGAACGCCTTCGCGAGACCATCGCCACGCGCAAGTAGACTGCCAAGGAGGGCCGCTTAGTCAAGCGCGATAAAGCCCTTCCTTCCCGTTTGGTTGCGCAACGCAGAGGCGGTAGGCGAGAATTCTTCGCCACCGCCGGGAACAGCCCATGCTCTACGCCATCCTTTGCTACAATATCGAAGACGTCGTCACGTCCTGGAGCAAGAACGAAGATGACGCGGTCATGGCCAAGCTCGCCGTCGTGGAGCAAAAGCTCGCCAGAGCGGGCAAGCTTGGGCCTGTGGCGCGCCTGTTGCCCACGACCTCTGCCACGACGCTGCGCAAGGGCCGGGATGAGCCGCTGATCATTGACGGCCCCTTCGCCGAAACCAAGGAGCAGCTGCTCGGCTTCTTCATTGTCGATTGCGCGTCGCTCGAGGAAGCGATCGAGACCACGCGCGATCTCGCCCACGCCAATCCCGGCACCGGCGCCTATGAAATCCGTCCCGTCGCGCTATTCCGCCCCGGAGCAGTGCCCGCATGACCGATCCTGCCTGGATCGACGCGGCGCTGATCTCGGCCCGCCCGCAGGCGGTCGGCGCCCTCTTGCGCTATTTCCGCGATCTCGACACGGCGGAGGAAGCATTCCAGGACGCCTGCCTGCGCGCGCTTCGGACTTGGCCCACGAACGGTCCGCCGCGCGATCCCGCGGCCTGGCTGATCATGGTGGGCCGCAACGCCGCGCTCGATGGCAAACGGCGCGGCGCGAAACAGCAGCCGCTCCCGGAAGAGGAGCTGATTTCCGATCTCGACGACGCCGAAAGCGCCGCCGCCGAGCGCCTCGACGGCGAGCACTATCGCGACGACGTGCTGCGGCTGCTCTTCATCTGCTGCCATCCGGATTTGCCGGCGACGCAGCAGATCGCGCTCGCGCTGCGCATCGTGTCGGGACTGTCGGTGAAACAGATCGCGCGCGCCTTCCTCGTCGGCGAAAGCGCCATGGAGCAGCGCATCACCCGCGCCAAAGCGCGCATCGCCGATGCCGTCATTCCGTTCGAAGCGCCCGGCGCGGTCGAACGCGCCGAACGCCTCGCCGCGGTCGCGACGATGATCTATCTCGTCTTCAACGAAGGCTACTCGGCGAGCGAGCCGGACGCCGACCGCGCCGCGCTGTGCGACGAGGCGATCCGCTTGGCGCGGCTGCTTCTGCGCCTGTTCCAGACCGAGCCTGAGACCATGGGGTTGCTCGCGCTGATGCTGCTGCAGCATTCGCGCTCGAAAGCGCGCTTCGGCGCGAATGGCGCCTTCGTACTGCTGGAAGACCAGGACCGTTCGCAGTGGAATCGCGCCATGATCGCCGAAGGCATTGCGCTGGTCGACAAGGC
>Ga0310810_10009469_pt1 | contig 11272 bp, 4 predicted proteins | sample NCmetagenome_FD_207641 | JGI IMG/M metagenome (GOLD analysis project Ga0310810, IMG submission 207641) | Soil microbial communities from experimental microcosm in Duke University, North Carolina, United States - NC | ecosystem: Engineered > Artificial ecosystem > Soil microcosm > Unclassified ... | reverse complement strand
CCGCCGACGCCAGGAACGACACCGGCCGGAACGGAGATGGTTTCCTTTGCTGTCGGACTCGCCTCACCGTACGCGGCGACCGTCTCGGGAGAGACCAGGATCTCCACCGGGATGACGTCCTCGAACGCGTCGCTTTCATTTCGCAGTCGTGCGGTCATCTGGACGCGGGCGCGCCCCACGCTCTTGGCGACAGCCTCGAACCGTACTTCCGCGGACCCATTCGGCCCGACCTGCACTGTCTGCCTCGATGTGCCGCGAATCTCGAGCAGCTTCGGGTCCAGGCTCTGAATGGTGACGATCGCCGCACCGCCGTCGGCAAGCTGGCTCGCCACGACGGATCCAAACGATGCTGTGTCACCGACTGCCAGGAAGCGCGGATACGTGGGCTTCAGCGTCAGCGGCTTGTTGACGCGAATCTCGCTGTCGCCCGAGCCGAAGCGTGAGAGCTTGTCCGCGGCTACGGCCATAATGCGATAGGTCGTCAGCGACTCCGGCAGCTTCACGTCACTTCTGGCTTTGCCGTTGGCGTCGGTTGTGATCGACCCGATCCAGAAGGCGAGCGGACGGAAGTCCTTCCGGACGGCATCGACCCCTTCGTCGCTGCCGCCTCCGCCGCCGCTGTCTTCGCCCTTCGGGACGGTCGCGCGCCGGCTCACGAGCCGCTGCCGGTTATCGGTGTTGATCACCTGCAGCGCCTTCTCGACGTACACGGATCGAAGGACATCTGGCGTCCTGAACCCGGTCAGTGACAACACGCCGTAGTCCACCGCCCACAAGGTGACCTCGCTGGATACGGGTTTGCCTGCCGCGTCTTTCACGTCCAGATCGATACGCGCGGTGTTGGCCGGACGATATTCCGCCTGACCCGCTGTGACTGCGACTGCCAGGCGTTTCGATGCATCCTCGACCTTCAGCTCCACGTACCCAAGACGGAAACTCGGCTTGCCAGGATCGCTTCCATCGTCAGGCGTGTCGTTTTTCGTCCTGCCCTTGACGAGGAGCACCGAGACATAAAGGTTGGGGATGTCGTCGTCGGCTATCGGGACATCGACGTACTGTTGCGTTGAGGTCAGCTCGAACTGGCGTCTGGTTCGAACGCCTTCGCGCTCGGTCGTGAGCAGTGCGGTCGCGCGTTCCCATGGCGACTGGATCATGATGCGAGCGGAGTCGCCCGGCTTGTACGTCGCCTTGTCCGGAACGATGACGATGCGGTTGTGATCGAATCGCTCCCACGCCGTGTAGCCGTCGCCAAGTGAGAAGAAGCTCGTTTCAGTGGTGGTCGAGTGACCCCCATCGTCTGTCGCGGTGGCGACGAGTTCGAAGGCCCCGCCTGACGCCAGCGGAATGGACAATGGAACCGGCTCGGTGGACGAGGTGACGGTCCAGTTTCCGAGTTCGATCTCCTTGCGTGTGGTTTCCCAGGTATAGAATCCCTGTCCCTCGGCGCGGCGCACACTGTTCCATTGGATCTGCTTCAGCCGGACATCTACCTTCACGCCAGGGGTGACAGTCCCATCGTTGGTCACGGCGACGATTGACGTCTGGAAGCCGGTCTTCTGATCGACGAAATGCGACGGCGCCAGCACGCCGATGTACCAGGGCGCTGGATGGACGACGAAGCTGGCGCGACCGGCGATGTGCTGCCTCGAGAGATCTTCGACGTCGCCTTCGATCGTGTAGCGGTACGGATAGCCCAGGGCCGCCGGCGTCGCGATGCTGGTCGAGAGTTCGCCGCGTGCATCGAGCGTGGCATCGGCGCTGCCAACGTCTTCGACGCCCAGGCGTGCCTCGCACGCGCCCGCGAACACGAATCGGGCATCGGTGAAGCGTTCGTGGATGGTCTGCGGTTCGCTGCACAAACGCTCTCGTGTGGTTCGCCAGGCAACCTTCCGGCCGGCCATGTTCGAACCAAAGAGATATTTGCCTGTGACTGTGCCGTTCAACGTGGTGCCGGCTACAGACCCGCCGCTGGTGAGCGTGGCATCCACACGGAAATCCGGGCGGCGATACGCCGCAACCAGGAAACTGCCTGTTACCTCGGGGTTCCGGCCGTAGTCCGCGAACGAATCGCGGCCCTCGGCCGGCTTTGCGTCGCTCTTGCGTTTCGCGGTGACGAGGTAGTTGCCGAGCGCGCCGTCGGCAGGCAGCTTGAGGGTCCACTCGGAACTGCTCCAGTCGCCGATGGTCACGGTTCGCGTGTCGATGTCCTTGCCCTGGCCGTCACGCGTCACAATCTCGATGGGCGTGTCCGGTTCCAGCAACTTGATGCCCGAGGGCGTGTCGAGCCGCAGGATCGACTTCAGGTGCACTTCCTCGCCCAGCCGATAGACCCCGCGATCGGTAAACACCGATCCGCGAAGCACCGGCTGCGCCTCACGCAGATTCAGGAAATACCCGAAGTCCCACGGGTCAATCCCTTCGTGCCAGTTGCTTCCGAGGTATGCGATATCGCCGTCCTTCTCGGCCGTGACGATGAACTCGAACTGCCAGAACTGGGCGCGTGGACTTCCCGGCGCAATGACGGCGCCGTCATTGCCGGTGGTGGCTTCCCAGAGAGCCTTGTTGTCACGATTGATCAGCGTCACCCGTGCGCCGGGCACCGGCTGTCCGGTGTCCAGCCGTGTCACGAAGACGAGTGTGTTCAGCGGGCTGTCCTTGACCGTGATGCCCAGGTTCGTGACCTGCACGATGGTGGACCGCTCGCGGCCAGGAATGAGCCGCTTGGATCGTTCGATAGGTTCGCCTTCACGCACACCTGCCCAGACGAGCCCCTTGTCGGAGCCAGGCCTGAAGAGTGCGGCGAGGTCCAGACCCTGCGACTGAATCCGGTCGGGCGTCACACGAAGCGTCCGGTGTTGTCCCTCTCCGGGAGGCAACCCGCCGAAGTCGGGCATGAGCCGAAGAATGGTCGGCATCAGTTGGTCGCGCGTCAGGCGGCTTGACCACTGCGTGACGTCCTTGAAATTGCGTGAGTAGAAGGGCAGCGTCGATCCGCCGTCGGCCTCCCACACGCCGTGGCCGTCACCAAAGCTGGTGAACGCGCGCTCGTGCCAGTTCTCGACGATATCAAGCCAGGTGTACCCCAGCGTCTGGCCATCGTCTGACGTGAGGGTCGGATCGAGTCTGACGACGTACCTGGAGTCGCCAGGCTGGCGTTCATAGCCAGCGTCCTCGAGGGAAAAGTTCGAAAGATCGTCGAACTCCCACGTCTGCCGATCAGGCGTCTTGAGCGGATTCACGATCGGTTGCGGCGACGGCTTCGTGATGTTGCGGACAGAGAGGTTCTTCCGGATCGCATCGTGCGTCACCGAGCCGCGAATGCTGATCGGATTCCACCGATCTGGCGCGCACTCGACCCGGCAATCCAGCCCGTTCACGAAAAACGTTCGTTCCGCGACGACCTGGTGGCTCTGCGTAGTGCCGGGAACCGCAGGTCCGCTGATGGCTGGCGTCGTTGCGTCGAGCTCCGCGCGAAGCCAGCTTTCGGTCGGCACCGGGTCGGTGACCTCCACGACAACGAGATCGGTGGACCGGGGAAACCGTTCAATGTCCCACGCGGTGGCCGGTGCGAATCGCAGCGACGTGCTCGCCGAGGCCGCGGCGGACGCCGCTGCAACCTTGGCCTGAAAGCGTGGAATCGCCTGCGGGTCGTTCGCCCGGAGCCGCGCCCGACCGTCGTCGCTCAATTTCGGTTCTTCGAACGGATGCGGCACGAAAGCGAGACGCACGTGCGGCAGGAGATCGGCGGCCCGGACGGACTGGTTGAACCGCAGCGCGAGCACCATGGTGCCGTCGTACCGCTTGTTCTTGCGATACCAGTCCAGGCGCAGCAATTTGACCGTCGGCGTCGTAAACGAGAATTGATAGGGCGTCGCGAGCCGGCGCCCGCTCACGGCGGATGCTGTGGTATCGACGGTGACGTCGTACCGGGTGGCGTTAGGCAGACGGCGCGACGGATCCGGGGTGAAGACCAGGATGGTCGTGCCGGACCAGCGGAAGGTGCCGGCAATGGCGGGGCGGATGGTGACGAACGGTGCGGTCAGCGGATCCGGGATCCGGCCCAGGGCGACCATCGGCTCCGAGAACACGATGCGGACTTCGTTCGCTTCCTGAAGGCTGGCGACTTCGCCGTTGGGGCCGCTTTGCACGACGGTCAATGCGGGCGGCGCCTGCGCGCGTGTATGCGCCGAAGCGCAGGCCAGCCAGAGACCGATTAACACGAACAATTTTCTCGACGTCATGACACACCCGTCCCTGCGGATCCTTGTTCCACGTTTCGGTTATCGGGAATGCTCCCCGATGGAATTAGAGGTGAGGAGGGCCTGGAAAGCTGCGACCTGAAAGACCGATTCTGGCGTCAGGTTGTAACTTTCGCAGGCACCTGTCTAAGGGGGTGTTGGAAGGAACAAGCGGTGGCGGGGTGGTGCGGGAATCACGGCCCGGATAGTCGCAATTTTCGAGCCCAGGCGCCGTCGAGGAAATTGCTCAGAGATTCTTGAAACGGGACATGTGCAGCGAGTAATTCTTTCCAGCCGCCGTGTAGCCTTCACATACTCCAGCGTGCGCTAGAATCGCCGCACACCCAGACGCCGATGTCCCTTCCTGACAGGCAGTCGCACACGTGGGAGCAGTTGCGCCAGTCTCGCGCGTTGATCTCGATGCCCGAGGCGGCGCTGCGCGACCTGTTTGTCGAGGCCGAAGAGCGGTCGTACGCCTCCGGCGAGACGATCGTGAGGCAGGGCGATCCAGCCGAAGGCCTTCTGATTGTCCTTGGTGGCTCCGCGCACGCGCGGCTCAACACCTCCGACGGCAAGCATTGGCTAGGCAGTTTCCACGGCGGCGATCTCTTTGGCGAGATGGCGCTGGTCACCCGCGAACCGCGCACCGCCGACGTCGTGGCCGACACAAATGTTTCCGCGCTCCTGATCCCGACGCCGGTGTTCGAGCGCGTTGCTTCGCGGCATCCAGAACTGTGGATTGTCCTGACCACGCTCGTGGCCGACCGGCTGGGTCAGAAGGCGCACGACGGCCTCGGAGGAAAACGGATCGAAGGCTTCCGGATTCTCAGCTGCATCGGCCGCGGCGGCATGTCGGTGGTCTACCGGGCACAAGACGAGGAGACCGGCACGCCGGTAGCGCTCAAGATGATGAGTTATCGCCTCATCTACGAGCCGGACGCCGTTGCTCGGTTTCGCCAGGAGTCTGAAATCCTCAAGCAGATTCGCCACGAGAACGTGGCGCGGCTGGAGCGGCTGTTTCCCGCATATCACACCTATTTCCTGGTGATGGAACTCTGCGAAGGCATAGATCTCCATCACCTGGTGCACGGGCACGGCGCGCTGCCGGAATCGACGGTCCGTCCGATCCTCGGGCAGCTGGCGCGCGCGCTCGGGCACATCCACAGCCACGGCCTGGTCCATCGCGATCTCAAGCCGGCCAACGTGATGATCACCCCCGATGGCCAGGTAAAGCTGATGGACTTCGGCCTTGCAATTCCGGTCGTTCTCCCCGAGGACGAGCGGACGCTGGCGCCAGAACGACAGGCCCTGGGAACGCCAGCCTTCATGGCTCCCGAGCAGTGGTCGCATCGTCCCGTGACGCCAAAGACCGACATCTATGCCCTCGGCTGCGTCATCTACGAATTGCTGACCGGCCAAACGCTGTTCCAGTCGAAGGACCTGTTCGAGCTGATGCAGGAGAAGTTCGTCGCGCGCATTCCTTCGGCGTCGGAGATCGGCGGGGGAGTCAGCCCGGAACTGCACGCGTTCATGACTGCTGCCGTGAAACCTGATCCCGCCGATCGCCCCAACTCACTGAACCTCCTTGCCTCATGGGCGGCGCCGTGCACGTCGCTGCCTCACGACGCATTCACGCAGACGTCTCGCGCCGACGCCTAGAGCCGTGGCATCTGCACACTCCATTGGCGTAAACCGGCTCAACCTGATCTACGATGGCGGCTCATCATTGACACGCGTGCGTCCGGATCGCCGGAGTACGCAGCCGCTCGGGCCGTTATCTCGACAGAGGACAACGACATGACGCTGAACCCTCAGGTTCCGTGGACGGACGAACAGTGGGCGCGCGTGAACCAGGTGGTCCAGGAAGAGGCGCGGCGCGCGCGCGTGGCCGCGGCATTTCTTCCTCTCCTCGGTCCCTTGCCGGCCGATGCCGACTACGTGCCGCGCGATCTGATCTCGTACGTGCCGAGTGGCGGACACGGGTCCGAACGGCTGGCCATTGACGATCGGAAGACGATCCAGTTGCCGACCTTGCAGGTGAAGGTCTTCCTTCGGGGAGCGCAGATGGCCGACGCCGAGATGACGAGCGCGCTTCAGCTGTTCCGCCGTGCGGCGAACGTGCTGGCGCGACTGGAAGACATGATGATCTTCCGCGGTCTGCCGGAGGCAGGGGAGGTGAACTCAAAACTGTTCCCCGGGCTACCACCCATCTGGGAAATCACCGGCTCGGAGCGGGCGCGAGGCCTCCACGCGACGGGTAAAGAGGACGGACCGAGCCTCCCGGTTCCAGGCGGGAACGGTGATGCGATCGTAGGGGTCGTAGCCGATGCGATCGGCCGCCTCGAGGGCGCGGGCCATTTCGGGCCGTTCGCCGTGGTTCTCGATCAGGCTTACTTCACCGCTGTGCAGACGCCGAACAGCAGTTCGCTCGTGCTGCCGCAGGACCGTATCATCCCGTTCCTTGGAGGCGGGCCGCTGCTTCGTTCCTCCGCGCTGCCCGACCGCAGCGGTGTGGTGATGGCGCTCGGAGGCGCCCCAGTGGAACTCGTCGTCGCCACCGACATGTCGCTCAATTTCCTCCAGGTGACCACCGACCCGATGTTCGTGTTCCGCGTCTACGAGAAGGTGGTGCTCCGCATCAAGGAGCCGGACGCCATCGTGGCGCTCAAGCCGGCCGCGAAATGAAGGCCCTCGTGCACTGAGGGTCTCGCACCATGCCCAGGGTAGTGGTGTTGGGTGGCGGGGTCGCGGGTATGAGCGCGACCCACGAGCTGATCGAGCGCGGCTTTGAAGTCGTCGTGCTCGAGCGCCGGGACATCGCGGGCGGAAAGGCCCGCAGCATCCCGGTAAGCGACGGCCGCAGCGGTGTCAGCGGACACATGCTGGCCGACACCGGCGTCTCGTCAATCGAGCACTCCCTGCCTGGCGAGCACGGGTTCCGTTTCTTTCCCGGCTTCTACAAGCACGTCGTCGACACCATGCGGAGGATTCCGTCGTTCGATGGACGCCGAGTCGCCGATCACCTGGTTCCGACCACCCGCATCGGCATCACGCAGTATGGCAAGCCCGCGTTCCTGTTGCCTGCCACCTTTCCCCGAACGCCCGCGGACGCCGGTACCGTCCTGCGGGACATCCTGCTGGCATTCGGACCCATCACGGGCCTGACACCGGATGATCTGGCCTTCTTCGGTGCGCGGGTGTGGCAGATCCTCACCACGTGCGCCGAACGGCGTCTGGGAGAGTACGAAAGAACGGACTGGTGGCACTTCATCGGGGCTGAGTCGCGCTCGGAGGCGTTCCAAAAATTCCTGGCAGCAGGCATCACCCGATCGCTTGTCGCGGCGAAAGCGCATCGAGCAAGCACGCGTACGATTGGCGACATCCTCGTCCAGTTGCTGATGACGATCGTCAATCCGACAGAAGGGTCGACCGATCGCGTGCTCGATGGACCGACCAATCTGGTCTGGATCGACCCGTGGAGGACCTACCTCGAGTCGCGGGGTGCGAAGTACGTCTTCAACACGCAGGTCGAGGAGATTTTGTGCGACACGCACCGGATCACTGGTGTCGCGGTGAGCCAGAACGGCGTGCGCTCGGTCGTTCGCGGCGACTACTACGTGGCAGCGATACCGCTCGAGCGGATGGCGCCGCTGGTCTCCGGCAACCTGGCGGCGGCCGACCCGTCACTCGAGAATCTGCGCAAGCTGGCTCCCAACGTCGAGTGGATGACCGGCGTTCAGTACTACCTCTATCGTGACGTCCCGACAGCGCACGGGCATGTGATTCACATCGACACGGAATGGGCGCTGACGAGCGTCTCGCAGCTGCAGTTCTGGCGCAGCGTCGCCCCGGCGAACTTCGGGAAGAGCGGTGTTCGCGGGGTCATCTCGGTCGACGTGTCCGACTGGACCAAGGCCGGCGGCGATGGGCGCGCCGCGAAACACTGTACGCGCGAGGAGGTTGTGAAGGAGACGTGGCGTCAGCTGAAACGCTCTCTCAACGTTGACAAAGAGGTGCTCCGCGACCAGGACCTGCACTCCTGGTTCCTCGATCCGGACATCAAGGACGGTCAAAAAGGCGTGAACCTGCTGCATAACACGGAACCCTTGCTGGTCAACCTGACCGGAACCTGGGCCCTGAGGCCTGAGGCGTCGACTGCCATACCCAACCTGTTTCTCGCCTCCGATTACGTACGCACCTATACCGATCTGGCGACGATGGAAGGTGCCAACGAGGCGGCGCGGCGGGCCGTGAACGCCATTCTCGACGCAACCGGGTTCGACGGCGCGCGATGCGATGTCTGGCCGCTGCACGAACTGGAGGTGCTTGCGCCGTGGCGGCTGCACGACGCGTCGCGATATCGAGCAGGTCTCCCCTGGGATTCGTCGCTCGTGACCGTGGCCTCTCACGTGCTGAGCAACGCATCGCCGTTGCTGGCGCAGGTCGCGCCGCTGCTCGCGGCGGTTGCGCCATTCGCCAACCCTGTCGCTGACGTACTCGATCTGACTGACGACGCTGCCCTGGAAGACACGACCGAGGTGCGGACGATCGATCCAACCGTGGCGGTTGGTTCCGCATACGTGCCGACTCCGGAATATCCGATGCTCGACATCGCGGATGCCGTCCCGCCGCTCGCGGATGTGGTCGGCCCCGGAGGGTTCCTCGAGCGGCTCACGTGGTATCGCGGAATGCTGGCCGACGAACTCACGTCAGCCGTGCCGGCGACCGAACCGCAGAAACATATGTACGGGCTCGCGCGGGATTTCATGAGCCGGTCCGGCAAGGGATTGCGGCCTGCGCTCTGCCTGGCAACCACGCGTGCGCACGGTGGTCGAGTGCAGGATGCGTTGCTCGCGGCCGCAGGGCTCGAGATGCTGCACAACGCCTTCCTCGTCCACGACGATATCGAAGACGGCAGCGATACCCGTCGCGGCGTGCCTACGATGCACCGGCAGGCGGGTGTGCCGATTGCCGTCAACACCGGCGACGCCATGAACGCGCTGGCGACGCGGTTGTTCAGGCGCAGCGCGCAGAACCTCCCGCCAGCGGCCACGCTGCGGCTGCTCGACGAGGTCGATCACATGGTGATCGAAACGCTCGAAGGGCAGGCGCTCGAACTCGGATGGGTGCGGGACAACAACCTGTCGATTGGTTCCGACGATTACCTGCGTCTCGTCCTCAAGAAGACCGCGTGGTACAGCTTCATTCACCCGCTTCGGATCGGTGCGCTCGTCGCCAATCCTGGAGATTCGAACCTCTCCCGGTTTGACCGGTTTGGTTACCTGCTTGGACTCGCGTTCCAGATCACCGACGACGTGTTGAATCTCAATGGAAGCCTTGGCCGGTATGGCAAGGAGATCGACGGCGATCTCTGGGAGGGAAAGAGAACCCTCGTCATGGCCCACACGCTGAAACATGCGGGCCCTTGGGATCGCCAGTGGATGGGTGAGTTCCTCTCACGTCCTCGCGAAAAGCGGCTGCCGCGCGAGGTCGCGCGCTTGCACGAACTGCTCGAACGGACCGGATCCATCAAGTGGGCGGCCGCATCCGCCAAGGCCTTCGCCGACGCAGCTCTCGTCGAGTTCGACAAGACCGCGTTCGCAGGCGTACCAGAGGGACCGGACCTTTCGTGGCTCCGATCGTCAGTTGGTTACCTGGTAGATCGCGACTCCTGACCGGAGTACGCTGCCGGGCATCGGCTACGGCTGGCTCCGCGCCTCGCGGCTCGCGAGTTCGGCGCGCCTCCTGGCACGGTTGATTTCGCCGACCGGTGCGTGCTCGGGCGCAGAGTTCTCGTTCACATCGATGTAGCCGCTCTCGCACGCGCCTGCCGCGACAACCGATCCTCGCACCAGCGTCAGCCGGGCCACGGTGTGGAACGGCGACTGGTCCTCGGGCCACTCAACCGAGGCATTCTCAATCCAGAAGCTGTCGTCGCGCCGTGTGCCGTCATGTGTCATCCGGGCGCTGTCGAGAAACTGCACGCCGAAGTCGAATGAGCTCATGAGCGGGTCGTCGTTCACGTGACGGGTCAACTCGTCGAGCAGCGCATTGGCGTTGCCTTCGGCCAGCGGCAACGCGTGGTTTCCGGGCAGCGGAGTGGCGGAGTACTTGACGACCGCGTCCGAGCCGTGGCGAAAGGGAACGTTGCTCCAGTACCGGAGCTGCTGGTACGGACGAACGGGCTGGCGCTGCTGACGCAGCACCGCACCGTTGGTCCGTGCATAGACAAGCTGGTCGTCGACGGAGAGCGAGGCGAGACCAACGGTCTCGTTGCGGGCCGTCAGCACGCGACCGAACACCGCGAACGCATGCACGTCATTGAACGGAAGGGTGGGCGCGCTCTGCAGGGAAAAATCCTGGCGCCGGCGATCGCCGCCGCTCCGGCCGTCCCACGCGCCAGCGGACTCGATGGAAAAGGAGAGTCCGCGAACGTCAGGTTGCCAATCCGAATTCACGCTCGGGTCGGAATTGGCGAACCGGATGATTGCCTGATACGTTCCGGCCTTTGCGAAGATTCCTCGCGCGAGACGGTGCGCAAGAATCGGCTCGAACCTGGCCGACAGGTCGGGCACTTCGAAGATGCCGCCGACGCACATGCCCTTCGCATGCGTGCCGCGGCGCCGGGGACGCTGCTGGTCGGATGCGGTCCGCGCCTGCTGGGCGAGGAAGCCGCTCACGATGTCAGCGACTTCGTCCCGGCCGTCCTTGTTTCGATTGTCAGGGGGTCGATTCGTCAGGGTGCCTCCACCGCGAGCCGCGCTGGCGCCGCTGATGTTATCCGATCGGGTCATCGTCCTTGACGGGCGTACGCGTCGGTGCCATAAATGGCGCTCCACAGCAGCGCAGACCAGACACTCATGCCGAATTTCACCGATCCGGACACGCTCGTGGACGCGGCGCTCTCGGTGCTGTCCGATGCGACGGGTTCGCAGGCCTTACTCGAGCCGGCACTCGCCCCGAGTGCGCAGCCGGCATCGGCGCCAACGCCTTCCCGCTCCACTCCAGGCAATGCCGGAACGCCCGTGCGCGCC
>Ga0310810_10009468_pt1 | contig 11274 bp, 12 predicted proteins | sample NCmetagenome_FD_207641 | JGI IMG/M metagenome (GOLD analysis project Ga0310810, IMG submission 207641) | Soil microbial communities from experimental microcosm in Duke University, North Carolina, United States - NC | ecosystem: Engineered > Artificial ecosystem > Soil microcosm > Unclassified ... | reverse complement strand
GCTCGCGTTCGGCGATGGTCGCCATCAGGCGGGCCAGCTGCTGCCGGACCACCGCCCGCTGATCGTCGCTCCCGCATGCCCAGGCGAGCTCCTGCAGCAGCGCGAGCAGCCGGTCGGCCACCTCGGCGTCGCCGGAACCGTAGCGCCGCACCTGTGCGACGCCCAGTTCGACGAGGTCGGCGAAGTCGTGGGTGCGCACCACCAGCCGTGCAACGCCTTCCCGGCTCCACACCGCGGGCTGCGCCGGTCGGCGGGCCAGGTCGCTCAGCACCGCGGAGATGTGCCCGAGGGTGTGCACCGCCGTGGTCGGGTCGTTGACACCGGGCGAGAGGGCCCGGGTGGCGATATCGACCAGCTGGCGCAGGCCGAAGCCGATGTCCTGCGTCGGGGTGCGCTCGTAGCCGAGCCCGAACACGTCTGCCACCGCGGCGTCGATGCGCTCGGCCTCGTCGGGCGGCACCACGCGGGCGGGATCGTGCGACCACCAGAAGGCCAGGGGCGTGCCCGCCACCAGGTCGGTGCCGATGGTGCGGGTCTCCTCCACGACCAGGTCGTGATCGACCGCGATGCGCATCAGCTGCTCGCGGTCGACGCCGGTCAGGAACCCCGAGCGGGCCGCCGCTACCGGCCGGGCGTGCGGCGGCCGCGGGGGCGCCGGCGCGTCGTCGCCGTTATCGCGTTCCGACACCAGCGCGATCGTGGCGCTGGTCTCGTCGTGCACGTCGCGCAGCACCGTGTCGATGCGCAGCTGCCGGGCCAGGTGCGACAGGAACAGCACCAGCATGACCACGCTGACCAGGGTGAGCACGAACGCCAGGGTGACGGCGATGCGGGGAACGACGGCAGGCTCGGGGTCTGCGGGGTTGCGCACCGTGCGCAGAACGGTCAACGCGAAAGCGAAGGTGCCCAGGAACACGGCGAGCGTGCGGTGCACGACGCGGTCGCGGGCGAACAGCCGCAGTACCCGCGGTGAGGCCTGCGTGCTGGCGAGCTGCAGCGCCACCACCGTCAGCGAGAAGGTGAGGGTGGTGGCCGAAACCAGCGAACCGGCGATCGCCCCGAGCACGGCCCGCGCCGCCTCCGAGCCCCCCGAGAACAGCGCTGCGGCAAGCGCGGGCGGCAGAGAGCTGTCGACGGCGCTGTCGACGAGCGGGATCAGGACTCCCAGGGCGACGGCGATCACGACCGCGGCCACCGGCAGTGGCCAGAGCCGCGCAGCGACGTTCTCGCGCAGTGACTCCAGCCGTACACGGCGGCGACGGTCCCGGTCGGCGTCCATCGGCCCAGCGTACTGACCGGCCCGCCCGCGCACCCGTTACCGTGGAGAGGAGCCCGACCAGAGGAGGACGCTCGTGTCCCTGCCCGAGGAGTGGACGGCCTTCACCATCGCCGCGGTCGCCGCGGTGCTGGCCGCCGTCATCATCACGCTCGCCGTCACCATCCCGATTCGCCTGATCGCACGCCGCGCCGGATGGCATGCCCGCTCGATCGGGTCGATTCGCCGACCGTTCCGGGTGCTGATCCTCACCACCGGACTCTGGATCGCCGTGGCCGCGTTCTGGCCGGCCTCGGCCGAGGAGGCCGAGCCGGCGGTGGTGCATGTGCTGCGCGTCGCCGTGATCGCGTCGGGCGGCTGGCTGGCGGCGGGAATCGTCAGCTTCCTGTTCGCGCGGACGCTCGCACGGCATCCGATCGACGTCGACGACAACCGGGTCGCGCGGCGGATCACGACCCAGGTCGCGATCCTGCGGCGCGTCGCCACCGTTGGCGCGGTGCTGTTCACCTTCGACGGCGTGCAGGCCGCCGGGGCCAGCCTGCTCGCCTCCGCGGGCGTCGTCAGCGTGGTCGCCGGCATCGCCGCACAGTCGGCGCTCTCGAACGTCTTCGCGGGGCTGCAGTTGGCGTTCTCGGACGCGATCCGGGTCGACGACGTGGTCATCGCCGACGGCGAGTGGGGGCGGATCGAGGAGATCACGCTGACCTACATCGTCGTGCGGGTCTGGGACGACCGCCGGGTGATTCTGCCCTCGACCTACTTCACGTCGCGTCCGTTCGAGAACTGGACCCGCAACGGCAGCGAACTTCTCGGATCGGTGGAGTTCGACGTCGACTGGCGGGTCAGCCCGCAGCAGATGCGTGAGCAGTTGCAGCGCGTCGTCGCCGACGAGCCGCTCTGGGACGGCCGCACGGCATCGTTGCAGATCACCGGCGCCACCGGGGGTTTCGTGCGGGTGCGCGTGCTCGTCACCGCCGCCAACGCCGGGGCGCTGTGGGATCTGCGGTGCGCGGTGCGCGAGAAGCTGGTCGAGTGGATGCACGCCAAGAGCCCCGCCGGTCTGCCGCGGCAGCGGGTGCAGCTGGTCGAGGCCGAGCGCCGTGCGTCGGGCAAGGGCTCGTCGGCTGACGGGCTGTTCAGCGGAAGCCCGGAAGCGGAGGAGCGCGGCCGGGGCTTCCAGGCCCAGCCGCACGACCGGGAGGACGCGCGATGACCAGCGGCGAGACGATCGTGTTCGAGGGCGTGACCAAGAACTTCGGCGCGGTCCGGGCCGTCAGCGACCTCAGCTTCACCGTGCAGCCCGGCCGGGTGACCGGGTTCCTCGGGCCCAACGGCGCGGGCAAGTCGACGAGCCTGCGGGTGCTGCTCGGGCTCGTCACCGCCACGGCGGGCCGCGCCACGATCGGTGGGGTGCGGTACGCGACGCTGCCCGATCCGATGCGCCGGGTCGGCGCCGCGCTGGAGGCGGCATTCCACCCGGGCCGCAACGCCCGCGCGCACCTCACCGCGGCCGCGATCGCCGGGGGCCTCCCACGCGCACGTGTCGGCACGGTGCTCGAACTGGTGGGCATGGACGCCTACGCCGACCGTCGGGTCGGAGGGTACTCGATGGGGATGCGGCAGCGCCTGGCGCTCGCGACCGCGCTGCTCGGCGATCCGGGCGTGCTGGTTCTCGACGAACCGATCAACGGACTCGACCCGGAAGGCATCCGCTGGACTCGCGGGTTCCTGCGCGCCCTCGCCGCCGAGGGGCGGACGGTGCTGCTCAGCTCGCACCTGCTGAGCGAGGTGCAGCAGACCGTCGACGACGTCGTCGTCCTCGCCGACGGGCGGCTGCGCTACGACGGCCCGCTCACCGGCCTCGGCGCCGGGCAGGCGACCGTGGTCGACGCGCCCGACCGGGCCGCGCTCGCGGCGGCGCTGACGGTGGCCGGGCTGACCCCGCGCGCGGTGCCCGAGGGGCTGTCGGTCGACGCCGACCCCGCCGAGGTGGGCCGCATCGCGCTGGCCGCCGGGGTGGCGTTGCGCGAGCTGCGCGGCGGAGGCGGGCTCGAGGAGGAGTTCCTCGCCCTCGTCGGCCACGACGCCGCGACCGGTGAGGGGGCTGCGCGATGACCGCGCTCGGGCGGGCGATCGCCGCCGAGTTCGCCAAGACGTTCACGACCCGGATGTGGTGGCTGCTTCTGCTGATCCTGGTCGGCTACGCGGGGCTGGGTGCGGCGGGCATCGCGTTCGCGTTGACCGTGGCTCCGCAGACCCCCGGAGCGGGAGGGCCGCAGCTGGGCGGGCTGGAACTCGCGCCGATCGTCTACAGCATGGCCACCGCATCCGGTTTCGTGTTCCCGCTGATCCTCGGGGCGATGTCGGTGACGTCGGAGGTGCGGCACCGCACGCTGAGCACCACGTTCCTGGCGACACCGCACCGCTGGATGGTGCTCGTCGGCAAGCTGGTCGTCGCGGCCGTGCTCGGCGCGGCGTACGGAGTCGCGGGGTCGGCGGCGACCGTCGGACCGGGTGCCGCGGTGCTGAACGCGGTGGGCGAGGACACGCAGCTGGGTGACGGCGCGACCTGGGCGCTGGTGGCCCGGATGGTGCTGGCGATGGCGATCTGGGGCGTGGTGGGTGTCGGGATCGGGGTGCTGATCCCCAGCCAGGTCGGCTCGATCGTGGCGATCCTGGCGTTCACCCAGTTCGTCGAGCCGATCGCGCGGACCGCGGCCGCGTTCGTCGACGCCCTCTCGGGCGTGGCGCGCTTCCTGCCGGGTGCGGCGAGCGACGCGCTGGTGGGGGCGAGTTTCTACAGCACCCTCGCCGGCGGCTCCGACGCGCTGGAGTGGTGGCAGGGCGGCCTCGTGCTGGCCGGGTACGCCGTCGTCTTCCTCGTCATCGGTGCCACCACGTTCTGGCGCCGCGACGTCACGTAGCGGGGGGTGCCGCGGGGCGCTTGTCGAGGTGGATGCCGGCGATCATGCAGCGCACCGACCCGCCCTCCAGCTCGATCGTCGAGACGTCCACCGGCAGCAGGCGCGCGCTGCGTTCGATGATCTCGACCTGTGACGGGGTGAGGGATGCGGCGGCGCGTTCCGAGAGCGCGAGCACCCGCCCGTCGCGGCCGTGCAGCTCGATCGCGTTGCCGGCGAAATCCTCGAGCTGCGACGCGGTCAGCGCGATCACCTCGCGACCCTGCTCGGCCAGACGCTCGGCGATCTCGTCGCGGCGCGTGGTCATGGCGTCGAGCCCGACGAGCGCGAACTCCGTGCCGATGCACATCATCACGTTGGTGTGGTAGATCGGCACCCCGTGCAGTTCGGCATCGAACACCATCGGCTCGTAGCCGAACGCGGTGCAGAAGCGCTCCAGCACGATCGGGTCGGCCCGGTGCGAACGCACCACGTAGGCGGTGCGGTTCAGGTTGTCGAGCACCATCGCGCCGGTTCCCTCGAGGAACAGCCCGTCGGGTTCGAGCCCGGAGTAGTCGATGATCTCTTGCACCCGGTAGCGGTGCTTGAGCAGCTCGAGCACGTCGGTGCGGCGCTCCAGGCGGCGGTTCGGGGCGTACATCGGGTACACCGCGATCCGGCCGCCGGCGTGGGTCGAGAACCAGTTGTTCGGAAAGACGCTGTCGGGCCGGGTCTCCTCCAGGTCGTCGAAGACGTGCACGGTGACGCCGGCCCCCTCGAGCGCGTCCGCCAGCCGGTCGGCGTCGGCCCGCGCCGCATCCGCCACCTCCCGCGCGCTGCGGCCTTCGTCGATCGTCTGGAACACGTTGTCCGACGCGGTCTGCGAGTTCGGGGCGAAGTGGTGCGGCCGGATGAGCACGACGGCGGAGGGCGCCTGAACCGACATCGTCGTCGATCCTTTCAGGTGGTGCGGTGGTTAGACGGTGGCGAGGGTGTGCGACAGCACGCTGGTGAAGAAGGTGAGGCCGTCGACACCCGACCGCATGGCGGCGGGCGTGTCGGGGCCGAAGCCGGGCTCGGAGGCGTGCTCGGGATGCGGCATCAGCCCGACCACGTTGCCGCGCGCGTTGGTGAGGCCGGCGATGTCGTCGAGAGATCCGTTCGGGTTCACGCCGACGTAGCGGAACGCCACCAGCCCCTCGCCCTCGAGCCGCTTCAGGTCCTCCTCGGACGCGATGAAGCCGCCCTCCGCGTTCTTCAACGGGATCGTGATCTCCTGGCCGACGGTGAACCCGTTCGTCCACGCGGTCGACGCGTTCTCGACCCGGATCACCTGGTCGCGGCAGATGAAGTCGCCGTGGTCATTGCGGATGAGGCCGCCGGGCAGCAGGTGCGCCTCGACGAGGATCTGGAAGCCGTTGCAGATGCCGAGCACCGGCATCCCCGCGTTCGCGGCGGAGATCACCTCGGCCATGATCGGCGAACGTGCGGCGATCGCCCCGCAGCGCAGGTAGTCGCCGTACGAGAACCCGCCGGGCAGCACGATCGCGTCGACCCCTTCGAGGTCGTGGCTGCCGTGCCAGAGCGCCACCGGCTCACCGCCGGCGAGCCGCACCGCGCGCTGTGCGTCGCGGTCGTCGAGAGAGCCCGGGAACGTGACGACGCCGATGCGCATCAGGCGCCGGCCTGCTCGGGCAGTGCGTAGACGCCGACGACGTCTTCGATGACGCCGTTGCTCAGCATGTCGGCGGCGAGCTCGCGCGCCTCGGCGAGCACCGCATCGGTCACCTCGCCGTCGACGGTCAGCTCGAAGCGCTTGCCGATGCGCACCGCGCTGAATTCGGGTTTGCCGAGGCGGTGCAGGGCGCCGGCCACCGCCTTGCCCGCAGGGTCGAGCAGTTCGGCTTTGGGCATGACGTCGACCACGATGGTGGGCATGTGCTCAGTCTAAATGGAGCGCGACGGCCACGTCGGCGGCGAGCCCGGCATACCCGGCCGCGTCGGGGTGGAACCGGTCGCTCGCGACGTGCACCCCGTCGAAACCCGGCACGAGCGGGATGCCGCGCTCGACGGTCAGCCGCCGTGCGGCTCGGGTCAGACCGTCCGTGTGCCGGCCCAGCGCCCAGCGCAGCGGCTGCGGGAACACCGCGAAGCGCCCGAACCGCGGCGGGGCGACCAGCGCGATCCGCGCGGCCGGGTGGGCGGCGCGCAGCCCGTCGAGCAGGGCGCCGGTCGCCGTCGCGAACGCGCGTGCCGACCGCAGCTGGAGTGCGTCGTTCCAGCCCGCGAGCACCACGATGAGGTCGGCAGGGCGCTCCGCTGCGGTGGCGAGATACCGGTCGAGCAGCTCATCGGAGCGCAGACCGTTGTCGCCGACCACCCGCCACGCGGCCGGGACGCGACGGGCCAGGTGGCCGGCCACGGCATCCGCCATGTCGGTCACCCCCGTGCCCACCGCGGTCGAATCGCCGAGCACCAGCAGCCGGACCACGCCCGACCCCGCCCGGCCCGGCCCGCCCTCACGGGGAGCGGCGGGAGGCATGCTCGGGGTGGTCCGGCGCAGGCGCGCGCCCTGCGCCAGAACGACCGGCGCGAGCAGCAGCAGCGGCAGCCGGCTCATCGCTGAAGCGCCGCCGCGAGGCCCCGGTCCCACGCCTCGTCGATCGCCCACTCCGCCCAGTCGCGGTAACCGTTCGGACCGGGGTGGAAGAGGTCGTCGGCCCAGAAGTCGTCGGCGTACGGCGGAGGGTCGGCCGACATCACGCTCAGCGGGCGGGGTTCCAGGAGTCGGCGCGCGGCGCCCTCCAGCGCGAGGCTGTGCCGGTAGAGGGCGGTGCGCAGCGGGTCGGGCAACAGCGTGAACCGCCCGAACACCGGCAGCGACGACATCACCACGAAAGAGCCGGGGTTCGCGCCCGCGAAGGCGTCGAGGATGGCGCGCACATCGCGCACATACGCCCCGGCGCCGCGCATCTTCATCGCATCGTTCGCGCCGATCGTCAGGAACAGCAGATCGGCGGGCTGCTCGAGGGCGGCCTCGAGGTAGCGCTCGACCAGGTCGCGCGCGGTCGCGCCGTTCTCGCCCACGGCCCGCCACCGGATGCCGCGGCCGGTCCGCTCCTGCAGGGCGCGCGCCAGCCACCCCGGCAGCGCATCCTCCTGCGTCGGAGCCCCGACGCCCGCTGCCGTCGAATCCCCCAGCACCAGAAGCCGCACCGGATCGGGCCCGGGCACCTCACCGGTCCACGGCAGAGCCGCATCGGGCAGGTGCGGTGTCGCCTGCCGCAACCGGCGCCCCTGCCGCAGCACCACCGGACCCTGCAGCACCGCCAGCGCGCGACTGGCCCGCAGCAGACCCGGCTTGCGCTCGGGAAGGCGACCGGTGCTCACGGCGGATGAGTTTAGCCCGCGTTGGGCGCGCGTTCACCGGCCCTGCGTACCGTCGGCGCCGTGACCGTGACTGCGCGCGCGGCCGCGGATCCGAGGCAGCTCGACATCGGCGCCGAAGCGGTGGTGTTCCTGGGGGCGGGTCGGCCGCTGGCGGTCATCGGTGTGCCCGCGGTGGTGCTGCGTCCCGGCGAGACGCTGGTCGCCGTCGAACTGGTCACTCTGTGCCCGGCCGACGCGCGCATCCTCGCCGGCGCGGACCACGTGCACGGCCCCGTCGTGCTCGGGCACGAGCAGGTGGGACGGGTGGTCGCGGTGGCGGCGCAGCGGCGTCCGCGCGACGTGCACGGGGTGCGGCTGGCCGTCGGTGACCGCATCGTCTGGGCTGCGGGCGTCGGGAGCCACCGGTACGGGTACGACCGGGTGATGCGCGGCTGGGAGCTCTCCGGCGGCTGCGCCACCCACGTGCACCTGCTCGCCCGCACCCCCGTGATCCGCATCGACGACGACCTGCCCGCAGCCGTCGCCGCGGTCGCCTCCTGCGGCGCCTTCACGGCCGAGCAGCTCGCCCTCGGCATCGCGCGGTCCGGCGCACCGGCCGACCTCGCCGAGTTCGCGCTCGCGGATGCCGCGGTCGCCTACGCGGCGCTCGTCGCCGGTGCGCGGGTGGCGCTGCGTCCTAGCCCGCGGCTCGCACCCTGATCAGGTTCGACCACGGGTCATCGAAGGCGACCGTCTGCCCGTCGTCACGCGCCGCGACGCCGTAGTGCCGCATCCGCTCGGTCAGTTCACCGACGTCGTCGGCACCCGGCACCACGATGTCGACCTGCCCCAGCCCGAGAGTGCGCTGCCGGCGGCCCGCCCCGCGGCTGTTCCAGACGTTCATCGCCATGTGGTGGTGGTACCCGCCCGCACTGACGAACACCGCCTGGCCGGGAATCTCGATGGTGCGATCGAAGCCCAGCCGGTCGACGTAGAACTCCGCCGCGGTGGCGATGTCGCCGACGCTCAGATGCACATGCCCGACCTGGGCGGCACCGAAACCGGGGCCCTCGAGCGCGCGCTCGCTGAGGTGCTCCTGAAGGAACCGGTTCGGGTCGAGGAAGATCGTGCCCATCTCGATCGTGCCGTGCGTCCACGACCACTCGCTGCGGTCGCGGTCCCAGTACAGCTCCACCCCGTTGCCCTCGACATCGTCGAAGTAGAACGCCTTGCTGACCAGGTGGTCGCTCGACCCGGTGAAGGTGCCCGGATACTTCTGCGCCACCGAGTACACGGCCGCCGCCAACGCCTCCTCGGTGTCGAACAGGATCGCCGTGTGGAACAGCCCCGCCTCGTGCGGAGCCGCGTGTTTCAGGGCCGGGGTGTGCTCGAGCACCACCACGGGGGTCGCGCCGCGCCCCAGAACGGTCCGCGGACCCTCCTGGCTCAGCACCTCGAGCCCCACCCCGTCGCGGTAGTACGTCGTCATGCGGTCGGGGTCGGCCACATTCAGCGTCACCGCACCCATCGCGGTGTCCGCGGCGAGCTGCTCGGGATGAAGGACCATGCTCAGTGCAACGCCCGGCTACGCCAGCGACTTCCCGAAGCACACCGACAGGTCGGATGAGGCGTAATGACCGAACAGCGGGATCGGCTCGTAGCCCATGCGGCGGTAGAAGCGCTGCGCCGGTCGCATCGTGTCACCGGTCTCGAGCACGAGACGGTTCCAGCCGCGGGCACGCGCGTCGTCTTCGAGGGTGCGCAGGATCCGGGCGGCGACACCGGATCCGCGGTACGCCGGGTCGACATACATGCGTTTCACCTCGCCGTGCTCGGCGTCGATTCCGCGGAGAGCACCGGTACCGACTGCACGGTCGCCGTCGAAGGCCACATAGAACACCAGGATGTCCTCGGCGGTGGGCGCGGGTCCCGGCTCCGACTCCGCGAGCTCGGGGTAGTACACCTCGCGCACCTCGACCCGCTGCGCCTCGCGGAGCACCGCCCCGCCGGGATGATCCCACGCGACCGCACGCACGATGATGCCCGCGGCATCCGTCGTCTCGCCGGTCATGAGGTCACAGCGCCCGACGAGGTCACGCCGTGAGGCGGTCGATCAGTTCGCGGTACCGGGCGGCGGTCTTCTCGACCACCTCCGCCGGGAGAGCCGGCGGGGTTCCGGTGCGGTCCCAGTTCGCCGCGAGCCAGTCGCGCACGATCTGCTTGTCGAAGCTGTCCAGGCGATGCTCGCCGCCGGCGGCGTACGTCTCGGCGTCCCAGTAGCGGCTCGAATCGCTGGTCAGCACCTCGTCGGCCAGGGTGATCTCGCCGGTCTGGGGGTCGCGGCCGAACTCGAACTTGGTGTCGGCCAGAATCACCCCGCGCTGCTCGGCCATCGCGCTCGCGGTGGTGAACGCCTGCAGGGCGGCGTCGCGCAGGGCTGCCGCGTCGTCAGCGCCGACCCGCTCGACGGTCTCATCGAAGGTGATGTTCTCGTCGTGCTCGCCGAGCGGCGCCTTGGTCGCCGGGGTGTAGATCGGCTCGGGCAGCCGGTCGCCGTTGCGCAGCCCCGCGGGCAGCGGCACCCCGCAGACGCTCTGCGTCGCCTGGTACTCGGCCCAGCCCGACCCGGTGAGGTACCCCCGCACCACGCACTCGAGCGGGAACATGTCGAGCTCATGCACCAGCATCGAGCGTTCCGCGATCCCCGGAGGCAGATGCTCGCCGAGCGACGGGTGCGCCGCCGCCAGATGGTTGGGCATGCCCAGCCGCGCGAACCACCACAGGCTCAGCTGGGTGAGCAGCGCCCCCTTGCCGGGGATCGCCGGTTCGAGGATGTGGTCGAACGCGCTGACCCGGTCGCTGGCGACCACCAGCACCCGGCCCGGTGCCGCCTCGGAGGTGTACAGGTCGCGCACCTTGCCCGAGTAGACGTGGGTCCAGCGCAGCGCCGCCATGCGCGGATCGCCGTCGGTGGGGTGGTTCGACTCGATCGCAGTCATCACAGTGCCCTCTCGGCGATATCGGTGCGATAGAAGGAGCCCTCGAGCTCGATGCGCGCGATGGCGCGGTAGGCCGTCTCGCGGGCGGAGGCCATGTCGGCCCCGCGCGCGACGACGCCGAGCACGCGGCCCCCGGTGGCGACGTACTCGCCGTCGACGAGGGCGGTTGCCGCGTGGGCGATCGTCACACCGGGAACCTCGGCCGCGGCGTCCAGCCCCCGGATCACTCGACCGGTCACCGGCTCGTCGGGGTAGCCCTCGCTGGCCAGCACCACGATGACGGCGGCGTCGGACGAGAACGTCGGGAACGGCAGCCGCCCCAGCCCGCCCGTCGCCGCCGCGAGCAGCAGCCCCGACAGCGGCGTCTCGAGACGCGGCAGCACCACCTGGGTTTCGGGGTCGCCGAAGCGCGCATTGAACTCGATGACGCGGATGCCGGCGTCGGTCACGATCAGGCCGCAGTACAGCAGGCCGATGAACGGGGTGCCCTCCGCCTCGAGTGCCCGCACCGTGGGCCGGGCGATCGTGTCGAGCACCTCCTCGACGAAGGCCGCCTCGTCGCCGAGCCACGGCAACGGCGAATACGCGCCCATGCCCCCGGTGTTCGGCCCGGTGTCGCCGTCGCCGACCCGCTTGTAATCCTGGGCGGGGCTGAGCGGCAGCACGTCGTGCCCGTCGGCGAGGAAGAACAGCGAGATCTCCTGCCCCGCCAGGTACTCCTCGACGAGCA
>Ga0310810_10009467_pt1 | contig 11274 bp, 10 predicted proteins | sample NCmetagenome_FD_207641 | JGI IMG/M metagenome (GOLD analysis project Ga0310810, IMG submission 207641) | Soil microbial communities from experimental microcosm in Duke University, North Carolina, United States - NC | ecosystem: Engineered > Artificial ecosystem > Soil microcosm > Unclassified ... | reverse complement strand
CGCCGCCAAGGGCGGCCTGATCGCCTTCACCAAGGCGCTCGGCAAGGAGCTGGCCAAGACCGGCGTGCTGGTGAACTGCGTGACGCCCGCCGCCGCGCAGACCGCGATCCTCGAGCAGGTGACGCCCGAGTTCGCCAAGTACATGCTGTCCAAGATTCCGATGGGGCGGTTCGTCAAGGTCGAGGAAATCGCCGCCCTCGTTTGCTGGCTCGCTTCCGAGGAGTGCTCGTTCTCCACCGCAGGCGTCTTCGACATCTCTGGCGGCCGTGCCACCTACTAAAAAGAAAGACCCCAGCCTCCGGTCGATCAAGTGGTTCGGCCGGCAGGACATCTACGGCTTCATCTATCGCAGCTGGGTCAAGAACCGCGGCGTGCCCAACGACCAGTTCGATGGTCGCCCGGTCATTGGCATTTGCAACACGTGGTCCGAGCTCACGCCGTGCAACACGCACTTCCGCGTGCTCGCCGACCACGTGCGCCACGGCATCCTCGAGGCGGGCGGATTTCCGCTGGAATTTCCCGTGATGTCGCTCGGCGAGACGCTGCTGCGGCCCACCGCGATGCTCTATCGCAACCTCGCGAGCATGGATGTCGAGGAGTCGATCCGCGCCAACCCGCTTGACGGTGTCGTGCTTCTCGCCGGCTGCGACAAGACCACGCCCGCCACGCTGATGGGCGCGGCGAGCGTCGACCTGCCGACGATCCTGGTCTCGGGCGGGCCGATGCTTTCGGGCAAGTACCGCGGTACCGACATCGGCTCCGGCACCAACGTGTGGTCGATGTCGGAGGACCTGCGCGCCGGCAAGATCAGCCTCGAGGAGTTCCACGAAGCGGAGTCGTGCATGCATCGCTCGCACGGCCACTGCATGGTGATGGGCACCGCTTCCACCATGGCCTCGATGGCCGAGGCGCTCGGCGTCGGCATGCCCGGCAATGCGGCGTTTCCCGCAGTCGATGCGCGCCGCAACGTCATCGCGCGCATGGCCGGCAGGCAGATCGTTTCCCTGGTGAAGGAAAAGATTCCCCTGTCGAAAGTCCTGACCAAGCAGGCCTTCGAGAATGCGATCCGCACTCTGTCTGCGATCGGCGGCTCGACCAACGCGGTGATCCACCTGATCGCAATCGCCGGCCGCATCGGCGTGAAGCTCGACCTGAAGGACTTCGATCGCCTCGGCAAGGGCATGAACACCATCCTGAATCTCATGCCCTCCGGCAAGTACCTGATGGAGGACTTCTGTTACGCGGGCGGCTTGCCGGTCGTGCTGCGCGAGCTCGGCGAGAACAACCTGCTGCACAAGAATGCCCTGACGGTGAACGGCAAGACGATGTGGGAGAACGTGAAGGACGCGGAATGCTTCAACCGCGACGTGATCTTCCCGATGAAGAAGCCGTTCAAGAAAAACACGGGCCTTACTGTGCTGCGCGGCAACCTCGCGCCGCAGGGCGCGATCATCAAGCCTTCGGCCGCCACGCCAAAGCTTCTCAAGCACAAGGGACGCGCGGTCGTATTCGAGAACATCGAGGACTTCCACGGCCGCATCGACGATCCGAATCTCGACATCGACCCGAAGTGCGTGATGGTGCTGAAGAATTGCGGGCCCAAGGGCTATCCGGGCATGGCCGAGGTCGGCAACATGCCGCTGCCGCCGAAGCTCCTGAAGAAGGGCATCACCGACATGGTGCGCATCTCGGATGCGCGCATGAGCGGCACCGCTTACGGCACGGTGGTGCTGCACATCTCGCCCGAGGCGACCGCGGGCGGCGTGCTGGCGCTGGTGCAAAACGGCGACATGATCGAGCTGGACGTCGCAAAAGGGAGGATCCAGCTTCTCGTCTCCGAAGCGGAGCTGAAAAAACGCAGAGCCAGGTGGAAGAAGCCCAGCCCGCCGCTCGAGCGCGGCTACTGGCGCCTATATTTCGACCACGTGCAGCAGGCCGACAAGGGTGCCGACCTCGACTTCCTCGTTGGCAAGAGCGGTTCCTTCGTCCCGCGTGACAACCACTGAATACAAGCTCTACTGCTTCGCCCAATCCGGGAACTGCTTCAAGGCGGCGTTGATGCTGAACCTGTGCGGCGCAAGCTGGACGCCGCGCTTCGTCGACTTCTTCAACGGCGAGACCAGGACCCCCGAGTACCGCAAGAACGTGAACGAGATGGGCGAGGCGCCGGTGCTCGAGTTCGGCGCCACGCGCATGGCTCAGTCCGGCGTGATCCTCGATTACCTTGCGTCCACTTTCGGCAAGTTCGGCTGGAAGGGCGAATCCGAACGCCGCGAGATCCTGCGCTGGCTGCTTTGGGACAACCACAAGTTCACGAGCTACATCGGTACGCTGCGCTTCCTGCTGCAGTTCCAGAAAACCGGCGAGACGCCAGTCACCGAATTCCTGCGCGGGCGTGTGAACGGCGGCCTCGGCATCCTCGAGCTGCGCCTCAAGGATCAGAAATTCATCATCGGTAACGCGCCGACGATCGTCGACATCTCGGCTTGCGGCTATCTCTACTGGCCGGACGAATGGGGCGTGAGCTGGAGCCAGTATCCGGCGATTGCCGCGTGGCTCGAGCGCATAAAATCGCTTCCCGGCTGGGTGCATCCGTATGAGCTGATGCCTGGCCATCCCCTGAAAAGGTAGCCATGCTGCAAGCCGCCGACCTCACCATCCGCCTCCATCCCGCCGACGACGTGGTGATCGCCCGCGTCGAGCTTCCCGGTGGGACCCTGGTTCCGAAGGAAAACATCCGCGTCGCCGTGCGCGTGCCTCCGGGCCACAAGGTCGCCGTGCGCGATGTGCCGAAGGGGCAGCCGGTGCATCGCTACAACCAGATCATCGGCTTCGCCACGCAGGACATAAAAGCCGGCGACCACGTGCATGTCCATAACGTCGCGATGGGCGACTTCCAGCGTGACTACGCCTACTGCACGCTGGCAAAAGCCACCGATTACGTGCCGACTGCAGCGACCTTCATGGGCATCAAGCGCGCCGATGGTCGCATCGCTACGCGCAACTACATCGGCATCCTCACCAGCGTGAACTGCTCGGCGACGGTGGCGCGGATGATCGCCGAGCACTTCAAGAACCGACTCGACGACTATCCCAATGTGGACGGCGTCGTCGCCCTCACACACAAGACCGGCTGCGGCATGGCAAGCGAGGGCGAAGCAACCGATGTCCTGCGCCGCACGATTGCCGGATATGCGCGCCACCCGAACTTCTACTCATCGCAGCTCGTCGGCCTCGGCTGCGAGGCGAACCAGATCAACATGCTCTTGTCCGCTCAGGGCTTGAAGAAGAGCGACAAGCTCGCCGCGTTCACCATCCAGGAGAAAGGCGGCACGCGCAAGGCGGTCGAGAGCGGCATCGCGCGCGTGAAAGAAATGCTGCCCGAGGCGAACAAGGTGAAGCGCGAGCCGGTGCCCGCGTCGCATCTCACGCTCGGATTGCAGTGCGGCGGTTCGGACGGCTACTCGGGCATCAGCGCGAATCCCGCACTCGGAGCGGCGGTCGACTTGCTCGTGCGTCATGGCGGCACCGCGATCCTCTCCGAAACGCCGGAGATTTACGGCGCCGAGCATTTGCTCACTCGTAGAGCCGTGAGCCAGGCAGTGGGCGAGAAGCTCATCGAGCGCATCCACTGGTGGGAGGAATACACGCGCCGCAACGGCAACGAGATGAACAACAATCCCTCGCCGGGCAACAAGGCGGGCGGCCTCACCACCATATTGGAGAAATCGCTCGGTGCGGTCGCCAAAGGCGGCACGACCAATCTGGTCGCCGTCTACGAATACGCGCAACCCGTGACGGCGAAGGGCTTCGTCTATATGGACACGCCGGGCTACGACCCGGTGTCGGCGACCGGCCAGGTAGCCGGCGGCGCGAACATGATCTGCTTCACCACGGGGCGCGGCTCTGCGTATGGGTGCAAACCAGCGCCGTCGCTCAAGCTCGCCACCAATACGCCGCTCTTCGTGCACCAGGAAGATGACATGGACTTCAACTGCGGCACGATCGTCGACGGCACGGAGTCGATCGCCGAAGCGGGCGAGCGCTTCTTCAAGTTGATCCTCGACACCGCTTCCGGCAGAAAGACCAAGAGCGAAGAGTTCGGCTACGGCGACGATGAATTCGCGCCGTGGACGCTCGGCGCCACAATGTAATGGCGACGCTGCCGGACATCGCCATCGCGCTCGCGCTTGCCTGGGGCGCCGGACTGCGCGCCTACGCGGTGGTGTTCGCCGTCGGGGTGGCCGGCGCCATGGGCTGGGTCGAGCTGCCCGGTCATCTCGAGGTGCTGCAGCACCCGGTCGTCATCTTCGCGAGCGGCTTCATGACGCTGGTCGAGTTCGGCGCCGACAAGGTGCCATGGCTCGACAGCATCTGGGACGCGATGCACAGTTTCGTCCGCATTCCTGCCGGCGCGGCGCTGGCCGCCATGGCGTTCGGCGACTCGCCCTCGGCGGTGATGGTCGCTGCGGGATTGCTCGGTGGCAGCCTCGCCGCCGCGATGCACGTCGCGAAATCCGGCACCCGCGCAACGCTCAATCTTTCGCCCGAGCCTTTCTCGAACTGGATGGCGTCGCTCTCGGAAGATGCGATTGTGCCGCTCGGGCTGTGGCTCGCGTTCGTCCATCCACTCGCCTTCCTGCTCGTGCTCGCTCTCACCTTGCTCGCCGTGGTGCTGTTGATGCGGCTCGTGTGGCGCGGGTTCCGGCGGCTCGTCGCCACCTCCACTTAATGCCTCGCTTCTATCTCGATTCGGCGCTGCGCGCCGGAACGAGCGTGCTGCTTCCCGAGGACAGCGCACATCACGCCGTGCATGTCCTGCGTGTGCAAGCAGGAGAGGAGGTCACCCTCTTCAACGGACGCGGCGGGGAATTCGCAGCGCGCATCGCGTCGATTCAGCGCCTGAAGGTCCTGGTCGATGTGCTGGCCCACCAAGGCATCGAGCGCGAGTCGCCGCTGCGCGTCGTGCTGGTACAGGGCGTATCCGCCGGCGAGCGCATGGACTTCACGGTGCGGAAGAGTGTCGAGCTCGGTGTGGCCGAGATCCAGCCGGTACTGGCCGCCTCCTCGGTCGCACGACCGAAAGGCGAGCGGGCGGCCGCGCGGCAGGCGCACTGGCAGAAGATCGCCATCGCTGCCTGCGAGCAATGCGGGCGTAACCAGATACCGACGGTGCATCCGACCTTCGCCGCGAGCGACTATCGCGGCGGCATCGGCACCAAGCTCCTGCTCTCGCCCGCGTCCGAGCTGCGCTTCTCTCAGGCAGTGAAAAGTGGCGGCAGCGAATTCACTATCGCCGCCGGACCCGAGGCGGGATTCAACGCGACCGAGGAAAGCGCGTTCCTCAACGCGGGCTTCGTCCCCGTGCGCCTCGGCGCGCGCGTACTGCGCACCGAGACGGCTGGGATAGCGGCGCTCGCCGCGCTTAGCGCCCTGCTGGGAGACTTCTAGAAATCAGCTCGGCGAGACGCGTGTTGCCGTTGTCGCGCGCGATGTCGAGCGCCGTGCGGCCGCTCCAGGCGCGCTCGGTGAGATTGACGCCCTTGCCCGCGATGAAAAGCTCGGTGGCGAGCTCGTCGTTGCGCTTCACGGCATCGAGGAACTCGCCGTGGTCGTAGTAATGCAATCCCATGGCGGTCAGGTCCTTGCGCGCCTGCAATGTGCGATCGGCCGAGATGGCGGTGGTGGCTGGCGCTGCGGCCTGTTGCTTGAGCGCGAGGCTCGCCATCTCCCGGCCCATCGCCGCGATACGCTGGCGATATTCATCCGGCATCTCCGCCGTCGCGCCGGCAAAGAGGCTGGCGATTGCCTGGTTCGCTTCGTAGTTGCGGCCGGCGAGCAGGTCGGACATCGCCTGGTCCGGGTACGGGCTTACGCCAATGCGCATCGCCGTCTGCAGCAGCGTCAGCATGTGGCCGAACGCGGTCCAGTCCTGGGCATCATCGGCAGCGCGCACCGTCATCGGCAGCATGGCGAGTGCGAGAAAAAGAATACGAAGCGATTTCATGCGACCCTCCTTGGAACAGGCGAAGCATAACTCGCGGATTAGCCCGTACAATTTGTAAAAAATACAATGGCAACGAACCAGAACCCGGTCGACTCACCCGAGCTCTTCGTGCGCTGGCTGCGCCAGGTCGCACCGTATGTGCACGCATTCCGCGGCCGCACCTTCGTCGTCGCCTTTGGCGGCGAACTCTTTACCGAGCGTCAGCGCTTCCTCAGTTTTGTCCATGACCTGAACCTGCTCGCCGCGCTCGGCATTCGGCTGGTGCTGGTGCATGGCGCGCGGCCACAGATCGAAGCGGAGCTGAAAGCGCGCGGCGTGCGATCGAAGTACGCGCAAGGCCTGCGCGTCACCGATGACGCCGCGCTGATCGCGGTCAAGCAGGCAGCCGGCGTGCTGCGCATTGAAATCGAAGCGGTACTGTCGCAAGGGCTGCGGCATTCGCCGATGGCGGGCGCCCAGATCCGCGTCAATTCCGGCAACTTCATCACCGCCCGCCCGATCGGCGTGCGCAAGGGCGTCGACTTCCTCTACACCGGTGCCGTCCGCAAGGTCGATGCATTCGCCATTCGCGGGGCGCTCGACGCAGGCGAAGTGGTGCTGGTCGCGCACGTCGGCTACTCGCCGACGGGCGAAGTGTTCAACCTCGCATGGGAAGACGTCGCCGAGAACGTCGCCGTCGCGCTTCGTGCGGACAAGCTTCTCATGTTCACCGACAAGCTGCCGCTCGACCGCAAAGAGCAGGTGATCAGCGAGCTCACGGCGCAGGAGGCGGACGCGCTGGCACGCAAGGGCGGCGCAATCACCGCGCAAACGTCGCGCGCACTGGAGCATGCGGTGCGTGCGCTCGCCGGCGGCGTGGGCCGCGCACACCTCGTCTCGCGCCGAGTGCCGGGATCGCTCCTGCTCGAGCTCTTCACGCAGACCGGCGTCGGCACGATGCTCACCGCCGATACCCTGGAGAAGCTGCGGCCGGCGCGGATCGAGGACGTCGGCGGCATGCTGACGTTGATCGAGCCGCTCGAGGCCGACGGCACGCTCGTCAAGCGCAGCCGCGAGCTGCTCGAGGCGGAGATCGGCAACTTCCTCGTCGTCGAGCACGACGGCGTGATCCGCGGCTGCGCTGCGCTCTATCCCTTCGCGGAGGACAAGAGCGCGGAATTCGCCTGCCTCGCCGTAGCACCCGATTACCGCGACGCCGGCTACGGCGAAAGGCTGCTGCTCGCCTGCCAGGAGCGTGCCAAGGCGCTCAAGCTGCGCAAGCTCTTCGCGCTCACCACGCACGCCGCGCACTGGTTCATCGAGCTGGGCTTCCGCCCTGGCGACGTCAGCGCGCTGCCTTCGCAGCGCCAGACGATGTACAACTGGCGCCGCGGTTCGAAGGTCTTCTTCAAACGCATATAATTTTCCAATGGCTCGGATGGTGAAGTGCGTCAAGCTCGGCCGCGAGGCCGAAGGTCTGGATTTCCCGCCCTATCCCGGCGATCTCGGCAAGCGCATCTGGGAGAACGTCTCGAAGGAAGCGTGGGCGCAGTGGCTGAAGCAGCAGACCATGCTCGTCAACGAGAATCGGCTGAACCTCGCCGACCCGCGCGCGCGTAAATACCTCATGGAGCAGACCGAGCGGCATTTCTTCGGCCAGGGCGCCGACGTCGCTTCGGGCTTCGTTCCGCCGCAGAAGTGAACCGAATTTCCGAGTTCTGGGACGACGCGATCGTCCCGACGCTGGTCGAATACATCCGCATCCCGGCGAAGTCGCCGCATTTCGATCGCGAGTGGCAATCGCACGGCTACATCGACGAAGCGGCGAAGCTAGCCGCTCGCTGGTGCGAGAAAAATCCCGTCCCGGGCATGAAGCTCGAGACCGTGCGCATCGAGGGCCGCACGCCGTGCATCTTCATCGACGTGCCAGGCACGAGTGCGAGCAAGGACACGGTGCTTCTCTATGGGCACCTCGACAAGCAGCCGGAAATGGTCGGCTGGCGCACCGGGCTCGGCCCCTGGACGCCGGTGATCGAGGACGGCCGACTCTATGGCCGCGGCGGCGCCGATGATGGCTACGCGGTCTTTGCCGCAATCGCAGCGCTGCGGCAGTTGCGCGAGGACAAGCGGCCGCATCGCCGCTGCGTGATCCTCATCGAGTGCTGCGAGGAAAGCGGCAGTGGCGATCTCCCCTACTACATCGACGCGCTGGCCTCGCGCATGGGCACCGTCTCTCTGGTGGTGGCGCTCGATTCGGGCTGCGGCAACTATTCGCAACTCTGGGGCACCACGTCGCTGCGCGGGCTGGTGAACGGCGTGCTCACGGTCGAGGTGCTGACCGAAGGCGTGCACTCCGGCCATGCGAGCGGTCTCGTCGCCTCCAGCTTTCGCATTGCGCGCGCGCTTCTCGACCGCATCGAAAACGCCAGCACCGGACTGATCGCGGACGCGGCTTTCAACACAACTATCCCTGATGACCGGAAGTCGCAGGCGCGGCGCACCGCCCAGGTCCTCGGCGACGAGATCTGGGACACGCTGCCGATGGTCGAGGGCATGAAACCGATGCAAAGCGATCTCTCGGAGCTACTGCTCAACGGCACGTGGCGCCCGATGCTCGCAACGATCGGGGCAGACGGCCTGCCGGCACCGGCCATGGCCGGGAATGTGTTGCGGCCGAAGACGCAGCTCGTCCTATCGCTCCGCATCCCGCCGACGATCGAGGGCGAGAGCGCGGCGCATCGGCTGAAGCAGCTGCTGGAATCCGATCCTCCCTATGGCGCAAAGGTGAGCTTCGAATACAAGCAGGCGGCGACCGGCTGGAACGCGCCGTCGACTGCGTCCTGGCTGGAGCGAACGCTGGACGAGACCTCGAAGCGTTATTACGGACACGGCATGATGTGGATGGGCATGGGCGGCACGATCCCATTCATGGCGATGCTCGGCGAGAAGTTTCCGCAGGCCCAGTTCCTCATCACCGGCGTGCTCGGCCCGCACTCGAACGCGCACGGCCCGAACGAGTTCCTGCATATCGCCTATGCCAAGAAGCTCACCGCCTGCGTCGCCGACGTGCTTACCGCGCACGCGGCGAGCTGATCGTCCGCACGCCGCTCGCTTCGCCTAGCAGGAGCACGTCCGCCGGCCGCCGGGCAAAGATGCCGTTGGTGACCAGGCCCGCGATGTTGTTGAGCTCCGCTTCCACGGTCGGCGGATCGAGCAGGACGAGCCCATGGCAATCGAGGATCAGGTTGCCGTTGTCGGTCTTGTAGTTCTCGCGCAGCACCGGCTGCGCGCCGCGCTTCAGCATCTCGCGCCCGACCAGGCTGCGCGCCATCGGGATCACCTCGAGCGGCAGCGGAAACTTGCCGAGCACCGGTACGAGCTTCGACGCATCGCAGATGCAGACGAACTTCTTCGCCACTGCAGCGACGATCTTTTCGCGCGTCAGCGCGCCGCCGCCGCCCTTGATCATGTGGAGGTTCTCGGTAACCTCATCGGCGCCGTCGACATAGACGTCGAGCGCATTCACGCTGTTGAGATCGAACACGCGGATGCCGTGCTTCTTCAGCCGCTCGGCGCTCGCTTCCGACGCGGCGACCGCGCCTTCGATGCGGCCTTTGATGGTCGCCAGCGCGTCGATGAACATATTCACCGTCGAGCCTGAGCCGACCCCGATCACGCCCTCCTGCGCGTACTTGAGCGCCGCTTCTGCAACCTTGCGCTTCAGCTCGTCCTGCGTCATTTCTTCCTCTGCGGGGGCAAGTCGGTGCAGACGCCTTCGAAGGCCTCCGCAGCCATGCCAACCGATTCGCTGGTCGTCGGATGGGGATGGATGGTCTTGCCGATGTCGGTTGCGTCCGAGCCCATCTCCACAGCGAGCGCGAGCTCGCTGATGAGATCACCGGCACCGGTGCCGACGATCCCGCCGCCGAGGATGCGATGGTTCTCGGCGTCGAAAATGAGCTTGGTGAAGCCTTCGTCGCGCGCGTTGGCGATCGCGCGCCCCGATGCAGCCCATGGAAACTTGGCGACACCGACCTTGGTGCCGTTCTTCTTCGCCTCTTCCTCGGTGATGCCGACCCAGGCGACTTCCGGATCGGTGTAGGCCACCGACGGAATGACCCGCGCATCGAAGAAGGACTTCTCGCCGGCGATGACCTCGGCCGCCACATGTGCCTCGTGCACCGCCTTGTGCGCGAGCATCGGATTCTTGGTCACGTCGCCGATGGCGAAGATGTGCGCCACGTTCGTGCGCATCTGCTCGTCGGTCTCGATGAAGCCACGGTCGGTCACCGCGACGCCCGCCTTCTCGGCGCCGATCTTCTTGCCGTTCGGCGTACGGCCGACAGATACAAGAATCATGTCGTACGTCTGGGCTTCCTTGCCCTCGAACGAGACCTTCAAGCCCTTCGGCGACGCTTCGACCTTGCTGGTCCTGGTCTTGAGCATCACGTTGTCGAAGCGGCCCTTGTTGTACTTCTCCCAGACTGCGACCAGATCGCGATCCGCGCCGAGCATGAGACCGTCCATCATCTCGACGACGTCGAGCCGAGTGCCGAGCGTCGAATACACGGTGCCCATCTCGAGGCCGATGATGCCGCCGCCGATGATCAGCATCTTCTTCGGCACGCTCGGCAGCTCAAGCGCGCCGGTGGAATCCACGATCCGTGGATCTTCGGGCAAGAACGGAAGCTTCGCCGCTTGCGAGCCGACTGCAATGATGGCATTTGCGAATTTGAGGGGTTTGCCGTCGACTGACAGCGAGTTAGGCCCGGTGAAGCTCGCGACGCCTTGCATCACCGTCACCTTGCGCATCTTCGCCATCGCCGCGAGTCCCCCGGTGAGCTTGCCGACCACCTTACTCTTGAACGCTCGCAGCTTGGAGAGGTCGAGCTTCGGCTCGCCGAAGCTGATGCCATGGTCGGCGAGGTGGCGGGCGGCATCCATCACGGCCGCGGTATGCAGCAGCGCCTTGGAAGGAATGCAGCCGACGTTGAGGCACACGCCGCCGAGCGTCGGATAGCGCTCGACGAGCACTGTCTTGAGTCCCAGGTCGGCGGCACGGAACGCGGCCGAGTAGCCGCCCGGCCCTGCCCCGATCACGACGACATCGCAATCGAAGTCGCCTTTTGGTGCGGGCGTTGGCGACGGCGTCGCTGCCGAAACAGGTTTCGCTGCTGCCGGCTTCTCGGCCGGTGCGCTGGCGCCTTCCAACAGCAGGATGAGCGAACCCTGCGAGACCTTGTCGCCGGTCTTGACCTTCAGCTCTTTCACTATGCCGGCAGCGGGCG
>Ga0310810_10009466_pt1 | contig 11274 bp, 5 predicted proteins | sample NCmetagenome_FD_207641 | JGI IMG/M metagenome (GOLD analysis project Ga0310810, IMG submission 207641) | Soil microbial communities from experimental microcosm in Duke University, North Carolina, United States - NC | ecosystem: Engineered > Artificial ecosystem > Soil microcosm > Unclassified ... | reverse complement strand
CGGGCAGCGGATCCCCCGCCGCGATATCGTGCTGGCCGCTGGCAGAGAGAATGGGCGCCGGGGAATAGGCGGTTCCGCCGCCGAAAGAATAAGCGCCGTTGGGGTTGGTGCCAAAAATGGTGGAGTCACGGTTGGCCCTGAACTCAATTCCCCACTTGAAGGCATGGCTGCCGCGCACAAATGAGGTGTCGTTTTTGAGTTGGTAAAGGTTGCTGTAGGAGCCAATGATGGAGCCGTCGGCCGAGTTGAAGGCTTCGTACAGGCCATCGCCGTATCCGATTGCCGGCTGGGTATGGTTGGAACTGGGGAACAGCGGCGTGCTGCGAATGTAACCGATCGTAGTCTCATTCGTGAGGTGAGAGGAAAGGTTACGTGTGTACTTCACCATGGCGTTCCGCTGGTGATCGAAGAAGCGGATTCCAAAACTGGGGTCAATCGCCGTCTGGTCGGGATTGATCAGCGGACCGTTAACCTGGTTCAGGCTGAAGCGCGTCATCAGCGAGGATTTATCGGAAATTGCGTGGTCAACTCGCACCGAGAACTGGTCGGTGTTGGTGGCAACCTTGGATGAGGCTTCGTAGGTCCGGGCGCCATAAGCGCCCCCGGGGTTGTTAGGCAGCGGATAGGCCGCCAAAATCGGCGCCACCGCCGGATTCACCGGGACCCGGAGAGTGTCGCCGGGAAAGGCTGTGGTATCGAAGCCCTGCCGTTCGGCGGCTGTGGGCACGGGAAACACCTGCGTTGTCCCCAACACCTGCCGGAATCCCTGGTACTCGCCAAAGAAGAAGGTGTGGCGGCGTCCGTCGTAGATGCCCGGAAGCACGACGGGGCCGCCGACGGTAGCCCCGAATTCATTGCGTACAAACGGGGGAATGCGCCGCTTACTGAGGGGATCAATATGATCGAAATAATTGCGGGCGTCGAAGGCCGCATTGCGCACAAAGGCAAAGGCGCTGCCATGGATCTGGTCAGTTCCTGATTTCGAAACCACGTTGGTATAGCCGGCGGCACCGTGACCGATTTCCGGCGGCATCACGCCGGAACTGGCTTGTACCTCCTGGATGGCGTCCACGTTAAAATTTGAAAACGTGGCGCCGCCCATCTCGGGGTCCGTGGTATCGGCGCTATCTATGGCAAATACCGCCGTGGAACCGCGTTGTCCGTTAACCGCGAACTGCTGCGTGAAATTAGCCGCTCCGTTGGTGTCGGTCATGGTCCCGGCGGCCAGCAGCAGCAGTTTGCTGAAGTCACGGGCATTGAGCGGCAGGGTGGAAACTTGCTCGCTGGAAAGGTGCTCGCCGCCGGAAACATCGGAAGCTGATGGCTCCGCATTCACCACCCGCAGAGCCTGGCCTGGGGAACAGAGCTGCAGCCCGGCGGTTAGCGCCAATCCTGCCTGAAACTTCAGGGTTCCAGACATTCGGCAGCTCGCCGCTTTGCTCTCCACCGAAACCTCGTAATTTCCGGGAGCAATTTCATCAAAATGAAACTCGCCCCGTTGGGAAGTGCGGCTTAGGTAATCGGGGTTGTGAGCCGCGGAGTGTAATCGCACCGCCGCGTTAGGGACAGCGGCATTTGACTGGTCGCGCAGCACGCCTCGCCACGAGCCTGCCGAACTCGCGCCTGCCGGCCCCGCCAGGGTCAACAGGCAGACAGCAACCATTGCTCGAATTGGAATAATGACCTCCCTCTGGTGCGGGGCAAAGCAGCCCGAGGCTGCGCCCGGAGCGGAATCAACCGGAGTATGAGATTTTAACTGCTAACTCAGCGTAAATCGGTTTCTCCGCTTACAAATAGTCACAATCTGCTCCCAGGGCGCGCCCTTCACGGCGTGGGCTCCAGATTTACTGCCCCAGTGGTAAGCTTTTCGATTCAATTTCCCGGGGGGGACGAGCATGGGCAAACGATTGTGGACGATGCTGGGCTTGCTGTTGTTTTTGCTTGGGGAATGCTGGGCGCAGAACCTGGCCTACGACGTGGTCATTCGCAACGGCCACATCATTGATGGCACCGGCTCACCCTGGTATGGGGCCGATATTGGCATCCGCGATGGCCGCATCGCTGCCATTGGAGACTTGGCCGCGGCCCAGGCCAAACGCACGATTCACGCGCACGGCATGGTGGTGGCCCCCGGCTTTATTGACATGCTGGGGCAATCGGAGCTGACCATCCTTGTGGACCCGCGTCTGCCCTCGAAAATCTACCAGGGGATTACCACCGAGATTACCGGCGAGGGCGATTCGGTCGCCCCGCAAACCGACGCCACCATCCAGGCGGACCGCGTGGGCTACGAGCACTACCACATCCAACCTGACTGGCGCACTCTCGACCAGTACTTCCAGCGACTGCAGAAGCAGGGTATGGGCATCAATCTGGCCACCTACGTGGGCGCCACCCAGGTGCGGCGCGTGGTGCTGGGAGACGCGGATGTGCAGCCCACTCCCGCCCAACTTGAGCAGATGAAGACGCTGGTGGACCAGGCCATGCAGCAGGGCGCCATGGGCGTTTCCACGTCTCTGGAGTACGCGCCCGCTCCCTATGCCCGCACCGACGAACTGATCGCGCTGGCAGCAGAGGCCGCCAAGTACGGGGGTATCTACGCCAGCCACATGCGCAGCGAGGGCGATGCCGAGATGGCTTCGCTGGACGAAACCATCCGCATTGGGCGGGAAGCGCACATCCCGGTGGAGATCTGGCATTTAAAAACCGCCGGCAAGCGCAACTGGGGCAAAATGCCGGAAGTGGTGGCCAAAATTGACGCCGCCCGCGACTCCGGCGTGGACATCTCGGCCGATACCTACGCCTACACCGCCTGGTTTAACTCGCTTTCCGCCTTTATTCCGCCCTGGGCGCATGACGGCGGCGACGCCAAGCTGATTGAGCGCCTGAAGGACCCCGCCGCCCGCGCCCGCATCCGCAAGGACATGCTTGCCGCCAGCAGCACGTGGGACAACGAGTGGGACGAGATACCCGGGCCGCAAGCGGTGCTGATCGGAGTGGTGCAGAACCCCCAACTGCTGCCGCTGCAGGGCAAGACCCTGGCGCAGGTAGCACAGATGTGGCGCCAGGACCCCATTGACGCGCTCTGCGACCTGCTTATCAAGGACAACGCCTTCACCGGTGTGGCCGTGTTCGGCATGTCGGAACCGGACGTGGTGCTGGCGCTGCAGCAGCCCTGGGTTTCGGTGGACAACGACTCGTCCGGCGCCGCGCCCACGGGGTTGCTCGGGCAGGAGCACCCACATCCCCGCGCCTACGCCACCTTTCCCCGCATTTTGCGCAAATACGTGCGCCAGGAGCACAAGCTGTCATTGCCGGATGCCATCCGCAAGTTCAGCGCGTTGCCGGCGCAACGCATGCACCTGAGCGACCGTGGTGTGCTGAAAAAGGACATGTGGGCGGACGTCGTAGTGTTCGATCCGGCGACTGTTCGCGATGTGGCCAGTTTCGAGAATCCCAACCAGCTCTCGCAGGGTATGGAATACGTGCTGGTTAATGGCGTGCCCGTAATTGACGGCGGCAAGATGACCAATGTGCTTCCGGGGAAAGTGCTTCGCGGCCCAGGGTACACGAGGCCTTAACCACAGAGGAAAAACTTTTCAAAAGCCTTGGGATCACGTGGGACAAGCGGAGAAGGGTACCAGGTCAACAGCTACTGCGAAGGAAATTCGACCGACCAGTATTTCAGTTGTCTGACCAACTACCTATCTCCCGGCCGAGTTCGGGTTTTTGGATTTACCTTCGTGAACCCTCGAGCCCCTTGGTGGTGAAAAGGGTCCGCTGTGACCTCTGTGTCCTCTGTGGTTAATAATGGTCTTGAGGTGACAGATGCTGCCCCGGTCCTCATCTAACCGCAAGATGCCGCCGCAAGAGGTTTCCGTTACTATATCTGCTGCCCAATGAGGCCAGACACTACCTACGAGTTCCACGTCTGCCGCGCGGCGCGCGACCGCTACCGCTTCGACCAGACGCTGTTCTCGCTCAGCGGTAATGTGGTGTTCGCCAACCTGGCCGCCAGCCGCGAGTTCGCCAGGCGCATGAATCGCATACGGGAGGTTGACCGCCATCCCGAGCTGGCTGTCAACCCGGGCGCGTTAAATGCCATGGGACTGATTGACGAAGTCCTGCATGCGCTCGTGGAACTCTACCGCAAGCAGCGCGATCCCCGCGTCATGCTGGATGCGCTCTCCTGGTTCGAATCCCGGCTCGGCCGGGAAATGCTGGACCGAACCCTGCAAACCTTCGCCGACCACTTTCCTACGGTGGCAGTTTATCGCGGCGAGAAGAAGGCGGCGGAATGGCTGCGTGAGTCTACTGCCGGTGTGCCTCACCGTGCCATGGCACTGGAAGAGCTCATGCTCCTCTGGCTTGCCAACCTTAATCCCGCGTTCAAGAGCTTCGAAGAGCTGTTCAAAGACGACCTGCTCGCCTCGAGAACGGCGTACCCTAAGCTCACGGCGGAGTTGCGGGACTACTTCGAAACGCGGCCACGATTCGGTCCCGAGAACCAGAACCTGGTGGACATGCTGCGTGCGCCGGCACTGGCCTCGCCCGACTCGCTCTCCGGCCAGCTGGCATACATCCGCGAAAAATGGAGTGACCTTCTGGGCGACATGGTGCGCCGCCTGCTGACCGCTCTCGACGTGCTCAAGGAGGAAGAGGTCGCCATCTGGCTGCGCTTCCACCCGCCGGGCACGCATTTCGGCGGGCCTTTGGGACTGGGCGACTCCAGCCCCGCCGCCATCCCTCATTATTCGGAATTCGAATACGAGCGCTTCAGTCCCGACCTGGAGTGGATGCCCAGCACAGTGCTGATGGCGAAGAGTGTTTACGTGTGGCTGGACCAGCTTTCCAAATACTATGGCCGCCACATCCACCGCCTCGACCAGATTCCCGACGAGGAACTGGACCTGCTCGCCCGCCGGGGATTCAACTCGTTGTGGCTGATCGGAGTATGGGAGCGCAGCAAAGCGTCGCAGCGTATCAAGCAGCTGACTGGCAACCCGGAGGCGGTCGCCTCCGCCTACTCGCTAGCTGATTACACCATCGCCGAGGACCTGGGTGGCGAAGCCGCCTGCGCCAACCTGCGTGATCGCGCCTGGGCACGCGGTATCCGCCTGGCCAGCGACATGGTACCCAACCACATGGGCATTGACTCGCGCTGGGTCATCCAGCATCCCGACTGGTTTCTCTCCCTGCCCTATAGCCCGTTTCCTTCGTACACCTTTAACGGGCCCGATCTGTCCAGCGACGGCCGGGTGGAAATCAAGATTGAAGATCATTATTTCAATCGCAGCGACGCCGCCGTGGTATTCCGCCGCCTCGACCAATGGAGCGGCGACACCCGTTTCATCTATCACGGCAATGATGGCACCAGTTTTCCCTGGAACGACACCGCTCAGCTTAATTACCTGAACCCGGAAGTGCGTGAGGCGGTGATCCAGACCATTCTGCACGTCGCCCGGCTCTTTCCCGTCATCCGCTTTGATGCCGCCATGACCCTCACCAAGCGCCACTACCAGCGCCTGTGGTTTCCGCAGCCCGGCAGCGGCGGCGCCATTCCCTCACGCGCCGAGCATGGCCTGACCAAGGAGCAGTTCGATGCCGCCATGCCCAAGGAGTTCTGGCGCGAGGTGGTGGACCGAGTGGCCGCCGAAGCGCCCGGCACGCTGCTGCTGGCAGAAGCCTTCTGGCTGATGGAAGGCTACTTTGTGCGCACCCTGGGCATGCATCGCGTCTACAACTCCGCCTTCATGAACATGCTGCGCGACGAAGAAAATGCCAATTACCGCAGCGTCATGAAAAATACGCTGGAGTTTGACCCTGACGTGCTCAAGCGCTACGTCAACTTCATGAACAACCCTGACGAGCGCACGGCGGTGGACCAGTTCGGCAAGGGCGACAAATATTTTGGCGTCTGTACGCTGATGGTGACGCTTCCCGGCCTGCCCATGTTCGGCCACGGACAAATCGAAGGCTTTACCGAGCGCTACGGCATGGAATATCGCCGCGCCTATTACGACGAGAAGCCCGATCCCTGGCTGGTAGCGCGGCACGAGCGCGAAATTTCGCCACTCCTGCACCGTCGCCCGCTCTTCGCCGAGGTGCGCGACTTCCTGCTCTACGACTTCTACACCGACGAGGGCTGGGTAAACGAGGACGTCTATGCCTACTCCAACCGCCTGGGTGAGCATCGTGCCCTGGTGGTCTATCACAACCGCTATGCCAGCACGCGCGGCTGGGTGCGCATCTCCGCTGGACAGGCCGAAAAGCTCCCCGCAGGCGGCAAACGTGTCCGCCAGCGCACCTTGGGGGAATCGTTCGGCCTCTCCGGCGACCCCTCCATGTTCGTGGCTTACCGCGACAGCTTCACCGGCCAGGAATACCTGCACCGCGCGCGCGATGTGGCGGAACGCGGACTGCACCTGGAGCTGCATGCCTACCAGTGCCAGGTGTTCCTTGACTGGCGCGACATATGCGACCACAACGGCCGCCCCTGGGGTGCTTTGTGCGAGATGCTAGCCGGTAACGGTGTCTCCAGCCTGGATGACGCGCTGCGCCAGTTGGAATTGCATCCGGTTCACGATGCCATTCGGGCTTTGTTGGATTCCGCGCTGGCTCAGGAGTTCGCTGAATATGCTGTCCCCGCGGAGCCCGGTGAAGTGAGGCGCCCCGCGGCCGAACTGGTGCAGGATGCGTGTCGTCGCGCTCGCCACTTCCTGGAAGAGGCGCGGCGCTTTGCCTCCAGCGCCGGCGGGGAAGCGGTTGGCTTGGGTCCGGCGCGGGAGTGGCAGGGCCAGATGGAGACAGTTGCCGGTGAACTTTGCGAGCACCTGGAAGCGTCGCTGCGCATCCCCGAACTGGAACACTACTTCTCGCAGCCCTGGCCGGAAGAGGCGCGCTTCGTGCTGCCTACCGCCGGCGCCGATCCCAAAACGGGCTTGCCTGCCTGGGGCGGAGTGCTGGCTTGGTGTGCAGTGCACGCGCTTGGCCGATTGTCAGATCCGCTGGAACCGGCCGCCGCGCAATTATTCGATTCCATGCACCTTCGCGAGGCCATCGCCGATGCCTTAGCCCAGCTGGGCCTGAAAGACGAAGAACGCTGGCGGGTGGTGGCGCGCATCCGTGCCGCGGTCGCCCACGCCGGCTGGGCTCCCGGCGCCGCGCTTATTCCCGGGCGCCCCACCGCGCTCTTCAGTTGGGTGCACGATCCCGATGTCGCCTGGATCATTGGCGTCCATGAGTGGGACAGTATTCGCTATTTCGTAAAAGAACCTTACGAGCGCCTTTTGTGGTGGATGGCCTTGCCCGCGCTCATTACACTGGCCAGCGAGCCTGAACCCGACCCCGGGAAAGTTCGTGCTCTGGAACAGCAGATCGAAGCCCGCCTGCGCGCTGCCGCTGAGGGCGGCTACCGGGTGGAAGCACTTTTCGAGACCGGGAAGTGAGTTTGCAGTACTTCAGTCCTCAGTGCCTAGCTCCTCAGGACTGCCGGAAAAAATAGCTGGCCAAATGCCAAGTGCGAATGGCTGATTGCTAAAAGGAGACCCATGGCCCAGGACGCCGCGACCGAACACCAATCCACCAGCATAGATTCCGTGTTGCAGGAGAGCCGCAGCTTCCCACCCCCGGGGGAGTTCAGCCGCCAGGCGCACATCAAGAGTATGCAGGACTATGACCGTCTCTGTGCGGAGGCAGAGCGCGATCCCGAAGCCTTCTGGGGCAACATTGCCCGCGAGCTGCACTGGTTCAAGCCCTGGGACAAAGTGCTGGAATGGAAGGCACCGTGGGCGAAATGGTTTGTCGGAGGGCAGCTCAACCTTTGCTATAACTGCGTGGACCGCCACGTCCAGAGCTGGCGCAAGAACAAGGCCGCCATCATCTGGGAAGGCGAGCCGGGCGACCTGCGCACCCTGACCTATCAGCAGCTGCACGTCGAGGTGCAGAAGTTCGCTAACGTGCTCAAGTCGCTGGGCATAAAGAAGGGCGACCGAGTGGCCATCTACATGGGCATGGTGCCCGAGCTGCCCATTGCCATGCTGGCCTGCGCGCGTATTGGCGCGGTGCACTCGGTGGTGTTCGGCGGCTTCTCCGCCAACGCGCTGGTAGACCGCATTACTGACGCGCAGGCGGTCGCCGTCATTACCCAGGACGGCGCCTACCGCCGCGGCTCCAATGTCCACCTGAAGAAAGCCGTGGACGAGGCCCTGCCGGCCTGCCCCTCAGTCAAGCACGTGATCGTCTACCGGCGCACCGGCCACCACATCCACCTGGAGCCCGGCCGCGATCACTGGTGGCACGAACTCATGGCGGCGGAGAACGGTACCGAATGTCCCGCCGAGCCGCTGGATGCCGAGCACCCGCTCTATATTCTTTACACCTCGGGCACCACCGGCAAACCGAAAGGCGTGGTGCACACCACCGGCGGCTACTCCGTCGGCACCTATATCACCACCAAGTGGGTGTTTGACCTGAAAGAGGAAGACACCTACTGGTGCACCGCCGACATCGGCTGGGTGACGGGGCATAGCTACATCATTTATGGGCCGCTGCAGAACGGCGCTACCAGTCTGATGTACGAGGGTGCGCCCAACCATCCCGAGCCCGACCGCTTCTGGCGCATTATTGACCGGCACAAGGTAAGCGTGTTTTACACCGCGCCCACTGCCATCCGTACCTTCATCAAGTGGGGCGAGCAGTGGCCGCGCAAGCACAAGCTAGCCAGCCTGCGCCTGCTGGGCACGGTGGGCGAACCCATCAACCCTGAAGCCTGGATGTGGTACCGCGACATCATCGGCCACAACCGTTGTCCCATCGTGGATACCTGGTGGCAGACCGAAACCGGCATGATCATGATCACGCCGCTGCCCGGCGCCATCGCAGCCAAGCCGGGCTCGGCCACGCGGCCGTTCCCGGGCGTGATCGTTGACGTGGTCACGCGCGACGGCAAGCCGGTGCCCGAAGGCTCCGGTGGGTACCTGGTTATCAAAAAGCCGTGGCCGGCCATGCTGCGCACTATTTATGGCGACCCCGACCGCTATGTGCGCCAGTACTGGTCGGAGATTCCCAACATCTATTTCACCGGGGATGGCGCCCGCAGAGATAAAGACGGCTACTTCTGGGTGATGGGCCGGGTGGATGACGTCATCAACGTCGCTGGCCACCGCCTGAGCACCATGGAGGTGGAATCGGCGCTGGTGGCCCATCCCAAGGTGGCCGAGGCGGCGGTGGTGGGCCGTCCCGACGAGGTGAAAGGCCAGGCGATTGCAGCCTTCGTCACCTTGGAGCACAGCAACCAGCCTTCGGAGGAATTGAAGGAAGAGCTGCGCAAGTGGGTGGCCAAGGAGATTGGCGCGCTGGCCAAGCCGGATGACATCCGTTTCAGCGATGTGCTGCCCAAAACGCGCAGCGGCAAAATTATGCGCCGCCTGCTGCGCGAACTGGCCTCCAGCGGCGAAGTGAAGGGCGACGTTACCACACTGGAGGACTTAAGCGTAATTGCCAAGCTGCGGGGCAGCGAAGAGGGGTAGAGATTACAGGACCGGCGTCTTGCTCCCGTCGCTGCGAAGGTCAGGTTTGCCACGCACAGGCGCCGAAAGCTACCCGCCTACTTCTCTGACAGGGTGAAATCCACTTCGCTGCTGCCGTTGGGCGTGACCGTTACCTTCTTTTCCCATGTTCGGGGATCGGTGAATAGAGGCCGCTGCACCCGTTTTTCTGTCAGCACGTCGAATACCGGATGTACCCCGACCAAGCCCCAACCTTCGTGCCAAGCCACCAGCGTGTACGTGCCCGCGGGCACATCGCTTAACTCAAAATGTCCGCTCTCGTCCGTGACCGCGTAATAGGGGTTGCGGGCCACTACCATCTCTGCGTTCATCCAGGTGTGGCCTCCATTGCAGCGCAGAGTGACTAATCCGGCTTCCGGCATGGGACGCTCGATCACCCGGTCCTGGAAGGGAAATGGCAAGTTGTAGCTGGCCGCTCCTTCCATGTGCAAGGTGTGCAGGGTGGCGTCCGAACTCTTCATCTGCAGCACCCCGTTTTGCGGCACCAACAGAATGTGCGGTTCGTAACGGCAGTGCTTCTGGTCGAGGTGGCGACGCGGCACCGGCAGATCCATGGCCTTACCGCGGGTAATATCCTGCAGATATACCACCGTGTTGGCCACTCCTCCTTGCGGGCCGACGAGCAACCGCTCCAGATCCACGGTCTTGTTGTGGTCTGGGTCGCATACCTGCGGGTCTTTGTTAATGGGGAAACGGGCCAGATGGGGCAGAGGACCCGACCACTCTACGGTGCCCACAATCTTGCCCCCATTGTCGAGCGTGACTACCTGGTAGTCGCTCTGGGCTGTCGCAGGTGCTGCTGCCAGCAGCAGGAGCACGGCAAGCGCACCCAGCAGAGGCGCACGAGTCATCCGCCGATAGTAATTAGGCTATGGGCCGCCGGCGAACATCACGATAGTAACTTGAGCTGCACCTTGGGACGGGGTCCCCCGGTCATAGGGGATGAAGGCTATGTGGGATACAGCGCGGCCTGACCTCCGAATACGCGTGGGGATGAAGCGGCTACTTCGGGGTGATGGGACGGGCAGACCACGTTACGGGCCATTGCCGCCTTTGTCGCACTGGAACACCGCAACCAGCAAGGGCGATGTGACCACACTGAAACATTTGTACGCCATCGCCAGGCCGCGGGATAGGGACGAGGCCTAAAGCGCACCTGCGTGAATGTCTCCTTGTCGGCGGTCCAGGGTAGCGTCGAATTCCAGCATCGCCAGCCTTGATAGCAGATCCACCGGATGGATGGGCTTAGCCAGCAGCTCGAAGTCGTATCCCTTCCCTCGCGCTTTTTCGAGCAGGTTGGTGGTAGAGGCTTGACCTGAAATTAACAGGATTTTGCAAGCGGGGTGACGCTCACGAATAAGTATCGCCATTTCGACCCCGTCCATGCCGGGCATGATGACGTCGGTGATCACTAGCTCAGGGTTGACGGCCTCGCATTGCTTCAATGCACTTGCAGCGTCATAGGCGACTGTGGTTTCGTAGCCCGAATTTCCCAGGATTGTGCCCAGGGTATCTGCAATAACTCGCTCATCGTCAACCACCAACACTCGCTTAGACTTCCATCTCCCGTCGTGGCCAATCCCTTTCCTCCTTGTTTCATCGTCTATTTCAACCGCCTTTGAAAGAACTTCTGCCAGTGGCACCGTTTCGAACCGCGCATTCAGCTTCTTCACATTTCACCCCGCTACTCTTCACCCTATGCCAG
>Ga0310810_10009465_pt1 | contig 11275 bp, 10 predicted proteins | sample NCmetagenome_FD_207641 | JGI IMG/M metagenome (GOLD analysis project Ga0310810, IMG submission 207641) | Soil microbial communities from experimental microcosm in Duke University, North Carolina, United States - NC | ecosystem: Engineered > Artificial ecosystem > Soil microcosm > Unclassified ... | reverse complement strand
GACGTCTCGTCAGCAACGATGCTTGGCAACGGCGCGGTCACTGTCACGGCGAATCGGCCAGCGCGAGATCCAGCCGTGCGCTCATCGACCTGCGAAAACCGCCGGCCGCTTCTCGAGGAAGGCCCGCGTACCTTCGGCCATGTCCTGCGACCCGGCCAGCAGCGCGAAATGGTTCGCCTCGAGATTGAGTCCGTCGTCGAGAGACGTTTCCGTGCCGCGTACGACGGACTCGATGCACGACGAGAGCGCGAGAGGGCCGTTCACGAGCATCTGACGAAGCATCGCATCGGCGGCCCCTAACAGCTCGGCGCCCGGGACGACACGATTGACGAGGCCGATCCGGTACGCCTCGGCGGCATCGATCATCTCGCCGGTCATGAGCAGTTGCAGGGCGCGGCCCATTCCCACGAGCCGTGGCAGGCGCTGCGTCCCGCCATAGCCCGGACATATCCCCAGTTTGACTTCGGGCTGGCCGAACTTCGCGGCATCGCTGGCGAGGCGTACGTGGCAGGCCATCGCGAGCTCGCATCCGCCGCCAAGCGCGAAGCCGTTCACGGCCGCGATCACCGGCTTCGGCGAGGTCTCGAAGCGCCTGAAGATCTGTTGGCCGCGCAGCGCACGCTGTCTGGCCTGCATGGGGGTCTGCGACGCGAGCTCGCTGATGTCGGCTCCAGCCACGAACGCGCGGCCGGCTCCAGTGAGAATGACTCCGCCAATGTCGTCGCGGCGTCGAACCTCGTCGATCGCGTCACCGAGCTCGCCGATAGTTGCAGCGTTCAGCGCGTTCAGCTTGTCGGGACGATTGACCGTGATCGTGGCGACACGGTCGGCGACGGACAGCTCGATCGAAGCGTATGGCATTCGAGGAAGTGGGCGTCGGAGAGTGGGCTCGAGCGCCGTGGCGGTCGAGGCGGATTTTCAAATGTAAGGAGGTGGACCTGAACTTGCCCTGGCGCGGGTCGTATGAGTGATCGGTGGATCGATCGGCGAGGCACGCCGAGAAAGGGATTCACGTACGTCGATCACGCCGGGCGAGTCATCCGCGATCGCGCGACCATCGACCGCATCGAGCGCCTTCGCATACCGCCGGCATGGCGCGACGTGCGCATCGCGCGGAGCGCAACGGCCTCGGTACAGGCGTGGGGATTCGATGCTCGGGGCCGGCGCCAGTATCGATATCACGAGCGCGCGGTCGAGCGCGGTCAACTTCGCAAGTATCATCGCGTGCGTCGGATGGGCCACGATCTGCCCGCCATGCGCCGCCGAATTGCTCGAGACGTCGGGGCCCGCGAGTTGTCGCGCGAAACAGTGACGGCGGCAGCCGTTCGACTCATTGGTGAGGCATTCTTCCGTGTTGGTAGCGAGCGGTACGAGCGCGACAACGGAACGTTCGGGCTCACCACACTCCGTAAGTCGCACGTGACGCTTGAGGGCGAGCGCGTGCAGTTCGACTATCGCGGCAAGGGGTCCATTCGCCAGCGACAGGTCGTGTTCGACCGGAAGCTGGCGAACGTCATCAGCCGACTGATGAAGACACCGGGCAAGCGGCTGTTCCGCTATCTCGACCGTGGTCGGTGGACGAATCTCACGTCGCAGGACGTGAACGAGTACCTGAGGCGGCTGGGGCGTGCACACTACACGGCGAAGGATTTCCGCACGTGGGGCGGCACGCTGCGCATGGCAACGGTGCTTCACGATCTTGGGCCCGGAGCCAGCACGCGCGAGGCGACGCGCAACGTAGCGCTGGCGGCACGACTCGTTGCGGCGGAGCTCGGAAACACTCCCGCAATCTGCCGCGCGTCGTACGTCCATCCGCTCATCATTGCACGCTATGTGGACGCCGGTGACACGATCGACGCGGACGTCGAGCGGTCGCGAGGCAAACGCCGGGTGAAAGCGAATCACACGCCGGAAGAGCGTGCGCTGCTGGCGTTTCTCGATCGCTACTTTCCTGACCGGCGCCGGCGCACTGCGCGCCGAGAGCGCGAGCGTCGAGAGGATTTGCTGGCCGCCTGAGCCTGCCGCGGCGGACGTTCGCCGCTGTTCCCAGGCGGGCTGTCCGGTGGATAGCTTGTCCGCGTGCAAACGATTCGAGCGGTCGACTGGAGTCCTGACGGTGTCGCCGTACGCATCATCGACCAGCGGCGTCTGCCTGGAGATTTCGTGGAGCGTGACCTCGCTACGCTCGACGAGATCTGCGATGCCATTCGCACGCTGGCAGTGCGCGGCGCACCGGCAATCGGCGTTGCCGGCGCCATGGGAATGGTTGTGGCGCTCTCGGCGCACACGGACGAACTACCCGGTCGATTTCGCGAGCGCGTCCGATCCGTTGGCGCGACCATTCGGGAGACGCGTCCCACCGCGGTGAATCTTCCGTGGGCGATCGATCGGATGCTGCGCGTGGCCGACGCGAGCACCAACTCGCCGCACGTCATTGTCGATGCCCTTCGTGCCGAAGCGACGAGCATACGCGACGAGGACCGAGCGATGTGCGAACGCATCGGGATGAATGGCCTGCCACTACTTCCCGACGGCGCGCGGGTGCTCACCCATTGCAACGCCGGCGCGTTGGCCACGGCCGGAATCGGTACGGCGCTGGCTCCCCTCTACCTCGCGGCGGCCGCGGGCCGTCGGATCGAGGTGTTCGCCGACGAAACCCGGCCGCTGCTTCAGGGCAGTCGCCTAACGTCGTGGGAGCTGACGCGGGCCGGGATTCCTGTGACCGTCATCGCGGACAGCATGGCGGCATCGCTCATGCGAGCGCGCCGAATCGACCTGTGCATCGTGGGCGCGGATCGGATCGCCCGCAACGGCGACGTCGCGAACAAGGTCGGCACCTACGGCGTCGCGGTCGCTGCGCATCACCACGGCATTCCGTTCTACGTCGCGGCTCCGTGGTCGACGTTCGATCCCGCAACGCCGCATGGAGGGGCAATCGAGATCGAGCAGCGCAACCCCGACGAGATCCGGCGCGGCTTCGGCCCGCTGACGGCGACCCCTGAAGCTGCGGTGTACAACCCGGCGTTCGACGTCACGCCGTCGGCGCTCATCACCGCGATCATCAGCGATCGCGGCGTGCATCGGCCGCCGTATGACTTCGCGCCGGACGCATTCCCAACCGAGGCTGCTGTCGCGTGACGCGCCGCAGCGGCGGTCGACGGCTGCCCGTGTTGCTGGACGCGCATGCCGCGGCGCTCGCGGCATGTCGGCGGTGCACGTTCGACGACCCCGCCATTCTACCCGTCATCTCGTCGGCGCGAGAGCCGCTCGCGATGCTCGTTGGCCAGGCGCCCGGAAAGACTGAGGTGGTCGACCGACGGCCGTTTGCGGGTCGCGCCGGACGAACCCTGTTCCGCTGGTTCGAATCGATCGGCATCGACGAGCCGGTTGCACGACGACGCATCTACATCGCCGCTATGACGCGATGTTTCCCGGGATCGAGCCCGTCGGGCCGCGGCGACCGGGTTCCATCGCCGTTCCAGGTCTCGAATTGCTCGGCGTGGCTTGATGCGGAGATCGAGATCATTCGACCGGCCGTGATCATTCCGGTCGGGCGCCTCGCGATAGAACGGTTTCTTGGCAACGGGCTTCTGTCGGAGCTCATCGGCCGCGCCCATCGGCTTTCCGATCTGCCCCGCGCGCCCGTCGCGATTCCGCTGCCGCATCCGTCTGGGGCGAGCAGCTGGATTCACGCGCCGGGCCACATGGAGCTCGTCCGTCGCGCCCTCGATCTCATCGCCGCGCGACTACCGGAGCTCGTTCGAGAGAGCACCGTCACCAGGAGTGTCGCATGATCGCGCAGCTGGCGCTTGCCATGTCACTCACGGCGCCGCCGGACAATTGGTTCGGGTCGGACAAGCTGAAGCATTTCTTCATCGCGGCGTTCACGCAGTCTGTAGCGTACAGCGCCTTACAGGCTGCCCGAGTTAACCACGATGAGGCACTGGTCGGCGCGTGGGCCGTTACTGCTACCGTTTCCGTCGCGAAGGAAGTGCATGACCGACGATCATACGGCCTCTTCAGCTATCGTGATCTCGTTTGGGACGCGGCTGGCGCGGGCGTTGCGACGCTGGTCATCTCGAAGACGGTGAGGACGCCGTCCGACGCGGAGCCGAGCACCGCGTCGCGATTCATGCCGAAGGTGGGACCGCTCTTATCTCGCGTGGTGCCCGGTCCTATATTGGCCCAACAGGTACTGTTCAATCGTGCGCCACGCCGGTAATCAGTGCAGTCGGTGGCGCGACCGCTTTCCGGTCTCCGTATGAGCGATCCTGCCATCAAGCCCGACTTGGAACGCCGCCGCAACGCCGCGCTCCGCGAGCTCATCGACGAGCTACTTTTCCGCGTACGCGATGCCAATCAACACATCGACTTCTGGACGCCGGAAGAGCGGGCCAGAGCCGAGGAAGAGTTGAATACCATCATGTCGCGGGTGCGAGGCGCGGCGCTGCACAAGTCGAAGTGAACCCGAATCCGGCGCCAGTCGCCGAGGGGTAGCTGTGGTACGGGCGCGTACGAAGTTCATCATTGGCGGTGTTCTGGTCCTCGGCACTGCCGGATACCTGATGGCGACGTCCATCGGTGAGACGGGTATGTACTACCTGACTCCCGGCGAGCTGACCGCAAAGGTGAAGGGCGACTCGACGTTCTACGACACGGGCGTGAAGATGGGCGCGCGGGTCGTTCCCGGGACGATTGACCGCGAGCCTGGGGGCCGAGCAGTCTCGTTTCGCGTGACCGACGGTAACCAGATCATTCCGGTCACCTATCGGGGCGTCATCCCTGACACGTTCACCGATAGCGTGGACGTCGTCGTCGAGGGGCGATACAACCGCGAGGGGACGTTCGTCGCGACGACACTGCTTGCCAAGTGCGCGTCTCGATACGAGAACGCGCCCGATAAGTACCAGTCGACGCCCGGCTACAAGGCAGCGAAGGGCCCGGCCGCGTGATTCTCCTTGGCGAGCTGTCGCTCTGGGTGGCCCTGCTCATGGCCATCTGGAGCGCGACCGTTTCGTTCGCGGGCGGCCGAATGAGTCGCGCTGATCTCGCCGCGAGCGGCGAACGCGCGATGTACGCGAGCTTCGCATTCGTAGCGTTGTCCTCGATTGGGCTCTGGACGGCGCTGATTACGAGCGATTTCTCCCTCCGGTTCGTCGCGTCGTATACGAGCGCGAACCTCCCGACGGTGTACAAGTTTTCGGCGTTCTGGGGCGGGCAGGCGGGCTCCATGTTGTTCTGGTGCCTCATCCTGTCGCTCTATTCCGCGCTCACGCTGTTCGCGAATCGGAAGCGCAATCGCGAGCTCATGCCGTACGTCACCGGCACGCTCGCTACGATTCTCATCTTCTTTCTCGGGACGACCGCGTTCAGCGCGAACCCGTACGCACGTCTCGATTGGATTCCGCCCGACGGAACCGGGCTGAATCCGCAGCTGCAGAATCCCGGGATGGCGTTCCACCCGCCCAACCTCTATCTGGGCTACGTCGCGACGTCCATTCCGTTCGCGTTCGCGATCGCCGCGCTCGTAACGCGGCGGCTCGACGCGGAGTGGCTGGCGGCCGTTAGGCGGTGGTCGCTCGTCTCGTGGCTGTTCCTCACGATCGGCATCACGATGGGCATGTGGTGGGCGTACGTGGAGCTCGGGTGGGGCGGGTACTGGGCGTGGGATCCGGTGGAGAACGCCTCGCTGCTCCCGTGGCTCACCGGCACGGCGTTTCTCCATTCGATCATGATCCAGGAGAAGCGCGGCATGCTGCGGAAGTGGAACGTCACGCTCGTCGTCGCGACGTTCCTGCTCTCGATCCTCGGCACGTTCATCACGCGGAGTGGCGTGATCGAGAGCGTGCATTCGTTTGCGCAGTCGCCGGTCGGTACCTACTTCGCGTCCTTCCTGATCGTCGCGATCGTCGTTACGGCGTTCCTGGTCGCGACGCGACTCAAGGATCTCGAGGCGCGCGCCGAGCTCGAAAGCATGGTGAGTCGTGAGGCGGCGTTCCTCTACAACAACGTCGTGCTGGTGGGCATCGCGTTCTCGGTGCTGTGGGGGACGCTATTCCCGATCATCAGCGAAGCCGTGAGAGGCTCGAAGATCACGGTGGGCCCGCCGTTCTTCAACACGGTGAACATTCCGCTCGGCCTGCTGCTGCTGGCGCTCACGGGAATCGGGCCGCTCATCGCGTGGCGCCGTGCATCGGTCGCGAACCTCAAACGACAGTTCGCGGTGCCCGTTGGGGGCGGCCTGTTCTTCGGCGCGGCGCTCTTCGCGCTGGGGATGCGCGATGGATACGCGCTCGTGTCGTACACGCTTGCCGGCTTTGTCTTTACGACGATTGCGCAGGAGTTCGTGAAGGGCGTGAATGCGCGGCGCCGGATGCACGGCGAGCCCGTGCCGGTGGCGTTCGTCCGACTCATCGCGCGCAATCGCCGGCGGTATGGCGGGTACATCGTTCACTTCGGGGTCGTGGTCTTGTTCGCCGCGTTCGCGGGGCTCGCGTTCAAGAAGGAGTACGACCTGTCGCTCAACCCGGGCGCGTCGTTCACTGCGGTCGATCCCTACAACCGCACGTGGACGTTCACCAGTCAGGGTGTCTCGCGGTACGAGGAGCTCAATCGACAGGTGACGGCGGTCGTGCTCGAGGCGAAGCGCGCGGGCATGAACCCGACGCTCATCAAGAGCGAGAAGCGTCAGCACGTGGACAGCCGGGGCCAGCCGACGTTCGAGCCGTCGACGGAAGTCGGCATTCTCGAGTCGCTGAGGCAGGACGTCTATCTGGTCCTGCACGGCGTGTCCGGGGACGACCGCGAGACTGCCGAGATCCGGATTACGTTCAACCCGCTGGTGTGGTGGGTTTGGTACGGCGGCATCATCATGGCGTTAGGCGGGCTGATCGTCATGTGGCCGCAGGCGACGCGCGGCGGCGCCCGGCGTCGTGCCGAGGGCGGGTATGTCGTCGTGATGCAGTCATCGGAGCGCCGTTCGGCCGACGCGCCCGAGCCGCCGGTCGAAGCCGGGGTCTGATGGTTACTCGCCGTCGGTTCGTGATCACGTTAGGCGCTGGCGTCGTGACCGTAGCGGCGCGGGGCGTGCGTGGTCAGCAGGGCGCCGAAACGCCGGGTGCGACGATGGAGGGCGACGGCTACATCCCCGTGCGGCGACTGCCCCGTCAGGGCGCTACCACGCGACTCACGCCGCTCGAGCGTGATGCCGTGGAGCGAATGCTGTCGTGCCCGTGCCCGTGCACGCTCGACGTGTTCACCTGCAGGACGTCAATGCCGTGCGGCTTCTCGCCGCGCCTTCATGCCGACGTCGTACAGCTTGCGGATGGCGGCTATTCGGCGGATGAGATCCTCGCTGCGTTCGAGCAGGCGTACGGCGAAAAGATTCTGATGGCCCCGCACAAGCAGGGGTTCAACTGGGTGGGTTGGATCGCTCCATTCGCTGCCGTCGGCGGCGGCGCGTTCCTGGCCGGCGCGCTCATCCGGCAATGGGGGAGACGCGCGGCCGAGCGCCGGATGGCGGCGTCTCCGGTGCCAATCGAGGCGAGTGACGATGAAATGGCGCGGCTCGAAGCAGCGATCCGGAGCGACGACCCGTGATCGCCCTCGTGGTCGGGGCGGCGCTCGCCGTGGCGGCGCTGATCTATGTGCTCCTGCCATTGTTCGACGCGGTGACGCCTCTACGGGCGCGCCTAACGGGCACGCCGGCCGCGGCACCCGAGAGCGCGATTGACGCACTTCGGGAGATCGAGTTCGACCGCGCCACGGGGAAGCTCTCCGACGACGACTACACGGCGCTCAAGGCGACGTACACGCGCTCCGCGTTGGTGGAGCTGCGGTCGCGACGCGGCGCATCGGTGGCGGAATCCGCGGCGCCCGAACCGGCAGTGACGCCATCGACGGCGAAGGCGCCCGTTGTCGCGGGTTCCGTGGATCCAGCGGAGGCGGCGATTCTCCGGTACCGCGCGATCCGGCGGTCGTGCGAGGTGTGCGGCCCGCGTCCGGAGCCCGACCCCGCGTTCTGCTCGTCCTGCGGGAAGTATCTGAAGGGTGCCTGCGCCACGTGCGGCGCGGGGATCGACGCCCCGGCCTCACGGTTCTGCGCCAACTGCGGGAGCACGCTCGCCGCGTAGCCGCGACCTTCGTCGTACGGTTCGTCCCACGTCCGCGTCTGCTGCGTCCGACGTCGGGCCGCCGTTATTGACACGGCTACCCCCCGACTGCTATTAAGGCGCGGCACGTCTGGCCACCGATGGCCACGTCCGGTCAACACATTCGAACGGTTCGTCCCAAGGTTGCCTCGGTCTGCATTAAGCCGAAGTGGAACCTCTAGGCAGAACCGGCTCGTTAGGTTGCGCCGTTTGGTCGGACAATCAGAAGGCTAGACATGCGGCGCGCGAGCGTTGCACGCGTCGATCGACCTGGTTCCAGCATGCAGCAGTCCCACTTGTCGCACACGCAGGAGGGCGCATGGTCAGTCAGGTTCACAGTAGGACCGCTCTTATCACCGCATTGGCGCTGGCAATTGGAGCGGCGCCGCTCGCCGCGCAGCAGCAAGAGGCGGCCGGAGTCGGAACGATCGAAGGCACCGTCCGCGAGCAGACAACGGGGCGGCCAGTCGAGTTGGCGCAAGTGCACATCGTTGGCAAGAACATCGGGGCAAGCACGAACCGTGACGGTGTCTATCGCATCACCAACGTCCCGGTAGGGCCGGTGGAACTGCGAATCCGAATGGTCGGATTCACACCGACGAGCAGGACGGTGACGGTTACCGCGGGCAGTTCTCAGAAAGTGGACTTCGCCTTGTCACCGTCGGCGGTGCAGCTCGAGGCGATCGTGACGACGGGAACGGCCGGTGCCACGGAAGTGAAAAAGCTCGGCAACACGGTTGCGACGATCGATCCGCCAAAGTACGCGCCGATCAAGTCGGCATCCGAGTTGCTGCAGGGCCGGGAGCCGGGCGTCGTCGGCTTATCGTCGAGCGGACTCGCCGGCGAGGGGATGAAGATCCGCATTCGCGGCAACGCGTCCCTCACGCAATCCAACGAACCGATCGTGTTCGTCGACGGCGTCCGCATCAATTCCGGTGGCACCTCCGCGGCCAACGCCACCATCTCGCACCTCGACGATATCGATCCCGCGACCATCGAGCGGGTCGAGATCCTGAAAGGCGCGGCTGCGGCCACGCTCTATGGGACCGAGGCGTCCAACGGCGTGATCCAGATTTTCACCAAGAAGGGTACGGCCGGCGCGCCGAAGTGGGACTTCAACGTCACGCAGGATTTTTCGAACTATCCAACAAACCGCCTCGACGACAACTGGGGCACACCGGTTCGGCAAGGACAGCTGGATTCGCTGACGAAGCTGTGGGGAAGGAGCGACCTCCAGCTCTTCAAGCCGTTCGCGCAGCCACTGATGTCGAACTACTTCGAGACGGGGTCAGCGCAGACCGTGAACGGGTCGGTGACCGGCGGGACGCAGAACCTGAACTACATCGTGTCGGGCCTTTACAACAAGGATGACGGTCCGTTCGCCGCGCAGAAGCTCCAAGGACTCGCGAAGGACGAGGTGCGTCGGGCCAGTGGTCGGTCAGCTGTGTCCTTCTTCCCCACGTCCAACATCCGCATCTCGGCGAACGGCCAGTACGCGCAGACGTACGCGAACCGTCCCGAGTACGGCAACAACATCTACTCGCCGATCACGCTCCTCGAGTTCAGCAAGCCGGATGCCGGTCAGTGCATCAACTCGGACCCGGAGGGTACTGACCCGAATTTCGGCGTGAAATCTCCTGGCGTTTGCACGGGCCCTGGGAATCCCACGGGCTCGCCTAACGCGTTCGGAACGCCACGCGAGGCGGCCAAGAAGCTGAACGAGATCAGCACCGACCGATTTCTGTCGTCGATCGACGTCGGCTACACGCCGTTCGCGGCGCTCAACCTCAGCGCCATCCTCGGCGTCGATTACACGAGCCAGACGACCACCCACTACCAGCCGTTTGGATACAACGTCGACCAGGTCATCGGCGATGACGTATTCGGCGACAAGGGCATTTACGACGAGAACCGCCGCCAGATCACGTTGGACGTGAAGGGGAACTACACGAAGGACTTCATGACCAACTTCAACTCGGCGTTGGTCGTGGGCGTTCAGGGCTTCCTCACGAAGGTAAAGTACCCGGGCAGCTTCGGTTACGACTTTCCCGGGCCGGGCATCGCGGTGACCAGTGGCGCCGGAACGCAGCAGGCGAGCGACCAGGTGCTCGAGACGGTGAATGGCGGGTACTTCGTGCAGGAGCAACTCGGATACAAAAAATTCCTGTATGTGACCGCTGGCGCCCGGTACGACTACTCGAGCGCGTTCGGCAAGTCGGCAGACGGCGTGTTGTATCCCAAGTTCTCCGTCTCGTTCGTCCCGAGCGATCTCGGCGGCTTCAAGCTGCCGGCCGTATCGTCGCTCCGACTTCGTGGGGCATGGGGCCAATCCGGTCGCCAGCCATCGGCGTTCGCGAAGTTCACGACGTTTGCGGCGCAGCCAGGTCCTGCCGGCGCAGGCATCAGGCCGGATAACCTCGGTAACGTGGACCTCAAGCCTGAGGTTGCGACCGAGATCGAGGCCGGCATGGAGCTCGGGCTCTTCCACGATCGGTATGGCTTCGACGCGACTTACTGGAACCGCAAGGTCAACGACCTGCTGTTCGGCGTGCAGTATCCGCCATCTGGCGGCTTCACCAACTCGCAGCTCACGAATGTGGGCCGGTTGGATGGTCACGGTCTCGAGCTGTCGGCACGCGGCTACGTGATCCAGACGGCCAAGACGTCGCTGGATCTCCGCGCCAACATCGCGTTCCTGTCACAGAAAGTTGCCTCGTTAGGCGGGTCCCCCGAGCTGAAGACGGGCGGGTCCTACGCCCGAATCCGCGGCTACATCAAGGAAGGGTACGCCCCTGGCGAGTTCTTCGGCGCCAAGGCGCTGCGGGCGTGTGGTGCCGGGCAGACGACCAAGTGCCTACAGCCGGGCCAGGTCACGTACGACTTCAATGGCGACGGGCTCCCGGACTCCGAGGCGGATGCGCTGGCGTTCCTGTCGCAGCCGCGCGACTACACGGCGCTGTTCAACGGCAACGCGATCCTGACGGAAGACGGCATCAATTCCGACCTCGGCAAGCCGACGCCTGACTACACCGGTTCCTTCGGCGGCACGCTGACGTTCGCCAAGAACTGGCAGATGGGCGCGCTGTTCGAGTTCAAGGGCGGGAATTACTCGTACTGGTGCCTCA
>Ga0310810_10009462_pt1 | contig 11276 bp, 8 predicted proteins | sample NCmetagenome_FD_207641 | JGI IMG/M metagenome (GOLD analysis project Ga0310810, IMG submission 207641) | Soil microbial communities from experimental microcosm in Duke University, North Carolina, United States - NC | ecosystem: Engineered > Artificial ecosystem > Soil microcosm > Unclassified ... | reverse complement strand
TCGAAGTGACGATCGCCGGGCCGGAGCTTCGCCTGGAGCACGACGCGATGATCGCGATCGCGGGAGCAAATCTGTCGGCGACGCTCGATGGCACGCCGATACCGGCACAGTCCCCGGTGTCTTGTCGCGCCGACAGCGTCCTGCGTTTCGGTGAACGGCGCACCGGCGCGCGGGTCTATGTCGCGTTCGACGGTGGTATCGAGGCAGAGGCAGACTGGCCGGTGAAGCCGCTGGTCATCGGGCAAGTCCTCGGGTTGCGCTCGGAGCGGAACGCCACCGGTCGTACGATTCGCGCCTCCGAGAATCTGCCGGCCGGAGCGGCGACACTCCGTGTCCTGCCGGGACCGCAGGACGATGTGGCGCCGCTGGGTGCCCTCGAGTGGCTCGTGGCCACGCAATTTGCGATCTCGCCGCAATCAAACCGCATGGGCTATCGCCTCAAAGGTGCGAGTGCGTTGTCGGCCCGCGCTGAAGAGATGATTTCCGACGGGACATTCTTCGGTGCGATCCAGGTGCCACCGTCCGGTGATCCGATCCTGTTGATGGCCGATCGGCAAACGACCGGTGGATATCCGCAAGTCGCGACGGTCATCAGCGCCGATTTGCCGCGAGCCGGCCAACTGGCGCCCGGTGACCGGGTGACATTCGAACTCTGTTCGCACGCCGATGCCGTCGCCGCCCTTGCCGAACAGGAAGCGATGCTTGCCGATGGTCGTTGAGTCGCTGCCGATTCGTGAGCGTGTACCGCTCGCGGCGATGACCACGCTGGGCGTCGGCGGAGCAGCGCGATGGTTCATGACCGCGACGACGGTTGATGCCGTGGTGGACGCGGCGCACTGGTGCCACGAGCGGCAAATCCCGATGTGGACGCTGGGCGGTGGCAGCAACCTGGTGGTGTCGGATGCCGGCTTTCCCGGCCTCGTGCTGCGAATCGCGATCAAGGGCATCACCTTCGAGGCCACCGGAGAGGAGACGCGTCTGAGTGCCGGCGCCGGTGAGTCATGGGACGACGTCGTGGCGGCCGCGGTCGGACGCGGATTCGCTGGAGTCGAATGCCTGTCCGGAATTCCCGGGACGGTCGGCGGCACGCCCGTTCAGAACGTCGGTGCCTACGGACAGGAAGTGGCGAAGACCATCGAGTCGGTCACCGCATTCGACAGTCAACGCGCCGCGATTGTCTCGATCCCGAATTCGGACTGCGAGTTCACGTACCGCCACAGCCAGTTCAAGTCTGCGTCGCCTGGACGCTTCATCATCACCGGCGTGAACTTCCTGTTACGTGAGGGTTCGCCGGCGGTGCGCTATCCCGAGGTGCGGGCCTCGCTCGAGGCCGCAGCGATCGCCGCGCCGACCGTCGCCGATGTCCGTGCCGCGGTGCTGGCCATCCGCCGACGGAAGGGTATGGTCGTCGATGAACACGATCCCGATTCACGGAGCGTCGGATCGTTCTTCATGAACCCGATCGTCTCGCCGGCGCAACGCGACCAGGTCGCGCGAGTTGCGGAGGAGGACGTCCCCTCGTATCCCTTCGTGGATCCGCGCAGGGACGTGTCTTCAAACGAGGGTCCTCGTAGACGCGGGTGTTCAGACCCGCCCGATCAATCCGTCAAACTGCCGGCGGCCTGGCTCATCGAACGAAGCGGCTTGCACAAGGGTTACACCGACGGGGCAGTCGGCATCTCGTCGAAGCATCCGCTCGCGATCATCAACCGCGGCGGCGCCACCGCTCGCGATGTAATCCGCCTGGCGACGCACGTCAAGCGCACGGTTGCCGATCGATTCGGCATCGCCTTGCGACCTGAGCCGATCTTCGTGGGGTTCGGGGAGGATCCCTTGGTAAGGTACCTGGTTTCGGAGATGACGGCTCTCGGAGACAACGGCTCTCGGAGATGACGGAGTGAACGGCTAGACAGGAGGAACGGAGCAACGGGGACGAACGGAGAACCGCGGGTGGACTGAGACAGACGAGCGGTTGCTGGCTGGCGGCCCGCAGTAGCGGGCCGCATCTGATCGCGCGAAGGGGCCACACGCAAGCCACGTCTGATTCGTGAGCGGTGTGCGTGTGACCCCTTCACGCGATCAGGCCGCCGCAGGCGGCCAGCCAGCAACCGCCTCCGTTCGTCTCCGTTGCTCCGTTCCTCCTGTGAACCCGTTCTCTCCGTCCCCTCCGTTGACTCAGGGATGCACATGTCGACACTGCTGATCGAAGGCGGGAACTGCCTTCAGGGAACGGTTGCCGTCGAGGGCAACAAGAACGCGGCGCTGCCGCTGCTCGCGGCCTGCCTGCTCACCGAGGACGAGTGCGTCCTGACCAACGTGCCGCGGATCGGCGACGTGGAAGTCATGGCGCGACTGCTGCTCGACATCGGCGCGGAAGTCGATGGCATCGGCACGACGACCCTGCGGGTGCGGGCACTGCAGTTGCGGACACACATGCCGAACCGCACGCTTGTTGGCCGCGTACGTGCCTCGGTGCTGCTGCTGGGACCGTTGCTCGCGCGCATGGGCAAGGCCCACATTGCGCCGCCTGGTGGCGATTTTCCGGCGCGCCGTTCGATCTCGACGCATCTCGAGGCGTTGGTGGCAATGGGCGGGCGTCAGGTCGAGGGATCGGACTTCGTGCTCGAAGCGCCCGATGGCCTGCACCCGGCCTCGATGTACTTGTTCGAAGCGTCGGTCACGGGTACAGAGACGGCGCTCCTGGCGGCCGCGATGATCGACGGCACGACCGAAATCCGTCACGCCGCCACCGAACCCCATGTCGTCGAGCTCTGCGAATTCCTCACGAAGATGGGGGCGGAAGTCACCGGCATCGGCAGCCCGAAGCTGCGGATCACGGGTTCGTCGAAACTCCATGGCGCGCAGCACCGCCTCGGTGGCGATTACATCGAGGCCGGGAGTTGGGCGGTGGTCGGCGCGATTACCGGCGGCGAGATGGCGATTGAGGGCTGCCGCGAGGAAGACATCGAAGTGGTTGCGGCAGTACTCAGGCGGATGCGCGTCGAATGTGGATGGACCGACGGCACCTTCGTCGTCAAGCCGTCGAACCCGAGAGCCGTTCGCCGCTTGACTACCGGCTTGTGGCCGTCGTTTCCCAGCGACCTGGTGAGCCTGGTCACCGTACTCGCGACGCAGGCCGAGGGGCGCACCCTGGTGCACGACTGGATGTATGAGCTGCGCCTGTTCGCACTCGAGCAGTTGAGCGGCATGGGCGCGGACATGTTCCTCGCCGACGCCCATCGCATCATCGTCACCGGCAAGACACGACTGCGTGGCGGGCGAACGCTCGACAGCCGCGATCTGCGATCGGGAATGTCTTTGATTGCCGCAGGTCTGGCCGCGGATGGACAGACGCGAGTCACGCCGCTCGAGACCGTCGAGCGCGGCTACAGTCAGCTCGTGGACCGCCTGATTTCGCTCGGCGCGAAGGTCGCTAAGGTCGAGTAGGGGCGTCGCCGCCTGGCGGCGTCACCGTGCCGGCCGGCCGCTGTGGTTGATTGTCTCCAGGCGTCACCGGTGGCGGTGGGGGCGCCGGCTGCTGTGCGGGCGCCGGTTGCGGCAGCCGCGGTGCGACGGGGAGCTCGATCGCGGCTCCCACCGCCGATTCCTCACGTCCCAGCTTGAAGGCACGCAGATCGTCTTCAGTCAGGTCGAGCACGCGAATGATGTGCGGCGTCAACGTCATGATGACGTCGGTCTGCGTCGTCTCGTTGCTCGTGTGCGTGAACATCGGGCCGATGACGGGGATGTCGCTGAGGCCGGGAATGCCGCGGGCAACCTTTCTCTCTTCGTCGCGGATCAGGCCAGCCAGCAGGTTCGTCTCGCCGTCGTGGAGCCGGATCACGGTGTCGATCGAGCGGTTGCCGAACGTCGGCAGCCCGCCGAAGCCGGTGCCGGAGATGCTCGTGATCTCCACCTTCAATGCCAGCGACACCTCGTCGTCATGATGCGTCCGCGGCGTGATGGCGATGTTGACGCCGATGTTCTCGTAGGCGTACGAGGTGATCGGCTGCTGGGCCACGCCACCGGTCGCAATCGGGGAGAACGTCGTCTGCGGAACCGGCACCTTGTCGCCCCAGTGCGCGTTGGCCGGCACTCCTTCGGCCGTGCGCAGCTGCGGGTTCGCGAGCGTGCGCGTGTTCGTGTCGTTCTTCAGCAGGCGGTAATAGAGCGCCGGCAGGTTCGTCAGGCGAATGTCGGATTGCGAGAGATTCCGGGCGTCGCTGAGCGTCAGGTTGTCGCGATTGGCGTCGGCCGTCCCTGAAATGCCATCCGATCCGGGCGAGGCGATCTGCAGGCCGAATTCCTTCAGCCGGCTGCGCGAGACTTCCAGCAACTCGACCTCGATCACCACTTCAGGCCTGGCCTTGTCGATAGCGGAGATCAGCCTGCCGGCCGCGTCCACACGCTCGGGTGTGTCCTTGATCGTGATGGAGTTCGTGCCCGTGATCGACGCGACGCGGCGGGCATCGATGACGGTCCGTAGCGCGTCCACCGTTTCCTTCAGATCCGCGTTGCTGATGTAGAAGGTCTTGACGACCTCCTCTTCATACTCGCGCCGCTTGTCCGGCGTGTCGGGGATCACGATGACGGTGCGCGGCCCGATCACGCGATAGAAATTTCGCGTCGTGTTCGAGACGACGTCGAGCGCCGCCTGCGGCGTGACGTCGCGCAGATCGAGCGAGACATTCTGTTCGCGGAAGAGCGGGTCGTACGTGACGTTCAGGTTCGCGAGACGCCCGATCGCGGTGTAAACCGTACGGGCGCTTGCGTCGCGGAAGGTGACCGCTGGGATCCGATCCGTGGGCAGGTCAGAAGTCTCAGACGGGAGCTCGCGGGCACGCTGAATCAACGTTTCGAGCTCGGTCTTGCCCTCCCGGTTTACCGCCACTCGCGAGCGCTGCGCCGCGCGGGCGGCACGCAACGCATCTTCGACGTCGGCGCTGGTCGGATTCAGGTCCGCGGCCATCTGCAGCTCGCTGACAGCGTCGTCGAGCTTGCCGTTGGCTACCAGGCGGCGCCCGCGGGTCAGGTGGTCCTGCGACGCGCGCAGCTTCGCGCGCTGCAACGCGTCATGTGCAGGGACGCTATCCGGTTTCCGGGCAACGACCTTGCTGTATTCGACGACCGCGCGGTCGTATTCCTGGAGGAGTTCGGCCTGATGACCGGCCTTCATCGCCGAAGGCACGCACGCCGCGACCATTGTGGCGGCGAGCAGGGCAAGCAGTCGGCTAGTTCCGTGCGGCATTGTCGATGACGTCTACACCCTTTGGGATGCGAAACGCAAAGTCTTTATCGGACAGTCCACGATTTTCCTTCATATTCGTGAATGTGATCGTGGAGTCGCCGCCCTGGAGATCGTGCGTGACCAGGCCGCGGATCTGCAGCGTCGTCGGATCCAGCGCCACGATCAGGTACTCGTAATCCGGCTGATGGCGCCGCGGCGTGAGCTTGAGCGCGACGGTGCCGGCCACCGGTGTTTCAACGTAGGCGGCGGTGAAATCGCGGGCGATGTCGCCTTTGCCGGCGAGAAACAGCGACGACGTCGACGTATCCGCGTTGTCGACGCTGCTGACGATTACCTGCCGATCCTGCGGGACGTACAGATACATCCGGACGCCGTCGGAGATGAACTGCTTCTTTTCCGGGCTTACGTAGACCCAGCGCATCTTGCCCGGCTTCTTTACTTCGACCGTCCCCTCCTCGGTCGAACGGGTCTTCAGGGCGCCGCCACGGTAGGTCTGAGAAAAGTAGGCGGTGAAATCGTTGATCGACTGGTAGTGCTGCTGAAGGGCCTTAGCCAGCGCGTCAGCAGACGGACGGGCCGTCGTCTGGGCGGCTGCCGGCAGCGCGGTCAGGATGAGCAACGCGGTCAGACCAAGGCGCAATGTCAACGCTCGAGCAACAGGTGTAGAGGCCAATCGTCAGGTCCTTGTTCGGCTAGATCTAGAGACCGACTCTCCGATCGGCCGTCTCCGGACAGCCGGAGAGGCCGACCTTCAGGTCGGCCATCCCTGGCGAAGTGAAGCGTAGCACGCAGGATCCTGAACCGCGGCTGGGGTGCGTATAGCCCGGCCGCGTAGGCGACCCGAGGTGCGGCGGAAGCCGAGAACCACACGAGGCTCACGCCGCGTTCGACGATCATGACCTGTGTATGACCGCGGATGACCTGCCCGAACCCGGCGCGGCGGAAAGTGTCGTCCGGAAGCCACGACTCCATCCGGATGTCGAAGCGATCGCCGGCGATTGCGCTCGACATCCGGAACGGGCGATTGGCGGTCTGATGCAGAGCAGGGGCGTCGCCGTTCAAACCGGCGATGACTTCATAGAGCGTCGTCGCCGGCGCGGTGATGCGATTGTTCGACAGCGCCGCGACGGCCTGGGAATAGTCGACGACGTCCAGCGGGTTGTCAGCGGTCGGCTTCAGCCGCGTCAGCACGTACGGCGCGCCGCGCGGAATGGCGGCGACGACGGCGGCGAGGGACGACGGCATGTCGACAGGTTCGAGGGCATAGAGCGATCCATATGTGGCCGTGACGTCAGTGGCCGCGTTGGCCGTGAGAATCACGTCGCGATCGATCGCGTGGTTGTCGTCCACGAAAAACGGGAAGTGAGGCAACACTTCCGCAAGGCGCACCCACGCGACGTTGGTCTGTTCCCACCGGCTGGAGTAGAGCAGCGCGTTCTCCGCCTGCCAATCCATGTCGGTCGCAATCACGGCATGGCTCTCGTCGGCCCCGCGGGTGACGTTCGCGACCAGGGTTTCGGCACGGTGATCGTTGTGCCGGTCGACCGCCGGCCATGTATCCCACGCCCGCCAGCCGGCGTACGCGATCAGGGCGACGGCAAGAACGCCGGACCATGAAGGTCCGGCCCCCCGATCGGGATGTCGATTACGCCCAGATGATTCGTCACCATTCGCGGCAGGGGGGGGCTTTATGGCCCGCCTGTAACGATCTGCGTCCGACGCGGCGGCGATCCCGAGAAATATCGCGGTGAAGTAATGGCTCGGCAGGAAGAACACATGGCTGTCGCCGACGTTGTAGGTGAAGGCGAACGCGGTGGTGAACGCGTAGGCGAGCCACAGTCCAATCGCCCACGGCCGCGAGATCCACCAGATGCGCCCCGCGCCGACGATCGCCACGAGCAAACCGGCTATGCCGAATTGCTGGCGAGCGTCCCAGAACCACATCGCCAGGCGTTCGGCGACCTTGGCGCCGCCGATGCCGAACACCATTTCCTCCCGCCAGTCTGCTTTCGTCGTGTCGAACCAGAATGATGCGAGGCGCTCGCCGACGCTGGCCGGCGCGTCCAGCGCTGACCACACCGACAGGAAGTTCGGCGTGTATTGAAGGGCACCGGCCACCGCGATCACGATTGCCATGATGATCACCGCCGGTCGAAGAAGATCGCGCGCCCGCGGCGTCGCCGCGAACAGGAATGCCGCGAACGGTACCAGCAGCACGATCATCGAGAGGTGGTTGCCGAAACCACCGGCATAGATGGCGAAGAACAGCGCCAGCCGCCACCGGTTTGGCCGTGCCGCGTACGCCAGCAGGGCAGCGAGACAGCACCCGACAATGGCGAGGTGCAGCGTGTAGACCTCGGCGATGATCGCCTGGGTCCAGAAGGTGAACGAGAAGGCAAACAGAAGACCGGCGGCCATGCCGGCAAGCACCGATGCCGCGATGTCGGCGACTACCCAGGTGAGCAGGCCGATCGCGATGGCGCCCCAGACAGCGGAAAACAGATTGAGACCACGGGCCGGGTGCGCCAGGCTGAGCGCTGCGACGAACGGCTTCGCCAGGCCGTAATACAGCGGATACGCCTGGCGGGCACTCACCGCCGGCCAGAGGACAGCCGCCTGAAAACCGCCCGTGTCGCCGAGGTCGACGCCCGGCAGCAGCGTTTGTGTGTACGCCCAGAACGCGATGGTTGCGATCACGGCCGCCGCGACGAGCTTCGTCGTCGCGTCCGGTGCCTGCCGCGTGGGTTGGTCAGGCGCGCGCACGCTTGCCGGCGATGAACGTCCGAACGTCGTCGATGCCACGCGTATTCAGCACGTGATCCGCCTCCACCCAACCACGCCGGGCCGTACCGACGCCGAAGCGCATCTGCCGCCCGAGCGCCTCGGCACGATGGCAGTCGCTGTCGACCGAGAGCGTGACGCCGGCGGCAACTGCCCGTCGCGCCAGTGATCCATCGAGATCGAGATGGCCGGGCGCGCCGTCAACCTCCATCGCGGTGCCGGTCCTCGCGGCGGCGGCGAACAGAGCATCCCAGTCGAGGTCATAACCGGGGTTGTGGGCCGGTGCGCGGTTGGCCGGATGGGTGATGACGTTGACGAGGGGATGCGCAATCGCGCGCAGGTAGCGCGCCTTCAGTTCGCCCGGCTCCTGACCGCCATGATCGTGCAGTGAGGCGAGGACGATGTCGAAGCCGGCGAGGAGATCGTCTTCGAAATCCAGCGTCCCGTCCTTCAGGATGTCCACCTCGACGCCATGCAGGATCGTCATGCCGGGCCGTTCCGCGCGCACGGATTCGATGTCGTCGCGCTGGTGCGCGACGTCGTCCACCGCCAACTTGCGCGAGGCGAATGCACGCTGAGAATGATCGGTGATCGCGATGTATTGGTAGCCAAGTTGCTCCGACGCCTCGGCCATCGCCGCAATCGAATCCCGTCCATCGCTCCAGGTGCTGTGCATGTGAAGGTCGCCGCGGATATCCGCCTTGCCGATCAACCGGGGGAGCGCGCCGTGCTCAGCCGCGCGGATCTCGCTGCCGTCTTCGCGCAATTCTGGGGCGATGTACGGAAGATCGAGGCACCGGTATGCGATCGCTTCGGTACTGACGTCGAGCTGACCTGCCTCGTTGCGCGTGAATCGGCCATTGTCGAACTGCAGACCGAGGCGGTCGGCGCGAGCCTGCAGCTCCGCGGTGTGCCGGCGTGAACCGGTGTGCCAGAGCAGCGCGGCCCCTGCCTGATCCGGAGTCGAGAGGCACAGCGTGATTGCGCCGCGACCCGTGTCGATGGTGATGCTGGCTGGTGTCTGGGTGTGAATACCCGTCGCGGACGGCAGCGCGCCGAACACACGGAGCACTTCGCGATACCGCCGGCGATCGCTGATCGCAAGGATCGTGATATCGCCGACATCCGGCGCGCAGCGTCGCAGGCCGCCGACGGGCGTCAGTGAGTGCGCGGGAATTCCCGCACGCCATGCTTCGCGCATCGCCGTCGAGGCGAGCATGTGCGCGCGGCCGAGAGCTAGACGGGACGCCAATGCCGGATGCTCAATGCACGATGCCCGATGGCCATGACGTACGTGTCATTGATCAACGAGCATTGTGCATTGCGGATCGGCGAGGCGTCTATGGGCGCACGGCCGGCCGGCGGCCGACGAACAGGCGGTAGATGAACAGCAGGATCACCGCGCCGATGAAGGACATGAACCAGCCGGCCGCCTGGCCGGGCCCGTAAAAGCCCATAGCGCGGCCGATGAACCCGCCGATCACCGCGCCGGCGATGCCGAGCAGCATCGTCACGATGATTCCGCCAGGGTCGCGACCCGGCATGACGAGCTTCGCGAGGGCTCCGATGATGAGACCGAAGATGATCCAGCCAAGAATGCTCATCTGCTCCTCCCAATTAGCCGGAGCGTGACGGTGCAAGTGGATTGCCTGCGGGCTGTCAACCGTCGCCGCCGCGCTCGTGGGCAAGTGTGAGGAAGGTGGTGGACCGCAGGAGGATCGAACTCCTGACCTCCGCATTGCGAACGCGGCGCTCTCCCAGCTGAGCTAGCGGCCCTTCGTGGTGTGCAGATGAAATGCGACGCCGGTCAGTAGGTGAGTCCCGACTGTCGAGGCACGAACGCCAAGTCTAACATGCAGATCTGCCGGGTCGCAACGCGTCGTGAGGCGTGCGATCTATACTCCGAGGACACCCTCTCGCGCCCCACACTCATGCCCACCATGAACAGAATAGGCGTTCTCACCGGCGGTGGTGACGCGCCCGGGCTCAACGCCGTCATCCGCGCCGTCGTGAAGTCGGCCGTCAACAGCGGCATCGAGGTCATCGGTCTCGAAGACAGTTTCGACGGACTGATTTATCCGGACAAGTCGCGCACGCTGACGCCCAAGGATGTTGCCGGCATCCTGCGGCTCGGCGGGACGATGCTCGGCACCGTCAACCGCGGCGATCCATTCGCCGAGCCGATCGTTACGCCGGAGGGGACCTTCAATTACGGCGAGCGTGTGCTCGAGATGTTCGGCAGGATGAAGCTGGATGCCCTTGTCTGCATCGGCGGCGACGGCACGCTGGCGATCTCCTACGAGTTCTACAAGAAGGGCATCCCGCTGGTCGGCGTACCGAAGACGATCGACAACGACATCTACGGTACGACGAGCTGTTTCGGGTTCGATACCGCCATCAGCTTTGCCACCGACGCGATCGATCGCCTGCACACGACCGCCGAAGCGCATAAACGGATCATCGTCGTTGAAGTGATGGGGCGATATGCCGGCTGGATCGCACTGCACGCCGGTGTTGCCGGCGGCGCCGATGTGATCCTGATTCCCGAGATCGACTACGATCTCGAACGTGTCGCAGCAGCGCTGCGTGAACGGGACCAGCGCGGCGCCAAGTTCAGTATCGTTGTCGTCGCTGAAGGCGCGAAGCCCAAACACGGCGGCCGCATTGTTCTCGAAGCTGCACACGGCGGCTATGTCGAACGGCTCGGCGGCGTCGGCATGGCGTGCGCGAAGCAGCTCGGCGAGATGACGGGCAAGGAGACGCGCTACGTCGTGCTCGGGCATCTGCAGCGCGGCGGGATGCCGACTGCTTTCGATCGCACCCTGGCGACTCGCTTCGGCGGCAAGGCCGTGGAACTGCTGATCGAAGGGCAGTTCGGGAAAATGGTGGCGAACCATCCGCCCGACCTGGTGCCGATTCCGCTGGGGGAGGTCGTGGGTCGGACGAAAACCGTGCCTCTGAGTTACGACCTCATTCAGACGGCACGCAGGATGGGCATCTCTTTTGGTGATTGACGCCAACTCCCAGCTGAAACGTGAGCCAACTGCCGGCGCCCAGAGGCATGGAGCACGTCGCGTTTCAGCTGGGAGTTGGCCGGAATTACCGTCGGCCGTTGGGAGTCGTTATTTTCCCAGCAGCTCGGCGTCCTTCTTCGCCTGCAGATCGTCGATGACCTTGATGTGTTCGTCGGTCATCTTCTGAATCTGATCGAGCCCCTTCCGCTCGTCATCCTCTGAGATCTTGTGCT
>Ga0310810_10009461_pt1 | contig 11277 bp, 10 predicted proteins | sample NCmetagenome_FD_207641 | JGI IMG/M metagenome (GOLD analysis project Ga0310810, IMG submission 207641) | Soil microbial communities from experimental microcosm in Duke University, North Carolina, United States - NC | ecosystem: Engineered > Artificial ecosystem > Soil microcosm > Unclassified ... | reverse complement strand
TGTCCGCAGGGCTGTTTTTTGCTTTGGGATCGCTGCAATCCCGCTTCTGCTTTCGGCGCAGAATCTTGAGATTCATGTCATCAATGTTGGCTGGGGGGCTTCATTGCTCGTCAAAGGACCGAATGGCACAACGGTACTTATGGATGCAGGCAATACAGGAAAGGGGACAAGCAAGGTCGTCCCGTATCTCCAGTCGATCGGCATACCTGCGGCGACAGGACTTGATTATACCATCGTAAGTCATCAGCATTGCGACCATGACGGGGGAATGGACGAGGTGATCAACGCAGGCTACAACGTTCATGTCAAAAACTATTACAACGGATCGACCTACTCATCAAGCTGTGTGGACGGTTGGAACGCCGCAGCCGCGACGACGACGGGCGGGGCGCTCACCGCGATGCCGGTCGGGACTCAAATTCTTCTGGGAAACGGTGCAAAACTCACCTGCGTAGCGCGCAATGGCAGTATCATCGGCGGCGGGACTGTATCTGTCTCGGACGAAAATGACCGGTCTATTGCCGTGCTTATACAGTATGGCGGTTTCGATTTTCTCTGGGCAGGCGACATGGGCGGAGGAAGCGACGCGTGCACAGGACGGTCTACCAGTCAAACAAATGTAGAATCTTCAGTCATTACCGCGATCTCTCCGGGCGGAGCATCCCCGATGATCTCCGCGGGCGGCATCGATGTGTTGTACGCCAATCATCACGGCAGTGAGAGCAGCACAAATCCCGACTGGATGAACAAGGCGAAGCCCGCCGTCGCAGTCATATCTACCGGAGCGGGCCAGACAACAGGCTGGGATCTGCCTCGTATTGACGTCGTCGAGCATGTCCTCAAAGCGCAATCCACTAGCTGCATCACGGTGCCGGCTGCCGACGTCTATCAGACAGAAGAGGGGAGCCCGACAGGATCTCTTACAAGCTTCGCCGGATATTGCGTCGGAGATATCAAAGTTGTGAGCGACGGCGTTAGCGCCTTTACGGTCTCGGGGGACGGAGCCGTGACACAAGGTCCCAATGAAGTCGCGGCAGCAGGTTTGCCGAAGACCTACAATCTCGACGATGCCGGCGGACCGCCCGATACGACGCCGCCGGTACTATCGAATATCGCGGCCGGCTCTATTACCCCTACTAGCGCCTCAATTACCTGGACCACAGATGAAAACTCGAATTCGGTCGTCGACTACGGACTTACCACGAGCTACGGAAGCACGTCCTCGAACGCATCGCTCGTGACAAGCCATAGTATCGCCGTATCGGGTCTTTCCTCCGGCACGGTATACCACTATAGGGTAAGTTCGACCGACGGGTCGAATAATACAGCAACATCATCCGATCAGACATTCACCACCACGGTTCCGAGCGGACCAATAGAATCGTTCGCGGACGGCAATTTCACATCGAATCCTGTCTGGGGCGGGACGACCTCTACATGGAGCGTGGTGGCCAGCAGTGACGTCTCGGCAGGCGCGACCAATTCCAACACTCTGCGCCTGAACCAGACAGCGTCTGTTTCGGGGACTGAATATCTCAGCACTCAGCGAACCGCGTCATGGGGAACATCTCAGTCATGGTCGTTCTGGTTGGGACGACGCACTCAGGCGGCCACTGTTGCGAATAACAGCATGGTCTGGCTGTGGGCGAACGAAGCCAACCTGAATTCTTCCACTGTCGATGGGTATCGCGTCCGTTTGGAGACGATACCGGAAACGATGAGGTAGTCCTTGAGCGTGTTACGAACGGGGTTGCGACCGCCATTCTGACATCGACCGGGAGCGTACCGAACGGGCTCACCGACATCGGGTTCATGGTGCGCGTGACAAGAACATCCGGATCAGTCTGGACGCTGTATACTTCTGCCTTGCCGACGGCAAGCGGGACAGGCGCCGTGGCTTCGGCCCAGCCTTCCGCGGCGAACACGCCGGTGAATCAGGGCACGGCCACGAATTCGACCTATACGAATTTTGCCAGCGGATATTTTGGGTTTGCAGCGGTGCATTCCACCGGCTCAGGGGCGCGGACAGGAGCGGAATTCGACCAGCTCTATTTCGATACGAGCAGCTCTTCTCCGCTCACAAAGGAACTGGCCGCAACTACTCTGCCGCCGCCGGGTATGCCGTCGGCATTCCAGCTGTATCAGAATTATCCGAATCCGTTCAATCCTGCAACGAGAATCCGCTTCGAGGTGCCGAACGAATCCCGCGTGGACCTCATTGTGTATGACGTCCTCGGCAGGGAGGTTACGCGGCTTCTCAGCGATGTGCAGGATCAGGGCATCCATGAAGTGTTGTTCGATGCGGCGAATCTCGCAAGCGGTGTCTACTACTACAGGTTAACGGCGACGTCACTGAAGAGCGGAGACACGTACGTGGAGACGAAGAAGCTTCTTATCGCGAAATGAAAGGCTGACTGACCTCGATCAAGGGTCCCGAATGTGAGTCGGGACCCTTTTTCTTTTCTGATTGTAATTCTCTATATTTTTTAATTATGAGTTCGAATGGCCAGATAATTTCCGTCAGTGAGCTTACACGCCGCATCAAGAGCGTTCTGGAAGTTGATTTTTCCAATGTCACCGTGCAGGGGGAAATCTCTAACTGTAAACTCCATTCATCCGGGCATGTATATTTCACGCTGAAAGATGAGGGTTCGGAAGTGAAAGCGGTCATGTGGAGGAGCCGTGCTGCCGGCCTCTTTTTTACCCCGCAGGACGGCATGAAGATCATCGCGAAAGGGAAAATCACGGTGTACGAAGTCCGCGGCGTCTATCAGATCGACGTTGCGCAGCTCCAGCCGCTCGGTGTGGGCGAACTTCAGCTTGCGTTCGAACGCCTGAAACAGCGCCTTGCCGGGGAAGGGCTGTTCGCTTCGGAGCACAAGAAGCCGCTCCCGAAATTCCCCAGAAGGATCGGCATCATAACGTCCCCGACAGGCGCCGCCCTGCGTGATATGATGAATATTATCAATCGCAGGTTTCCTGCGGTTGAGATTATCCTCTGTGCCGTGAACGTACAGGGAGAAGGGGCTGCGGAGGAGATTGCCGGCGCAATCGCCGATATGAATGAGCATAACGGCGTCGATGTGATCATCGTCGGAAGAGGAGGGGGTTCCCTGGAAGATCTCTGGGCCTTCAATGAAGAAGTGGTAGCGCGGGCAATTTACAGATCGAAGCTTCCGATCATCAGCGCCGTTGGGCATGAAATAGATTTTACGATTGCCGATTTTGTGGCGGATCTCCGCGCCCCCACTCCTTCTGCCGCTGCGGAGCTTGTAGTTTGCAATTTCGTCGAAATTCTTGAGAATCTGCGTAATTTTCATTATACTGTTGAACAGATTATTTCAGATTCAATTGCAGCTCAGCGCGAAAAAATACGCTCAATGATAGCCAGCTACTCGTTTAACCGGCCGCACGACATGCTCCGACAATATTCCCAGAAACTCGATGAACATCAGCGGCTTCTCTCCTCGTCTGTACGGCAGCGGATTTCCATGCTGAATCAGCAGAGTACCTCGTTCCGGCAAAGGCTCGAATCGCTCAATCCGGCAATTGTTCTGGAGCGGGGCTACGCCATGGTATTCAAAGGCGAGGACGTCGTCAGCGAAGCGGGCGAGCTGCGTGCGAAGGACCGCGTCCTTCTGAAGTTCCGCGACGGTGAGCTTCCCGCGGCGATAGAAGACTGACATGAAGCCCAAACAGGAAAAGAAAGTTGCCGCCTCTGAAGGCGGACCAAATTTTGAGCAATCTCTGAAGCGCCTCGAGGAGATCGTTGAGTCGCTCGAACGGGGAAATGTGCCGTTGAACGACGTCATGAAGATGTATGAAGAGGGAGTGCAGATTTCGAAGTTTTGCCTTGGCCAGCTTTCGCAGGCAGAGATCGTCCTGAAACGTCTCAGTAAAGATGCCCAGGGTAATTTTGAGCTCTTCGACGGAAAAGATTGACCGATGTCCGATCCTCAGTATCAATATCTCCTGAATATTAATTCTCCCGAAGATTTGCGCAAGCTGTCGGCTGGCGAACTGAAAGTCGTCTGCGCCGAGCTTCGCACATTTATCGTGGACACTATTTCAAAAGTCGGCGGCCATCTCGGCGCCGGCCTGGGGACGGTCGAGCTTGCCGTGGCACTGCATTACGTCTTCAACACGCCTGAAGACAAGTTGGTCTGGGATGTGGGACACCAGGCGTATCCTCATAAGGTCCTTACCGGCAGGAGAGATAATTTTCACACGATACGACAGTACGGCGGGATCAGCGGGTTTCTCCGGAGGGCCGAAAGCGAATACGATACGTTCGGCGCTGGCCATGCGAGCACTGCGATCTCGGCGGCGCTCGGAATGGCCGCGGCGCGGGACTTCGACGGGAAGAAATTCAAAGTCATCGCCGTTGTCGGCGACGGATCGATGACCGGCGGCATGGCGTATGAAGCGATGAACAATGCCGGCGTCCTGAAAAAAGACATGATCGTCGTGCTCAATGACAACCACATGGTGTCGCTCTCGTCGGTTCAACCCAACATCTGGTCGCTCCACAATTACTTCAATGAGATGCTGACGCACCCGACCTACAACAAATTCAAGGCGAGCGTCTGGGATCTCACGGGAAAGCTGGATTCATTCGGAGACAGGCTCCGGTCTGTCGCGCAGAAGGTGGAAAAAGGCGTGAAGGCGATTGCGACTCCCGGTATGCTGTTCGAAGCTCTTGGGTTCCGGTATTTCGGCCCGTTCAACGGCCACAACATTGTGAAGCTCCTGGAAGTATTCGAGCATGTCAAAGATCTCAACGGACCTATTTTCATTCACACGATAACTGAAAAGGGGAAAGGATACGCTCCGGCCGAACGCGAAGCGACGCGGCTCCATGGCGTGACTCCCTTTGACAAAGTTACCGGCCAGTCACCCAAGAATCCCCAGGCTTCCCCGGCGTATACTTCGATTTTTGGCAGGGCGCTGGTCGACGTCTGCAGGATGAACCCCAAGGTTATCGGGATCACGGCGGCAATGCCCGACGGGACAGGTTTGACGACGCTGCACCAGGAAATGCCCGAACGGTTTTTCGACGTCGGTATCGCGGAACAGCACGCGGTGACGTTCGCCGCCGGCATGGCGACACAGGGATATGTTCCGGTTGTCGCGATCTACTCGACATTCCTCCAGCGCGCGTATGATCAGATCGTCCACGACGTCGCCCTCCAGAACCTCAACGTCGTGTTCGTCATGGATCGCGGCGGGATCGTCGGCGCGGACGGGCCGACGCACCACGGCGTACTCGATCTTGCGTACCTGCGATGCATACCGAATATGGTCGTCATGGCCCCGAAAGATGAATCGGAACTGCGCGACATGCTCCACACGGCGGTCGATTACCAATCCGGGCCGATTGCAATGCGGTATCCTCGCGGTACCGCGATCGGAGGGGGAGTCAGTTCGGCAGTTCAGAAGGTCGAAATCGGAAAAGGAGAGATCGTCCGCCCGGGCAGAGATGTCGCAATTTTAGCGATCGGAAATATGGTCTATCCTTCACTGAAGGCGGCTGAGTTTCTGGCAAAGGACGGAATCGAAACCGAAGTCGTGAACATGCGATTTGTCAAACCGATCGACTCAACCCTCATCGAATCGATCTGCTCCCGGTTCCAGTACGTGCTGACGGTCGAAGATCACGTCATTCACGGAGGCTTCGGAAGCGCCGTTCTTGAAGTCATGGCGATGAAACGCCAGCCGTCGCTTCGCGTGAAGGTGCACGGCATACCGGATGAGTTTATCGAGCACGGCACCCCGCAGGAGCTCCACGCGATGCTGAAGCTTGACGCTCCGGGAATCGCAAGTGTCGTAAAGAATTTCTTCAGGCAATCACCCCAACAACAACCTGCCGCAACGATAGCATAGGGCCAACATGGAAAAAATTCGATTGGGAATCGTCGGTTTAGGCTGGGTATCCCAGGTGTTCCACCTCCCCGTACTCACAAAATGCGAGGACGTAGAAATTATTGCGGTCTGCGATAAGGACAAGTCGCGGGCGCGCATGATTGCCGAGCGCTTTGGCATCCCGCGGGCATATAACGACTACCAGCAAATGCTGGCGACGGAGGATCTCGATAGTATCGATGTCTGCACGAGCACGGACGCGCATCTTCCCATCACTCTTGCCTCTCTGAACGCCGGCAAGAACGTCTTTGTCGAGAAGCCGATCGCCCGCCACTACGACGAGGCGCTTCAGATGGCGGACGCCGCAAGGAAGAACAAGAAGTTGCTCATGGTGGGGATGAATAACCGGTTTCGCCCGGATACGATGATTCTCAAGAGCTTCATCGAAAAAGGCGAACTCGGAAAACTCTTTTACGCAAAATTAGGATGGCTGCGAAAACTTTCCTCAGACAACCGGTGGATGACGCAGAAAGATAAGTCGGGTGGGGGAGTATTTCTTGATCTTGGGATTGTCATGCTCGATCTCGTCCTCTGGATGATGGGATTTCCGCCTGTCGAACGCGTCAGCTCGAAGATGTACATGCATAAGACGAAGGCGGTGGAAGATTCCTGCGTCGTCTTCTTGGAAATGAAATACGGGACGTCGGTGATGATCGAAGTGAGCTGGTCGTTTCAATCGGCCCAGGACTTCCTCTACAGCGAGTTTTTCGGATCCGAAGGCAGCGCGATGATCAATCCGCTGCGCGTGTATAAACAGCTGCACGGCAATCTTGTGAACGTTACGCCCGTGAAAACAGAGACGCCGTACAATTTATATAAAAAAAGCTACGAGAACGAGCTCAAGCACTTTGTCGGCGCGGCCCGGGGTCTCCACCAGGTCGTTTCAACCGGCGACGAAGCGGTCCAACGCATGAAGATCGTTGAGGCGATCTACCAATCGGCTCAAAAAGGGAAAGAGATTTTCATAAAGTAATTCTCCCCCAACGGCCCATGAACAAGCACCCGATTATTGCGCTGCTGACGGATTTCGGGACCGCTGATCACTATGTGGCCTCGATGAAGGCCGTCATTCTTTCCATCGCTCCAAATTCTGTCATCATTGATCTGTCGCATGATGTTCCTCCCCAGGACGTCGATGCCGCGGCGTATCTTCTCTGGAGCGCGCACGCATGGTTTCCTGCCGGAACGATCTTCGTCTGCGTTGTCGATCCGGGGGTCGGGACGAGACGCCCGATTATTTGTCTCCGGACCAAGTATACCTTTATCGCGCCCGATAACGGCCTTCTTAAATACGTTCTCCCGGCATCCGGCAGACCCAGGATTATCGCTGTGACGAACAGAACGTATGCTCTGAAAACTATCTCCCGAACGTTCCACGGACGCGACATTTTCGCGCCGGCAGCCGCGCATCTCGCAAGCGGAGTATCGCATGAACAGCTTGGCAAGCGCGTCACGCCGCTGCACGCACCGGAGAGGTTTGTTTTGGTTTCGGGCACGACGTCATCCGGCAAAGTACTTCATGTCGATCGTTTTGGAAATATCATCACAAATCTCCTCTGCAGGAACCTGCCGAATAACGCGGTTCTGAAGATTGGCCGCGCCCGTATCCACCGCGCATTTCGAACCTATGGAGAAGCTGGGGGTTCCCAACCGTTCATGACAATCGGAAGTTCCGGGCTTCTGGAGATTTCGATACGCAATGGAAGCGCCGCGCGTACGCTGAAGGCGCACTCAGGCGATCCTGTTCTCCTTGCAAGGTCCTGACATGCGTACACATCGTGATGAGGAGTTCATGAAACAGTGCCTCCTTCTGGCGAGGAAGGGGGGAGGATACGTCAGCCCCAACCCAATGGTCGGCGCCGTCATCGTACAGCGGGGCAAAATTCTGGGGACGGGATATCATAAGAAATTTGGCGGTCCTCATGCGGAGGTGTACGCAATCAGAGCCGCTCAAGGAAACGTCCGGGGGGCCACCCTCTACGTGAATCTGGAACCCTGCAACTTCTTCGGCAAAACACCGCCATGCACGGACCTCGTCATAACATCGGGGATCGCCAGAGTTGTCGTCGGCATGAAAGATCCCAACCCGCGTGTTGCAGGAAAGGGAATCCGCAAGCTCCGGAAGGCCGGCATTGAGGTCGTCGCCGGCGTTCTTGAGGATGAGTGCCGCGTACTGAACGAGTCATTTACAAAATATATCCAAACCGGGCTGCCGTTCGTAACCATGAAGATCGCCCAAACACAGGATGGAAAGATTGCCGACGAATCGGGCCATTCAAAGTGGATCACCGGAGTTCCGGCCAGAAAGATCGTTCATTCGCTTCGCTCCCGGGTTGACGCAGTTTTGGTTGGGGCTCACACAGTTCGCATGGACGATCCCCGGCTCACGGTGAGATCGGTGCGCGGACGAAGTCCCGCAAGGGTCGTCCTCGACGGCCGCTGCACGCTGACGCCCGATGCCAAAATCTTTACGCCCGGAGACGCGAAACGGATTATCGCCGTTTCCAAGACGTATTCCCGTAAAAAACCCGGGTTCAAAAAGACGTTTTCCCGGAGGGGAGTCGAGGTTCTTGAGCTGGATTCTACCGCTCACGGAAAGATTTCTCCCCGCGAGTTGTTACAAAAGTTAGGAGAGATGGGAATCGCGTCCCTCCTTGTGGAAGGGGGGGCGGAAATATACAGGGCGTTTCTCGATGGCGATGCCGTCGATAAACTGATCCTCTTTGTCGCTCCGAGAGTCATGGGCAAGGGCCTTGACGCGCTTCCCCGAAGAGACCGATACGATCGGTTGCTCTTGCAACGGACTGTGATAAAAAAAGCGGGAGTGGATCTCATGATCAGCGGATACTTGCTTAAATGACAAATTAACGGTATCTAGTAGTATGTTTACCGGCATCATAGAAGAAGTCGGCACGCTTACCGACGTAGCTCATCAGGGTGGAGGAAGAAAATTTTCCATCTACGCTCCGGACTCCGCGCTGGAGCTCAAAGTAGATCAGAGCGTCGCCGTGAACGGCGTGTGTTTTACCGTTGTCTCGAACAGTGAGGATGAGTTCCAGGTGGACGCGGTGGAGGAGACTCTTCTCAAGACAACAATGGGATCTCTCGAGATCGGCGACCATGTGAACCTGGAGCTGCCGCTGAAAATGCAGGAACGCCTGGATGGGCATCTCGTGCTCGGCCATGTCGACGCAGTCGGCAGGATCACCGGCGTCGAGAGCCACGGCCTGGAAACGATGCTCACGGTCGAGGTCGCGAAAGAGTTCGAAAAGTACCTTGTGCGTGTGGGTTCGATCGCCGTCGACGGGATCAGCCTTACCCTGGCAAGGATCCTCGACCATGGATTTCAGGTCGCCATTATTCCGCACACGATGGAACATACGATCTGTAAATTCTACGCGGTGGATGACCACGTCAATCTCGAATTTGACATTATTGGCAAGTACGTCGATCAGATGATGAAGGCCTATGAACATCCCCCGGCGGGAGGGAAGTTTTACTCCCAGGAGGAGCTCAAGGATATGGGGTACTGAGCGATGGCGCGGAAACTGTATTATAAAATCCCTGAATCTGACGCGGCAGGCATCTCCGACGACCAGTGGCTTGAGATCAACCGCATTCAGCATTGGTACAACTCAGAATTTGTCTGGACGGCGGGAAAACTTGCTTTGAAAATGTACCTCGTGTTTGTCAACCCGGAACACCGCCAGCTCAATCACGCGGGGCTGGAGCGGACGATCCGGAAACTCCGCGACGAATATCGAAAGCTCGGATTTTCCGAAAACGAGATCATCCGGCAACTCGAAAAGGATCAATTGGTCATCGTTAAGCGAGGCGGGTATTTCGACGGATGCGCGGCAAGCGGCTTTACGAGGGTGGCGGGGAATGAATTCAACGCCTTCCTGGTTTGCGACTTTCTCTTAAAAGTATCCTGCGTTGTCCCGGAGTTATCCATTACAATTGCGGACGAAGGGGCGTTTGTCAAAACGAAAAATGTGCGGATACAAAACGGCGAAGTGTTCATTACCCCGGCGGAAAAAACACGGATGTCGTATTACGAAAATATGATCACCCACCGCCACGTCTTTTCCGTCGTCGATGCCGCCAAATACGACGCTTATCCTCAATACAGCACTGTCGTCCCCGATTTTAACGATATGGACCCCGAGCAGCGGACGAATATCCTCCACGAATGGAACTGGCTCGGTTTCGAGAGCAATTACGACGTGAACGGGGATGATATTCAGGGATTTGATCTGAACGAGAAGGTGAGATCCTTCGCAATCGAAGGAGTTTGAGGGAGTTTGATCTTCGGCGGAAAATTTCTTATCTTAAGGCGAATTCAAATCGTGTTTAAATTCAAAGGTCGTCATGTTTTCATTAACAGCATTTTGCTCATAATCGTCATCCTTATGCAATCGAGCAAGGGTGGAGGTTTGGCGGGGTCATTCGGTACGGGCGGCATGGGTACGGTCTTCGGAGTGCGCCGGACCGCGGATTTCCTTACCCGCTCAACAAGGTATTTAGCCATTGCCTTTCTTGGTGTCGCGTTATTTACGAACTGGTTTTTCCTTCCCGGAAAGCAGGCCGCGGCGGATAGCATCATCCAACGGAACAGTGCTCCGACTTCCGCGCCGAAAGCGGTTCCTCCTCCTGCAAGCAAGCCTGCAGCAGCTCCCCAGCAAAAGCAGTAAGGCTGACGGTTTCAGGCGTTTCAACGTTTGATGCGCCCATGGCTCAATTGGTAGAGCAGCTGACTCTTAATCAGCGGGTTCCAGGTTCGAGTCCTGGTGGGCGCACTGCATCCTGTCGCAAAAAGTATCCCTCCGCTCAACGCATCAAGGTTGACTATTCGCTCCTCTTTCGATACATTTCCCGAACCGTAGTATCATGCTAAACTCTTCATTGCCGGGCTCAGAGGGACGAGCTTCGTTGAGTGAAGCGTACAATGGCGCCAGGAAGGGTTTCATCGTTGACGTGAATTGCGGCGTTCTTCTCCTCACCGGAAAGGAAGCGCTTTCGTTTGTATCCAGAATGTCGACAAACGATCTCTCCGTACTGAACAACCAGGGGGCATGCTGCGCGACAGTCCTCATCACTGAAAAAGCGAAGATCATCGATATCGTCACGATTATTTCAACCGCAAACGGATACCTCACCCTTACGAGCCCAGGCAATGCCGGGGCGGTAAAGTCATGGCTGGAGAGATTCATCATCATGGACGATGTCCAAATCGAGGACAGAGCGTCTGAATACAGGATCCTCATGCTCCACGGCAGCGGGATGTTCGAAAAATTCAATTTGCCTTCGGATCTTTCACCTCACTCGGCACGTATTACGGACAAGCAGATCGCC
>Ga0310810_10009459_pt1 | contig 11277 bp, 6 predicted proteins | sample NCmetagenome_FD_207641 | JGI IMG/M metagenome (GOLD analysis project Ga0310810, IMG submission 207641) | Soil microbial communities from experimental microcosm in Duke University, North Carolina, United States - NC | ecosystem: Engineered > Artificial ecosystem > Soil microcosm > Unclassified ... | reverse complement strand
TCGCGGAACTCCGGCGCCCCGCACAGCGCGCCACTCTCGCAAGCGCCGCCGATGAGTGACGCCGTCTTCGACCGAATGAGGGCGCAGTATTCGTCTTCCGAAAACGCGAGGGCGTCAACAGCGCCGAGCTGCCGCATCTCACCGATCGTCAGCTCGTTCGCCACGTTGGTGACGATCTTGAGGATCTCGAGATCGCCCATCGCGACCAGCGCCGTCAGCGCGCGCGAGTACAGGAAGTCGCCCATGATCACCGAGACCTGGTGACTGAAGAGCGAATTCACCGTCGGCAGGCCGCGGCGTAAGACCGAGTGATCGACCGAGTCGTCGTGCACCAGCGTCGCGAGATGCATTAGTTCGACGACAGCGGCGAGCGTTGTCGCGCGCGGCTCGGACCGCCCCGTCGCGGCGCTCGACAAGAGCGCGAGCGTCGGTCGGAACATCTTCCCGCGCATCCGCAGCAGGTGCGCGCTCACCTCACGGATGATCGGAAGGTCGTCGGTGACGACGCGATGCATCTCGTCCACGACCTCGTTCAGCCGGTCGCGTACGGGAGACTGAATGGCCAGCAACGCGTCGTTCGCGGGTTTTCTCGGGCGCGTGATCGTGCCCGTCATCGCCACGTGCGCTCGACTTCGTTCATGCGTTGAGAGATATCACGGAATTGAATGTCGACAACGAACACGCGCTGATAATAGGCGAGTGCATCCTGGCTGTTGCCCAGCGCCTCGGCGGCACGCCCGAGCAAATACAATACGCCGACAAGCTGTTCGTCGCTGGCCCGCTCGGCCAACGCTCGTGTCAGGATCGACGACGCGAGCTTGAACTGGCCCTTGTCCATGAAGCACTGCCCCAGCGCTTCGTACGCGGGCAAGCGGTTCGTAGAGCTGCCGAGCGCCCTTTGGAATTCGCCGATCGCCTCGTCGATCAGGCCCATCTCCTTGAACGCGATCGCCAAGTCGTAATGGCTCTGATAGTCCTCGGGATCGACGTTCTCCGCAATGCCTTGCTTGAACTTGCGGAGCATGTCGGCGAAGTCGGCTTCTTCGTCGCCCGTCGGCTCTTGCTCGGGAACGATCATCCGCGTGTCGCGCGGCATTTCGTCGTCGCGCAGCAAGTCGCCGAGATTCACGAAACTGCCCGTCGTCGGAGTCGCGCGGCGCACCGGCCGACTCGGTCGTGGCGCGGGCATCGCACCAGACAGGCGGTGACTGGCGAGCGGCGTCGCCGACGCCGGAGGCGTGTTCGCGACGCCGACGGTCTGCAGCCCTGCCCGCGCGCGTGCCTCGGCGGGCGACAGATCGAGCACACGCTCGTAGATCGTGCGCGCTTTGTCGATCTGCTCCGTGCGCAGCAACACGTCGGCGAGCGCGAGATACGCCTCGATCAGGCGAGGACGGTCGTTGGTGCGGAAGGCATACTCGACGCGCTTTTGCTGGTGTTTGATGACCTCAGGCTCGAGCCGGGAGATTTCTTCCGCCACCGCCGAGGCCAGCTCCAGATCGCCCGAGCGCTCGGCGCCCGACATCGCCGCTTCGAGCTCGCTGATGCCGGCGTCGCGATTCCCCGCGTCGAGCATCGATTCGGCGAGCGATCGTCGGAGGTTCCAATCCGTCGGATTCTGATCCACCTCCAACTGGAGCGCGTCGACGATGTGCTGCGCCTCGACCGTCGACCGGCGTGCGATCGACGGCGTCGGGATCAAGATCGGCTCGTCGTCGGGCGTCACGATTTCGCCCGCCCGCGGCAGGGCGAGGTCGAACGAATCCGCCGAGAAGGGCTCGGGTGCCACAGCCGCCGAGGCGACCGGCGTTGGACGCGGCAGCAGGGCCTCGCCGAGATCCTCGGCCGAACTTTCGATCGTCATGCTTTCGATCGTCATGCTTTCGATCGTCGCGCTCTCGATCGGCGCGCTTTCAACTGATGGGACTTCGACTGCTGCCAGATCCGGGAATGACGACTGCGGCGAATCCGGCGTCGGCGACATATTCCCGACGGGGCTGAAGTCCTTCGGAGGCGTCGAAAGCTCGTTGAGATCGATGTCGATCGTCACTTCGCTCGACAAGCCGAGCGGATCGTCGCTCGAGACGATGTTCGTCGACTCGAAGCCGAGCAGCATCGTCGGCGGCTCGATCGGCTCGATCACCGTAGGGGTCAGCGCCACGATGTTGGGTGATGAAACGCGCGGCTCACCGCTGACCGAATCGAGCAGGCCCTCCGCCGGCACGACCGGCTCGAGCTGCCCCCCCCTCGATCCGACGAGAGATGACGCGAGCGACATCGCGTCGCCCGAGAGCGGCTCCTCGGCCAGCGCCGCGCCGATCAGCGGCTCGATCGACGTCGGCTCGACGATCGTGGGCTCGACGAGGGTTGGCTCGTCGACGATCGATTCGACGAGATTCCCCTCGAGCCCATCCGGCTCGATCAACAGCGACTCCAAGGCGGCCGTCTCGCTGATCGACTCGACCGTGGCGACCGGCGGAGGCGGCGGAGGCGGCGGAGGCGGCGGTGCCGGCGTGGCCTTCGCTGGCGCAGCCGGCGGGGGTGGGGCCGCCCGCTCGACACGCACGGGAGTCGGAGCCGTCGGCTCGTCGAGGTCGATGAAGATGAGGTCCGAGGACGCGCGCTGCTTCCGACCCGCACTTGCGCGAGGCGTCGCGTTGGGATCGAGCGAGTGCAGCCGGGCAGCGACGCCTTTCGCGTCGGAATCGCGGCCGTCTCCATCGTACCGCTCGTGCAAGAGCTGCAATTGCTCGATCGCCTCGTCCTTTCGACCAGCCTTGATCAGCTGGTCGGCGAGCATCTGCCGAATTTCGTACTGCTCGGGCGAGAGGTCGGCGAACTCCTCCAGCGCGCGGAAGGCCTCGTCGTGGTTGCCTGCCTTCCGCATTCGGTCGGAATACTCGAGGAAATTCGCGCGCGCTTCCGCGTTGAAGCCTTTCTGCGCGCTGATCCGACCCAGCTTGTAGTAGATCGAAGTGCGTCCGGGCGACTGTCGGAGCACCTTGTTGCAGAGGGCGATCGCGTTGTTGAAAAAGCCGGTTTCGGCGTAGCGGTCGACGGCCTTTTCGTAGTAGTCGACAGCGTCGGCGACATTGCCCTGGCGGAGCATCAGGTCGCCGACGCGATTGAACAGGGCGACGTCGATCTCGCTGGAATGCTGATCGTACAGGTCGAGAAGCTTGACGTAGATCGGCAACGCTTTGTCGAACTGCTTCTTCAGCTCGAATTCAGCGGCCTGCTTTTTCAGCTTCGCGACTTGGGACATCAGCGCCTGGGGGTCCGAGCGGTGAACATTTTGGGCGGCTCGAACCGCGGAAGGTGGAGGGTCAAGATACCCCTAAGTCACTCGTGTGACAAGGTTTGCCCCCCACGAACGTCGCCGCGCAGCGGTTGTCGCCGTACCAGTATGGGACTTCTCGAACATCCCGAACGTCAAACAATGCCAGGTCGGCCGAAAAGCCATCGGCAATCTGCCCGACACGGTCCGCCAACCCCACCGCCGCAGCCCCGTTTACAGTTGCGGCCAGCACTGCTTCAGCGACGCTCAGGTGGAGCTGACTGACCCCCAGCGTAAGGACCAACGGCAGGTTCGGTGTCGGCGAAGTACCGGGGTTGAAATCGGTCGCCAGCGCAACCGGGACGCCCGCCTCGATCAGTCGGCGCGCCGGGGCCTGCTTCGTCTTCCCGAGGAAGAGCATCGTTCCGGGAAGCAGGGTGGCCACCGTTGGTGCTTTGACCAGCGCGGCGATCCCCGCGTCAGAAACCGCGGCCAGGTGATCCGCCGACACGGCGCCGAGGGACGCCGCCAACTCCGCGCCGCCCGACGACGTGAGCTCGTCGGCGTGAAGCTTGAGCAGCAGGCCCGCATCGCGCGCCGCGGTGAGAATGGCGCGCGATTCGTCCACGGTGTAGACGCCGGTCTCGCAAAAGACGTCGGCGAATCGGGCGAGCCGCGCCGCGGCGACCGCCGGAATCATCTCGTGGATCAGAAGGTCCACGTATTCGCGTCGCCGCGCTTCGGATTCACGATGCTCGAGCGGAATCTCGTGCGCCCCAAGGAATGTCGGCACGATGCGGAGCGGGAGCGCTCGCTGCAGGCGCGCGATCACGCGAAGGGTCTTGAGCTCGTCGTCGAGAGTGAGCCCGTAGCCAGATTTTACCTCGACGGTGGTGGTCCCGAAGGACGCCAGGCGCTCGAGCCGGGGTTTGGCGAGCGCGAACAGATCGTCCTCGCTGCGTTGTCGAAGGTCGCGCACTGACGAGTGGATCCCGCCACCGCGCCGCGCGATCTCCATGTAGTCCGCGCCGGCGGCCCGCAATTCCTGCTCGTCGTAGCGCGGCCGTCCGAAGATGCCATGCGTATGTGAATCGACGAGGCCCGGGGTCAGCACTCCGCGCCGGCAGTCGATCTCGCGCGCGGATGTGAAGCGCGCCCGCACGTCGGCGAGCGGCCCGACAGCGGCGACGCGATCGCCCTCGATTGCGACTGCGGCATCGCGGAGGATGCAGGCGTCGCCGAACTCCTTCCCGCGGCGGGCGCGAGCCGGACCCGCGCACGTCACGACCTGGGACGCGTTGGCGAAGATCAGTGACTCGCTCACTTCTCGCGTCTCGTCCAAGACATGGGGTCAGACCCCATTTAGAGAAGTAGAAATAGGGTCTGACCCCATTTTGTGGCGGGATATTGCGGTCCGCATCCTATTCATGCCATGACATCTCGAATCCGCGATAGTCGCAGGGGCGCCTGGGCCTCGCCCCGGCAGGCGTAGTAGCACGCATTGCAGTCGATCGGCTTGTATTGCCTGAAATCGCGCCAATGGAAATCGGTGGGAAAGTCGGGACAGCGCTTGACTCGCCCGCTCGGATCGATGTGAATGGTGCGAATTCCGGAGCGGCAGGGCTCGCGCATTTCCCCACGAAGGTAACGGGGAATCTGCTCCAGGTAGTAATCCGAATTCGTGATGATGCCGCGTCGCCGACGCTTCACCGCGAGCAGCTCGTGAACGACGTGCTCGGCCTCGGCCAGATGGTCGCGGCCGATGAGATGTTCGCGGTTCCCGTTCTTCGCGTCGGTGTACACGCTGAAGTTGACGCCGACGCCGAGCGACTCGGCGGTGCGCGCGATCTCCAGCACCTGATCGAAATTGTCGTTCTTGATCACGGTGTTGAACCGGATGTTGTCGATACCGCGCGCCTGCATCGCCGGAATGTTGGCGAGGATCTTCGCCGCCAACCCGGGAATACCGCGAGCGCGGTCGTGACGCTCGTCGAGGTAGTCGAGCGAGATGTTGAACTGATTCACCCCGGCGGCCCACAATGACGCGGCGCGCTCGGGCGACAACATCGCGCCGTGCGTGATGAGCGTGATGTACTTGAGCGAGATCGCGCGATGCACTTCGGCGACGATCGCCTCGAGGTCGCGCCGGAGCGTCGGCTCGCCGCCGGTGAACGTGACGAGCATCGGGTTGAAGTAGCGAGCCGCGTCGGCGTAGCTCGCCAGCTCGTCGTCGCGCGCCGACGCGGCGGTCTTCCAGTAGTCGCAAAAGCCGCAGTGCGCGTTGCAGCGCAACGTGACCTCGAAGTGCACGAGCACGGGCCGGCGACGCGCCGTGAGCCACGCGTACTTGCCGAGGAAGAGCGCGACGTGGTACGGCTTGAATCGGGAGGAAAGCACGTGGTGGTCCGGATCTCCTCCGCCGCGCAGCTCAGGACGAGCGCATCGGCAAACGAATCCCCTGCTCTTCCGCCGTCCGAATGGCGATGTCGTAGCCGGCGTCGGCGTGGCGAGCAACTCCAATACCAGGATCGTTGGTCAGGACGCGCTCGAGGCGGACCCGCATCTCCGGCGTGCCGTCGGCGACGATCACCTGGCCGGCGTGGAGTGAGTTGCCGATCCCGACGCCGCCGCCGTGGTGGAACGAAACCCACGACGCGCCGCTCGCGGTATTGAGCAGCGCGTTGAGGATCGGCCAGTCGGCGATCGCGTCGCTTCCGTCGCGCATCGCCTCCGTCTCCCGGAAGGGAGACGCGACGCTTCCCGTATCGAGATGGTCGCGGCCGATGACGATCGGCGCCGAGATCTCGCCGCTGGCCACGAGGTCGTTGAGCGCGACGCCGAACCGCGCGCGCTCGCCCTGCCCCAGCCAGCAGATCCGCGCCGGCAGGCCCTGGAAGTGGATCCGCTCACGCGCCATCTCGATCCAGCGGCGCAAATGCGCATCGTGCGGGAAGAGCTCGAGCACCAGCTCATCGGTGCGCGCCAGATCCGTCGGATCACCCGACAGCGCGACCCAACGGAACGGTCCCTTGCCCGCGCAGAAGAGCGGGCGCACGTACTCGGGCACGAAGCCGGGGATGTCGAAGGCGTTATCGACGCCGTTGTCCTTCGCGACCGTCCGAATGTTGTTGCCGTAGTCGAAAGTGATCGCGCCCTGCTTTTGCATCGCGAGCATCGCCTCGACGTGACGGACGATCGACGCGTTGGCGCGTCGCACGTACTCGCGGGGGTCGGAGCGGCGCAGTCGCGCCGCGTCGTCGAGCGACAGTCCCGCCGGTACGTAGCCATTGAGCGTGTCGTGCGCGCTCGTTTGGTCGGTCAACACGTCGGGCGTCACCCCGCGCGCTACCAGCTCGGGAAGAATCTCTGCCGCGTTGCCCACGAGACCGACCGACAGCCGGCGCTTGGCGTCCGTCGCCTCACGAATCCACGCCAGCGCTTCGTCGAGACTATGTGTCTTGCGGTCGCAGTAACCTGTTTCGAGACGCTTATCGATGCGCGCCTCGTCGACGTCGATGCCGAGGATCGCGGCATCGTTCATCGTCGCGGCGAGCGGCTGCGCGCCGCCCATGCCGCCGAGTCCGGCCGTGAGGACGAAGCGACCGGCGAGCGTGCCGTTGAAGTGCGTGTGCGCCACGGCGCCGAACGTCTCGAACGTACCCTGCAGGATGCCCTGCGATCCGATGTAGATCCACGAGCCGGCGGTCATCTGGCCGTACATGATCAAGCCGGCGCGCTCGAGCTCGCGGAAGTAATCCCAGTTCGCCCAGCGTCCGACGAGGTTGCTGTTGGCGATGAGAACGCGCGGCGCCGACGCGTGCGTTCGGAACACGCCAACCGGCTTGCCGCTCTGCACGAGCAGCGTCTCGTCGCTTTCCAGCGCGCGCAGCGCGTCGACGATCGCGTCGAACGCTTCCCAGCTGCGCGCCGCGCGACCCGTCCCGCCGTACACGATCAGGTCTTCGGGACGTTCCGCTACCTCGGGATCGAGGTTGTTCATGAGCATGCGGAGCGCCGCCTCCTGCTGCCAACCCTTGCACGAGATCTTCGTCCCGCGCGGGGCGCGGATCACTCGCTGCCCGCGCTCCCGGCGCTCAGAGTCGGTACGCGTAGCGTCGGTGAACGTCGTATGCATCATCAACTCATCGCGGAAGAAGAGATCTCGCCGGCCTGAATCGCCGCGGCGAGCCGCTCGATGTCGTGGGACAACACGCGATCGCCCTCGAGCGGCGGTACCAGGCGGCGCACGTCGCCGTGCGCGCGCGCGACGCCGCGCCCCGGTTTGAGCGGCGCGCGGTAGTCGAGCCCCTGCGCGGCGCACATCAGCTCGATCGCCAGCACGTAGCGCACATTGCGCACGACGCGTCGCAGCTTCCACGCCGCGGTCATCGCCATCGGCACCACGTCCTCCTTGTTGCCGTCCGTGGGGATCGTGTCCACGCTCGCCGGGTGCGAGAGCACCTTGCACTCGCTGGCGAGCGATGCAGCCGTCACCTGCGCCATCATGAAACCGGAATTCACGCCGGCGTCGCGCGTGAGAAAGGGCGGCAGTCCCTGATTGAGATCCGGGTGCACGAGCCGATCGGTGCGCCGTTCGGAGATCGTGGCGAGGTTCGTGAGCGCGATGGCAAGGAAGTCGAGCGCCATCGCGACCGATTGCCCGTGAAAGTTCCCGCCGCTCAGCAATTCACCCGACTCGGAGAAGACGAGCGGGTTGTCGGTCGCGGCGTTGAGCTCGCGGCCGATCACCGCCGCGGCGAAGTCGATCGCGTCGAGCACCGGGCCGTGCACCTGCGGCATGCAGCGCAGCGCGTAGGCATCCTGCACTCGAGGGTCGTTGTGACGATGCGATTCGCGAATCTCGCTGTCGGTGAGCAATTCGCGGAGAAACGCGGCAGACGCGGCCTGACCGAGCTGCCCGCGCGCATCCTGGATGCGCGCATCGAAAGCGACGGGCGTCCCGAGCAACGCTTCGAGCGACATCGCGCCGGCGACGTGCGCCGTTCGCCAGAGCGTGTGCGCGTCGACGAGCGCCAGCGCGCCGATCGACGTATGGGCCTGCGTCCCGTTGATGAGTGTGAGTCCTTCCTTGCTCGCCAACGTGATCGGCTGAAGGCCGGCGCCGTTGAGCATCTCCGCGGCGGGCCCGCACCGGCCGTTGGACTGCAACGTCCCTTCGCCGATCACGGAGAGGGCGAGATGCGCCAGCGGCGCGAGATCACCACTCGCGCCTACGCTTCCTTGCTCGGGAATCTGCGGATAGAGACCGGCGTTCAGCATCTCGCACAGCAGGACCGCGAGATCGATGCGAGCGCCGGAGAAGCCTTTCGCGATCACGTTGGCGCGCAGGAGCATCATCGCGCGCACCTCGCGTTCCGGAAGCAGATCACCGACGCCGGCGGCGTGGCTGCGCACGAGGTTGACCTGCAATTCGGCGAGTCTGTCCGGCGGAATGGCGACGTCGGACAGCTTGCCGAACCCGGTCGTCACGCCGTAAGCGACGGCGCGGGACTCGACCAGCCGGTCGACGACCTTTCGCGCCGCTCCCGCCCGCGTCTTCGCCCACGGCGCCACCGAGACACGCGCCCGCGCGGCGGCGACGGCAGTCACCTGTTCCAACGTCAACGAATTCCCGTCGATCACGACTTCCATCGCCATGATCGAATGTCAAAGGGCCACTGCGACAATTCAAGGGAGCGCGGCGGCCCTGGCATCGCTACGGCAACGGTATTCTCGACAGCTCGGCGTTGCCGATGGCGCTCTGATACGACCAGTCGAACACGACATAGTCCGTCGCGACATACGCGACGCGCGCCGCGGCGAAGTGGACCCCGTCCGTTTTCTGCACGCGAAAGACATACGCGAAGCCCGGCACCGCTTGAATCGTCGACGACGAATAGCCCGTCGACGGCGCGCGATCGATCGAGCTCAAACCGGCCACCGGCGTGTTGCCGTACAACACCATCGTCGCCCCGGCGCGTGCCGGCTGGAACCAGAGCGTGCCGTCCGAGTGGCGGACGATCGTGAAGTCGAGGTCCGTCCGTGACGAAACACCGACCACGCCGAGCTTACGGCTCGCGTCGTCGAAAAAGAGGAAGCCGGAGCTGTCGGGCCGCGCGACGGTCGAGTAGACAAACGCGTTGCGCGCGTCGAAGCGCGGCGTATCGAGCCGCGCCTCGGTCCACACGCTCTCGTGTCCATCGTGCGTCACCGTGCTGGCCGCGAAGCAGCGGGAGGCGCCGTTGGTCAGATTTCCAACGAAGAACCCGTCCGACGCCGTCGTTCCCTCGAGCACCCAGGTTGCCGTGCACACACCGCGGCTGTCGTCGTACGTCGTCGAGTAGACGCGATAGTGGTCGAACGCGCCATGAAGCGCGTCGACGGCGCTCCCCGACCAGGCGAGCTGGATCGCGCCGTTCAACGACACGGAAGTGAAGCCGGTCGGCGCGGGCACGTTCGCGTTCAGGTCGATTGTGACAGTGTTCGACCGAGCGAGCTCATTCCCGTCGAGATCGACCGACGCCACGTAGTACTGCACGTCGGGCACGCCGGCGTCGTGGAAGGTGTTGGACGTCGTCGTCCCGCGGAGCTGCCAGTCCCCGCCCCCGACCCGCCCGTAGATGTTGAACGCGTTCGCGTTGTTGTTGCGCGGCACATCCCAACTGAGCAGCACGGCCAGCGGAGCATTCGCGTTGCCGCTCGGCGTGAGTTGGTACGTGAGGTTGGCGGGAGCGTCCGGATCGGTCAAGAGTCCGGCGATGTCCTCACACGCGGCCATCGGAACCAGCGCCGCCAGCAGCCAACGAGACAACCGCATAAGTGCTCCGGGTGGGGTGCGCCAACCAGAAATAGCAGACCCCGCACCGCATCCGGCGCAAAGCTAACTGATTGCCTGTTTGAGCTTTGCCGGAAGGAGCGTCTCGTCGGTGTCCCCCGGACTGGACAGCAATCTGCGATAAAAACAGCACACCGCGATTTGGGGTCAGACCCTTTACATGAAACGCAAAAAGGGTCGAACCCTTCTCACGATCCGATCAGGGGAAGCCGGATCGCACCGTCGACCGGTTGTAATCGAACTTGATGTCCGGCTCCGCCTTCAACGAAATCGTGAACGTGAAGGCGAAGTTGCCGTTCGGGGACTGAGTGTACCCGAACAGAGCACGCCAGTCGTGCAGGTCGCGTTGCAATTGCACGATCTGACTGGCGAACTGGTGGGTCTCGACGTCGTAGTTCGTCGTCCAATGCGCCGCCCACTTCGGGGTGAGATTGAACGCGATGTCGGCGTTGATCGACGTCGTCGGAGGAATGTTGTAGACCGGCCCTCCCGCCGTAGCCGACGTGACGGGCAGGTCGTTCGTCGGGAGGGCGCGCTGTTGCTGGATGCAGGCCTCGAGTAACAGAGCGTTCTGGCCGGCAACCTGTTGGCAGCGCGCCACCGGATCGAAATCGATCACGTTGCTGCCGGGCTTTGGCGGACGGGGGCTCGAGCGCGTGAAGCTGAACGACGCACGCCAGCCCTCCGTCGGCGGAACGATGAAGCGGTCGCCGGTTCGCATCGATCCGGCGATCGGTTGCGCCGCGATCAGAGCGAGCTGGCTCGAGTCGGGGCGCTGTCGAACTTGATCCGTGCCTGCCGCCGGCATCGCCTGCGCTTCAGGCACAGCGCGACCGAACAACCGCATCAGCGCCGCGAACGGATTCTGCTCGCGGCTGATGCGGAACGACGCCGAGATGTTGGTGAGGTACGGCTTGAACTCGGCGGTGTCGCTGAGCGTGCTGCCGAGGAAGAGCGAATACGTGCTCGAGAAGTCGAATCCCGGAAGCAGGTCGGAGCGCAACGAGTAGCCCCAGTTTTCCGAGGTAAAGCCGGCGGTGGACTTATGGCCCTTCGCGCGTTCGAAGTCGTAGGTGATGGGCGTGAAGTTGAGGCTGAGCAGATCGATCTTCTTCGCGTTGTCGGGATTCGAGTCGTTCTTTTGACGAAGCTTGGCCTGGAACAG
>Ga0310810_10009458_pt1 | contig 11278 bp, 9 predicted proteins | sample NCmetagenome_FD_207641 | JGI IMG/M metagenome (GOLD analysis project Ga0310810, IMG submission 207641) | Soil microbial communities from experimental microcosm in Duke University, North Carolina, United States - NC | ecosystem: Engineered > Artificial ecosystem > Soil microcosm > Unclassified ... | reverse complement strand
AATGGGTGTCGTACCGGCCACGAGTCGACGACTGACCGGCGAGCCGCAGATGCTGTTGCGCTCGGGTGTTGCTCCGCAATACGCCGAGCAGATTCAGAGCCTGCGCACGAACATCGTGAGCTCGGCCGCGCTGGGAGCGGCGCGGACGCTCCTCGTCACGAGCAGCGAGCCTGCCGAAGGAAAGTCGCAGACTGCAACGAGCCTTGCCATCTCACTCGCGCGCCTGCATCAACGGGTGCTCCTGATTGACGCCGACCTGCGCAAGCCTTCGCTCCACACGGTGTTTGGCGTCGACCTTGGCGTCGGGATGAGTGAAGTGCTGACGGGCCAGGCCGGTGCGAGTAACGGTGCTTTCCGCAAGACCGATCTCCCCCGGCTGTGGCTCATGACGGCGGGACAGGTCACGCGCCGTCCGGCGGACCTGCTTGGGTCCGACGCGTTCGTCCGGCTGCTGAAAGTGGCGCAGCAGCGATTCGACTGGGTGATCATCGACTCGCCACCCGTCATGGCCGTGACCGATCCGTGCCAGATCGCACGACTCGCCTCAGGCGTGTTGTTCGTGCTGGACAGCGGGAAGACCTCCCGTGAGGTCAGCAAGGCGGCGCTCCAGCGACTGCACGCCGCTGGCGCGAATGTTATCGGGACCGTCCTCAACCGGGCCGATCTCCAGAAGCCCGGCGTGTCGTATCTGCCCTATTACCACCGGGACTACGAGACCCACTACCCGGAGCTCGAATTCTCCAGCGTCAATGCGGCCGGCCCCGACACCCTGCTACCGGAAGTACCGTCCGACCCCAGGCACCCGCAGGAGCAGACGTAACGGGATCCGACGAAGTGTGAAGAATTAGAGGAGGCTACTTCTTCTTCGGGTCAGCATTCTTCTGGCGTGCTTCGCGGTCGGCGCGCAACAGGTCGACCACCTCCTGGTGATTCCCCATCGCCGCGAACAGCCAGGCCGACTGGTTCTGCTTGTTCTGCAGCTCCATGTCGGCGCCCTTCTTGAGCAGCAGCGCGACCATGTCTGCGTAGCCTTCGCCAGCGGCCCGCATGAGCGCCGTCATCCCGTCCGCATCTGCCGTGTTGATGTCGAATCCCTTGGACAGCAGCAGTTCGACCGCTTCCGGACAGTTGGCGCCGGCCGCCAGGATCAAGAGATGATCGCCCTGCAGGTCGGCTTTCAGGCTCGCTCCGCCATCGATGAGCGATTTCGCCAGCGGGATGCGGCATCCGCGCACAGCGAACGCGAGCGCCATGTCAGCGCCCTTCGTCACTCCAGCCTTCTGAAGCACGGACACGACCTCCTCCTGCCCGGTCGATGCCGCATAGACAAGCGCATTCATCCCGTTGGAATCTTCGATCTGCGGGTCGGCCTTGTGATCGATCAGTAGCTTTGTGACGGCGGCGTTGCCGCCGAGCGCCGAGGCCATCAGCGCCGTGCGGCCCGCCCGGTCGCGCACGCCTGTCTCTGCGCCTCCGGCAAGCAGTGCATCGGTGGCCTGCGCATGTCCGCCGTACGCCGCTGCAATGAGGGCCGTCGCCCCGTCATTGTTTACGGTATTCACGTCCGCGCCCTGCGCGAGCAGCGACCGGATGGCGCCCGCCCGGTTGGACGAAGCTGCGGACATGAGCGGCGTGATGCCGTCCCCGTCCTTGTAGTTGACGCTGGCTCCGGCTGCGAGCAGCGCGTCGACCGCGGCCACGTGTCCTTCGTGGGCTGCGACCGAAAGTGCAGACTCGCCGTCCTGGTCGGCCGCCACACTGGCACCCGCGGCGCTCAGCGCGCGGATCACGTCAGCCCGGCCGTAGAGCGCGGCAATGCCGAGCGCAGTCATGCGCGAATCGCCGGGCGCATCCAGTGGCACGTGTGCGGCAATGGCTGCGGACACTTGTGTCATGTCGCCATTCATCGCCGCCCGCTGCAGTGCCGCCGTCGCCTCGGCGTTTGGATCGGCAGGCGCGGGTGTCTGCGCCGCGCCACAGGTCGCAACAAGAAGAAGCCCCACGACAATCGCGCAGGTGAGACGATGGATTCGCGTGGTCACGCCCGGAAGTATAGCGAAGGTGGGTTGCGGGAGCGCCTGTGCTGTGGCAGAATTCCCAGTCGCTACGCCCCTCCGCAGACCGTCGGGTCTGTCCTATGAGCCCTGGTGGCGGCGCTTTCGACGGCACTTTTTTTGGCAGCTCGGCAATCTTCAGCATCAGTAACACGCAGCAATAAACAAGGGAGAGCGGGAATCATGAACCGCGTTTCGTCCTCACTCATGTTCGGTCTCGGTCTGGCGCTCGTCGCGGTCACCACGTTGAGCGCGCAGAATCCCGGTGGCAGCCCCGAAGGCAAGGCGATGAAGAACCCGGTCGCCTCATCCGCGGAGTCGATCGCGGCCGGCCAGGCCGCCTATGCGAAGAACTGCCGGTTCTGCCACGGTGCGGAAGCCAAGGGCGACGGCACGATGGCACCCAAGGACTCGCACCCCTCTGATCTCACAGATACAAAGTGGGACCGCGGCGCGACCGACGGCGAAATCTTCCTCGTCATCCGCGACGGCGCCGGGCCCGACTTCAAGATGAAGGGCTACAAGGGCCGGATCGCCGACAACGAGATCTGGAACATCGTCAACTACCTGCGCAGCATCGGCCCGAAGAAGAAGTAGGGACCAACCAGCGACAAAGCCGGCATCCAGATGCGCTACTCCACGGTCCTCGTCTGTATCGTTGCAAGTATCGCGGGTGCCGGCTGCGGCTGGCTCGACGATCGGCCCGCACCGGTCGACGGCGCCGCTTACACTGCGTCGGGTCAGCTGTCGAATGCGCGGCTGACCACCGCTCACGAAACCTTCGGCGGCGCGGTGAACGAATACTTCCGCGTCGGCTCGAAGCCGCAGCAGCCGATCGAATTCCCCCACAATACGCACGTCGAAAAAGGCCTCGCCTGCACGGAGTACTGCCACGAGGCCGTCACCAAGGGTCCGCAGGCCGGTCTCCCGAGCGTGAACACCTGCCTGATCTGCCATGCGGCGATCGCGACTGACAAACCGCGCATCCAGCAGATCACCCAGATGTCAGAGAAGGGGATCGATCTCAACTGGCAGCGTGTCTACGGCTACGGCCACAGTGCGCACGTCCGGTTCAATCACGCCCCGCACATCCGCGCCAACGTCGAATGCGCGACGTGTCATGGCGACATCGCGCACCAGACGGTTGCGCAACGCAATGTCGACCTCAACATGGGGTATTGCGTGAACTGTCATCGGGAAAAGAAAGCCCCGAATGACTGCCTGACCTGCCACTACTGATGGACCGCCGTACATTCATCAAGCTCACTGCGATTACCGGAACGTCCGCGACGCTCGCGAGCTGCGGCGTTCCCGAGCATCAGCTCATCCGGTTCGTGCCCGACGAGGAACTCGTCCCGGGCATCGCGGAATGGAAACCGAGCGTCTGCCCCCTGTGTGCCAGCGGATGCGGCCTGAACGTGCGCGTCATGATGGCCGACGTCGACATCACCAAGGACGGCCAGGCCGGTGTCGTGCGGATGGGTGTGGCCAAGAAGCTCGAGGGCCAGGAGTCGCATCCGATCAGCCAGGGTGGATTGTGCCCGCGCGGGCAGGCGGCCATCCAGGTCACCTACCACCCTGATCGACTCGCGCAACCGATCAAGCGCACGGGCAACCGAGGCGCCGGCACCTTCGAACCCATTTCGTGGGATGCCGCGATCGCAGAAGTCGTCGGAAAGCTCGATGCGCTCGCGACAGCGGGCAATCAGAAGGCGCTGGCTGTGGTGACGGGCGGACGCCGGAGGGTGCTCCTGGATCAGTTTGCATCGAAGTTCGGCGCCGGTGCGCCGGTCACCTACGAGCTGTTCTCGGACGACCTTCTGCGCCGCGCCAACCAGATGAGTTTCGGGTTCGCGCAGCTGCCAACCTTCGATCTCTCGAACGCGAACTACGTGATCGGGTTCGGCGCGGACTTCCTCGGCACCTGGAACGCCCCGGTCGCGCATACCGCGGCCTACGGCCGTATGCGCCGTGGCCGGCCCGGAGTGCGCGGGGCTTTCGTGCAGGTGGAAGGGCGGATGTCGCCCACCGGTGCAAGCGCCGACGAGTGGGTTGCCGCGAACCCGGGTACTGAGGGTGTCCTGGCACTTGGCATCGCGCACGTGATTCTGCGCGAAAAGCTTCGGCCGGCTGATGGAGGCCGGCCGGGCGCGTTGATCGATGGGTGGTCGGCCGGACTGCCGGCTTATGCGCCGCAGCAGGTTTCGACGGTTACCGGCGTTTCCGCGAAGCGGATTGAACGCCTGGCGAGGGAGTTTGCCGAACGCAGTCCTGCCGTCGCCATCGTCGGCGGAGTACCGCTGGCGCACACCAACGGCCTCTTCACGGCGCTGGCAGTGAATGCTCTGAATCACCTTGCCGGTGCAGTCGGGCAGAAGGGCGGAGTGTCGTTCACCCCGCAGTTGTCGCGCTCCACGTCGCCAGCGGGTGGATCGCTGGTGCAACTCGCTGCTGCTTCACCGCAGGTTCTCATCCTCGACGAGACTAATCCGGTGTTCAGTGCGCCGAAGGCGTGGAAGGTTCGTGAAACATTCCAGGCCGTCCCGTTCATCGTGTCGTTCGCCAGCTTCATCGACGAGACCAGCGTGCTCGCCGATCTGATCCTTCCCGATCATTCGTTTCTCGAAGGCTGGATCGACGCCGCGCCTGAATCGGGTTCCGCGCAGGCGGTCATCAGCGTTGCGGGCCCGGCGATGAAGCCGCTCTTCCAGACGCGCGCGGCTGGAGACGTCATCCTTCAGGTTGCGGGCAAGCTTCAGAAGCCGGTCGACCTCGGTGCTCAGACCTACGATGCCTACGTCAAGGCGGCGCTCGCGCCGCTCGGCGACGACGCATGGACGGCGGCGCAGAAGCAAAGCGGGTGGTGGGGCGAGTTGCCAAAGGGTGTTGCCGTCGCGCCGACGCCCGCGGAAGCGAAGCCGGCCGCTGCGCGGTTCGTGCCGCCGACGTTTGACGGCGACGCAGCACAGTTTCCCTTTCACTTCCTGCCATACGCATCCGCGGCATTTCTCGATGGTTCGACCGCACACCTGCCGTGGCTGCAGGAAATGCCAGACCCGATCACCTCCGCCATGTGGAGCAGCTGGGTCGAGCTCAATCCGAAGACTGCGGAGCGTTTGGGCATCGGGCTCGGCGACCTCGTCGAAGTCGCGTCGAGCGCCGGTTCGCTGCGTGCGCCGGCGTTCATCAATCCGGGGCTTGCCCCTGACCTCATCGCGATGCCCGTCGGACAGGGCCATGCCACCTACACGCGCTACGCGTCGGGCCGCGGCGTGAACCCGGTGGAACTGCTGGCGCCCGTCACGCATGCCGAAACCGGCACGCTGGCCTGGGCCGCCACACGCGTTAAGGTGACGCGGGCCGGCGAGCCGGACGGCAAGCTTGTCCTGTTCTCCGCGCGCGGCGAACTGCGCGAGAACCCGCGCGAAGGGGAGACCAGGTAATGGCCCATCGATGGGGCATGGCGGTCGATCTCGATCGCTGCACCGGCTGTGGCGCGTGCGTGACGGCGTGTCACGCCGAGAACAACATCCCAACTGTCGGCGAACTCCAGGCCTCGCGCGGCCGCGCGATGCACTGGATTCGCGTCGAACGGTACTTCGAGGGCGAGTTCCCCGAAGTCTCGATGAAGTACCGGCCCGTCATGTGCCAGCAGTGCGACGCCGCACCCTGCGAGCCGGTCTGCCCGACCTACGCGAGCCACCACAGCGAAGAGACCGGCCTCAACGCGCAGATCTACAACCGCTGCATCGGCACGCGATATTGCGCCAACGCCTGTCCATACAACGTCCGGTTCTTCGACTTCTTCAATCCCGTCTGGGACAAGCCGCTGCACCTGCAGCTCAATCCCGACGTATCGATGCGTGAAGTCGGCGTGATGGAGAAGTGCACGTTCTGCGTGCAGCGCATTACGGCCGCCACCATCACCGCGGAAGCCGAAAAACGGGAGGTGAAGGACGGCGAGGTCAAGCCGGCCTGCGTCCAGAGCTGCCCGTCGAAGGCGCTCGTGTTCGGCGACCTGGCCGATCCCGAAAGTGAAGTCTCCCGTCTGGCCGAGTCGCCGCGGGGCAGCAAGCTGCTCGAAGATCTCGGCACGGCGCCGAAGGTCACCTACCTGCAGGGTGTGGAACACGCATGAGCGCCAACGAGGATCGTCTCTCCGCAACCCTCCTTCGTCCTCTCGGTCGTTCGGGCGTGCTGTGGTACGCCTTCGTCGCGTTTCTCGGAACGATTGTCGCGGCGGGCCTGTTCGCCTGGTTCTTCCAGATGTGGCGGGGGTTCGGTGTCACGGGCATCCGCTGGCCGGTGTACTGGGGCTTCCTCATCACCGACTTCGTCTTCTGGATCGGCATCAGCCACGCCGGCACGCTGATCTCGGCGATCCTGCGCCTGGTCAACGCCGGATGGCGCCGGCCGGTCACGCGCTGCGCCGAAGTCATCACGGCCTTCGCGCTGATGATTGGCGGACTGTTCCCGATCATCCATCTGGGCAAGCCGTGGCTGTTCTTCTGGCTTGTGCCGTATCCGAACCAGCGTCTGATCTGGCCGAACTTCAGATCGCCGCTGGTGTGGGACTTCTTCGCGATTTCCACCTACCTCACAGGAAGCCTGCTGTTCCTGTTCCTGCCGATGATTCCCGACTTCGCGCTCGTGCGCGATCGGTCCACCGGCATGACGAAGAAGATCTACGGCCTGCTCGCACTCGGGTGGCGCGGCACGACGGGCCAATGGCATCGCCTCGAAGTCGCCATGCAAATCATGGCGATTGCGATCATCCCGGTCGCCGTCTCGGTGCACACCATCGTGTCGTTCGACTTCTCGATGGCGCCCGTGCCGATGTGGCACTCGACGATCTTCGGTCCCTACTTCGTGGCTGGCGCAATCTTCAGCGGCATCGCCGGCCTGATCATCGCGATGGCGGCACTGCGCTCGGTCCTGAAGCTGCACGAATACCTGCAGCCGATCCACTTCGAGAATCTCGGCAAGCTCCTGCTGACGATGAGCCTGCTGTGGGGCTACTTCACCTTCAACGAGCGTCTCACGACGTGGTATGGCAACGGGACTTCGGAAATCCTGACCTTCCAGGTCACGCAGGGCGGCACCTTTGCGCCGCTGTTCTGGACGATGGTGCTCGTGAACTTCGTGTTGCCGATTGTGATCCTGGGAATCCGCCGTTTCCGCACAATCACCGGTTGCGTCATCGCCTCGATTGGCGTCGTCATCGGCATGTGGCTCGAGCGGTACTTGATTGTCGTGCCGTCGCTGGCGCACAAGTACCTGCCCTATAGCTGGGGCACCTACAGCCCTCGGCCGACCGAGATCCTGATCACGGTCGCCACCTTCGCGGCGATGATCCTGCTCTACACGCTGTTCGCGAAGTTCATCCCGATCATCTCCATCTGGGAGATGCGGGCTGGCGAGCATCACGCTGAACCCGTGCTCGCGGGCACTCAAGAACCGCACCGGCTCGGGGAGACCCACGCATGACTGCTGTGTACGGCCTCTACACAACTGGTGATGCGGCCCAGCGGGCGGTGAACGGCCTCCGCGCCGCCGGATACGCCGATCGCGACATCACGGTCATCAGCGCCGCGCCGATGGAGGAGTACGAGTTCAGTCACATCGACCGCGAGACGTACCTCTGGTACATCGCATCAGGCGGCGGTCTGCTTGGCCTCCTCTTTTCGACGTGGCTGGCGAGGTTTACCGAGGTCGACTGGCCGATCACGGTGGGGAACATGCCCATCGTCGCCTGGTATCCCAACCTGATCGTCATGTTCGAGTTGACGATGCTCGGCGCCATTCTCTCGACGGTCATCACCCTGATCGTGTCGGCCGGGCTGGGCCGGCGCATGCCGAAGCTGTACGACCCTGAGGTCACCCAGGGAAAGATCCTCGTCGGCGTTGCGGCTCCCGACGGCGCCAGAATGGCCGACGTCGAACGCGCGCTGTCCGCTCCGGGCGCGGAACTCAAGACCGTCTGATCTCGCGCGAAGCGCCACATTCCACACAAGCCCGGTGCGCACGAAGGTGCCCACCGGTTGTATCCTCTGTGCCTCTGGCTGCATACACCTGAGAGGGGGCCGCAGATGAAACGAGTGTGGTTCGTCGCGCTTCCGGCCTTGCTGGCCGGCGTCCTGTTTCTCCCGCGCATGTCGGGCCTGACCGCCCAGCAGCCTGCCACACCGCCATCGCCGCAGCCCGCTCCGGCGCCGGTTACGGTGCCGGAAATTCCATTCGAGTCCTCGACCGATTTCCTGAAGTACTCGCCCGACATGAACTTCGGCGAGGTGCTCGGCGTCGCCGTCAACTCGAAGAACCGCCTGGTAGTCCTGAACCATCCGGGCAGCCCGTCGCAGGGTCCGCTCTACGGCAACGCGTCCACGCAGTTGCTCGAATTCGATTTGTCGACGGGGCGCTTCGTTCGCGAGATCGGCCGCAACGTCTACGGCCTCGGCTACGGCCATTCAATCCGATTCGACAGGTCCGACAACCTGTGGGTCGTCGACAAGGGGACGAACGCTGCGGTGCGCTTCAATCCTGCGGGATACGTCACGATGAACCTGGGCCGGCGGCCCGAAGGGCCCGACGATCCCGACGAATCGTGGTTCCGCAACGGTCGCGGAGGGACACCGCCTCCGCCCAGCCAGGACGGCTACTTCCGTGGTCCGACCGACATCGCATTCGATTCGAACGACAACATGTACATCAGCGATGGCTACACGAACGCGCGCGTAGCCAAGTACGACCGGCGCGGCACGTGGGTCAAGTCATTCGGAACGCGCGGATCGGGCGGCGCCCACGCGGATCAAAATCCGGGGCAGTTCAACACGCCTCATAACATCGCGGTCGATCGCCAGGACAATGTCTACGTTGCTGACCGCAACAACCGCCGAATCCAGGTCTTCGACACCAACGGCACGTTCAAGCGTTTCATCTTCCTGAACGCCACCTACGACAAGACGCATCATCCGGTGCTCGGAAACCTGCCAGCCGCGGCACCCGACGAGACGCAGCCGTGGACGCTGTGCATCACATCAGGAACGACGCAGTATCTCTACACCTCCGACTCCGAGCCCGGTCGCATCTACAAGCTGACGCTGGACGGCAGGATCCTCGGGACCATGGGGATCTCGGGCCGTGATGCGAAGCAGTTCAACTGGATTCATTCGCTCGCGTGCCCGGCCGACGACACGCTCTACGTCGCCGACATGAACAACTGGCGCATTCAGAAGCTCACGCTGCACCCGGAACGCATCACGCGCGACAGCGCCCGCTGACCGGCCGACCGTCACGAGCATGCAGACAGGCGAAGCGCGGGTGCAGCCAGCCGGGCCAGACGCCGCGGGAGGCGTCGCGCGCTTTGCGCTGGCACTGACGTCGTGGACCGAACGCTGGGTGCCGGACGCGTTCGTCTTCGCGCTGGTCGCCACCGTCATCGTCGCCGTCGCTGGTGTCGTCGCCACGCCGTCCACGCCAGGCGAGGTCGTCGACGCCTGGGGGCGAGGGTTCTGGGACCTGATCCCGTTCACGCTGCAGATGGCGATGGTCATCATCACGGGCCACGTCCTCGCGACCTCCGGACCGATGCGCCGCCTGATCCGCGTCGTCGCCGGATGGCCATCGACGCCAAGAGCGGCGGTGGCGCTGGTGACTTTCTTCGCGCTTGCGAGCTCGTGGCTGAACTGGGGATTCAGCCTGGTGTTCAGCGCGGTGCTGGCGCGCGAAATCGCCAGACGGGTGGAAGGGGTCGACTACCGCGCGCTCGCCGCTTCCAGCTTCCTCGGCCTCGGCAGTGTGTGGGCGCAGGGCCTGAGCGGCTCCGCCGCGCTGCAGATGGCGACACCAGGCGCGCTTCAACCGGCCATCCGCGACATCGTCGCACGCGGCGGTGTCGTGCCCGGCGGCATCATCACCTTCACGCACACGATCTTCCTCTGGCAAAGCCTCGTGTCGGTTGTCATCGAGGTGATTGTCGTGACGACGGTGATGTGGCTGGCGACACCTCCGGCGAGCCGGGCAAAGACCGCGCGTCAGCTCGGAGTCGATCTCGGTGCCGGGGAAGCTCCTGATGTCCCGCGTCCGAAGTCGATCCCGCCGGGCGCGTGGCTGGAACACTCTCCGATTCTCACGTGGGTCATCGTCGGCATCGGTGTTGTCTATCTCGTTCGCTACTTCCAGGCGGCAGGCGAACCACTCAACGCGCTCAACCTGAATATCGTCAACCTGATCTTCCTGCTGGCCGGCTTTCTCCTGCACGGCACTCCTGCGCGGCTGATGCACGCGGTGCAGGGCGCGACACCTGCCGTGTGGGGTGTCATCCTCCAGTTTCCGTTCTACGCGGGGATTGCCGGCGTGATCACCTCCACGCACCTGAACGAACAGCTCGCGAACCTGTTCGTACGCATCTCGACGCCGGCCACGTTTCCGCCGCTTGTGGCGACCTATTCGGCCGTTCTCGGGGTGTTCGTTCCCTCGGGCGGATCGAAGTGGGTGATCGAGGCACCGTACGTCATGGCTGCGGCCCACCAGCTGCAGGTGCACCTGGGCTGGGTCGTCTCCGCATACGACCTCGGCGAGGCGCTGGCGAACCTGCTTCAGCCGTTCTGGATGCTGCCGACGCTTGGGCTCTTTCACCTGCGTGCGCGCGATGTCATGGGGTACACGCTGGTGGTCTTCTGCGTGCTCGTGCCGACGGTCCTCCTGCTCGTCACCGTGCTCGGTCGAACTCTGTCCTACCCTCTCTAAATACAGGTAGAAGCGCGCGTTAGCGGCGCCAATCTAGTACACTTTCTCGCCCGCTCATTCGTGCGGGGCTCACTACCTGGATCGTGTCCCGGGGAAGTGGACCAGACGCTGCTGCGTTGTGGCCGTGTCACCGCTCTGCTCACGCGTGACGCAGTTCCTCAGGTTGGATTCGTCGTTCACTGACTTTTTTCGATTGTTCATGATCCTGCCGTCTTCGCTCAGGCGCATCGGCTTCGCGCTGATGGCCCTGTTGGTCTGCACGTGTGGCGCCTGGGCGCAGCAGCGGCCACAGGCACGGCCGTCAGCGTCGCCCTCGACATCCACCGAGGATCCGCCAATACCGATCGCTCCGGACGTCATTTCACGGGGTGACAACGGACGCATCGTCGTGCGGGCCGTTCGCGTGTCGGAGCCGCTGCGCATCGACGGCAAGCTCGACGAACAGGTGTACTCGACCATCCCGCCGATCACCGACT
>Ga0310810_10009457_pt1 | contig 11278 bp, 10 predicted proteins | sample NCmetagenome_FD_207641 | JGI IMG/M metagenome (GOLD analysis project Ga0310810, IMG submission 207641) | Soil microbial communities from experimental microcosm in Duke University, North Carolina, United States - NC | ecosystem: Engineered > Artificial ecosystem > Soil microcosm > Unclassified ... | reverse complement strand
GGGGGCGCGATCTGCGGCCGCAGCTGCGCTTCCCCGCCCTGGTGCGCGCAATCCTGGAGCAAACCGGCCTGGAGCGGCTGCGGCTCAGTTCCATCGAGCCTATGGACTGGAGCGATGAGCTGATTGAGCTGGCGGCGGGCTCTCCCCGGATCGCCAAACACGCGCACGTTCCCATGCAATCGGGCAGCGACCGAATTTTGCGGCGCATGCACCGCAAGTACCGGCCCTGGCACTACGCGCAGCGCCTGCGCATGATCCGGCAGGCCATGCCGGCGGCGGCCATCGGCGCCGACGTGATGGTGGGCTTCCCCGGCGAGAGCGAAGCTGAGTTCGAGCAGACTCGCGCCACGGTTGAGGAACTGCCTTTCACCTACCTGCATGTGTTCACTTATTCGGCGCGCCCAGGCACGCCGGCGGCCGAGTTGCCGGAGCAAGTTCCCGGTCCGGTGGCGCGGGAGCGCAATCGTATTCTTCGCGAGCTGGCGGCGCAGAAGAAGCTGACGTTCCAGCGCTCGTTTGTCGGCAAAACCTTGCAGGCGATCACGCTCAGCGCGTTTGATGGGGAGCGCACGGAAGCGCTCACCGACAACTACCTAAAGCTGCGTCTGAACGGACGGCACGCCCCCAACCAGTGGCTGACGGCGGGCATTGAGGATGTCAGCGGCGGCGAATTGCTGGGAACCTCGCTTTCCCGCCAGTAAACTGGCGGGCTACTTCGATGGCTTCCCTTCCGGGACGTCTGCATGGGTCTTCGCGAGCCAAGGCACAGTGCATCCTAGCTTCTGTTTTTAATTGCCGGCGATCCGGCAGGGGCGGCGAGATGTGCGTCTGAGTCAGCCGTTTGTGCGCCAGGTGAGTGCCCACAAAATTTACTGAGGAGCGAAAAACTTCGCGCCGAGATGCCGGCCAGCACCGAAATATCTATCGCCTGCATGCTATAATTTTCCATCTCGTCTCGCCCTGCAGGGGCCGGAGGTTTGTATCGACAAACGTTTTATCCGCATGAATGAACGCATTCGCGCCCGCGAAGTGCGCGTGATTGACGATGAAGGCAACCAGATCGGCATCCTGCCTCCTTTCGAGGCGCTCAAGATGGCCCGCTCCAAGAACCTTGACCTGGTGGAGATTTCACCCACGGCGCAGCCTCCGGTTTGCCGCATCATGGACTACGGCAAATTTCTCTACCAGCAGGAAAAGAAGGAGCGCGAGGCCAAGAAGCACCAGAAGGTCATTACCGTCAAGGAAGTGAAGTTCCGCATCAATGTGGACGAGCACGATTACCAGACCAAGAAAAACCACGTGCTGCGGTTCCTGGACGAAGGCGACAAAGTGAAGGCCACCATCTTCTTCCGGGGACGGGAAATGACCCGCCAGAGCCTGGGCCGGCAGATTCTGGAACGGCTGATCAAGGACGTGGAGGACAAAGGTCTGGTGGAGTTCCGGCCGCGGCAGGAAGGCAACACCCTGCACCTGATTCTGGCACCCAAGAAAGCCGCCCCCCAGCAGGCGCCCACACGGGCGCAAGCCTGAGGAAGGCGCGATCTCTCGCTTAACTGTCCGCAGAATTCAGGAAACTCGTGCCTTGCCGTTTTTCAGCATCACCATTTAGGATTAAGAACAGGAACTTATGCCGAAAATGAAGACTCACAAGGGCGCTTCCAAGCGCTTCAAAAAGACGGCGGGAGGCAAGGTGCAGCGCGGACATTCGCACCTGCGCCACATCCTGACCTCGAAGGACAAGAAGCGGAAACGGAAACTGCGCCACGCGGTGCTGGTGGATCCGGCGGACGCCCCCAAAATCAAGCGCATGATTCCGTACCAGTGATTTGTCTGTGTGGGGACAGGCGCGCTCGCCTGTCCGGCGGCGCTTGCGCCGCAAGAGCAAGAGCCGCGGCCGAGGGCGGCCGCGCCACAAAGTACTAGAGCGAGTGAAGAGGCTTCGGATTTTCTCCTTGCCTCCAGCCGCTGAATTGCGATCCTGCATGGATCGCCAAAAAAAAGGAGCACACCATGCCTCGTGTCAAACGCGGAACCAAACGCCGCGCCAAGCGCAAAAAGATACTGGAGCGCGCCAGCGGCTATTTCCTGACTAAATCCAAGCTGTACCGTTCCGCCAAAGAGTCGGTGGAGCGCGGGCTGAAGTTCGCGTACGCCGGGCGCCGGCTCAAGAAGCGCCAGTTCCGTTCGCTGTGGATTGTGCGCATCGGCGCCGCCGCCAAGCTGAACGGGCTCAGCTACAGCCAGTTCATCAGCGGGCTTAAGAAGACCGGGGTGGAACTGGACCGCAAGATTCTGGCGGAGCTGGCGGTCGCTGATCCCGCTGGCTTTAAAAGTCTGGCCGAACAGGCTAAGGCGGGACTGGCGGCGGGGAAAGCGTAGAACACCAGCCATTGGCAGTTAGCCTTTAGCTCCCACTCGGTGAAACCCGGGGGCTGGGTGCCAGACTCACAGCCCGGATTGGTTGCAGCCCGGATTACTTAACAAGCGCCGCAGGGAGAAGGGTGGAGCAGGGCCTTGGCCCTGCATAAAGGCGGCCCAGCATCATGGGAGGCTTTAGCCACTGAGGTATTCAGGATAATGTCGAAGGTACCCCAGGGGCTAAAGCCCGCTTCGCTGCTGCCGCTTCAATGCAGGCCTGAAGGCCTGCGCCACCCACTCCTGAATAATGTGGCCTGACAGGACGACACACTTCCCATGTACCAGGTTCCCAAGCTCACGGATTATTCGCCGACGGCGCTGGACAAGGCAGTTGCCGAGTTGACCGCCGCGCTGGAGCAGGAGTGCGCCGGCGTCGCGAATCAGGCGGAGTGGAAGACTCTGCGCGACCGCTGGATGGCGCGCAAGAACGGCATTCTCAGCCAGATCAACGACCTGTGGCTCAAAGCCGCGCCTCCGGAGGCGAAGCGCGAAGTTGGCCGCGTGGTCAATGAACTGCGAGCCCACATAGAAAACGACGTGGTGGCCGCGCAGGAGCGCACGGCAGGACGAGCCGGTGGCGGCCTCATTGCAGAACGCGTGGACATCACCCTGCCCGGCGTTCGCCGTCCCGTTGGCGCACGCCATCCCGTGCTGCAGGCGATGCACGATATCATCGCTGTGTTCAAGGCGATGGGCTACTCGGTGGAGGAAGGTCCCGAGGTTGAGAGCGACTACTACAACTTCGAGGCGCTGAACTTCCCTCCCAACCATCCGGCGCGCGACACCCAGGACACGATTTTTCTGGCCGGCCAGGAAAAGAAAGCAGCGCGCGACCGCCTGCTGCTGCGCACCCACACTTCGCCGGTGCAGATTCGCACCATGCAGAAATATCCGCCGCCGGTGCGCGTGGTTTGCCCGGGCAAGGTGCACCGCCACGACACCCCCGACGCCAGCCACTCGCCGCTGTTTCACCAGGTGGAAGGGCTGGCGGTGGACACGAACATCACTTTCAGCGACTTAAAGGGCACGCTCGACCACGCCATGAAGGCGCTGTTCGGCTCCTCGGTGAAGACGCGTTTCTATCCCTCATTCTTTCCCTTCACCGAACCCAGCGCCGACGTGCAGATCAGCTGCCCCTTCTGCGGGGGCAAGGGCTGCCGCACCTGCAAGCAGAGCGGCTGGATCGAACTGCTGGGCTGCGGCATGGTGGACCCCAACGTGTTCGGGTTCGTGCGAGACAAAGGTTACGACCCGGCGAAGATCAGCGGCTTTGCCTTCGGCATGGGCGCCGACCGCGTGGCCATGCTGCGCTACGGGATTGACGACATTCAGCTGCTGTTCCAGGGGGATGTGCGGTTCCTGGAACAGTTTTCTTAAATGACGATTGCAGATTGACGATTTACGAATGAACCCCACTCAGCCACCAGCGATCGAGCCAACGGCCAAGAGCCAAGGGCCGACAACCGCATGAAAATCTCTCCCTCATGGGTGCGCGAGTTCGTTGACCTGAAGGTGGATGACCGCAAGCTGGCCGAGGATCTCACCCTGACCGGCACGGCGGTGGAATCCATCGGGCAGGACGGGGTCTTCGAGATGGAGATCACCACCAACCGGCCTGATTGCATGAACCACTATGGGGTGGCGAGGGAGTGCTCGGCTGTCTACGACGTGCCGCTGACGCGCCTTGAGCCGAAGCTGCCGAAGGACCAGGCCAAAGCAAACTTCAGCATTGAGATTGCGGATGCCGAGGGCTGCGCCCGGTACACGGCGCGGATTGTGCGCGGAGTGAAAATCGGCCCCTCACCCGAGCGAATTGCCGGGCGCCTGGCCAGCGTGGAGCAGCGCGGCATCAACAACGTGGCTGACGCTTCCAACTACACGCTGTGGGAGATGGGACACCCCACGCACGCCTTCGATCTCGATCTGCTGCGGGGCGGGAAGATCGTCGTGCGCCGCGCCCGCGCCGGCGAAACTTTGAAGACGCTGGACGGCGTGGAGCGCAAGCTCTCGCCCGACGATCTGATTATTGCGGACGCGAACCGTCCGGTGGCGCTGGCCGGCGTGATGGGCGGCTTCGACACCATGATTACGGAGCGAACCAGAAACGTGCTGATCGAGTCGGCCTGGTTCGACCCGGTGGCCATCCGCAAGAGCTCGCGGCGACATGGACTGCACACCGACGCCTCGCACCGTTTCGAGAGGGGCGCGGATTTCGCCGCCGCTTCCCTGGCCTGCGCGCGAGTGGCTCAGCTAATCGCGGACTCGGCGGGTGGGCAACTGGAAGGCGAGGAAATTGATGTCATCGCCCGCCAGATCAGGCACGAACCGGTGCCGCTCAGCCGCACCGAGGTGCTGCGCATCCTGGGCGAGGACATTGAGCAAGCGGAGATCGAGCGCATCCTGCGGCGGCTGGGGTTCGGGGTCACGCCCGGGCGGGCGGCGGTCGCGGTTCCCCGCCGCGGCGGACCATTAGGAAGTGGCGGGGCGCGGGCGGCGGTAGCCGAAGAAGCAGCCACCTACACCATTGAAATTCCAACCTGGCGTCTGGACGTGGAGCGGGAAATAGACGTGATCGAAGAGATTGCGCGCGTTCACGGCTACAACCAGTTTGCCAATACCCTGCCCGAGTTTGCCGGGGCGGTGGTCGAGCATCCCGATGCGGCAAAGAACCAGCGGTTAGAGTCACGTGCGCTAGCTTTAGGGTATAACCAGGCCATCACGCTGACCTTTATTTCCGAGCAGGACGCGCGGCAGTTTTCCCCGGCGGCGGCGGTGGAATTGGAAAACCCCATCAGCGATGAGGCGCGTTTTCTGCGCAGTTCCATGCTTCCGGGCATGCTGGAGATGCTGGCGTGGAACCTCAACCGGGGCAATGATGATGCGCGGCTTTTCGAGATGGGAGACATTTTCGAAATGGCCGGTGCGAAGGTGGACGAGCGCAAGCAGTTATCTTTAGGCGCAACCGGCAACGCCGAACCCGCGAGCCTGCACCGCCCCGCACGGCGGTATTCCTTTTTCGACATGAAGGGGGATGTGGAAACGCTGCTGACCGCATTCCACCACCAGTCGCTGTATTACGACGCGCACGCCGCGGATTACTATCATCCCGGGCGCAGTGCGCGGGCGGTGATGGACGGCGCGACCGTGGCGCGTTTTGGGCAGTTGCACCCTGAGATTGCGGCGGCCAGAAAGCTGCGCCAGGATGTGTACCTGGCGGAGATTTATCTCGACCGGCTCTACCAGCACGAGTTGCGGCAGGCGCATTACGAGCCGCTGCCGCGCTATCCGGCGGTAGAGCGCGACTTCTCGTTTATCTTTGAGGACCGGGTCACGTATGACCTGATTCGCGGCACGGTGGAAGCGCTGCGCATTGCCGAGCTGCGCAAATTTGTGCCGGTGGAAATTTTCCGCGGCGGCGCGATTGTTGCCGGCCGGTATTCCCTGCTCTTGCGGGCTACATTCCAGTCCGATGAGCGCACCCTCCGCGATGACGAGGTGGCGCTGTGGTCCAGCCAAATTATCCAGGCGCTGCAGGCTCAGGGCGGTACGCTGCGGGCGTAAGAGTCGTTAGGGAAGTTGATCCACCACTTCACGCCAGCGTCGTACCCCGCAGGGCACCGGGCACTATCTCATCTTGTTTCCACAGGCAAGTGGGGTATACTGCCGCCAACCCAGGTAGCCAAAAAAATCTTCAAGGATGAGTTTCAGTCATGTCTGCAAAGGCGTTGTCTGCCGAGGTACCTACCGACGAATTTAGCGTGCTGGAAGAGAAGGTCTATCGCACTATTGACCTGTACAAGAGCGCGCGGGAAGCCAGATCCGTGGCGGAGCGCGATGTCCAGCGTCTGCGCCAGCAACTGGAAGAACGTGAAGAAGAGGTTGAACAGCTCAAACGGGAAGCGGTCGCCCTCAAGCGGGAGCGCGAGGAGGTCCGCACCCGGGTCGAAAACATGCTGCGCCAGATCGAGGCCCTGGCCGAAGAGGCCGCCGCGGACTAGGCGCGGACATCGCAAGCAGGAGGAGTCAAGCATGCAAGCTGCGGCCAAGGAACAGGCGGTAGCCCCGGTGACCAACAGCGTACGGGTGGAAATTTTCGATCAGGCCTACAACCTGCGCGGCACCGATCCCGAGTACATTCGCCGCCTGGCGGAGTTTGTGGACGGCAAGATGCGGCTGATCGCGGAGCAGACCTCCACCGTGGACTCGCTGCGCCTGGCGGTGCTGGCGGCGCTCAATATTGCCGACGAGTACCACCTGGTGAAGCGCAAGCTGGAAAACGGGGGCGGCAGCGATTACACCTCGCGGGCGCAGCGCCTGGCGGGCGCGCTGGACGAAGTGCTGCTGGAAGATAAGCGGCGGGTGGGCGAGCGCTCGGCCTAGCCTCCGCCAACACGCGGCTTTTCTGCTTGCTCTCTGGGAAGCGCTGCGCCCACAGATGTGCCCTCCCTTTTTTCCTTTCCCTTCTCTCTGCTACTTCCGGACATTAACCACCGTGCGTACAGCCGGCAAGCGGAGTACCAACTATTTACCTTGGGTACCTTGCCATCCTCACCGCTTTTGCCTAGCATTAATTCCGTAAGCCGGCCTGCCAAGTTGGTGAAGGCGGTAACCGTTTTTTGAACCAACAGCTGAATGAAGGGAGCTCGACTCGGCTAACGATCCTGTGCGCGATGCTCCGCCACGCGGAGATGCCTAACGGGTCGCGGCGGGTTCCCACCGTCCTGAGACGGGTTCATTCTCGGCCCGCCACACGGCTCAGTGGGTCGGCTTTACGTTTTGGTGTCGGCGGCTCTCGTCCTGCTCACTTTTCCCCCATTTATTGTCATCCTGAGGCCCTTCAGGGCCGAGGGACCTGCTTTTCAATCGTCAATCAACAATCTTCAATCGTAAATCCCGCAGTCGCTCTCCTCCCCTGAGCATCTATAATAGGAACAGTGTTCCCAAGACTCTTTCACCTCGGTACTTTCAGCCTGCCCACCTACGGTCTGCTGGTCGCCACCGGTGTTCTGGTGGGGCTGTGGGTGAGCGTGCGCATGGCGCGCAGCCAGGGCATTGACGCGGAGAAGACCTGGAACCTGGGCATCCTGGTGGTGCTCAGCGGCATTCTCGGCGCCAAGGTGCTGATGATCCTGGTGGACCTGGGCTACTACACTTCTCATCCCAGTGAAATCTTCAGCCTGGCAACTTTGCAGGCGGGGGGCGTTTTTTCCGGCGGCTTTCTGGCCGCGTTGCTGGCCGCGGCCTGGTATGTGCGCAAGAATCACATGCCGCCGCTGGCCACCTGCGACAGTTTTGCCCCCGGGCTGGCCTTAGGGCACTCCATCGGACGCCTGGGCTGCTTTGCCGCAGGCTGCTGCTGGGGTAAGCCCACCAACCATTTCTGGGGCGTGACCTTCACCAGCCCGCTGGCTCACGCCTGGGTGGGAACACCATTGGGCCAGGCGCTGCAACCGACGCAGCTGTTTGAATCGGCGGTAGAGCTGGCCAACTTCTTCATTCTGTACTGGCTGATCCGCCACAAAAAGTTTGACGGGCAAGTCATCGGGGCCTACATGTTCCTCTACGGCTTCGCCCGCTACTTCCTGGAGTTCATCCGTGACGATCCCGGCCGGGGGGTAATGTTCGGAGGAGCCATGAGCGGCACCCAGTTCATCTCCATCCTGCTGGTGATTGCCGGAGGCGTGCTGTGGCTGCGCCGCGGCACCGCCCGCCGCACCGCGATCGCCGGGGCAACGCGGTAAGCGAAAAAATACTCGAGGTGACTCCTTCCGCCGCTGAAGCTCCGCAAGGACAACCTGCACAAAAAATCCGCCATCCAACCAGCATCTGTGCCTATAGGTTACAGATTGTTGAGAGACAGAGAACACTACGGCGCCGGGCTGGTGGAGGGGTGGCCAGCCGGTCATGAGCGCCGCCAATAGATCACATTCCCAGCCCACCGCTGGTCCTTAGCTGCCGGCCAATCAGTCCAGGCAATTTTTTGAGGGCGTGATGAGTTCTAATGTCAGCGTAACCTCCTCCATTATCGACTCTCCAATTTGTGGCAGTCTGGAGCCCGGCTCGCATTCGGTGCAGTTCTACCGCAACGATGAGTTTCTGGTGGATGAACTGGGTCGGTTGCTGGGTTCGGCCTTAGGTTCGGGCGACGCTGCCATCATCATCGCCACCAAAGCGCATCGCGAGCAGGTTGGCAAGCTGATGAAGGCGCGCGGGCTGGATATTGGAGTGGCGGCGCGCCAAGGGCGGTATGTCTGCCTGGACGCAGCTGAGACCCTGGCCAAAATTCTGGTGGGGGGCTGGCCGGATGCCGGCAACTTTATCAGGGTGATTGGCGAGGTCATGACCGGGGCGCGGGCCGCCACCCTTCGTGCCGACGCGCAGGTAGTCGCCTTCGGGGAAATGGTGGCTTTGCTGTGCGCGGAAGGAAAGTCGGAAGCGGCCGTGCAACTGGAGCACTTGTGGAACGATTTGGCCAGCAGCCATGCCTTTTCGTTGCGCTGCGCTTACCCGCTGAGCGCGTTCTCCCGCAGCGGCCAGGCCGGCTCCTTTGAAAAGATCTGCGCCGCTCACTCCGATGTGATTCCTTCAGAACGGTTCACGGTGCTGTCTTCCGAACACGAACGGCTGCGCACCATCAGCCACCTGGAACAGAAAGCCGAAGCCCTGGACGCGGAAGTAGCCGAACGCAAGAAGGTAGAGCTCTCGCTCATGCGCCGGGAAGCGGAATTCTCCGACCTGCTGGAGAACGCCGTAATGGGAGTGCAACAGGTGGGGGCAGACCAGCGCATTGTGTGGGCGAACCGCTATTTGCTGGCCTTACTGGGATACTCCCCGCAGGAGTACGTGGGCCATCAAATCTCGGAATTCCACGCCAAGCGCGAAATCTTCGATGATTTCTGGCAGCGACTGATGGACCGCGAGAATATCTACGATTTTCCCGCCGAACTGCGCTGCAAGGACGGCTCGGTAAAGCATGTGCTGATTCACTCCAACGGGCTGTGGGAAAAGGGCCGTTTTGTGCGTACCCGCTGCTTCGTGCGCGACGTGACCGAGCACCGGCAGATGGAACTGGCGTTGATCCAGTCGGAAAAACTGGCCTCGGTAGGCAGGCTGGCGGCCACCGTCGCCCACGAAATCAACAATCCGCTGGCCTCGGTGATGAACCTGGTTTACCTGGCGCGGAATGAAGCTCCGTCGCCAAGCTCGCAAAATTATCTGGAGGAAGCCCAGGAAGAACTGGAGCGCATTGCCCATCTGACCAAGCAGACACTGGGCTTTTACCGCTCCGAAAGCGTGGTGGCGCCCATGCGCTTGAGTTCGATCGTAAGAAGTCTGGCCGCCATGCTTTCTCCCAAGGTATCGAACAAGCGGGTGCGTCTCATAATCGAGGACGAGGGCGATCCGGAGATCTTCACCGCGCCCGGGGAAATCCGCCAGCTTTTCTCCAATCTGCTGAGCAACAGCCTGGATGCGGTGGGGCAAGGGGGCACGATTCGAGTGCGCATCGCGGAGGTCCGCGAGTGGAGAAACAGCGGGGCCCCGGGAATGCGCGTCACCATTGCCGATTCCGGCTGCGGCATACCTCAGGAAAACCGCGTCCGGCTTTTCGAGCCTTTCTTTACCACCAAGAGAGAAATTGGCACCGGCTTGGGATTGTGGGTATGCAAGCGGATCGTGGAGAAGCATCAAGGCACAATTCACTTCCGCAGCGACACCCGGCCGGGCCAGAGTTGGACGGCGGTGTCGGTTTTCCTGCCTCAGTTGGGGGGCGACACCTCCGCGCCTGGCACCGCGCCTAAGCGGGCAGCCTGAGTGCTATGGCACATCGTATCCTGATTGTTGACGATGAAAGACGCATTGCCGACACGTCAGCCCTCATCCTGCAGGGGGCGGGGTTCCAGACCGCGGTCGCCTATGACGGCGGCAGCGGCCTTGACCGCTGCCGCGAATTTCATCCCCACCTGGTTTTAACCGACGTGGTGATGCCGGGCATGAGCGGCATCGAGATGGCCATCGCCATTCGCCGAGAATTCCCGCAACGCGCTATCCTGTTGATCTCCGGGCAGGCCGCCACCGCAGACATGCTGGAGGCGGCGCGGCGCCAAGGACACAGCTTCGAGTTGCTGTCCAAGCCGGTGCATCCCACCGTGCTCCTGAAAAAGGTGGCGCAAATCCTGAAAGCCAGCGATGCTGTGGCGGCTACGAAATAACACAGCCGACGTTGCTGGCAACATCACCGCCCGCCAAGTCCGTGCGAGAATGATGGCCTTCATGCCTGGGGCTAGTCCAACCACATTCGAAGTCCCCCCTGAGCAGGCCGGGCGGCGACTGGACCAGTTCCTGGTAAGCCAACTGCCGGAAGTAAGCCGAGCGCGGGTGCAGCAACTGATCGTCGCGGGCAAGGTGCTGGTGAACGAAGCCGCCGCCAAGGCGTCGCTGAAGCTGAAAGGCGGAGAGCGCATCCAGGTGCTGGGCCCGCCGACAGCGGCCCCCTTGCGCGCCATGGCGGAAGAAATTTCCCTGGACGTGGTTTATGAAGACGACGACCTGGCGGTGGTTAATAAGCCCGCGGGGATGATGGTGCACGCCGGGGCCGGAGCCACAGAGGATGAGCGCAACCGGGGCACGCTGGTGAACGCGCTGCTGCACCGGTTTGGAGAGCTTTCGGGAGTGGGCGGCGAGCTGCGGCCGGGCATCGTGCATCGGCTGGACCGGGCCACCAGCGGGCTCATTGTCGTGGCCAAGAATGATTTCGCCCACCGCCGGCTGGCAGCGCAGTTCTCCAGCCGGCAAGTCCGCAAACAATACCTTGCCCTGGTGCATGGCTGGGTCAAGCAGGAGGCGGGCACCATTTCCAGCG
>Ga0310810_10009456_pt1 | contig 11278 bp, 8 predicted proteins | sample NCmetagenome_FD_207641 | JGI IMG/M metagenome (GOLD analysis project Ga0310810, IMG submission 207641) | Soil microbial communities from experimental microcosm in Duke University, North Carolina, United States - NC | ecosystem: Engineered > Artificial ecosystem > Soil microcosm > Unclassified ... | reverse complement strand
CGGATCGCCGGCGAGTGAACCGGATAGGACTTTGATGGCGACGTCACGACCAAGCTTTGTATCCCGCGCCCGGTAGACTTCACCCATGCCGCCCGCGCCGATGGCGGCAAGGATTTGATACGGGCCGAGCGGGGTGCCAACGGCCAGACCCATCGGGATGCCGCGGATTATACGGGCGCGCCGGCCGCGCCGAGCGATTGGAAATCTTTCCGCACCGAGGGACGCGTCAAGCTGGAGTAGACTCCGTCGAAACCCATCACATCGGGGAAACGCGCGTGGTCACAACGCTCGCAGACATTCTTCCGCACGCTGCCCGTACGCACGCCGACCGAATCGCCTTGATCGTCGACCGCCAGTTGTCGTTCCGCGAGCTCGATGCGCTGTCCAGCCGCGTCGCCAGCGGTCTGGCGGCGATCGGCATCAGCCCCGGCGACCGGGTGAGCCTGTTTGGTCCCAACAGCTGGGAATGGTTGATCTCGTACTACGGGATCGCCAAGACCGGCGCAGTGGTGAATCCGCTCAGCAGCATGCTGACGCCCGACGAAGTGCGCTATTCCGTGATCGACGCCGGATCGCGCGCGGTCCTCGCGTCGCCGGACAAGACTGGTGCGCTGCTGCCGATCAAAGGAACCGGCAACCTCACCGACGTCGTATGTTGGGGCGAGGCACCCGTCGAGGGCGCGACGCTGCTGAATGATTGGCTGCAGCACGCCAGTGCGGACTTCCCGGCGCGGCGGCGCGAGCCCTCCGATCTGGCTGCGATCTGCTACACCTCCGGAACGACGGGACGGCCCAAGGGCGCCATGCAAAGCCACCGCGCCGTTGTGGGCGCCGCGACGGGTACTGCGTTGATGGCCGGGCGGACGGCAGCCGATCGAGTCGTCACCGCGCTGCCGCTCTTTCACGTGTACGGAAGCAGCGTGTTCAACGCGGCGATGCTTGCCGGATCGACCTTGATCGTCATCCCGCGCTTCAACGAGGTTGCCGTCCTCAGCGCGATACAGCGCTACCGGGCGACCATCATGGACGGCGTGCCGACGGCCTACTACTACCTGCTCGCCCACCCCGATTTCGACACCTACGATCTCTCCAGCCTCACCCGCTGCTGGGTGGGTGGGCAGACGCTGCCGTCCGCCAAATCGCTCGAGTTCACCGCGCGCACCGGCTGTCCGGTCTACGAAATCTGGGGCATGACGGAACTCGCGGGCGCCACCAGCGCCAACCCGGTGTACGGCCCGAACAAACTGGGGACCATCGGACTGCCGTACCCGGGCAATGCGTTCCGGGTCGTCGACGTCGATGACGCCTCCAGAGAGATGCCGCGCGGCGAGCGGGGCGAGTTGATGTATCGGGGTCCGCTCGTGATGCAGGGCTACTACAACAATCCGCAAGCCACCGCGGAAACCATCCGGTCCGATGGGTGGCTGCACACGGGCGACATCGCCACGATCGACGAGGACGGATACGCAACGATCGTCGATCGCAAGAAAGACATGATCATCACCGCAGGGTTCAAGGTCTATCCTGCGGAGATCGAGCGCGTGCTCTGCATGCATCCAGCCGTCGCGCTGGCAGCCGTCGGAAGCGTGCCGGACGAGGCCAAGGGTGAATTGGCGAAGGCCTACGTCATCCTCAAGCCAGGCGTTGCGGTCTCGCGCGCAGACCTGGTGTCGCATTGCCGCGAGCATCTGGCCGCCTACAAGGTGCCGCGCGCCGTTCAGTTTGTCGCCGCGGTACCCACCACGTCGTCAGGCAAGATCATGCGGCGGATGCTGAACGAAGTGGACGACGGGTCGCTCGCGGTGAGTTGACCCCGCCGGCTGTCGTCGACCAGCAGCTCGGGTTCTTCGCGCAGCGCGGCATACGTGGCGCACGCGCAGTGGGGCGCGGCCGGCGCGTCCACGCGCGTCGCCATGACGTTCGTGATTCGGACGACGGCCGAGCCGCCCGCGTAGTTGACGTCGGCGCAAGCCGCCATAGAATCGCGGGCATCATGCGCTGCCGTCACTCTCCTCGATTCGGCCCGTACGTCGCGTCCATCCTGACGCTCGTCGCGAGTGTCGTCGCGGTCCAATCGCCGCTGCGCGCCGCGCCCGACGACGCCGCCGTCACGCCGGGGGAGTTCGTCGTCGAACATCCGACGCTCATCAACCTCGGATTCGAGTGGCACATCGACGGCGACGTCAATCGCAACGCGCGGGTGGACGTGTCCTACCGGAAGGCTGGCGAGACCGCTTGGAAAACCGCGCTGCCGCTCGTGCGGCTTCAGGGCGAGCAGACCTTTCAGCGCAACGTGTTCAACGTCGTGCTCCCGAACATGTTCGCCGGCAGCATCCTGGATCTGGAGCCCGACACCGCCTATGAGGCGCGCTTCGTGCTGAGCGATTCGGACGGCGTCACCGGACCGTCCGCCAACGCGACCCGGATCGTCACTGTGCGGACGCGCCCCGAACCGAAGCCGGCCGAAGGCGGCAAGGTCTATCACGTCTACCCGACCAAGTGGCAGGGGCCGAAGACCGAGCCGGCGTTCGAGGGGATCATGTGCGCCTACAACTACTACTGCGGCGCGGGCGACACGGCGCCGGGCGGGCGTCCGCGGGTGAAGCCGGGCGACACGGTTCTCGTGCACGCCGGCACCTACGCGTACCACTACGAGTTCTACGGCAACCAGACGACCGTCAACGCCACGACAACGTTCGAGGGCACGTACTACCTCACCGGAAAAGGCACGCCCGACAAACCAATCGTCATCAAGGCCGCGGGCGACGGGGAAGTGATCCTCGACGGCCGCGACAACTTCAACCTGTTCAACGTCAAGGCGGCCGACTACAACTACTTCGAAGGGATCACGTTCCGAAACACGCGGATCGCGATCTGGGCGGGCACGCAGTTCATCGCCGGCGCGAAGGGCCTCACCGTCAAGCGCTGCCGCTTCGAAGACGTCGGCATGGGCATTTTCACCAACTATTCGGGTTCGAGCGACTTCTACATCGCCGACAACGTCGTCATCGGCCGCAACGATCCGCAACACCTCATCGGATGGACCGGTCAGTTCTGGCAGCAGTTCGAGCACGTCGAGGGCCAGGAGTTTCCGCCGGTGATGAAGTCGTACACCGGCATCCGCCTCTACGGCCAGGGCCACGTCGTCGCGCACAACTACGTCGCGAACTTTCACGATGGGATCGATACCGAGATGTACGGCATGCCGGACGGCTCGCATCCCATCGACGGGCCGTCCTATCCGCCGCGCGAATTCTGGGATCGCCGGCCGACCGCCATCGACATCTACAACAACTACATCACCAACGCGCACGACAACTCGATCGAGATGGACGGCAGCATGCACAACATCCGCGTGATGCGGAACATGCTGATCAACTCGGCGTCGCATCCGATGAGCGCGCAGCCGTCCACCGGCGGACCGATCTACTTCATCCGCAACATCGTCTATCACGCTCCGGGCGGATCGACGCGGCTGACCGCCGGGTCGCCGGGCGTCTTCTTCTACAACAACACCATCCTGACCGAAACGAGCGGCGCGGCGTCGGCGAACGTGCACTGGCGAAACAACCTGATGCTCGGCGAAAATGCACTGCCGGCGATTTTCACCGTCAACACCAACACCAACTACAGCTCCTCCGACTTCAACGGCTTCCGCCCGAATGGCGGCAGCGACGCGTTCAACTGGAACTCGCCGCCGTTCGACGTCGCCGCGATTCGCGCCGATGGCAGCAGCGAGGCGAAGATCGAGGCGCGGCGCTATCCAACGCTGCAGGCCTATGCCCAGGCGACGAAACAGGACCAGCACAGCGCGCTCGTGGACTACGACATCTTCATGCGGGTCACGAAGCTGGACGCCAAGGACCTGGCGACGGTTCAGCGCCTCTACAAAGCCGAGGATTTCGACTTCAGGCTCAAACCGGGATCCGCCGCGGTCGATCGCGGCGTCGCGCTGCCGAACATCACGGACGGCTTCACCGGTCGGGCGCCGGACCTCGGGGCGCTGGAGCTGGGCCTCGCGGTGCCGATCTACGGTCCGCGCCCGCGCTAGGGACGGTTTCTGATCAGCGCGCCGGTTGAGCCCGCCGCTCGTCGGCACGCGCGCCGCGGAGGAAGTTCTCGATCGCGTAGTTCGCCTCGTGACACTCGACGCTGAACAGCGCGGCGTCGGTCGCCCTGAACGGCCATTCGGCGGTCCACGAAGTTGCCCAGGTCTCGGGATCCTCCACGGTCACTCGGTAGCGGATGGTTTTCGCATCCACGCGCGTGAAGCGCTCGACGACGTGCAGGCGTTCGCCGGAGTCGAGGTTGTGCGTCTCGCGGCGGAAGTTCGTCGTGTCCACGACGAGCGTCTGACCTTCGAAATGGCCGATCGAATCGCCGAGCCAGCTCCGAAACGTCGGCGGGAGATGCGCGGCGTTCAGCCGGACGATGCGCGCGTCGTGCACCCACTCGGAAAAGATCATCACGTGCGTGGCGGTCTGGACGATGCGATAGAACGACGGGATCGCCGCGGACGGCACCATCGGCGGCGACGCCAGCGAACCGCCGCTGGCGCCGAAATTCCCGAGGAGGCACCGTTCGGCGAGGCCAAAAGTTTCAGGGTCCTCGAACGTTCGTTTCGGCCTGGCGGCGAGCCGCGCTTGCGCGATCGGCAGGAGCGGCGGCAGCACGCCCTCGGGCGGATCGACGATGAGCGACGTGCGCAGCCCGTCGAGCGGCATCTGCTCGACTTCAACGGCGCCGTCGTCGATGTCGATCTGCATCTGACGATCGGTCGGGGTCGGCAGCCGGCTGCGGATGCGGTCGGAAGAGGTCCGCACCCACTCCGCGGCCTCTTGCGGCGTGAAGACGGATCGGTCCTTGAACTGCTGCGGCCGCTGCAGCGGCGTCAGCGTTGAGCCATTCCAGTTGCCCTGAAGATCGGGCACCGGCGCTGGACCCTGTGCGAGAAGAATGCGTCCTCCTGCGAGGAGCGCGGCAATCGAGACTGCCCACATGACACGAGCGCGCATGAACGACGACCCTCTGAACGTGGCCGGGCGACGTGATGGTCCGGCCCCTACTAGGATGATCGGAAAAACAGAGGGTCATTCCGCCAGGCGTCGACGAGGATCCCCGTTCCGACGGCAACGTCATGATCGGCCGCCATCGCTCTTGCGCGAGCGCGCATCTGCCCGAACTCCTCCGAGCGCGCGACATTGCGAAGCCGCAGAAACAGGTCGTCGTCGAAATCGTCGACGACGACGCCGGATCCATAGTGTGAGATGAGATCGGCGGCGACAGTTCCGCGCAAGGCGACCGCGGGAGTTCCGCAGGCCGCAGCCTCGAGCAGGACCAATCCGAGCGTGTCGCTGCGCGTCGGGATCAGCAGAAAGTGCATGGCGCGGTACATCGCGACGAGGTCGTCGCCGTGTTTGTAGCCGACGAACTCGGCGTTGGCCTGCGCAAATCTCGCCCGATCGGGTCCGTCGCCGACGACGATCAACCGGCAGCCGAGGCGCGCGATCGCGTCGGCATGATCGAGAACGTTTGAGAGGTTCTTCTCTCTGGCGATTCGGCCGACGAACCCGAAGACAACCTTATCGGCGTTCGCGTTGGTTCCGGAGGTATCGGCCGTGGTAAACCGCCGAACATCGACGAACGCCGAAGCAAAGCGAAGCTTGAGCCGCAGCGCGCTGTTGAGACATGGCTGAGTCCGCTCGGTGTGAGCGAAGAGAACGGAGCAGCGTCCGTAAATCAGCCGGTCCCATCGGCGTGCGGCGCTGACTTTCAGCCGCGACGGGATGAACGACGGCAGGTATTCGTCGATGTACGCGGGCCAATTGGTGTGATAGAAGCCGACGCACGGCTTTCGATATCGGGCCGCGTATCGCGTCGCCGACAGGCCGAGAAGCCCCTGCGTGGCAATGTGGACGACGTCGACATTCCCATACGTCGATTCAAGGGTTCTGAAATCCTTGTGCCCGACGTATCCGGTGATGATCTCCGGATATTGCGGGAGATGAAAGCGGAATCGCGGCGCCATTCCGATCGCACGGTGACCGTTTCCAATCGATTGATCGCTCGCGCGATCGGCGGGATGGACGATCAGCAGCCGGCAGTGATTCCGGAACTGTTCATCGAGCGAGCGAATCACGCTTCGATACAGCGTCGTGATGCCATTCGTCTGATCCCAGCAGTCTGTCGCGATCAAAACCAGCGGCGCGCGCGCTGCGTCGCGCTCGTTCACGCGCCTGCGCCATGCGGAAGAGGCAGAGGACTGGCAGGCAGAAAGCGCGTCACCCGCGCAGCGGTCGTCTCCGCATGCCGCGCGGAGAGCATCGTCAAATGGGTGCCCGGCGTCTCCACGACGACGACCGATCGAGCATGCGTGCGCCAGACGGAGTTGAGGTCGGGAAGACCGGGCACGCGCCCCTCGGGCGAGAACAGCGTGAGCTCGCCGCGATAAAACCCTGGCCGATACTTCGCAGAGGCGAACAGCGCGCTCGCTGCGACCCTGAGCCCGATCGAGCGCGTGGCGCGGATCGAGAGACGCCACGCGCGAAGGCGCTCGGCTGATCTGCGCAGGGCGGTGGGCCAGGCCCGAAGTGAAGATGCACGAACCGCCGCAGCGAGCAGCGCCATCTGTCGAGCGCCGATGGCGAGCCAGGTCCGCAGCGGCCAGCGCACCGGACTCATCGCCGTATCGAACAGCCCGACGAAGCCGACGTCGTCGCCCGATTCGGACAGTCGCCGGGCAATCTCGAACGCCGCCAGTCCACCGGATGAATAGCCGCACAGGTAGTACGGACCGTTCGGTTGGCGTGCCTTGATCTCTTTCAGGTAGTCGGCGGCCATCGCCTCGATGCTCGTGTGCGGTGTCTCTCCGCGGACGGCGCCGCGCGCCCGAATGCCAATGACCGCGCCGCTGTACGCGAGACGACGCGCCGTCGGCAGGATTTCGACGACGTTGCCGCCGACGCCGTGGATGAAGAAAACCGGCGGCAGGCCGTCTCCCTCTTTGAGGGTAATGAGCGGGGCCGGGGCCGGCGGGCGTCCTTCCTTGAGCGCGTGGCACAGCCGGTCGAACCGCGGCGCCTCGTTGATCAGCGTGATCGGGATTTCGAACCCGAGCGCTCGCTCGAGCTCGAGTACGAACGTGATGGCTTTGAGCGAGTCGCCGCCGCTGTCGAAGAAATCGTCCTCCGGCGCGTGAACGGGCGCGAGCAGCACGCGCTGCCACACGCGCGCCACTGTCTCGGCGATGCGGCCGCCGGCGATGGCGGTGAGCCTGGCCTCATCGATCGACTCGGTCCGTTCGCGCTGGACGCGAGCGTCGTCGAGCGCAGCCAGTGCGCGGGTGTCGAGTTTCGAACTGGCCAACCGCGGAATCGCGCGCTCGAGATAGAAGCGTGCGGGACGCATCGACGGCGCGGCGGAGCGCATCAACGCCTTCAATTCCTCGACGAGCGTGGCCGGCGCGCTATCGTGCGCGCTGATGTACGCCACCAGTGTCGTCGTGCCGTCCGCGCTGTTCGATCGTGCCACCGCCGCGACATCCCGCACGAAGGCGTGCGTGCGCAGCAACGCTTCGACGCCGTCGAGATCGACGCGAGATCCGCGGATCTTGACTTGCCTGTCCTTGCGGCCGACTCGCTCCAGCAATCCGTCGGGCCGCTGGCGCGCCAGGTCGCCGGTCCGAAACATCCGGCATCCCCCGGCCGCGGTTTCAACGCGTTCGTCCGCAAGATGTCCGTCGACCCAGCTCCCCAACGACACGTAACGGCTGGCGACGATGAGCTCGCCGACGGCGCCGGGCAGCGGCGTGCGGCCCGCTTCATCGACCAACGCGAGACGGTTGTCAGGCAGCGGATAGCCGATCGGAATACGCGCGTCCTCGCCCTTGCACGCGTCGTCGATGAACCACTGCATCATCGGCGCTTCGGTTGCGGCGTAGACCAGCTGAATGGCGGCGTCCGGCGCAAGCCACGCGCGCAGCATCTCGACGTCGCTCCAGACCGTCGTGTCACCGCCGACGCGGACCAACCGCAGGGCCCGGTCAGCGCGTCCGTCTCGAACCGCGACGATCGATCGCAGCAGGGCCGGAAACGCAAACAGGATCGTGGCGGCTTCCGCGCGAATCGCGTTCACGATGTCGCGGGCGCCGACGCCTCGCGGATCGAGCAGATGAATGCTGGCGCCCGCCAGCAGCGCGGTCATGACGTCGCGGACGCCGACGATCGTGCAGGGCGGCGCGAGGGTCAACAATCGATCCGCCGCGTTGATGTGCGCAGCGTTGATCGCCTGCGCGACGCGCTGCAGCAGATTTCGCTGGCTGTTGACGATGCTCTTCGGGCGGCCCGTGCTGCCGGATGTGAACAGGAGACAGGCAGGTCCATCCACACTGATCGCGGCAGGACGCCAATTTGTGGATGCGGAGCCGGGCAACCCCGTCAGACGCATGATCGGAACTGGCGGCATTCCCGCTTCGGGCGCGGCGCCACTGGCAACAAGCCGGGCCTCGACGGCTCGGAGACCGTCCTCGAGCGTGATGATCAAGCTCGGGCGCGATTCGCGCAACGCGTGCTCGAGCCACTCCGGCGGATGGTTCGCGTCGAGGGCGACGAATGGCCGTCCTGCCGCGAGGCACGCCAGCATCGCGAGCGGAAACGTCGAGCCGCCCGCCATGACGATCGCGATCAGGCCGCCCGGCTGGGTCTCGGCGGCCAGCCGTTCGGAAAGACCCGAGACCGCATCCCACAGTTCGCCAAATGTCAGAATCGCATCCGCGTCCCTGATCGCGATGCGGCCTGGCTGGCTGCGGACCACTCGCTCGAAGTGCTCGATGATCGGCCGCTGCAAGTCCTCGTCGCGAAAGGGCGTAAACGGCCGCGCGGAAGGGCCATTCCAGTCCAGCGGACGCGGGTCGTCCTCGAGCCAGGCGATGGTGGGAGACGTATTCACGGGTCTTAAGCCTAAGACGTAGACACTCTACATCCTGTTCCAATCTCCCACCCGACGTGGTCGACGCCGTTGCGTTGACACCATTTCTCGCGCAAGACTCCCGATCACGATGAGCGAACGGCTCTCTGTTTGTCTTGCGGGCGCAACCGGCTGGGCTGGAGCTGAACTGGCGCGGGCCATCGCCGGCTCCGAAGACCTGGCGCTGAGCGCCGCAATTTCACGCACGCACGCCGGGCGCAATCTGGGCGACGTGCTCGGCGACGTGCGCATCAACTGCCCGATCTACACGTCGGCCACAGAGGCGCTCGCGCATCGGTGCAGCGTCTTCATGGACTACACCAAGCCCGACGTCGCCAAAGAAAACGTGTTGGCCGCGCTCGCCCATGGCGCCCACGTCGTCGTCGGCACGTCCGGGTTGACCGACAGCGACTACGCGGACATCGATGCGGTCGCGACGCGAGTCGAGCGCGGTGTACTTGCGGTCGGCAACTTCGCGCTCACCATGGTGCTGCTGCAGAAGTTCGCAGAGATGGCGGCGAGGTGGATTCCACAATGGGAGGTCATCGACTACGCGCACGACGACAAGGTCGATGCGCCGAGCGGCACGGCGCGCGAGCTCGCGAATCGCTTGGCGCAGGTCCGCAAGCCTGAGCTCACGGTGCCTGTCGAGCAGACCGCCGGCCACCGCGACGCCCGCGGCGCGACGCTTTCGGGTGTGCAGGTGCACTCGGTGCGGCTTCCCGGATTCGTCATCAGCGCGGAAGTCATCTTCGGCATGCCCGAGCAGACGTTGAGCCTCCGGCACGATTCGGGCGCCAGCGCCCGCCCGTATGTCGACGGCGCATTGATCGCGATTCGCCGGGTGTCGACGCTGAAGGGCGTCCATCGTGGTCTCGACACGGTGCTCGATTTGTAGCGCGAGCCGCCGTTCACGAATCAAACTCTGGCACCGCCTCACCTGAGGGAAGCCCGACTCGACACGCGGTAGTAGTAACATTCACGTCTATAGACAAATTAGTATACAATCGCCGCCGACCCGAGTCTGCGTGCGTCTGCGCGGTCTCGAACCCGAGGTGTGGCCACGATGCCGGACAGACCACGAAGCGTCGATCCCCTGCTGCCGTTGAAGCCGAAGGTGCTGCACATCCTGCTGGCGCTCGCCGACGGCCCGCGGCATGGCTACAGCATCATGCAGGAGGTTGCGGCGCGCACAGACGGCCAGGTTCGCGTATGGCCAGCCGCCATGTATGCAACGCTTCGTGAGCTCGCAGAGCTGGACTGGATCGCGGAATCGGAGACACGCCCCAGCGACGACGACGAGCGCCGGCGGTACTTTGCGCTGACGGCGCTCGGCACACGCGTGCTCCGCGCCGAAGTTCGCCGCCTCGAGACGATCGTCGATCACGCGCGCGCGAGCCGAGCGCTGCGCAAGCCCGGACACGCATGAAGCCCTTTTCATCCCTTCGTCCGTACCGCCGGTTGCTCTGGCTCCTTCGCGGGCGCGATCCTCTGGAGCGCCGTGCGATCGACGACGACGCGGCACGGCTTCTCGATGCAGCGCGTGCGCGCGGCCGTCGCGCAGCGGCCGCGACGTGGCTCGCGCTGATCGCGGATCTGGTCGCCGGCGCCGCACACGACCTCGCACGAGCCCTCCGCTCGCTGGTGCGCGCGCCGGGATTCACGCTGACGGTGTCGCTGCTCCTCGGTCTCGGCGTCGCGGCCACGACGACGTTGTTCGCGCTGGTCGACGCTGTCCTTCTGAAACCGTTGCCCTATTCCGATCCGGAGCGGCTGGTCGTGCTCTGGGAGTCGAACGTTCCGCAGAAGCGTTTGAATGAGGGGCCATCGCCCGGCAACGTCGACGATTGGATCGCTCATAACGACGCATTCGACGCGCTCACCGCGTGGTGGACAGCTTCGGCGACGTTGCGCGGCCGCGACGGCAGTGCGCCGGTCACGGGTGTGCAGGTGACGAAAGGCTTCTTTGAAGTGTTCCGCCGCGCGCCGTACCTGGGCCGGACCTTCGCCGATCAGGAGTACGTCGGCAGGCCGTCGATCGCGTCCGGTCGAACCGGCGGTCAGGAGCCGGTCCTCGTTCTCAGTCATCGCCTGTGGCAGACCCTCGGTGCGGATCCGGCACTGGTCGGAGGAACCGTCTTCGTCGAAGGACGCAACTGGCGCGTTCTGGGAGTCATGCCGGCCGACTTTGCGATTCCGGATGTGGCGGCGGGCTTCTGGACTCCATGGGATATGCGCGAGGCCTATCGCGGCGTGCGCTTTCCCGACGGCCCGCCCCGAGATTTCCGCTTCTTGCGCGTGGTCGGCCGACTGA
>Ga0310810_10009455_pt1 | contig 11279 bp, 11 predicted proteins | sample NCmetagenome_FD_207641 | JGI IMG/M metagenome (GOLD analysis project Ga0310810, IMG submission 207641) | Soil microbial communities from experimental microcosm in Duke University, North Carolina, United States - NC | ecosystem: Engineered > Artificial ecosystem > Soil microcosm > Unclassified ... | reverse complement strand
GCCGTCGTTCTCGTACGCCTTCGAGATCGCCCCCGACGCGTGCGCCTTCAGGAAGTGCACCGGGATGCCGAGGTGCTCGGTCGCGAGGTTCGTGAACCGGTGCGCCGCCGTCTCGTAGGTGGTCGCGAACGCGTCGCGCAGATCCTCCACGCTCAGCTCCCGCGCCTTCTTCGCCGCGGTGAGGAACTCGACCGCGCTGGCCTCCGGGATCAGCAGCGCCCCCGCCAGGTAGTTGGTCTCGACCCGCTGCCGCAGCAGGTCGGCGTAGTCGCGCGGCTCCTGCTTGCCCAGCACGTGCGCGGCCAGCGCCTGCAGCAGCGCCGACCGCGGGTCGCCCCCGGCCGACTGCCGCACCGGCAGGTAGATGCGCCCGTTGCGGTGATCGGTGACGCTGCGGGTGGTGGCGGGCAGGTCGGCGACGTAATGCAGGGTGAACCCGAGGTGCGCGGCCAGTTCGGATGCCAGGCGCTGCGACAGCGGGCCGCCCCGGTGCCCGATCGCCCCGAGCAGGTCGCGCGCGGTCGCCTCGAGCTCGGGGAAGTAGTTGCCCCGTCGACGCTGCTCGGCGCGCAACCCCACGTTGGCGCGCCGGGCTTCTTCCGGGGTCGCGGCGCGCTCCGAATGCAGCCGCTGCAGTTCGGCGTGCAGGCCCAGGACCGTCTCGATCGCCTCGTCGCTGAGCGACTTGCGCACCGGCAGCGGCGGCAGTCCGAGGCTGGCGTAGAGGGGGCCGCGCTGGGCGCGCTCGAGCGCGATCTCGAGCGCCGCGCGACGCGACGGGGGCTCCGGGCTCAGCAGGTCGTCGAGGGTGGTGTCGAGGGCGCGGGCGAGACGCTGCAGTTCGCCGAGTTTCAGTTCGCGCTTGCCGTTCTCGATGACCGACACCTGCGAGGGTGCGCGGTCGAGCGCCCCGGCGAGGTCGTCGAGGGTCATGCCGCGGTCGGTGCGCAGCTGGCGGATGCGGCGGCCGATGGTCAGCGAATCGAGCACCTCTTCATCGTCGAGGGCGTCTGCAGCGGGCGGGGGCATCTCCTCAGGGTGCCACGGCGCCTTCTTCGGCGAAATAGAAGAACCGCGAAACTTCTGCAGAAGTTTCGGGAGAAGATCGTCGGCGGTCGGCGCAGAGTCGAGCCATGGAACGCATCGGAGATCAGACCCAGACGGCCGACGAGCTCGCCGCCGAGTGGGATGCCGACCCTCGCTGGGCCGGCATCCGCCGCGACTACAGCGCCGAGGACGTCATCGCCCTGCGCGGCCCCGTCCGCGAGCAGCACACCCTCGCGGCACGCGGAGCCCAGCGACTCTGGGACGAGCTGCACGCCGACGGCTGGGTCGCCGCGCTCGGCGCCCTCACCGGCAACCAGGCCGTGCAGCAGGTGCGCGCGGGGTTGCGGGCGATCTACCTCTCCGGGTGGCAGGTTGCGGCCGATGCCAACCTGAGCGGGCAGACGTATCCCGACCAGAGTCTGTACCCGGCCAACTCGGTGCCGGCGGTGGTGCGGCGCATCAACAACGCGCTGCTGCGCACCGGTCAGGTGGAGGGAGTTTCGACAGGCTCAACCACCGATTGGATGGTCCCGATCGTGGCGGATGCCGAGGCCGGTTTCGGCGGTCCGCTGAACGCCTACGAGCTGATGCTGGGGATGATCGCCGCCGGAGCCGCCGGCGTGCACTGGGAAGACCAGCTGGCCAGCGAGAAGAAGTGCGGGCACATGGGAGGCAAGGTGCTCGTGCCGACCGGCCACCACATCCGCACCCTCAGCGCCGCCCGGCTCGCCGCCGACGTCGCCGGGGTGCCCTCGATCGTGATCGCCCGCACCGACGCCCTCGCCGCCACGCTCATCACCAGCGACCACGACGAGCGCGACCGCGAGTTCCTCACCGGCGGCCGCACCGCCGAGGGCTTCTACGAGGTGCAGAACGGTATCGGCCCGGTGCTGGCGCGCGGACACGCCTACGCGCCCTACGCCGATCTGCTCTGGGTCGAATCCGACAAGCCCGACCTCGAACTGGCGCGGCGGTTCGCCGAGAGCATCCACGCCGAGTTCCCCGGCAAGAAGCTGGCCTACAACTGCTCGCCCAGCTTCAACTGGAGAAGCCACCTCGACGACGACCAGATCGCCTCGTTCCAGCGCGAGCTCGCGGCGATGGGGTACGCGTTCCAGTTCATCACCCTGGCCGGGTTCCACGCCCTCAACCACTCGATGTTCGAGCTGGCCAGCGGCTACCGCGACCGGCAGATGTCGGCCTACGTCGAGCTGCAGCAGGCCGAGTTCGCGGCCGAGGCGCGCGGCTACACCGCCACCAAGCACCAGCGCGAGGTGGGCACCGGCTACTTCGACCGCATCAGCACCACCCTCAACCCCGAGAGCGCCACCCTCGCGCTCGTCGGCTCGACCGAAGCGGAGCAGTTCGCATGAGCACCATCGAGATCACCGGGCCCGCAGGCCGCCGGCATGACGAGATCCTGACCGCCGAGGCGCTGGCGTTCCTCGCCGCGCTGCACGACCGGTTCGCGGCCGAGCGGCAGGAGCGGCTCGCGGCCCGCATGACGCGGCGGCGCGCCATCGACAACGGCCGCGACCTGCGGTTCCTGCCGGAGACGGCGGATGTGCGGGCCGACCCGAGCTGGCGGGTCGCCGGTGCGGGCCCCGGCCTGCACGACCGCCGGGTCGAGATCACCGGACCCACCGACGCGAAGATGGCGATCAACGCACTCAACTCCGGTGCGCGGGTGTGGCTCGCCGACCATGAGGACGCGATGAGTCCGAACTGGGACAACGTGATCGGTGGCCAGGTGAACCTCGCCGACGCGATCCGTGGCCGGCTGGCGTACACCTCGCCCGAGGGCAAACGGTATGCGGTGACCGCCGAGCAGACGCCGACGATCGTGTTCCGCCCGCGTGGCTGGCATCTGGTCGAGAAGCACCTGCGCGTCGTGAACGCGGCCGGCATCGCGCAGCCGGCCGCCGGGGGTTCGGGGCCGTACTTCTACCTGCCGAAGATCGAGTCGCACCTCGAGGCGCGGCTCTGGGATCGGGTGTTCACATTCGCCGAGCAGGAGCTCGGGCTGCCGCACGGCACGATCCGCGCGACGGTGCTGATCGAGACGATCCCGGCGGCGTTCGAGATGGAGGAGATCCTCTACGAGCTGCGCGACCACGCCGCGGGCCTCAACGCCGGGCGCTGGGACTACATCTTCTCGATCATCAAGAACTTCCGCGGTCGCGGCGCCGGGTTCGTGCTGCCCGACCGCGCGCGGATCACGATGACGGTGCCGTTCATGCGGGCCTACACCGAGTTGCTGGTGCAGACCTGCCACCGGCGCGGCGCGCACGCCATCGGCGGCATGAGCGCGTTCATCCCGAACCGGCGCGACCCCGCCGTGACCGCGGCTGCGCTGGAGGCGGTGGCGGCCGACAAGCGCCGCGAGGCCGCCGACGGGTTCGACGGCACCTGGGTGGCGCACCCCGACCTGATCTCGACGGCGCTCGCCGAGTTCGACGCGATTCTGGGCGACCGGCCGAACCAGGTCGACCGCCAGCGGGACGACGTCTCGGTGAGCGCCGCCGACCTGCTCGACCTGCGCATCGACGGCGAGGTGACGGATGCCGGGGTCGCCGCGAACGTGTCCATCGCGGTGCGCTATCTGGAGAGCTGGCTGCGCGGCGTCGGTGCGGCCGCGATCGACAACCTGATGGAGGACGCGGCGACCGCCGAGATCAGCCGGTCGCAGCTGTGGCAGTGGATCCACCAGGGCGTCGTCACCGCCGAGGGCACCCGGGTCACCCGTGGCCGCGTGGAGGACCTGCTCGATGAGGTGCTCGCCGCGCATCCGGGCGGCCGGTTCGCGGATGCCGCCGAGATCTTCCGGGCCGTGACCCTCGAGGACGAATTCCCGACCTTCCTCACCATCCCCGCGTACACCCGGTACCTCGTCGACGACGAGGGACCACGAAAGGAAGCGAGCGCAGCATGAGAATCATCACCTGGGGGGCACCCGGCCTCGGCGTGGCCCTGGCCGAGCAGTTGAGCCTGCCGCACATCCGGCGGGTCGAGGAGGTGCGCACCGACGACTTCGTGCTCGACGGTGCCCCGCGCGACCTCGGCGAGGCGCGGGCGCTCGACGCGATGTTGCGCGGTCGTGCGGCCGAAGTCGACGCCGTGCTCGTGCACGGTGAGGCTCCGGAGGCGGTGCTCGAGCACTACTTCGGGCGCGTCATCGAGCTTCCCGCGGAGGACGCTCTGGCTGCGGCGCTCGACGCCCTGCGCGAGGTGCTGCTCGCGGCCTGAGTACCTAGATTCGTGTTAGTGCCATTGACATGAATTGAGGCGAGCGCTACCGTCGGCCCATGGCCGCTCGCGCATACACCTCCGCCGTCCGTGCGGACGCCGTGCGCCGCACGCGTGACGAGATCCTGGACGCGGCGATCGGCCTGGCCTACGAGCTCGAACGCATCGATCTGACCCTCGACCAGATCGCCCGGCGGTCGGGCCGCAGCATCCAGACCCTGTTGCGCCATTTCGGCTCCCTCGACTCCCTCATCGACGCCGCCGTGGAGCGCGGCACCGAACAGGTCGCCGAGGAACGACGCGCCCCCACCGGCGACGTTCCGCACGCCCTCGAACTGCTGGTCGCGCACTACGACTCGAAGGGCCGGTTCGTGCTGCGGCTGCTGGCACGCGACGAGATGACGGTCACCGGCCCCGGCCGGCTGCTCCATCGCGGATGGGTCGAGCAGGTCTTCGCCGACGCGATCGCCCGATCGCGCGAGCCCGTGGTGCTGACCGACCTTCTGGTCGTGGCGACCGACGTCTACGCCTGGAAGCTGCTGCGCCTCGACCGGGGGCTCACCGCAGAAGAGGTCCGCCAGCGCATGTCCTCGATGGTCGAGGTCCTGATCGGAGGTTCCCGATGACATCCGCCCTGATCATCACCTGGGATGGCGGCGGCAACCTGCCGCCCGCCCTCGGCATCGGCCGCGAACTGCAGGCGCGCGGCGTCGCCGTGCGGGTGCTCGGCAACGCGGTGCAGGCGGATGCGGTGGCGGCCGCCGGTCTGGCCTTCACCCCGTTCACGCTCGGTCGCGACTACGTCTCTGCCGAGCCACGGGGCACCGTCGACGGTGTGCGAGGTCTCGTCGCCCTATTCGCCGATCGCGGGATCGCGGATGACGCGCGGGCGATGCTCGACGCCGAACCGGCCGACCTGGTGATCGTCGACTGCCTGCTGTGGGGCGCCGCCGCCCAGCTTCAGGCCGAGGGGCACCGGGTGATCAGCCTCGTCCACAGCCTGGCGGACTACTTCGACCGCAACGCGCGCGGCCCGGTGGGCTTGCTGGCACGGATGCGCGGCGTGAACCCGCCGCGGGTCGCGCGGGGGGCGGCGCTCACCCTCGTCACGACGCGGGCAGACCTGGAGGCGGGCCCACGACCCGGCGAGGTGCACACCGGATTCGTCTGGCAGGGCGTTCCCGCCCAGGCGACGGCGGCCGCAGTGCCCCAGGTGCTCGTCAGCTTCAGCACGACCGCATTCCCCGGTCAGGCCGCCGCCATGCAACGCGTCATCGACGCGCTCGCGCAGGAACCCGTGGAGGTGCTCGTCACCACCGGAGCGGTGGATCCGGCCGACCTGGTGCCGGCCGCGAACACCACCGTGGTGCGCCGACGCGACCATGCCGAGGTGCTGCCCACGACATCCGTGGTCATCGGGCACGGAGGCCACGCGACGACGGCGCGCGCCCTGTCGGCGGGGATCCCGGTGCTGGTGATCCCCATGCACCCGCTCATGGATCAGCCGGCGGTCGGACGAGCGGTCGAGCGACTCGGCGTCGGCGCCACGCTGCCCAAGTCGGCATCCCCGGCGCGCATCCGCGAGGCGACGCGGCGGCTGCTCTCCGACGCGTCGGTGCGCGCCGCGGCCCGGCGGATGGGCGAGGAGGCACGTGAGCGGGACGGCGCCGCCGTCGCCGTCGATGCTCTGCTCGGGGTGCCCGCTCAGTCGTAGCTGCGGTGGATCAGGTGCGCTCGAGCGGTCAGGACGCGTGAGCTCTTGCGTACTCGGCCACCGCGATGCGGACGATCTCACTGCGCGAGGTGTTGGCCTGGTGGGCGAGCTCGGTCAGGGTCTCGTCGAGCGCGCGAGGGGCGCGGATGCGCCAGGTTGCCGCGTCGCGCTGCTCACCCAGTCGGGGGCGGCCCAGGGCGACCCGCGTCGCGTCCTCGATAGTGGTCTCGCCGGTGGCGAGCAGGAGCGCGTCTCGGCCGGCGGCTGCCGCCTCCGGCCCGTACCTCTGAGTTCCGGGCACCGGACGGAGTTCGCCACGCTCAGCACGGCGGGCGAGAGCATCAGCTCCGCTTGTCATTGATCCTCCTTCGGCACCAGGTGCCGGTAGATGTCGGTGAGCTCTGAGACGTGGAAGATCCGGAGACGCCGCGGAGGAATCGCCGCCGTGACCACCTCGATGTAGCGGTCGGTCTGCGCGTGGGGGTGCCCGACATAGACCGTCGTCACCTCACCGGGCAAGCCCTGCACCTCCTCGCTTCCCACCGCATTCGCGATCGCATACAGCGCGTCTTCTCGCGGTATCCGGTGCTTGTCGGCGCTGGTGCCCCACCCGACTCCCATCAGTATAAGTAGGGCTACAAAAAGCGGCCTACAGCAGGAGCGGGCACGTCTTCGGGCGCGCCGAGGTGAGCGGCTAGAGGGCCACAACCCTCCACAGATGTGGCATGCATGCTTGCCAGCCTCGACCTGCGCAGCCGTCGCACGCACCGCCCGCCGGGGATCTGTAGAACCCGACGCCCTGGGGAGGATCAGTCGTAGCTGCGGTGGATCAGGTGCGACAGCACGATGGCGCTGCGGGTGTGATCGACCGAGGGCGCGATCCGCACCCGCTCGAGCGCGTTCTCGAGTGAGGGGATGTCGCGCGAGCGGATGTGGACCATCGCGTCCGCCGACCCGGTGACGGTCGAGGCGTCCACCACCTCGGGCACGCTCGAGAGGATGCGCTTCAACTCCTCGGGCGCCACGGTGCCCCGGCAGAACAGTTCGACGTACGCCTCGGTCGCCATCCCATCCACCGCCGGGTCGACCTGGATCGTGAACGCGCGGATCACCCCGTCGGCCACCAGCCGGTCGACGCGGCGCTTCACCGCCGAGGCCGAGAGTCCGACCCGGTCGCCGATGTCGCCGTAGCCGGCGCGGGCGTTCTGGCGCAGGAGGTCGAGAATCCCGAAGTCGAGGTTGTCCATCCCGTGAGCCTATGGTGAATCATTGCGTCGGGGCCAGGGTTGCCGAAGATTCAATGCGCAACGCAGCGATTATCGCCGGATATCCGCGTGCGACACTGGAAGGCATGACCATGACCTCCCCGTCTTCCTCCGCGCCCACGCGAGTCGCGACCAAGCGGACCGTGCTGATGTGCCGCCCCGACCACTTCACCGTCAGCTACCGCATCAACCCGTGGATGCATCCGGAGGACCCGACCGACACCAGCCTCGCGGTGCGCCAGTGGGAGACCCTGTACGCCAAGTACCAGGAGCTCGGCTTTGAGATCCACCTCATCGAGGGCCTGCCCGGCCTGCCCGACATGGTCTATGCCGCCAACGGCGGGTACGTGCTCGACGGCATCGCGTTCGGCGCGAAGTTCGAGTTCCCCGAGCGCCAGCCCGAGGGCCCGGCATACATGGACTGGTTCCGCGCCAACGGGTTCGACGTGCGCGAGCCGATCGCCACCAACGAGGGCGAGGGCGACATGCTGCTCGTCGGCGACACCATCTACGCCGGCACCGGCTTCCGTACCGACGTCGCCTCGCACCAGGAGCTGCGCGACATCTACGGCCGCGAGGTCGTCACGCTCAAGCTGATCGACCCGAGCTTCTACCACCTCGACACGGCGTTCGCGGTGCTCGACTCCGCGGGCGGCCCCGACAGCGTCGCGTTCCTGCCGAAGGCGTTCGACGCCGCCTCGCTCGACATCCTCGACGAGCGGTTCCCGGATGCGATCCACGTCACCGATGAGGACGCCGCGGTGCTCGGCCTCAACAGCTTCAGCGACGGCAAGAACGTCGTCATCGCCGCGCGCGCGAAAGACTTCGAGCGTCAGCTCATCGAGCGCGGCTTCGTGCCGCACGGCCTCGACCTGTCGGAGCTGCTGCTCGGCGGTGGCGGCGTCAAGTGCTGCACCCTGGAGCTGCGTCGATGACCGAGTTCGTCGGCGTCGGCTCGATGTCTCGTTGGATCGCCGACCGCGGCCCGGCGGCGATCATGCGCGGCATGGTCGACTACCTCGAGGACGACTACCGGCGCTGGCCGCAGTTCGACAAGATCGAGCGGATCGCCAGCCACACGCCGTGGGGCGTGATCGAGCTGATGCCGATCAGCGACCCCGAGCTGTACGCGTTCAAGTACGTCAACGGCCACCCGTCGAACCCGCTGCGCGGCTACCAGACGGTGACCGCGTTCGGTGTGCTCGCGAATGTGCACAACGGCTACCCGGTGTTCATGGCCGAGATGACGCTGCTCACCGCGCTGCGCACCGCGGCCACCTCGGCGTTCGTGGCTCGGCGCCACGCCCGCCCCCACAGTTCGGTGATGGCACTGATCGGCACTGGCTCGCAGTCGGAGTTCCAGTCGCTGGCGTTCCGCGAAGTGCTTGGCGTCTCGCGGCTGCGCGTCTTCGACACCGATCCGGATGCGATGGCCAAGCTGGTGCGCAACCTCACCCCCCTGGGGTTCGAGATCGAGGTATGCGGGTCGGCGGCGGAAGCCGCCCGCGGCGCCGACATCGTCACCACCTGCACCGCCGACAAGACCAACGCGATCGTGCTGCGCGATGAGGACGTCGCACCCGCTACGCACCTGAACGCGATCGGCGGCGACTGCCCCGGCAAGACCGAGCTCGACCCGGCGATCCTCGACCGGGCTGCGGTGTTCGTGGAGTACACCCCGCAGACCCGCATCGAGGGCGAGCTGCAGAACAAGCCGGCCGACTTCGCGGTGACCGAGTTCTGGGAGGTGGTCACCGGCGCAGCACCGGGTCGAACCTCGCCCGAGCAGATCACGCTGTTCGACTCGGTCGGGTTCGCGATCGAGGACTTCAGCGCGCTGCGGTACCTGCGCGACAGCGTCACCGGAACGCCGGCCTGCGTCGACATCGACCTGATCGCCGCTCCCGACGACCCGAAGGACCTGTTCGGCCTGGTGCCGTCGCTGCTGCCGGTCGAGTAGCCCGCTGCGTCGGTTGAGTAGCGCCGCAGGCGCGTATCGAAACCCCGCGGCCACGATTTCGACACGCTCCTGGCGGCGCTACTCAATCTGCAGGTTGACTAGGGAGCGTGGACCCCGTCGACGCGCTCACCGAGATCGCGTACCTGCTCGAACGCGACCGCGCCATCCGCTACAAGTCGAAGGCGTTCCGCACCGCCGGTGACATCGTCGTGGGCCTCGCGCCCGAGGTGCTCGCCGACCCGGTACGCCTGAAGAACACCAAAGGCATCGGTGACACCACCTACACGGTGATCCGGCAGGCGCTCGCCGGCGAGGTGCCCGAGTATCTGGCGACGCTGCGCGAGACGTCAGCCGTCGCCGCCCACAGTGAGCTGCGCGCGAAGCTGAAAGGCGACCTGCACGCGCACACCGAGTGGAGCGACGGCAGCACGTCGATCGAGCTGATGGTCGACAGCGCGCGGCGTCTTGGCCACGAGTACCTCGCCGTCACCGACCACTCCCCGCGGCTGCGCGTCGCCCGCGGCCTCAGCGCCGAACGCCTCGCGGAGCAACTCGACACCGTGCACGCACTCCGCCCCGCTGGGCTGCGCGTGCTCACCGGAATCGAGGTCGACATCACCGACGACGGCTCCCTCGACCAGACCGACGAGCTGCTCGGCCGCCTCGATGTCGTGGTCGCGAGCGTGCACTCGAAACTGAAGATGGACGCGCGGCAGATGACCAGGCGGATGGTCGCGGCGGTGAGCACCGGCCACGTCGACGTGCTCGGTCACGTGACCGGCCGGCTCGTCGAGGGCGCGCGTGGCACGCGGCCGCCGTCATCCTTCGACGCGAAGCAGGTGTTCGCCGCCTGCGCCGCGAACGGTGTGGCCGTCGAGATCAACTCGCGCCCCGAGCGGCAGGATCCGCCCGATGACCTGATCGCTCTCGCCCTCGACTCCGGCTGCCTGTTCTCCATCGACAGCGACGCCCACGCGCCCGGGCAGCTCGGCCTGCTCGACTACGGTGCCGAGCGTGCCGAGAAGAACGGCGTCCCGCCCGAGAGAATCGTCACGACCTACCCCGTCGACCAGCTGCTGAAGTGGACCAGCCGATGACCCTGCCCCGCACCCTGCCCGCCGCCCTTCCCGAGCCCACGAACACCCCGCTGCGCGGCGGCCCCACCGTGCGCTGGGGCGTGCTCGCTCCGGGGGTGATCGCCGACGCCTGGACGACGGCGGTGCACTCGCACACCGACCAGCGGGTGGCGGCGGTCGCCAGCCGCGACCTCGACAAGGCGCGGCGCTTCGCCGAGCGCCACGGCATCCGCAGCGCGTACGGCGACTACGAGCAGCTCGTCGCCGACCCCGAGGTCGACGTGGTCTACATCGCGCCCCCGCACACCGAGCACAAACGTCTGGCGCTGCTCGCGATCGCCGCCGGTAAGCATGTGCTCGTCGAGAAGCCGCTGGCCACCACCGAAGCAGACGCGCGCGAGGTGCTCGATGCCGCCCGCGCCCAGGGCGTCTTCGCCATGGAAGCCCTCTGGACCCGCTTCCTGCCGCAGACCACGGTCATGCGCCAGCTTCTCGACGACGGGGTGCTGGGCAAGCTGCAGCTGGCCAGCGCCGACTTCGGCGAGGTGTTCGGCTACGACCCGACCAGTCGCGCCTTCGACCCGATTCTGGGCGGTGGGGCCCTGCTCGACATCGGCATCTACTCACTGTGGTGGACCACGTTCGCGCTGGGCAGCCCGACCTCGATATCCGCGCACGGAAGCCTTGCTCCGACGGGTGTGGAGGAGACGACGACGGTCGTCACCGCCCACGGCGGCGGCGCGATCGGCGCCGCATCCGCCACCATGATGGCCGCCACCCCGAACGTCGCGGCGGTCAGCGGCGACCGCGCCCGGATCGAGATCGACCGCCCGTTCTGGGAGCCCGGCGGCTTCACCCTGATCGCCGGCGACGAGCGCCTGCACGTCGCCGACCCTGCCGGGCTTCGCGGCCGCGACGGGCTGGCCTACGAGGCCACCGCCGTCGCCGCGCACGTCGCAGCGGGCCTGCTC
>Ga0310810_10009453_pt1 | contig 11279 bp, 10 predicted proteins | sample NCmetagenome_FD_207641 | JGI IMG/M metagenome (GOLD analysis project Ga0310810, IMG submission 207641) | Soil microbial communities from experimental microcosm in Duke University, North Carolina, United States - NC | ecosystem: Engineered > Artificial ecosystem > Soil microcosm > Unclassified ... | reverse complement strand
CGTTTGGATGACCGAACACGCCGAAAAGGCCGCACTCATGCTGCGGCAGAACCGTGGAGTCGGGCAGCTGGTCCGGGTCCAATCTGTTCGAGGGGTTAGTCACACCCAATAATTCATCAGATTGGCGTGGATTCAATCTCGCCTTTCCGGGATTCACAAGCTCGGAATGCTTTCGTCTTGTTCAACTGCGCGACCAATCGCGTTCCACCAGCGGTCGTAAATTTCGGCAACTCGCCAGCCAAACGTTTGTTCGTCGATCCGAATTCGCAGTTCGTCGCCGCCAACTTTCCCAAGCTGCTGAAATGGAACTTTGCGCTCGCGCAAGATTGCGATTGTGTTGTCGAGGTTTTCCGGCCTGACCGAGATCACGATGCGCGATTGCGACTCATTAAAGAGAGTAGCGCATGCGTCCCAGTTGCGATCTTCTCCATCGCGCACGGCGCAGGCTCCTAGATTAATTTCTGCTCCAAACAATCGTTCGGGGTTGAAACAGCATTCGGCGAGTGTTACACCAAGCCCGCCTTCAGAGCAATCGTGTGCGCTCTGCACAAGACCTTCTCGAATTAAATCGCGAACGGCGTTTTGCACCATGATTTCGTGCGCGAGATCGACGTGTGGCGGCGGACCAATTTTCAATCCGTGGCACACCTTCAGATAACGCGAGCCGCCGAGGTTCGGAGCCGCAACGTCGTCGCTTTGCGCTGCGGCCCGGGGGCGGGCCGACTCCACACCAACGAGAATGACTCCGTCACCTTCATCCTTAAACCATTGCGTCGTGACGTGCTTTTCATGGTCGATCAGTCCGACCATGCCGATTGTTGGCGTTGGATCTACAACGCCAAGAGGACTCTCATTGTACAAAGACACATTTCCGCCCGTAACAGGCGTTTCGAACTTCCGACACGCTTCGGCCACTCCTTCGACGGCTTCACGCAATTGCCAGAAGTTTTCTGGCTTGTACGGGTTGCCGAAATTCAGGCAATCCGTGACGGCCAACGGCCGCGCACCGGAGCAGGTGAGATTGCGCGCCGCCTCAGCGACAGCAATTTTTCCGCCCTCTCGTGGATCAAGCGCGCAATAGAGTGAATTACAATCGGTGGTCGCAGCGAGAATTTTATTGGCGTAACGGACGAAAAAAACAGCGGCGTCCGAACCAGGCTTTACCACGGTTCCTGTGCGAACTGTGTGATCATACTGACGGTACACCCAATTTTTGGAGGCGATGGTCGGGTCGCAAAGAAGCTGTCGCAGCGATTCGTGCACATCGATTTCTTGTAGCCGTAGCTCTGTAGGCGACGGGCGCGCATTCCTTAGGGACGCGGGTGCAGCCGGTGATTGCGCTTCGCGCGAGTAGAGCGGGGCCTCGTCAGCAAGGGCTTTCGCTGGAATTTCGGTTGCAATCGTGCCGTTGTTTCGGACGCGCATGATGCCGTCGCTCGTGACGCGGCCGATCTCCGCGCACGGCACGTCCCACTTATCGAACACCTGACGCACGACATGTTCGCAGCCGCGCTTGGCAATGATCAGCATTCGTTCCTGTGATTCACTGAGCATGATTTCATATGGGGTCATCTCTGGCTCGCGTCTGGGTACCTTTCCCAGATCGATTTCGATACCGCTCCCTCCACGGCTTGCAGTTTCGCAGGTTGAACAAGTCAGGCCGGCCGCACCCATGTCTTGAATTCCGGCAACTGCGTCGCGAGCGATCAGTTCGAGGCACGCTTCAAGCAGCAATTTTTCCTTGAACGGATCGCCAACCTGCACCGCAGGACGATCTTCGCGCGATTGGTCAGTCAGTTCGCGGGAGGCAAATGCCGCGCCGGCGAGGCCGTCGCGACCCGTTTCAGCGCCGACGTAAAAAACTGGATTTCCCGCGCCTTCCGCGCTGCCACGCGCGAGTTCTTCGTGGCGCAACACTCCAAGACAAAAAACGTTCACCAGCGGATTGCCATCGAAACTCTCATCGAAATAAATCTCGCCACCGATGGTAGGTATGCCGACGCAGTTACCGTAATGCGCGATACCGGATACGACACCGCTGAACAGCCGCCTGTTGGCGGCGATGTTCGATGTTTTGTGTTTGCCGCTTGACTCACTGATTGGCCCGAAACGCAAGGAATTCAGACAAAACTCCGGACGCGCGCCCATTGTAAAAATGTCTCGGATGATTCCGCCAACACCTGTGGCCGCGCCCTGAAAAGGCTCGATCGCACTCGGGTGATTATGGCTCTCGATTTTGAATGCGACCGCCCAGCCATCACCGATATCGACCACACCTGCATTTTCTTCGCCGGCTTTGACCAGAATATTCGCGCCGGTTGTGGGAAGCTTCTTCAATTCTTTCTTTGAGTTTTTGTACGAGCAGTGCTCGCTCCACATCACCGAAAAGATGCCCAGTTCGGTGAAGTTCGGCTCGCGGCCAAGGATCTTGTTAATCTGCTCGAATTCCTTCGGCGTGAGGCCATGTTGTTTCACCAGTTCCGGCGTAACAACTGGATCGCTCTGCAGTGCTTTACTCGTCATGGGCGTTTCACGTTAGCGAATTCGTGACGCGCACTCAAATCGATGAAATCTGCAGATCCAACTCGCCGCATTTTCAACCGGGCGAAGAGATTGACGCACAAGGAGCGTCCGTTTGAGCAATGAGTCACGAATTGTGGAGGTAACACTAATCAAAAGGAGGCATGAGAATGAAAAGAACAATCATTGCTTTGGTTTGCGGACTGGTTGCGCCGCTGGCGTTTGCACAAACCAGCACCACAACGACCGAAGAAACCACAACGTCGACAAAACCGACGACCGAAACACAAACAACTACGAGCACAACTTACGAGGCAGGCACTGTAACTTCATATGAGCCTGGCAGGACCGTTGTCGTCAGGGGCGAACAAGGCCCGGTAAGTTTCGCTCTCGGCACGGCTGCGAACATTGTAAACGCCGCTGGCAAAGCTGTAACGGCCCCCTTGCGAGCCGGCCAAAAGGTTCGGGTTTATTACACGGGACCGACAGAGCATCGCACGGTTGAGCGTGTTATAGTCGAAGACTAAGCCAAGCTGAATTCGTAAATCGAGCTGCAGGATTCACCCTGAATCCTGCAGCTTTTTTTACGTCCGTTTTTGTAGGGCGTTTCTTGACGCCATCGCGTCTAACACACAGACGCCCTGCAAAATTTGCGTTCCGCACGTGAATCGCGGAAGTTTTCCTCCTCATGGCTTTCGATTTGAAGGAGATTATTGCCTCGCGTCTTGGCGAAAATTACGAACTGCATGATCGGCACATAAATCGCACGCTCGTAGCAGCGCAGCGCGTCATCGGGTTCGACAAGGTGTATGCGCGAGCGGAAGGCGCGTATCTCTACGACATGGATAACCAGCCGTATCTCGATTTCTTGAGCGGCTACAGCGTTTATAACATCGGACGCAATCACCCGCTGGTGAAACAAGCGATTCGCGACGTGCTCGATTTGGATCTTCCAAACATGGTGCAGATGGACTGTTCGCTTCTGAGCGGCTTGCTGGCTGAGGCCCTTGTGAAACGGACCCCGCCGCATCTAAATGCTGTTTTCTTTTGCAATTCCGGAACCGAGGCGATGGAAGGCGCTCTCAAGTTCGCTCGCGCTGCAACGGGACGACAACGCGTTGTGTCGCTGGCGAGCGCATTTCACGGCCTGACATTGGGTTCGTTGTCGCTGATGGGCTGCGAAAGCTTCACTGACGGCTTTGGCCAGCTCATGCAAGGCTTCGACACGCGCGTTCCGCTGGATGACATCGCGGAGTTGGATCGACAACTGCGGTCACGCGATGTGGCGGCGTTTGTCATCGAAACCGTTCAAGGCAAAGGCTGTCAGACGCCAAAGACGGATTTTTTTGTTCGTGCCCTGGAACTGTGCCGCAAATACGGAACGCTGTTGATCTCGGATGAAGTCCAGACCGGTCTCGGTCGAACGGGCAAGATGTTTGGGTTCCAGCATTGGAATTTGGAGCCGGACATCATTACGCTGGCAAAAACCTTGAGCGGCGGTTACGTGCCATGCGGCGCAATTGTGACCCGGCGGGAAATTTATCAGAAGACGTTCAGCCGTATGGACCGTTGCGTTGTGCACTCCACAACGTTCGGCCGCAACAATCTTGCAATGGCATGTGGGCTGGCAGCGCTGGAAGTAATCGATCAGGAAAATCTGGTCGAGCGCTCAGCTAAAATGGGCGCGTTGCTCACGGAAAGAATCGAAAGCCTGAAGGCGAAACATTCCTTCATAAAAGAAGTGCGCGGCAAAGGCCTCATGGTCGGAATCGAGTTCCACGAACCTAACGAGTTTAAGCTCAAGATGGCGTGGAAGCTCTTGCACAAAATCGACAAGGTGCTTTTCGCGCAGATGATCGTGACTCAAATGTTGAGCAAACATCGCATTCTTACACAGGTAGCCGGTCACGGAATGGACGTGCTAAAAATCCTTCCGCCGCTGATCATCGGCGAAAAAGAAGTCGACATGTTCGTCAATGCGCTCGACGACGTGTTGACCGAATGCCGCAAATTCCCGGGACCAATGTGGGAACTCGGGAACAATTTCGTCCGCGCCGCGATCGGTTCGCGACGGACGACTGAAGCGCGTTCGGGAGTGTCCGCGTCTGCTTGACGAAGTTCGACGTTCTTCGGCTCGCGACGAAACGTGTTGCCCCAGTTGCGCCAACACGTTGAGTTTATCGTTGTCGATCCTTTGTTCGAGCGTACCTTTTGAGTTAAGCCAAAGAGAGGAATTATCATGAGCACTGCTGTTGTTGAGGAAAAGAAAAGTGGGACAAAATTGAATCAGCTGGAGCAGCTGAAGAAGTTTACGAAAGTCGTTGCTGACACCGCGGACTTTGAATCGATGAAGGAATTCAAGCCGCAGGACGCGACGACGAATCCAAGCCTCGTGTACGCTGCGACGCAAAAACCCGAGTACGCGTATCTGCTCGAAGGAGTCCTGGCAGATCGAAAAAAATCCGGGCTCACGGGTGCGGCGCAGATCGAAGACATTTGCGATCATTTGCTCGTCCAATTTGGCACCGACATACTCAAAATTGTACCCGGGCGCGTTTCCACTGAGACCGACGCGCGACTTTCTTTCGACGTTGAGGGCTCGATTACGAAGGCTCGAAGGTTGATTGGACTGTACGAGGAGCGCAAGATTCCGCGCGAACGTGTGTTGATCAAAATCGCGTCGACGTGGGAAGGATTAAACGCCGCCGAGCAGCTACAACGAGAGGGGATCCGCTGCAACATGACACTCATGTTTTCCATGCCACAGGCGGTCCGCGCAGCGCAAGCGAAAGCGCAGCTCATTTCGCCGTTTGTGGGGCGCATTTACGATTGGTACAAAAAGGAAATGAAGCGCGATTATTCTGGAGCAGAAGATCCGGGCGTTAAGTCAGTTACCGAGATTTATACGTATTACAAGAAATTCGGTATTCCAACCGAAGTGATGGGAGCCAGCTTCCGTAACCCCGGTCAGATTCTGGAGTTGGCGGGATGTGATTGCCTGACCATCAGTCCCGAACTCATGGAAGAACTCTCGAAATCCATGGATCCTGTTGAGCAGAAACTAACCCCTGACAAAGCGAAAGCCGCAAAAGTCGAGCGGCTGGAATTGGACGAGAAAAAATTCCGCTGGTTACTAAATGACAACGCTATGGCGACGGATAAGACGGCCGAAGGCATTCGCAAGTTCGCAGTCGACGTGGTGAAGCTCGAGAAATTCGTGGCGTCGAAACTTTGAACTGCGCATCGCACGGATAAAACGGATAGGTTCCACGAATCGTATTGTCATCTTGAGCGCCGCGAATGATCTCTGGCTATTGCACCGGTGATGTGGAAGCACATAATCAGAGATTCTTCGCTTCGCTCAGAATGACAGCGCTGGTATCTAGGCAGTTGTTTCAATCTCTGCCCCTACTGCTGCCCTCGTTTCGCAGTCGGCCAATATCTTTCATGGGTGACATCCGTGCAATCCGTGGTTGAAAATCGTGTTCAACGTTGTTCTGGTTGAGCCCGAGATTCCGCCGAACACGGGAAACATTGGGCGGCTTTGCCTAGCTACGCGATCAACTCTGCATCTCGTTAGGCCGTTTGGGTTTTCGCTTGAGGACCGCCACTTGCGTCGAGCGGGCCTCGATTATTGGAATGAAGTGCAGCTCCAGTTATGGGATTCGTTCGAGGCGCTGCAGCGAGCTCAACTCGCGAGCACACGTTATTTCTTCCTCACCACCAAATCTCGATGTCCTTATTACAGCGTGAACTTTAAGGCTAATGATTTCCTCGTCTTCGGCCGTGAAACGAAAGGGCTGCCGCAGAAGTTACTCGCGGCCAACACTGACAGTTGCATCACAATCCCGATGCATGGAACTCGCAGCCTGAATCTGGCTACAGCGGTAGCAATTGTGTTGTTTGAAGCGGCGCGTCAACAGTGTGTGTGATAGAAACAGTGCAACAACTGCGATCCGCAGGGCGCGATAGGACCCGCGGCTGTTATCATTTTTGTCACGTAACTTTGTACGCGTGGTGGCGTGGACTGCTTTCGTTCTAGCATGATCATGCATCCACAAAAAGACGCTGCCACGTTGAATAAATGCAAAGCTTAAAGGGTCTAAGGAACCAACGGAAAGAATGTTATGAGAATATTAATTGTTTCACTTTGTAGTCTTGCGCTCGTCAGCATGGTCTGCGGCGCTCAAAAACAAGATAAGAAATCGCAGCCGAAAAAGCAGGCGCAAATCGCCCAACGCGCCGCTCAACCAACGCGTGCGGCAACTGGAGGCGCTTCTGGTAAGAAAGCTTCGACGGCAACTCACCAGGTTCGACCCAATCAAAACGGGCGTGCTGCCATGGCAGCTAGCAACAACGCCAGAAATACCAAGAAGAATCAAACTTCAACTGCAGTGAATCAGGGGCAAAAGGCAAAGCGAGCTGAGACCTACAACGGCGCTAATCAGACTCAGAAGGGCAAAAAGAACCAAGCCCAAACTGAGAGACAGACAGCTAAAGCTGCCAATCAAATGCAAAAAGCCAGGGCAGCCAGTGCTAACCAGATCAACGAGCCAGGCAGGCCCAACCGCGCGAAGGTGGCGGCGGCTACTGCGAACCAGAACGCAGGGAAAGGAAAGTTCGCGAAGAACAAGCCTATTAAACCGCAGCACTTCAATCTTGCGAAACAGCCGAATACCGCGAGGGCGCCAGCCGTAAAATTCCAGCAGGGAAGACGAATTCAAGGAAGTCAAAACTGGCAAGGCGAGAGATACGCAGTGTTTCGCAACTACAAATCAGAATGGCACGATCAGAGCTGGTGGCGCGGTCATTACGGTAACAACATCACATTTGTGTTCGGAGCGCCTTACTACTGGAGGTCAGGCTACTGGTTCCCAGCGTGGGGTTATAATCCCAATTCATACTATGCTTGGGATGGGCCTATCTATGGTTACAATCGCATGCCGCCAGACCAGGTAATTGCCAATGTGCAGGCAGCGCTTCAGCAACAAGGTTATTACCGTGGAGAAGTGGATGGTCTTATTGGGCCGCTGACGCGTGGCGCGATCGCAGATTATCAGCGCGATCACGGCCTTTACACTACATCTACGATCGACCAGCCAACACTTCAGTCGCTGGGAATCTCGTAGTACAGCGCTGACTTCATCAAAAGCCGCCGCGGATGCGGCGGCTTTTTTGTTCTATTCAGACGGCAGCTTTTTGCATCGAGTTCTTGCACCAGAACAGACTAACGGGTGATACTTGCGCGTGCAGGAGCCGCAACTTATTGCCCGTGATATTTGCAAATCATTTCGGATGGGTGCCCGAAAAATCGAAGTCTTACGCGGTATATCAATGGACATCGCGTACAACGAAACTGTTTTTCTTTCGGGTGCGTCCGGCGCGGGCAAGACCACGCTGCTCTACACATTGGCGGGACTGGAACGTCCGGAATCGGGAACAGTGAACTTTGAAGGGCGCCAGCTTTATAGCGGAAGGTCGTCCGCGGAAGCGCGGCTGCGGAACGAGAAAATGGGCTTTGTTTTTCAGGGCTACTTTTTGCTGCACGAACTGACGGCCCTCGAGAATGTGCTGTTACCTGCGATGATTGGGCGTCGCACAACCAAAGGTGAAGCCGAGGAGAGTTTGGCGGCAGTTGGCCTCGCTGATCGCATGCATCATTTGCCTGCAGAATTGTCGGGCGGAGAGCAGCAGCGCGTTGCGATTGCGAGAGCACTAACAAATAACCCCGACATTATCTTTGCCGATGAACCGACGGGAAATCTCGATTCGAAAACGGGCGATTCGATCATGGATCTGCTGCTAAATCTGGCGCGCGATCGCAACAAGACGCTTCTGGTAGTCACGCACGACACCCGCCTGGCAACACGTGGCGATCGAGAGTTGCACATTATGGATGGATCATTGCAATGATTCGATTCGCGCTGGCGGCTTTTGCGGTTTGAATTGCGCGCATAAACATTTGAGGTTTTGTTGCTAACATGAAAACCACTGATGCGACGGTGTTGGATGAACCAAAGACCCACGTGCGTGCGACTGAGGAAACAATCGAACCTGCGATAGAAAGTCGGCCGCGTCCGACTACCGGCGTCAGGGAAGCGAAGATTTATATCGATGGGAAATTCTATTCGGAAGCAAACGCAAAGGTGTCGGTGTTCGATCATGGTTTGCTCTATGGCGACGGAATTTTCGAGGGTATCCGTTTTTATAACGGCCGCGTTTTCCGCCTGGAACAACACCTGGAGCGCCTTTGGAATTCAGCGCGTTCGATTTGTCTCGATATTCCCATGGATCGCCACGAAATGACAAAAGCTTTGCTTGAGACGATCCGGCAAAATCACTTGCGCGACGGTTACATCCGTTTGGTCGTCACGCGCGGAGTTGGCAACCTCGGTTTAAATCCGGAGCAGTGCAAAAACCCGAGCGTGATAATCATTGTGGCCACGATCGCTCTGTATCATGAGGATTTTTATCGGAAAGGTCTGAGCATTGTTACTGTCGCAACGCGCCGCAGCAATCCTGCATCTCTGAACCCGGCGGTTAAATCATTGAACTATTTGAACAACGTAATGGCCCGCATCGAAGCGAACCTCGCCAGCGCTGATGAAGCATTGATGTTGAACGACGCAGGAAACGTCGCCGAATGCACTGCCGACAACGTCTTCATCATCAAGCATGGCCGGATCTTCACGCCCCCAATCACGGCTGGAGCGTTACAGGGAATTACGCGATCGGTTGTGTTTGATATTGCTGGCGAGTTCGACCTCAAAGTGATCGAGGCAGATTTTACGCGCCACGATATTTTCGTAGCCGACGAATGCTTCCTTACCGGAACTGCTGCCGAGATCGTTCCAGTGGTGAAAGCCGATGGCCGCATGATCGGAAACGGAAAACCCGGTTCGATTACAACGCGCATCATCGCTCGGTTCCGTGAAATGACACAGAAGACTGGCACGCCGATTTTCGATTAACTAGCAGGGAAGCGCCCAGCGCCGGGCAATGTATTGCGTTGAATGTTTGCGGCAGATCACGGTCTAACTAACAGAAATGTTGTGCGACGTTTGCAAATGTAATGATGCCACAGTTTTCTTGACCCAGATCCTCGAGGGCAAGATGCACAAGGTAAATCTGTGCGAAGCCTGCTCGAAGGAGAAAGGCGTCCAGGATCCCACCAGTTTCGCGCTTGCTGATTTGCTGCTCGGCATCGGGGCAGCCGAAGAGATTGAAAAAGGAGCGCCGGCGAAAAAATGCGCGGTGTGCGGGTTCAGTCAGGCGGACTTCAAAAAGACAGGTCGCCTGGGTTGCAGCGAATGCTACGCAACATTCTCCGACGGCTTGGGTTCGCTGTTAAAAGCCATGCACAAAGGGACCGAACACATCGGAAAATTGCCGGAACGCGCGCAGCGCACGATGGCATTAAACCAGCAAATGCGCGCCCTCACTGAAAATCTGCAAAGAGCGGTGGCTGACGAAAACTACGAGAGTGCTGCCTCGCTGCGCGATCAAATCAAGCAGCTCGAGACCGACCTTTCGAACACACCATGAAAATTTCAAGCATGCTTTCTACTGCGGGGGAGTGGCTGCGCGGCGAAGGGCCGCATCACCAGGTTGTAATCAGCAGCCGCGTCCGTCTGGCCCGGAATTTGCGAAACCGTGCTTTTCCCGGATGGGCGAAGAAAGCGGAACGCACCTCAATCCTCGAGCAGATCCGGGCGCGCGTCGAAGCGCTTCCTGAAATGCAAGACTCGTTTGCCGAAGGCCTCCAAGATTTGGCAGCGTTGGACAAACAGGTGCTGGTCGAGCGCCACTTGATCAGTCGTGAGCATGCCGCGAAGGGGGCGGGCAGCGCCGTCGTGGTGAATCGGCGCCAAACCCTCAGTGTGATGATTAACGAAGAAGATCATCTCCGCATGCAATCCATTCGTTCCGGTCTTCAGTTGAAACAGGCGTTCAAGCTGGTCGATAAGATAGACACCGCGCTTGAGAGCAAACTCGACTTCGCCTTCGATCCACGACTTGGATATTTGACTGCCTGCCCTACCAACGTCGGCACCGGCATGCGTGCCTCTGCCATGTTGCATCTGCCGGGGCTCGTTCTGAGCGAGCTGATCAATCAGGTCATCCAGGCGGTGAGCAAGATCGGGCTCGCGGTACGCGGGCTTTACGGCGAAGGCACTGAAGCCATGGGTAATCTTTTTCAGATTTCTAATCAAACTACGCTCGGTGAAAAAGAAGAAGATATCATCAATCGTCTCACCAAAGTCATCGAGACGATTATTGATAAGGAAGACGACGCGCGCCAGACTTTGCTCCAAAGAAAACCAAGCACGCTGTGCGATCAGATCGGTCGTGCTTACGGCGTTCTAACTTATGCGCATGCAATGCCATCGAAGGAAGCGCTCAATCTGCTGTCGGTGATCAAGCTTGGGATGGACCTCGGCGCGTTCCCGGAACATCAGCGTCTGCAAATCGACGAATTGTTCATCGAAACACAGCCGGCGCATCTGCAAAAGAACTCGCAACAGAAGTTAAATGCTGAAGAGCGCGACTATCTGCGGGCCCAGATAATCCGTGATCGTTTGAAAGTGTTCCCCAAACCTGATATTAGTAAGATGGTAAAAGACTCAGGCAACGGCTTGACGGACGCACCATCAACTAATGAATAATTTTACACCGCGAGCTCAACAGGTTTTGGCGCTTGCTCGCAAGGAAGCTGACCGGTTTAACCACAACTATGTGGGCACCGAGCATTTGCTTCT
>Ga0310810_10009452_pt1 | contig 11280 bp, 13 predicted proteins | sample NCmetagenome_FD_207641 | JGI IMG/M metagenome (GOLD analysis project Ga0310810, IMG submission 207641) | Soil microbial communities from experimental microcosm in Duke University, North Carolina, United States - NC | ecosystem: Engineered > Artificial ecosystem > Soil microcosm > Unclassified ... | reverse complement strand
GCGCATGTCGGTCGCCATGCGCGATTATACAATACAGTATAATTGACGGCAAGCGTGCGACGCCGCCTTACTGCAGCAGATGCTTACCTGCCGCGACGTGGGCGATGAGGACGTCGGGCACGTCCTGAATCGCGCGGTGGTAGCGGCGGTGGAACCCTTCGCCGTTCGCGTCCGGGCGGAGCAGTGCACGGGCCTGATTCATCAGGGCTTCGCCGTCGGCGACCGTGGGCTCATCGGCGGCCAGCAGCTCGTCGATCTGCACGACGAGGCCGGACAGTGGGTGCAGCCACGCGAACCACGGGTCGTTGAGCACCAGCTGCAGCAACGCGCCGCTGCCTTCGATGCGCCCCTGTTCTCGCTCGTAGCGGATGCGCGCATCGTCGAGCAGCGCCTTGTGAATGCGCAGCAGTGACGCGCGGACGTCGTCCAGCTGCCGACGGGATTCCGCCGTCAGTGGTGCGGAGGGAGACGGAGCAGACGGAGATGTATTCGGCGGCGGACTGGTCATTGCAGGCGCTCAGGCGTGGCGGACGGACGTTCTTCCCGGATGGTAATCGCTGCGCAAGCGTTGCGCCTCGTGGCGAGATCGTCCACTAGCCTCCATGGCGACGATGCGCGAGTCTTCAGATGTGACTGACCCACGGCAACTTCCGGCGCGGCCAATCGAGCAGGTGCGTGAGCGTGTCGTCGAGGCGCTCAGTGAGCATTTCGCGCGCGACAACCTGTCGATCGATGATCTGGAGACGCGCATGGCTCGCGTCTACGCGGCGACCACGCCAGCGGAGGTCGAGGCGCTGCTCGACGGCTTACCCGCGCTCGCCACGGGCGCCCCTGTTCCGGTCGCGGTCGATTCGTTCTCGCCGGCGCCGAGGCTTCGTGAGCGGCTCGTGGCGATCATGTCGGGAATCGTGCGCCGCGGCTCGTGGAAGATTCCGCGGCGACTCAGAGTGGTTGCGATCATGGGCGGTGTGGAGCTCGATCTCCGTCAGGCGGAGCTGCCGCCGGGCGTGACGGAGATCAGCGCGTTCGTCCTCATGGGCGGCCTGGTCGTCCGCGTCCCACCGGGCGTCCGTCTGGAGACAGACGGTTTCGCGTTCATGGGCGGGTTCGAGGATCGCATGCACGAGTCGGGCACCGCGCGTCCCGATGCGCCGGTTGTGCGCGTGACCGGTGTCGCGATCATGGGTGGCGTCGACGCGCAGGTTCTCGCGGTCGGCGCGTACGTCGATGAATGACGTGGGGACTGGGAACCGGGAACTGGGAACTGGGAGTTCAGTCGCGTAGTTAGTAGCGCCGCCGTCAAGTGGGATCCGACGGGCCAGTAATAGCAGCAGCTAGCAGCTAGAAGCCGCAGCGTGCAGCCGTCGGCGGCCGTTCGCGCCGTTAGGTCTCCGGCGCCGTTACGTCCGAGATGACCGCGATGAGCGGAAAATGATCTGATGCCGCTGCCGCCTGTGGAACCGACTCGCCCACCGTGCATTCGCTGATGCGCGATGCGAATTGCTCGGGTGTGAAGATGTAGTCGAGCCTAACGTGGGCACCCCACGTCGGAAACGTGTAGCCGTCGCCTGACGGATGCAGCAGGCGCCACGCATCCGCGTAATGCTCGTCCAGCATCGCCTGAATCGTCGTCCGTGCGATGTCGCGGCCGCTCAGCCACACCATGGCGCGAATCCAGCCCGGCATCGTCGCGACCTGCAGCCGCTCGCCCGGCGCGAGCGCGTTGAAGTCGCCGGCGATGATGTGAAAGCCGTGCTGGTGCTCGCGGATGCCCTCGAGCAGCAGCCGGATCTCCCGTGCGCGACGGCGCTCGCTCCAGTTCGAGAACCACGCGCTCAGGTGCAGGCCGAAGATGCGCGGATGTCCGCCCTCGAGCACGACCTCGAGGAATGGATGCTTTGCACCGACTGGGCTGTGCCACGCATGGTGCGTGACAGGCAAGCGACTCAGAAATCCCGTCGAGTAGCCCGGCCGCGAGCCCCAGTGCGCGAATCCAATCTGCTCCGCCACGCGCGCGATCACGTCAGGATCGGTCGCTTCCTGGAGCACCACCACATCGGGCGCGCACGCCTGGATGACTGATGCGATCTGTGCTTCGCGGCCCGTTCCGCCGTACCGGATGTTGTAGCTGACGAACCGCAGGCTCACGCGCGCGCGTCTTCAGTCGCGTCGCGACGACGATCGGATACCGGCGACGGCGCTGGTCGTTCAGTCGCCACATCGGCCGGCTCTTGCTGCGCCTCGGCGTCCGTCGCGTCCGTCTTGCTGGCGTCGATGAGCGTGAAGTACGGCTGATCGAACAGCACGTCGCGCGCGTACTGCACGATGCTCGACGTCGCCTGAATGTTCACCGGTCGGCCGGCGATCTTGCAGAGTGCGCGGCGGAGTGGAACGAGCGATGGGCACGCCTGCGGCGTGTCATCGTTGAGCGGTGCGGTGTGCAGCTTGGGGATGTAGAACGCGTCGTCGCTCCACAGCTTGAGCATGTCTCCGCCGACGAGCGTGAGATCGAGGTCACTCGTTCCAGGGCCGTCGGCGTCGAACGGCGAGCCGTCCTCCCATCGCACACCGATCACGGCACTGCCGCGCACGACGACGGTGACGTCATCCGGCAGCGCTTCCTGCAGCGCGCTCACGAACGCATCGAAGCGCGCGCGATCACCGCCAAAGCCGAGCTGAAGGATGCGTTGCCGAATCTGGTCGTCCGTCAGCTCGCGCGTTTTTTCCGTGGCTTCCTTGGCCTGCTCGTTCATGGCATCCGGCGTTGGGGTCGAGCTCTCCTGTAGCAAGCCCCGAACCGTCTCAGCCGCGAGCAGTCGGACTAATCTTCGTCCTCGTCTTCGTCCGAGTCGATGTCTGCGCCGCCATTCGCCATTCGCTCACACGAGTCGGCGCACGCGGCGCAGATCTCGGCACAATGGATCAGGCGTTCGTCGCCGGAGATCGATCGACATGCCTCTTCACAGGCCCGGCAGAGCTCGGCGCACCCAGCACACGTCACCACATGATGTGGCGACCCGCGCAGCATGAAGTTCGCGCTCACCTGACAGATCTCGGCACAGTCGAGCAGCACGCCGATCATGTTCACGTCGGCATGCTCACCGCCTTCGGTCATGCAGTACTGGGCCGTCATCGTACAGACGGCGTGGCAGTTCAGGCACTCCTCGATGCATCGCTGAAGGTCGTCGTGCTCCTCGCCATGCTCGTGATCGGGATCGTACTCGTGCCCATGCGAGTGCTCGTGGCTATGAGCCATGGCGCCCTCCGCCCCTGACGAACTGGTGGTCTTCGCAACGTTGCGTGATCGCCCCGGACACTCGGCACGATATGTACCGCGGTCCGTGGTCGATTGAGTGTAATCTATCAGCTATCAGCTAACAGCTATCGGCTATCAGCTAACCCTGACGGCGCGTCATCCCGAGCGGAGCCGCGGAGCGGCGCGGGTGCCCAGCGACGCTGGGCGCATGAGGGATCTAGCGTGCGGCACTCGTAGCCGGCTACGGGAATCCCATGGTAGATCCCTCGACTCCGCGCCTTACGGCGCTCCGCTCGGGATGACAAACCACCCCACCGACCAGCTTCTCCGGTTCAGAGGTAGCTCAGCCACCAATCTCCGCGCCGACTCCGCAACGCAGCGAACCAGCGACACGGGAAGTAGAGAATCACGACCGTGAGGACCGTGATCGCGTACAGGGCGCTCAGGCTGTACATGTAGCCCGGCGGTGCTGGAGGGACGAACATCGGATGGTTCGCGGTCATCCACGGGATCACCGATCCGTACCGCAGCATCGACAGCCCGACGAAGATCAGATGAATGAGCGGGATGTGCAGCACGTAGTAGAAGAGCGGCACGCGCCCGAACACCGTCAGCACCCGAGCCACCGGTCCATGCGCGCGTTCCAGCAGTGGAATCAGCAGGATCGTCGGGCCGAGTGTCATGAGCAGGAACAGCAATGATGCCGGGTACTTGGCGGTGTTGAGGAACTGGAGCGCAGCCGGCATTCGTGGCAGTGCGCGGCGCTGCGCGCCCGCGGGTGGCGTGCCGCCGGTCGTCTGGCTCGGCGTCACCGCGTTAGGCGGCGTGGTGCTGGGCTGTCCAGCGGGACGAGCGGCGGCTGCGGATCGGCCCGCCGCCTGGCCGACGGGGCGCGACTGCCCCCACGGCCTCGGATCCCCGTAGATGTTGAATCCTCGCAGCACGAGGAATGCGGCAATGGCGCCGCCGCCTAACGCCAGACACACGCGCCGCCTGCGCGCCGCGTCCATGCGCATCACCGGGCCGAACGCATATCCGGCGGCCATCACGCCGATCCAGGGAATGATCGAGTACAACACGGCGAGCTGTGGCCCGTCCTCACCACCGCCGAGCGAGATGCTCCCGGCGCGGTAGAGGACCTGATACAGCCAGCCGACGCTACTGCCGCCAAGCGACTGATCGAGCTGGGCTGCGTATGCGTCCGTGAGATTGTGGAGCGCGATGATCGCGACGCCGATCGTCCCGATGGCCGCGATCGGCAGGTACACGAGGCCCGCCATCAGGATCATGCACCAGCCGATCACCCAGATCACGCCCGCGAGCGTGTAGTGCGCATAGTCGAAGTTGAACGTCCACGCGAACCGCAGCACCGTGAGCTCGAGCAGAACCAGCCACGCGCCGCGCGTCACGAGAAACCGCGCGAGTGCGCCGCGGTCACGGATCTTCTCGCCGTGCAGGAACGCCGCCGTTCCGGCGAGAAAGAGGAAGGCCGGTGCGCAGAAGTTCGTCACCCAGCGCGTGAAGAACACGCTCGGCCACGGTCCACCTGCCGGAACACCGGCGTACACGCGCACGTGATCGATCGCCATGAGCACCATCACGGCGCCTCGAGTGATGTCGATCGACCCAATGCGGCGAGTGTCCGACGCCGGTCCTCCAGTGTTCGTGTGCGACGCGGGCGCCGGCTCCGTATACGGACGCGCCGGCGTTCGGCTGCCAGTAGGCGAGACGACAGTGCTCATCCTCAGATCCTCGTGAGTAGTGCCGGACTGATGAACGTCAACGCGGCTGTGACACAACCTCCAGTCAGTGAGCGGCGCCGGCCGCTGGTGAACGGCGGTTCCGATGCAGCGAGCGGCCCATCCGCCTCTCGCGGGCTCAGCGCACCGTCCTGCGAATCAACTCCGCCACCTGCTCGCGACGACGACGGCTGACGGGCACCCGGGTTCCGTCGCGGAGCACCAGCACCGATTCGCCTCCCGCCGCCGAACGCATCTCACGCACCCGCTCGAGCCTAACGATCGCCGACCGGTGCACGCGCACGAACCGGTTCGCGTCGAGGCGCTGCTCGAGCGACGCCAGTGACTCACGAATCAGATGGCGGCGCCCGTGAGCGTGCACGGCAGCGTAGTAGTCGTCCGCCTGGATCCAGTCGATCTCGTCGACATCGAGCACGAGATCGCCGGTGGCGGTCGGCACGACGAGTTTTTTCGCGGGGGCGAGTGCACCATCGGGCAGGTCGCCGCGGGCATCGCCGCGACGATCGTGCGTCGCGAGCAGATCTCCGATCTTCCGGGTCAGCTCCAACGCCTCCGCGAAACGCATGCGCTCACGCACGCGCTCGAGAGCGGCGGTGAAGCGCGCCTCGTTCACCGGCTTGACCAGATAGTCCAGCGCGTGCGTCTCGAACGCGCGCACCGCGAACTCGTCGTACGCCGTGACGAAGATGACGTGCGGCATCCGCGCCGCGCCTCGTGCGCGCACGACCTCGAACCCGTCGAGCTCCGGCATCTGCACGTCGAGAAACACGAGATCCGGCGCGAGCGTCTCGAGCGCGGTCAACGCCTCGCTTCCATTCCGGCACTCTCCGACGATGTCGATGTCGGCGCACGGCTCGAGCAACTGCCGGATCCCCCGGCGCGCGAGCGGCTCGTCGTCGACGATCAGCGCACGAATCATTCGCACTACTGGGGTTCGGGATTGCGGACCGGGGGCCGGGCGGTGGCCGCCGCCGTCCCGCCCGCTCCGAACCGGAGTGGCACCGTGACTACGGCGAGCGTTCCGCCGCCCTCCGCGGCGGACCGGGTTCTCAGCTCGAGCCGGCCCCGCGCTCCGTAGAGTGTCGCCAGGCGTTCGCGTACGTTTGCCAGACCGAGGCCGTTGCCCGGTTCACTGCGGGTGGCTGGTGACGCGTCGGGGTCTGGGCCATTGTCGGTCACCGAGAGTACGAGCGAATCGCCCTCGCGCCGGGCCGCGATCTCGACGACGCCGCCGTCGGCGCGCTTCGCGATCCCGTGGCGCAACGCGTTCTCGACGAGCGGTTGCAGCACGAATTCCGGCACCGTCGCGTCGAGCAGCTCGTCATCCACGTCGAAGCGCACGCGAAGCCGATCCGAGAAGCGCACCTGCTCGATGGCCAGGTACCGCTCGATGAAGCGAAGCTCCGTATCCAGCGACACCTCGTGCGCCTTGTCGCTGCGCAGTACCTGGCGGAGCACGTCGCTCAACAGGTCGAGCATGCGCCCAGCTGCCGCGGTGTCCTGATCGCGCACGAGAACCGTGATCGCATTCAGGCTGTTGAACAGGAAGTGCGGGTGCAACTGCATCCGCAGCGCACCCAGCCGCGCCTCGGCCACCTGCGCTGCGAGACGCGCGGCTTGCGCCTCGCGCTCCTTCGCCTCGACGAAGTATTCGAATGCGTAGAAGCAGCCGAGCATCGTGAAGTACATGAACGTGCCCCACGGGATGGTCGTGAGGAGCCAGCTCGCGACCTGCTGCGTTTTCGCGACCTGCGTGGGTGCAATGTCCAGCAGCCATCGCAGCGAGGCGCCGGCGGTCGCCCAGGCGATGCAGAGCAGCAGTGCCCCGCCAGCGTGCGCAAGCAGGTTGCGTCCGATGAGCGGCGGGCGGAGCGGATACCGGCGCGCGAGAACGTACACCAGCGGCGTCAACGCTCCGAGGATGAGCCACTCGTTCGCCTGCCAGAAGACTTCCTGCCAGCCTGGTGTGCGACCGCCAAGGACGCCCTGCACGTAAGAGAGCCCGCCATCGAGGACGGCGGGGACGATGCAGGCGGCGGCGATCACGAGCCACAGTCGACCGATCTTCACGCCATCAACCTACCGACGCGAGCGCGGGCCCCGCGAGCGCTGGCAGTGAGCGGCAGTCTGTGTGCAGCGACCGGTTGCGGCAACCGGTGAGCGGTCCGTACGGTGATTCGTTAGGCGGATGCCGCGACGCCGACCGTGCGGTTCACGAGAGATCGGGCGAAGTCCACGGCGCCGGCGACCGTCGCCGTGTCGCGGAGGATCCGTTTGTGGCCGAGCGCAGGCGCCGGCACGAGACGGCTGTCCCTCATCGCTGCTGCCATTTGCGTCGCGAAACTGAACGGGACCTCGCGGTCCGCAGGATCGTGGAAGATGACGGTCGGAACGTCGACCTGTCGCGCGGCCACGAGCGCGTCGAGCGACTCCACCGGGCGCCCCACCCGCTCGACGACGCGCCGCATCATCCCCACCGCGCGATCGGCCGGAAGCCCGATCGTCCGCGTGAAGCGCTCGATGTAGTAGGCGGGCCCCGGCGCCGGTGAGAAGAGGACTGCACCGCGAACAGGAAGCGCGAGCTCCGTGATTGCCAGAACAGCGGCTGCGCCGCCGAACGAATGGCCGACGATGATCTCCGGCACTCCGAGGGCACCCGAAACGGCCTCGATGGCGCGGAGGAATTGCACGAGCGAGCTCTCTCGACCAGGCGACCGGCCATGCCCAGGCATGTCGAAAACGACCGCGCGATACCCGGCGAGAGCGAACGCGCTGGCGGCCGGCATCATGTCAGCGGCTGTCCCACCCCACCCGTGGATCAGCATGACAGTTGGTCCGTCGCCCATCGCGGTGGCCGATACGCGGAGCGAGCCGTCCCGAACCCCGACGTCGAATGCTCTCACCGGCACGGTGGCTTCGTTGTGTCGTGAGCGCTGGATTTTCTGTCGCGGTGGTGTCACGAACATCTTCGCGGCTCGCCGTTCTGCGGAATCTGGCGAAAGGCGTGATTCGACGGCGAACCACATTCGGACAGCTCGTAAGGCGAGCGGAACAGAGCGATCGGTCGTGCTTTTCATCGCGGCATCCAAAGGTCGGTAGACACCAGTCAGTTAACCCACTCGAGCGCGGGAGGCGGTCAGCAGCGAATCGAACGCACCGAGGGCACGCGACTTCGCCGATGGATCGCGAAGCAGGCGACCGCAGTGGTAGTAGCTGAGCACGATGCCGAAGAGCTGGAACGCGAAGAGATCCGGATCCACGTCGGCGCGGAAGTGTCCTGCCTCCACGCTCATCCGCACCGCTTTCGCGAGCATGTCGAGCCATTTCTGCTGATGAGCGACGAGCGCATCTCGCGCTGGCCCCGGTCGATCATCCAGCTCGGCACCGGCGTGCATGAAAACGCACCCACCCGGGAGGCTTTCGTTCTGTTCCCACTGAAGCCAGTGCTCGAACAGCGCGCGGAGGCGCGGCTCGCCGCGAGGACTCGAGAGCGCGGGGACGACGACAACGGCCGTGAACTTCTCCGCCGCGGCGTTCAGTACGTCCACCTGGAGCGCTTCCTTCGAATCGAAGTGCGCGAACAGCCCACTCTTCGACATGCCGACATCCGCGGCGACCTTGCCGAGCGTGATGCCTTCGATGCCGTCCACGCTCGCGGAGCGAAGCGCGGTTTCGACGATGCGGCTACGGGTAACAGAGCCTTTCGACATGCGGCAAATAGTACGACCGATCGGTCGGAAAGCGCAAGAGCCAATCAAACTTGAAAAGAATTGCCTTGCGCGCCGGTGGGCTGATCCGTTAAGGTGTCGAACGATGTCGAACCGCGCCGCCGCCACCTACTATTATTTTAGCTACTGGACAACCTCCGGGAGCTACAGGCGCGCGCGTACGATCTAGACTCAAGAACACCCGCACTGCCTGCGACGAGCTCCCGAGATTCTCGGGGGCTCTTTTTTGTTTCCGCCTTTTCGACGGACAAGGAGCCCGAGATGGACACCCGACTCACCGCCCGATCCACGCCGACTCAACCCGCAACAGTCCTTCGCATTGCGGGCGAGGCCATCGGCGGTCCGGCATTCACCGTCATCGCCGGACCATGCTCGGTCGAGGGGCGCGAGATGCTGCTCCAGTCCGCGGCGCTCGTGCGCGCATCCGGCGCGCGCCTGCTGCGAGGCGGTGCCTTCAAACCGCGAACGTCCCCGTACGTCTTCCGTGGTCTCGGCGCGGCTGCGCTCGAGATGCTGGCCGAAGCGCGCGAGGCGACCGGCCTGCCGATCGTCACCGAGCTCATGGACGCGCGGGACATCGACCTCGTCGATGCGGTTGCCGACGTCATTCAGATCGGCGCGCGCAACATGCAGAACTTCTCGCTGCTCGCCGCGGTCGGCGAGCGCGGAACGCCCGTGCTCCTCAAGCGCGGCATGTCGGCGACGGTGACCGAGCTGCTGCTCGCGGCCGAGCACATCATGGCGCACGGAAACTCCCAGGTGATTCTGTGCGAGCGCGGCATCCGTACGTTCGAGACGTCGACGCGCAACACGCTCGACATCTCGGCCATTCCGGTCCTGAAACGCGAGACGCATCTACCGGTGATCGTCGACCCGAGCCATGCCGCCGGACGGGCGGACCTCGTGCCCGCGCTCGCCGCGGCGGCCGTCGCGGTTGGCGCTGATGGTCTGATCGTCGAAGTGCACCCGGATCCGGCGACCGCGCTTTCCGACGGCGCACAATCGCTGACGTTCGACGCCTTCGCCGAGATGATGCGCGTGTTGTCGCCGCTGGCGGAGGCGTGTGGGCGCCAGCTCGAGATTCCGGTCGCACTGCCGCTCGGTGCTCGCGACGCGCTACTGGTCGAGGCTGGCGCACCCGCAGCGCTGCGGGTGTGCGCATGATGGAGATGCGGGTGGCGACGGCGCCGCGTGTCGCGTATCAGGGCGAGCCGGGCGCATACGGCGAGATGGCGATCGCCCAGCAGTGGCGCGGCGCGGCTACGGCGTTAGGCGCACCGACGTTCATGGAAGCGCTCGCACAGATCGGACGCGGCCGGGCCGACTTCGCGGTGATCCCCGTGTTCAACTCGACGATTGGCGAGATCAAGGACACGACGGTCCTGCTGGCGCATCACCAGTCGCGGCTCGAACGGGTCTCCGAGCTCGTGGTGCCGGTGGTCCACTGCCTCCTTGGACTGCCCGGGACGACGATCAACACCGTGCGGTACGTCGGCAGTCATCCGACCGCGCTCGCGCAGTGCCGGCGGCTCTTCGGACCTCCGCGGTCCATCCAGCCGTGCGTGGCGCACGACACGGCCGGCGCGGCCCGCGAGCTGTCGACGTTAGGCATCCGGACGCGGCACCCCCGCACCGGCGTGGCGCCCTGGTTCGAGCCCTATCACCCCACCGATCCTACGATGCTCGCCGTGATCGCCGGCGCATCGGTCGCGACGTTGTACGGGCTGACCGTGATCGCCGAGGGAATTCAGGACAATCCGCAGAATGCGACGAGGTTCGTCGTGGTCAAGGCGCAGGACGGTGTACGTTGGTGACGTCTCGCCTCGAGCACCCGACCCCTGGTCTGCCGCGTCTGCGGGCAGTGCGCGGCGCCGTGACTGTCGATACCGACACGCCTTCCGCCATCGACGCCGCTGTCCGAGAGCTCCTGGAGCAGCTCACCGACGCGAACGCGATCGACTCCAATGACATCGTGAGCGCGATCTTCTCCGCCACCCCGGATCTCCGGAGCCGCAACCCCGCGACATCTGCGCGGTCCCTCGGCTGGACGGATGTGCCGCTGATGGGTGTTGCCGAGCTCGAGACCGACGGCATGCTCGCGCGCTGCGTGCGCGTCCTGCTACACGTGAGCGTGGCGGATGGACGCCGGCTGCAGGCGGTGTATCTCGGCGGTGCGGCGTGCCTTCGCCCGGATCTGATGTCGTTCGCGGCGTCTGGCTAACCTGTCATTCCGAGCGAAGCGAGGAATCCTTGGCGTCCCGGTAGAGGGGCCTGCCCGTATAGCCCGAGAGGGCTGGCATTGGAGTTCATCACCCCAGTCATCCAGTCCTCAGTACTGAGTCGTTGGTCATCAGTTCTCAGTCCAGACGGCGGGGTGAACCACTGGCTCTCTCGCCGGAGGTATCGACACTGATGACTGATGACCAACGACTAACAACGGACGACTCAGTGACCGGGGATGCAGGTCGAGATGCCAGCCCGCTCGGGTCGCACCACCAATCCCTCGCCAAGGAGAGCAAGGATTCCTCTTGCACCC
>Ga0310810_10009451_pt1 | contig 11282 bp, 9 predicted proteins | sample NCmetagenome_FD_207641 | JGI IMG/M metagenome (GOLD analysis project Ga0310810, IMG submission 207641) | Soil microbial communities from experimental microcosm in Duke University, North Carolina, United States - NC | ecosystem: Engineered > Artificial ecosystem > Soil microcosm > Unclassified ... | reverse complement strand
CGCATGGGCAATCTGTTTGTAGACCGACAGCATGCCGGCGGTTCGGCCGATCAGGCCGGGAGGCGGGGGAGTATCGAGCGCGGGCCGTGTTGCGGTCGGCGCCGCGATGTCGGCGAGTGCGCGCTCGACGGTCGCCTTCACTTCGGAGATGTTGAAGGGCTTGCTGATGTAATCGAACGCGCCGGCCCGCACCGCGTCGATGGCGGTCTGCAGCGTCCCGAACCCGCTGATCAGCACCACGTGCCCGTGAGGGTTCCCCTGCTTGAACGCGCGCAGGACGTCCATTCCGGTTTGCTGGGCGTCGAGATTGATGTCGGAGATCAACAGGTCGAACGACTGCCGGGCGAGTGTGAGGGCTTCGGACACGTGCTGCGTTGTCCTGATCTCTCGATCGGGACGGCCGAGCAGCTCCGCCATGAAACGGCACGTCTCGCCGTCGTCGTCAACAATCAGGATTCTGGACATTCGGTGTCTCCGGTACCGGCAGCGCGGGCAGCTCAATGGTGAAGGTGGCCCCGCGGCCGTGCTCGCTGACGACGGCAATGGTGCCCGCGTGGCGCTGAACGACATCGTGGGTGATGCTCAGCCCGAGCCCCGTGCCACGGCCCGCGGCCTTTGTGGTGACCCACGGTTGGAAGATTCGTGGCAGCAGCGCTGCCGGAATCCCTGTCCCCGTGTCGTTAATCTCGATCCGCACGCCGCTCGCGGTGCGCGCTGCCCGGATCGTCAGCGATCCTCCGTGTGGCATCGCATCGAGGCTGTTGGTGATCAGGTTGAGGATCGCGAGCTCCAGCTGTTCCGAGTCGGCCCAGATGAAAGGCAGATTGGCTTCGATGTCGAGCGCAAGGTCGATGCCCGACGCATCGAGCTTTGGCCGCGCCACGTCGGCAACCCGCGAAAGCAGCGAACCGATGGCGGCAGACCCACGATCGGCAGGGCGACGGGAGTGATCCAGCAGCGTCCTGACGACGGATGCCACTTTCGCGATCTGTTCCTGGACGATGGCGAGGCGCTCGCCGGTCTTGGGGCTGCCGGAGGCTTCTTCCTGCAGTATCTGTACGTAGCCCGAGATCAGGTTGAGCGGAGTTCCGACCTGGTGTGCGACGCTGGCCGCCATCTGGCCGACCGCGGCAAGCTGCTCGGCGCGCGCGAGCGCCTCGCGCAGCGCGAAGACGCGCTGATAGCTCTCGACCAGCTCTTCATTGCGCACCCGCAGCTCCGCCGTCGCGTCGTCGACTCGGTCCTGCAGCGCCTCGTGAAAATCCTGGAGCCGCTGCAGCATGTCGTTGAGTCCGGCGGCGACGGTGCCGATCTCGTCCCGGCGGACCTGCTGGGCGCGCGCGGTGAAGTCCCCTTCGCCCGCGCGCACCATCGTGTCGCGGATACTGCGAATGGGTCGATGGATGAACCGTCTCCCCAGCGAATCGACCAGCAGCGTCAGCAGCAGAATGGCCGCCGGAGTGAAGGTCAAGGTGACCTGTCGGCCCTTGGTGCGAAGCTGCTGCAGCGAGTTGAGCGATATGGTGACGACTGCCGCTGCCTTCGTCCCGTCACCGCGATTCACCGGCACAGCGACCGCCGCAGTACCCGCCGCCGTGGGTCCGACCGAGGTGGACGAGGTGCGGACCGCGTGCAGGGCGAGGTCGAGCGCTTCCGGGCGTTCTTCGCTCGACGTACTCGCGACGACAGCCGGCGTCGCATCAGTAACCTGGACGACCGTCAGCGTCCGCAGCATCGGTGCGCTGAGCACGAGCTCATGAAGATCTCTGGTGAGCGCCGCCGCGTCAACCGGATCGGCGCGCAGCTCGTAATCGTCGGCCACCGCAACCGCCGTCACCCGCGCCGTCTCGAGGAGATCGCGCTCCACCGCGCGCTCGAACACGCCAATCTCCAGGAACGCCTCGATCCCGATCACCACGGCCGTGCACAGTGCGACCAGAATCGCCAGGCGCACTCGCAGCGAGCGCGCACCCCGCAATTTCGCCTCGGTGGGGCGACGCTGCGTTGACGCGTCAACCGGCGCGTGCGGCGCGATCATGGTCGAAGTCATTGGGTAAGTGTGCTTTGTTTCATTCTATCGGGGCGCGGCCATGGTGGCATCGCGATTGTCTTCAGGAACGGTGCCCGCCGGCTCGCGGCGTTTGGCTGGGTTCTCCGGTCGACTCCTCCAGCTGCGTGGTTGGCGGGCGCTTCCTCGCGCCGGCAACGGCCCGGCGACTTATCGGAGCGTGCGTGCGACCCATCATGATCTTCATCGCGGCGCTGACGGTGACCTCCGTCGTAGTAGCGATGCGGACGACGAATCGTCCCCCTCCGGCAGCGCGGGTGACCGCGGTCCCGCCGGCCGTCGTCCAGCCGCCCCCGGAGAAAGCGGTCGTCGGCACGTTGGAATCCGTGAACGCCGGCGCATCGCAGATTATCGTCAACACGTCGAACGGCAAGCAGACATTTGCCGTGGAAAGCGGCGCGATGGTGCGGCAGGGTTCGCGGACGATCAAGGCGGCGGAGCTGCAGTCGCACCGAGGCGAGCGCGTGAAGGTGCGCTACCGTGAATCTGAGGGCGTGAAACGCGCGGAATGGATCGTGCTCGCGGCGCCGCCGGCCAAGAAGGCAAAGACGCTGTAGCCGAGCCGGATCGCAGCTATGATCGCGCGATGCGCATTGCGCTCGTCCAGCAGCATGCCACGTTAGACAGGCATGAGAATGTCAGCCGCGGTCTTGCGGCGATGGCGCGTGCCGCCCGCGAGGGAGCGGCGCTCGTCGCCTTCGCGGAATTGGCGTTCGACCGGTTTCACCCGCAGCACCCCGCCGATTCGGATCCGCTTCGTCTTGCCGAGACCGTGCCTGGTCCGCTGACCGACGCGTTCGCCGCGAAAGCGCGTGAGCTTGGTGTCGTGGTCGTCTTGAACCTCTACGAGCGGGATGGCGCGCGCGCATACGATTGCTCGCCGGTAATAGACGCGGACGGATCACTCCTTGGTCGAACCCGAATGGTCCATATCACGGACTATCCGTGTTTCCACGAGCAGGGCTACTTCACCCCCGGGGACACCGGTGCTCCCGTGTATCGAACCCAGGCCGGGTCGATCGGCGTGGCGATCTGTTATGACCGGCACTATCCCGAGTACATGCGTGCCCTCGCACTCGGCGGTGCCGATCTCGTCATCGTTCCGCAGGCGGGCGCCGTGGACGAGTGGCCCGAAGGACTGTACGAAGGCGAGATGCGCGTCGCGGCGTTTCAGAACGGCTATTTCATCGCGCTGTGCAATCGCGTCGGTCAGGAAGACTGCCTGACGTTCGCGGGCGAGTCATTCGTGTGCGCGCCGCATGGAACCGTCATCGCGCGGGCGCCGTGCCTCGAAGATTCGCTGCTCGTGACGGATCTCGAGCTCTCCGAGGCGGCGACATCGCACGCGCGCCGCCTCTTCCTGCAGCATCGCCGTCCGGAGCTCTACGCCGAATGGATCGCGCAGCGCTTTTAGTATCCGCGGTCGGCCGGATCTTGCTGGTCGCGCTGGTCACGTTCGCCATCGCGTGCTCCGGCGTGAGAGCGAAGACGAATGCATTCGCCACGCTGGACCAGGCGCGTCAGGCCGGAGCCATCGACCAGGGGTGGGTGCCGCGGGGACTGCCGCCCGGCACGCACGATCTGCGCGAGGCGCACTTGCCGGAGTCGGACAGGCGCTGGGGCCTGTTCGAGTATCCTGCCTCGGAAGAGGCGACCCTGCGCTCGCTGCTGCAGCCTGGCGAAATCTCGCTCGATGGACAACGGTGCGACATTCCGGCGCGCATCGAGTGGTGGCCCGTAGCGCTGCGCGGCGATCTCGATGCCACCCGGATCGGCGCCACGGGCATCCGCGCTTACCGGTCGAAAGCCGGCGACCTCATGTTCGCGATTAACTGGCAGCAGGCGAGAGCGTATTACTGGGCGCCGTGACGCGCCGCGGGCGCGAGGACAATGGTCGGCGTCCGGGAACGAGGTGACGCAGGACGCGCGAGCGAGCTCCGCGAAGCGAGCCTCGCGCTACGAGGGAGCCGGCGAAGCGGCGAGCGAGTAAGCGAGTAAGCGAGTAAGGGGTCCGGGGACAAAGTCCCCGGAAGAATAATGGTGCCGAGGACTGGAATCGAACCAGTGACACCAGCATTTTCAGTGCTGTGCTCTACCGACTGAGCTACCTCGGCACGCGCAATTCCGCCCTAGCAGAACCCTGATCATAGCAGTCGCCTCGTGCCGTTCACAAGCCGGCGTTCTTTCCGGTTGTACTTTTGATCGGCTTCTGTTAGCGTGCTCGCACCCATGACAGAGAGTGCCGGACGGCCGCTGGCGCTGCCCCCTCGCCACCAGGCCAACCCGTGGATCCGCCGCGCCCTCGTGTTCGTGGCGTGCGCTATCCTGCTCGACAGCCTTATCGGTGATCGCGGCCTGGCTCAGAGCATTCGCGCGCGTCGCGAGTACAGGCGGGCACGCGCAGATCTCGTCCGGCTGAAGGATCGGAACGACGCACTGCGCGACGAGGTGCGGCGCCTGACAGCGGATCCGGCGGCTATCGAAGCGGTCGCGCGGGAGGAGCTCGGGCTGGCCAGGCCGGGGGAGATCCTGGTCGTCGTGCGCGACCTCAAATAAGCTGCCCCCCCGCGAAAGGCTTTCCCTGCGTTTCCTGCAACTTACGCGGCCCCCGTTCGTATTGACAGCTGTGGCGACACGGCTGTAACGTGCCGTCTCGCCGTCGCCCCGGAGGGGCGAAGGCAGACCCCGGTCGGCGCGCGGTCGGCGCCCCGCCGGCGGCAGCATCCATGGCGCCCCAGCAGAACACAACGGCCCACGCACCGGCTGCTCGACGCCCCGCGAGCGATCTGATCGATGCGGTGCTCGAGAATATGCGGACGAACCTCGAGCCGCTGAAATACTCCACGCTCGCGCCGAGCCGCTACGTCGTCTACCTGCATCCGGACGAATTCGCGCGGATCGAAGGCATCGTCGCGGTGCTGCAGGAGCAGACGCGCCGTGCGCTGGGCGAGGAGCTGCAGAAGCTGAACCGGCAGCCGGGGTACCTCAAATACTGGAGCCGGATCGTCGGATCGGCGCCGCCGGTCGAAAACGTCGCGCAGGACTGGCAGGTCGAGTTCCTTCCGGACGCGGACGCTGAGCTCGGGCCCGGCGACATCCTGATTCATTCGGAGCTTGCCCTGCCGTCCACCGACGAGGATCTGGGCGCCGGTCAGCGGACGCGCCGGATCACGACGGTCCACGTCGGGCACAAGACGACGAGACGGCAGGAGACGGTGAGCCGGACGGAATCGTCTGCGCCGAAAACCGTGTATGCGCGGCTGCGCTACGACGATAACGCCGGACCGCACACGTTCGAAATCGTGCGCGATTCCATCACCATCGGCCGCGGCGGGATCGCCTACCGCGCGGACGTCAGGGTCGACGCGTCGGTCGACGTCTCGCGCGAGCACGCGCGCATCCGCCGCGACCCCGCAACCGGCGCGTTCTTCCTGATCGATCTCAGCACGCTTGGGACGACCTTGAACGGCCAGCGCGTCGCGCGCGGCTACGACGAGGTCGACGGCACCAAGCGCGAAAACGGCACGGAAATGCCACTCGCCAACGGCGCGCGTATCGGGCTCGCCGACACGGTGTTCCTCCAGTTCGAACTGGCGCGATCATGATCTGGCTGCGGCTGGCGCGATTCGTCATCCTGGCACTCCTCTTCCTTCTCGCGGTCACCGTCGCGTGGGCGGCCGCGACCGATCGCTGACCGCGATGCAGGCGCAGACCGTGCTCAAAGCCGCCGGTGGCACCGACCCTGGCCTCCAACGGGGAATCAACGAGGACCGCTGGCACCACGACCCGCTCCGCGGACTCTTCATCGTCATCGACGGCGTCGGCGGCCAGGCGGCGGGAGAAAAGGCGGCGGAAACCGCGCTGACGACGGTCCGGGTGCGGCTGGAGCGGGAGACCGGGCCCGTCGAAGACCGCGTGCGCGAAGCGATCGGCTTCGCGAACAACGAGATTCATCGGGTCGCGTCGATCAATCCGGAGTGGAAGGGGATGGCCTGCGTGCTGACGGTCGCCGTGGTGACGAACGGCGATGTCGTCGTCGGCCACGTCGGCGACACGCGGCTCTACAAGCTGCGCGGCGGCCGGATGCAGAAGCTGACCCGTGATCACTCGCCGGTCGGCGAAGATGCGGGGGAGCTGAACGAGCGCGAGGCGATGCAGCACCCTCGGCGCAACGAGGTCTACCGCGATATCGGATCGGAACCCCACGATCCGTACGAGCCCGGGTTCATCGACATCGCCCGTTATCCCTTCGAGCCCGACGCGGCGCTGCTGCTGTGTTCCGACGGTCTGACGGATCTCGTGCCGGCGGCGGCGATCTCGGAAATTGTCAGCGACTTCGCGGGCCATCCCTATGAAGTCGTGCGGGGCCTGATCGACGCCGCGAACGCTGCGGGTGGCAAGGACAACGTCACGGTTGTCTATGTGGAAGGACCGCGGTTCACGACGGGCGACGACACGCGCGACCTGCGGCGGCAGCGGGCCGTGCCGGCGCCGCCGGCGGCGCCGACACCGGCACCGAGCGATCGTGCCGCACCCGTTCCCGTCGTGCCCTCCCGCCCGGCCAGCCGATGGCGTATCGCCGCGATCATCGCCGCGATTGTCATCGTCATCGCGGCTGTGCTCTACGCGGAGTGGGATCGTCTCGGGCTGCCGCCGCTGTCGGGTTTGTTGAACATCCGGCCGGTCATGCCAACGCAGCTGATATCGAATTCGATCACCGTCAGTCGCGGCGAATCAATTGGCGCGGCCATCCTGAGGGCCAGCGCCGGCATGGAGGTCGCGGTCGAGCCCGGAGAATACCGGGAGCGCCTCCAATTGAAGAGCGGGGTGCGCGTGGTGAGCCGCGTGCCAGGGGGCGCGTCGCTGCGACTACCGGGTGACGCTTCCGAAGCGGATCCCGCCGTCGTCGCCTTCGACGTCACCGGCGCCGAACTCACGGGGTTCCGTATTGTCGGCGATGCCGCGACGCCGCTCGGGACGGGGGTCATCGTGCGCAACTCGACGATCGTGCTCAACGAGCTCGAAATCACCGGCGCGCACAAGGCGGCCGTCGAATACATCGGCAGCCAGGGCGGTTCGATCATCGCGGGCAATATCCATGACAATCCCGGCGCGGCGATTATCGTCGGGAACGGCGCCTCGCCGCGGATCGCGCACAACGCGTTCATCAGGAATGCGACGTCGGAGCGGGCGACCGGCACGCTCCTGGTCGAATCGGCTGCGCATCCGATCATCACCGCGAACACGTTCTTCAACCTCCGCCCTGATTCGGTCGTGGTGCCGCAGACGGGGGAGTTCAACGGGCTGTCGCGCGAGAACTATTTCATTCCCGCCGCCACCCCGGAGCCGCCGCGCCGCGACGGACGAGGACGGAGATGACCACGGTTTTTCGCGACGTCGGAGCGTATCGAATCATCCGGGAAATCGGCCACGGCGGGATGGCGACCGTGTTCCTGGCGGAAGACACGCGTCATTCCCGCGAGGTTGCGCTGAAGCTGGTCTCGATGGCGGCGGACCGCGAGGGACGCGAGGTCCTCGAAGCCGAGCGCTGGGGAACCAGGCTGCAGCAACGGCTTGCCGAAGCGTGCGGTCTGGTGCCGCGCGTGTACGAGGATGGCGATCAGCCGCCGTACTACTTTATCGCCATGGAGTACGTGCACGGCGAGAATCTGTCCGACGTGATCGCGCGGGGGCCGGTGCCACCGGCGGAAGCCGTGCGAATCGCCGCCGAGCTCGGCCGGTTCCTCCAGACGGCGCATGGCTTCAGTACCGTCATCGACGGCCGCGAGTTCTGGTCGCTCGTGCATGGCGATCTCAAGCCGCGCAACGTGCGGCTGGCCGCCAACGGCGATATCAAGGTGCTCGACTTCGGCATTGCGAAGGCGCTGTCGCTCAGCCGCAAAGTGACGCGCAACGACTTCGGCAGCATGCCGTATCTCTCGCCGGAGCGGCTCGAGTCCACGGAGGTGGACGCCCACGCGGATCTGTGGGCGCTCGGCGTCATCCTGTACGAGCTGCTCAGCGGTACGCCGCCGTTTCATTCGGTCGATACGCGGCGCCTCGAACAGCAAATCCGCGGCGGGCAGCCGCGGCGGCCACTGCCCGACTCATGTCCGAAGCCGCTACAGGCGATCGTCGCCAAGCTGCTCGCGCGGAACCTGTCCGATCGGTATGAATCGGCGGCCGCGGTGCTTTCGGACCTGCAGCTGTTCGAGCAGGGAAAGACGCCCGTAGCGGAGACGAGCGGCGTGCCCGGACCGTTCGACGAGGCGCCGACCCGCCGCACGCAGCACGCCGCAGATCAGGATCCCGATCGCACGCGGCGCACGGTCAACCCGGCCGCGACCACGAAGACCACGGCGGCACCCACCGCCACGGTCGGGGTTCCCCCGCCAGTCGGAGCCAGCCCTGCGCCGGTGCCGTTGCCGGCGCCGCCGGCGAAAGTGAAGGTCCGACGGCGCCGCCCGATGCGGACACTGTTCCTGCTCATCGGGCTGGGCCTCGTGCTGAACGAGATGTCGGTCGGGTTCAAAGCGAATCGGTTGGCCTCGACGATCGCGACACGCGACCTCGATTCGATGGACGACATGTGGGCGCAGTACGACGAGCTGGCGCCGCAGAGCCACCTGCGCTTCGGCGTCGAGAATCTCGAACGGACGCTTGCGTCGAGAGTCGAAACGCTGTCCGACCAGGTCATTGCGAACTACCGGAGCACATTACCGACCGTTCGTGAGCGGCAGTGGCGCACCGCGGCGGAAAACCTGCGGCGTGCGGTGGTGCTCGCACCCAGAGATCGGTCGCTCCGAGCGTCGCTGCGGTATTGCGAAGGGCACCTGCACCGAATCGACGGCGAAGCGGAGAAGGTGCGCCACCGCACGACCGCGGCGAATCAGCATTTCGCCGACGCAGTCTCCGCATTCCGCGAGTCAGCGGAGCTGCACCGCGACTGGCCGGATCCCTTCCTGGGGCTCGCGCGGGTGTTCATCTATGGACTCGACGACATCGACCGCGGCGCCGACGCGATCAAACAGGCGCAGAAGCTCGGATATACGACCGGGGATCGTGAGACCGTGCAGCTCGCGGACGGTTATCGAGTGCGGGGTGAGACGTTGTGGCAAACCGCGCGCGAATACCTCGGCATGCCGCAGGAGCCGGAGTATCTGCAGCGCTCGACCGACGCCTACAAACAGGCGCAGGAACTCTACGAGCGGATTCCAGGCTTCCCCGGCGTCGCAAACAGCCTCCGCCGGACGCGGCGCGCACTGGAACAGATCGACGAGCGGGTCGCCGAACGTGCGGTCGTCAGGGACGAGGATTCGACGACGGTATGGCGGTAAGCTACACCACTGCGGCGGCTCGGGACGCCGCCCGCTCGCGCGCCGGTGTGCTCACCAGCGTGGACCCGATGGCGGTCGCCCTCGGCGGCGCGTCGATCTTCGCGCTGTTCCTCGTTTTCATCGCGTACGCCGGCGTGATGAGCGCATCCCGCAGCGCCTCGGCGACCGTCCCGATCAATCTGAACACCGCCGCCGACGCCTCCAGTCTGGAGCCAGTCGTGGCCCGCGTCTTTCCGGGGTCGGCGGATCGCCGGCTCGCGGCGCGCGAACTCTTCGCCTACCTCGTGAAAACGGATGCCCAGCGCCGGATCGTGCAGGACGTCCGCGCGCTCGAGCACGCGCGTCTTGCCGCGGCGACGATCGATGGTGCACCCGCTGCGCTGGCGTTCGCGGCACGCCTGGAGGAGGAGCGGGCACGCGCGAAGGCGTCCGGACGCCCGGCGCCGCAGTCGGTGCCCGTTCTGACGCCGGCAGAGGCGACCGAGATCAAGCCCTTTCTCGTCGTGCGCACCCGCAGTGAAGTACGCCGGTCGCTGTTTCTCTGGACCCTGCTCTACGTGCTCGCGTTCCATGCGGTGTCGTTGACGTGGCGGGCGAAACAGATGAAGGGGGATCGTCTGTTGCTGCTCGCTGCGCACCTGCTGACCGCGCTCGGGCTCGCCGCCATGATCAGTCGCGTCGACCCGTTGCGCGATGCCATCCTCTTTGCGCGGTATTCGCAAGGCGTCATCGCGGGACTGGTCATTGCCGCGGCAGTATCGCTCGCCAACCTGCGGACCGCGTTCGTCCGGAACTTGAGCTACGTGCCGCTGGTCGCAGCCTTCGCCTTGTCGGTACTGCTGCTGGTCTTCGGCGGCGGCCCGGCGGGAAGCCGCGCCAAGGTCAACCTTGGGCCAGTGCAGCCGATCGAGGCAATCCGCGTGCTGCTGGCGCTTTTCCTGGCCGGCTACTTCGCACGCAACTGGGAGCTGCTGCGCGCCGTGCGCGCCGATGCCATTGCGACGGTCAACATCCCGCGCTGGCTGCACCTGCCGCGCCCGCGCTACACGCTGCCGCTGTTCCTTGGCGTCGGCCTCGCTCTGCTGCTGTTTTTCATTCAGCGAGACCTTGGACCGGCGCTGATGCTGTCGGTGGTCTTTCTCGCCGCCTACGCGATTGCTCGCGGCAGGATCGGCTTGGTCATGGTCGGCGCACTGCTGCTGACTGCGGGTTTCTACCTTGGCTACCGCCTCGGAATCTCGTCGACCCTCGTCGATCGTGTTCGCATGTGGCAATCGCCCTGGGAGAACGACGCGCACGGCGGCAGCCAGATCGCGCATGCGCTCTGGGCGATGGCCAGCGGCGGGAGATTCGGTGCCGGCGTCGGCCTGGGCGACACGGGGTACATTCCCGCCGGATACACCGACCTCGTGCTCGCGTCGATCGGTGAGGAACTCGGATTTGCGGGATTGATCGGCGTCGGGCTCATCTACGTCGCGATGATCGCGCGCGCGCTTGCCACGGCACGGCAGGCGTCAACCGACTACGGTTTCTTTCTCGCGACCATGCTCGCGTTGTTCCTCGCCGTGCCGGTTCTGCTCATGGCGGCCGGCATCCTGGGCGTCGTCCCGCTCACCGGCGTGGTGACGCCGTTCCTGAGCTACGGCGGCTCGGCGATGGTCGCGAACTTCGCGGCGCTGGGTCTGCTGGCGTCGATCCGATCCGACGCGACCGCCGGGGCGGATCTGAGCATCTTCCGGGCGCCGGTGCGCTGGGTGTCGGCCGCGATGAGCGTCGCGGCGGTCGTGCTCGTCTTCGTCGCGGCACGGGTACAGGTCACGCAGGCCGACGCGCTCGTCGTGCGCCCGCATCTCGGCGTCCAGGGAGACGGCTTCCGA